>Ga0315314_1002472_pt1 | contig 15228 bp, 10 predicted proteins | sample TDP9_MG_FD_203631 | JGI IMG/M metagenome (GOLD analysis project Ga0315314, IMG submission 203631) | Freshwater sediment microbial communities from Lake Towuti, South Sulawesi, Indonesia - TDP9 | ecosystem: Environmental > Aquatic > Freshwater > Lake > Sediment | place: Indonesia: South Sulawesi...
TACAAGTTCGATATCCTCTTCGCGCCCCAATCTGAATCGGTCAGCTTGTCGAGCTCAGGATCCGTGGTTGCGATCCCCCTCGGACAGCCACGCCCGCTCTCGCAGTTGCCGCATCTCACGCATCCGAGTGCGACCAGGTCCGATGTTCCGATCACCGCACCATCCGCGCCGAGAGCGATGGCCTTAGCAACGTCCATCGCGGTACGCAGGCCTCCGCTGGCGAGAAGCGTGATCTGGTCGCGGATCCCTTCGTTGAGAAGGAACTTGTGGACCTTGGGAATCGCGTACTCGATCGGCATCGCGATGTTCTTCTTGGCAATCTCCGGTGCGGCACCGGTCCCTCCGTAGCCACCATCCAGGTGCACAATGTGTGCGCCTGCGTAGTAGCTGCCCACGGAGACCATCTCCACATCATTGGGTGTGGACACTTTCACGGCTAACAGCGCGCTCGGGTTAATGGCCGACACCCAATCGAGATGCTTCTTGTGGTCTTCGACTGAGTAGACGCTGTGAAACGGGAACGGCGAGAAGAGGCTCGTGTAGGGCACCGCCTCGCGCATCCTCGCAACGTCTGGAGTGTTCTTGTCATGGAGCAGGTGGCCCCCGAGTCCGGGCTTCGCGCCTTGCGCGTACTTGAATTCCACAATCCTTGCGCGTTGAATGGTCTCCTCTCTCACTCCGAACAAGCCGGTTGCAATCTGAGTGATCACGCAGTCCTTGTACGGGATCAGCAGATCAGGATAGCCCCCTTCGCCCGTACATGTGAAGGTATTCCACAACCTCGCTGCCTTTGCTCGCGCGATCATCGTGTGCACGCTCACTGATCCGAAGGACATCCCCCCACCATATATCGGAATGGAGATTCTGATCTTCGCGCCCTTCCCTCTTCTGTTCAGGTCAATGGCAGTGCAGATCTCGTCCGGATCGAACTTGCTCTTTTTCTCCGGCAGCTTGAAGAACAATCTGTCGAAACCGCCGCCAGAGCTGCCGACATTTCCTGGGTGATCCAGGCTGAGAGGTTTCCCTGTCTCCGCCATCTCCCAAGTCGCGAGGATCATATCGGAAGACCAGCGAGGATCTCCCAGGCTCATGTAAGTGTCGCTTGTCCCGATTGAGAGGGACCCAGTCGGACAGTTCGCAACGCAGAAGAAGTAGTTGACCTCGCAGGATGGACCGATGCATTTCCTGTCATCCGGAGGAAGTATTTTCGCGTGTCCCTCTATCCTCGTGTGGACGCCATATGGACACAGGCTCGCGCAGAGGCCACATGAAATGCAGGCGTCAGCCCTTGTCACGGTGAACCTGTTCACGAACTTGAGCTTCTCGGAAGGGATGAGAGCGGCCTCTGGGAGGACTCGCGGGCACGCCTTGGCCGTATCAGCCACTGCCAGCACCTCCTGCGATGCCGGAGAACGCCTCTCGCTCGACGTCCTCGTAGAATATGGCCCGGCCAACCTCCCCTCTGAGCCTGCGCACCTCCCTGAGCCCCATCGCCCCGAGAACCTCTAGCAGCTGGTCTCGCCATGCGCCGACCATGTTCTCGACACGGCCCTCGACCCAGTCCGGGGGAGCGCTGTGCAAGTTGATTGGGCAAGAACTGACAGAACACGTGAGGCAGTCTCTGCACTCGAGAGCAATTACAAGCGCCTTCTCGAGAGCCACGACGTCAGCACCGCAAATTATGGTCTTCGGGACGTGCTCCGCGGCGGCGATGCCACCACCAGCAATGACAGTGATCCTGTCGCGAACGGCCTTCGAGACCATGGCTCTGTGAATCGCTCTTAGCGAATCCTTGGCGTGCCTTGGCTCGGCTCCGCCTTCCTCATTGCCCTCCTCATCGTACAGGACGTGCACTACATCGATCTTCGCGCGGACCAGGTCCAGCACTTTCTGTTCGATGCCCTTGCCCGCATTGACTCGGAATGACAGCACTACATCCGGGAACTTCTCCCTGAACTTCCTCGCATCCTCCTTCCACGATTGGCCAAGGGCGAGCTCGACCATCCGCACGCCGCTGGGCATCTCCAGCCTGCTGACATCAGTGCCGTCTGGCCATGCCGGGACGAGATGGCTGTTCAAGCGTTCTGATGCGTCCTTCGGCAAAGAGTCCGGAGACGCGACAAGAAGCGTCTGCAATCTCAAGCTCGCATCGGCGAATCCTCTGAGCATTTCTTCGCTGAGCGATCCCAGCCTTGTCACGTCCATCACCACGGGCACGGGCAGCTCGATGATTGGCGAGAGTGTCGTTAGCAGAGAGCCATCCTTGCTGAACTCGAGAAGATCCGGTTTCGAGCCGATGTCGACACTAGTGGAGATGTACTCGCGGCCATGGATGCCGTCCCTAGTGGGCCTCACGATCTCAGACATATCCGTCCACATGCCTTCGTAGCCCGGACCCGCGAAGGGGCCTCGGTAGCCAGCACCGTACACTGGAATCCTCCCCGTCTCGGCCTCGCCCCAGATGGTCGTGATCCTGAGAGGGGTCCAGATGCCCCTTCCCAGCGATTCGTATTCCGGTCCAGGGCTCATAGTAAGTGATCTCTGCGGGCATTCGTCAATACATCTGAAGCAGTTCTTGCAGAGCTGGTTGATAGGGTCTGCCATCTTGCGTGGGTCCTGCTCGCTCCTCTTGTGCGCACCATAGATGCACGCCCTCTCGCACTTGCCGCAGTTGGCGCAGTTCGATGCGCGGACGATGACGAACTTCGGAACCGGTGGGGCCCTCGATTCCACAGTCTTGAGCGGAACGTGGTATCGCTCAAACATCCGCGGAACCACCTCCCATGCCGCGCTTCGGCGCTCCTATCACCAGGCCGCGCTCGATGAGCTCATCATACTCAGGGACCGACTCTGCATACTTGACGAATCGCTCGATCTCGTCCGCATCCTTGCCATACATCTGCTCGAGTTCCTTCTCGAGAGACTCGAAGGCCGGGATCAGCTCGAGCTTGGATTGGCACACCTGCTCGCACGCCTTGCACTTCATGCACAGAAAGATCCTGTGGGCGTGCTCCCTGGACGGTCTGATGCCGCGCGCCATGGCCTTCGCAGTCAGAAGCTTTCCCCTTGCGGTGACTCTCTCATCGCCGACCACAAGATAAGCTGGACAGACGCCCACACACGCGCCGCACATCGCGCACTCATCTGCGATCCTGATCAGGTCCGGCCTGCTCTTCGGCTTCAGGCGTTTGCTCGCGAACCTGTGGCCCATTGCCATGATCCTGGCCGTGATGGGCGAGAACACCAGGATCGCCTTGAGCGCAGGCATCATGAAGCTCGGCCTGAAGCCTGCTGAGACGATGCTCCCTAGACGGCCGGAGAGCGCGAAGTACTTGCCGGAATTCATCAGCCCTCTTGGGTCCATCTCGGCCTTGACTTTCCTGAGCCGTTCCACGCGCTCAACGTCCTCTGCGTTCGAGAACGGGTGGTTCCAGATGCCTATGGAGTACGGTTTCCCGCCCGTATCCATCAACATCCTGGCAAAGAGCAACGATTCGAAAGCGTCCAGAGCGTATCCGACTGTGTTCCCTTGGTCAGTAACATAATAGCACAATAACAGGCTCCAGCCGCCCTGCAAGAAGTGGACCTCGAACAGAGGGTCCACGCCGAGTTCGGCTGACAACCTCATCGCCCGGGATATGCCGTCCGCGAGGCGTGACACAGGGATGAGCACCTCGGTGCCCAACATCCCCGGGCCGAACTTCCTGATCTTCATCGGGAAGTACCTCTCGTTCCACATGTACCTCGCGAGGTACTCCTTCTCCTCGCTGAGTCCCTTGCTCATGAGGAAGGCCTGGAACGTGTCCTCCGATTCCTTGTCCTCGATATTGACGATGATCGCATCAGCTGCGCGGAAGCGATCCGATACCAGTGCGCGGTTGATCAGCGAGAACTTGGCCGCGCTCTCGTACATTATGTGCGCTGGGCGAACGGAGCTGTTCATGAGCGCATGGGCGAAGCTCAATGCGCTCCTGAAGTCGTCGAAGAAGACCAGGTGAGGCCTCGAGAATCTCGGCCTCTTGCGAACCGAAAGCTTGGCTGAGGTGATTACGCCCAGTTGTCCCTCGCTTCCGAACACCGCTTGGAACGCTCTGTCAGTTGGCGTGAGAACCCTGACGGATCCGTCCGGGGCAACGATCTCAACTGAAAGGATGCTCTTGCTCAGGTGGCCGCTCGAGTAGCTGTTCAGTCCCATTCCGCCAGTGGCGATCCAGCCTGCGACGGTCGAGAACTTGCTTGACGGAGCAGTCATGAGGCTCAGCCCGAAGTGTTCCAGGTACTGGTCCACATCCGCCCATCTCGCGCCCGCTTGAACCGTGACGGTCATTATCTCTGGATCGAGCGAGAGAATCTTGTCCATCCTTGACATGTCGACGACGAGGCCACCTTTGACCGGGATTGAGCCGCCGAACGGAGATGATGCGGAACCGCGCGGCACGATGGGCATTTGCCATGCAGACGCCTGTCTCAACACTGCTGAGATAGCTTCCGTGGACCTGGGTTGAATGACCAGGTCCGGGGTCGAGTTGAACAGTATCTCCTTCAGCGGAAGGGGTATCTCGGACTGATCTCGGGTGTACAGCATCCGCTCTCCGCACGATGCGATCAGACGAAGGTCCTTCACGCCCAGCCTCGACAGCTCAGCAGCGAATGCGCCCTCAAGCGGCTCCTCCTTGGCTGAGAAATCAGTCGGCGCGGGGGTCGAGGGAGCACCACCAGGATAAATAGCCCGGCCTACTCCAGCACTTTCCATGTGCATCCCCCCTCAGGGACAGAGGTCCCTATTCAGCCCTTCAGCGGACAGAGCGCTAGCACCATAAACACCCTGCTCGACTGGGGAGCAGACCGCTGTGCGGAGCGTCCTTGTGGGCATCAATGGCACTGTGCTCCTTGAACAGCAACGATGTACCGACGGGTCCATATTTAGCCCTTTCTCAATACGAAACCGTCCATTTGGCCACACTGACAGGGGCCCGATGTCCGTGATTCGACACTCTGACGGCTCGGAGGCCTGCAAGTAGCGGGGAAGGTTATTAATAGCATCACTTCTGTCGTCAACCCAGCACGAGTTGTGCCGAGCGATACGAGAAGCCGAACTTGAATGGTTTTGAAGCCGATAGTTTGACTCGCGTTGTAGCCTTGGATGCAATTGTGCGTGAAGACAAAGGAAGAATAGCCATGGAAGAGAGCGTTGGAGCAAGTGCGGAGCAACCGCAGAGCGTAGAGACGAAAATAAAGGACCTCACGCCGCAGTCGAAGCGCGTGGACGTGGCGGCCAAGTGCCTTGAGGTAAGCGAGGCCAAGGAAATCCCCGGCAAATTCGGGAACGCAAGAAAGGTCGCGGAGGCGACGGTAGCGGACGAGACTGGAGCGATTATCCTGTCTCTCTGGGACGACCAGATCGGCGCGGTCGCGAAGGACGACGTCATCGACATAAAGAACGGGTACGTGTCCCTCGTCAGGGGCCACATGCGCCTGAATGTCGGCAAGTACGGCCAGCTCGCGAAGAGCGACAAGCCGATGGACAACACGAGCACCGCGGTGAACATGAGCGACAAGGAGTACGAGCAGGAGCGGAGACGCTACGGAGGCGGCGGAGGGCGCCGCGGCGGATACTCCGGTGGTCGTGACAGGGATTTCGGCAGCCGGGACAGGGGCTACGGCGGAGACGACGACAGGCCGAAGTACATGAACAAGGGTCGCAGGCGATTCTGAGAACCGCGCGCGATTCTTCGTTGTGCTCGCTCGACCGTTGGGCGAGCAACAAACATCTTCATCCTTTTATCAGAATTCTTTCAGTCTCCTCACTTTTGGCGAAACCTTGGCAGCGTCCTTCCTGAAGGCAGCAGGATGGTCTCTCTCGGGGCCGATCATCCTCCTGAAGACAAGATAGCCGACGCTTGTGAAGCCGCCGATTGCGCCGAATATCGGCCAGACCAACTCGTGGTTATGCGGCAGTATGTCGAGCAACGCCATCCCAAAGAAGAAACCCGCTCCTCCGCCGAGCGTCTGCACGAAGCCCGAGAAGCCCATGTAGATCCCGCGCTTGTCCTCGGGCGCGAAGTCCGCAATGATCGCAGAAATAATCGACATATAGAGCAGGTCGCCAACGGTTATCACGACTACGAAACCTAAGAGGCTCCAGAAGTCCGTTGCGAAGAAGATCAGTGCGAAGCCAAAGGAGGCCACGAGCTGGCCTGCCATGAGCACGTTGGACCGTCTGAGTTTCTCCGTCTTCGAGGTCACCCATATCTGGAACAGGACGGTCATGATCGCGCTGACTGCGAACAGGAGGCCCCAGATGTACTCGCTGATGGCGAGGTTCACCGTCGCATATATGGGCAGCACGGACATCCACTGGGAGAAGAAGAACCAGAACACGCCGCTCAGCGCGGATATGAGGAAGAATGGCTTATCCGCGGCCACCGCGAGCGTCTTTCGGAATGTGATTTCCTCGCCCGTGTCCTCTGGCTTCGTCTCCGGGATGAACACTGAGTTCATGCAGAAGGCGCTGAAGATGATTCCTGCACCGAACACGAACAACCACTTGATCTCCGCAGCTGCGACGATCATCGCTCCCGCGACAGGGCCGAAGATGATGCCTATGTTCCATGCGATCCTCAACATGCTGTAGGCTTTGGGCCTATTCGCCGAAGGTATCACGTCTGCGATCATCGCGTTTGCCGCTGGCATATACATGGTGCCGACGAACGAGTCGGCCAGCGCGACTATGAAGAACGTCGTGAAGTCGTAGGCGAAGAAGTACATCAGGATCGTGATAGTCGTGAGGCCAAGGCTGATGAGCAACACGCGGCGCCTGCCTATCTTGTCCGCGAGAATGCCGCCAAAAATCATGGCCGGGATGCCTGAGAGCGTGTAGCCCATGAGGATGATCCCCGCGAGGGTCTCAGGAATCCCGGTGTCCTTGACTAGGTAGATCGTCAGATAAGGGATGATCAGGCCGAAGGCCATGTTCTCAATGAGCGCGCTGGCGATGAGAACCTTGAAAGCGCGTGGGTAAGATCTGAGGCCTTCTAGCACCAACTTCCCACCATTCCTCTCGCGCCAATCAGCAGCGTTCTCGACGGAGGTGATAAGCCAATAGTATAATTACTTCTCCCTCGTTCTCCGTCTTTGGAGTCGAATAATGGCCGTTGCCAAAATGAGCATTCTGTCTGGGGACGATATAGAGCTCGTCCATGCGAAAACCCTGAGCATACTGGAAAAGACAGGAATTCTTGTGCTGAGCGAAAAGGCCCTCGATCTTCTCGAAGAAGGCGGAGCGATTGTTGACAAGAAAACGATGAGAGCTAGACTTCCCGAGAATCTCGTGAAGGAGACCATCAGGAAATTGCCCAAGACAGTGAAGCTTTGCGCGAGAAGCCCGAGACAGGACATGATTGCTCCGAGAGAGGGACCGCCCTACATGGCAACAAATGGGACAGCGATCTGGATGAAAGACCTGGAGACAGGTGAGAGGAGAACTACCCTTGGAAAGGACCTTCAGGATTTCATGGTCCTGTGTGATGCGATGGGCTCTCTCGACTATGTGTGGCCCATCGTCACTGCCCACGATGCTCCCAGGGAAACACATGCCCTCAGCGAGCTGACAGTTTCGCTCCAGAACACGACGAAGCACGTGCAGGGAGAGGCGATGTCCGCCAAGGAGGCGAAGGCGGAAATCGAGGTCGGTGCCGCGGTAGTCGGCGGAGAGGACCAGCTGGCGAAGAGACCCGTCTTCTCAGTCGTACAGTGCCCTGTCTGTCCCCTCGAATTCGAGAAAGGATCGGTCGAGGCCGTGATCGAGTTCGCACAAGCAGGAATCCCGGTCGTATCAATGTCGATGGCCCTCTGCGGCCTCACATCGCCTGTGACATTGGCTGGAACAATCGCGATAGTGAACGCGGAGAACCTCGCGAGCTTCACGATTTCCCAGCTGGCGAGAGCGGGCGCGCCAGTGGTTTACAGCTCAGAATCTTCTGCGATTGATATGAAGACGGGAGTGATTCACTACGGATCGAGCGAAGGGGCCATTATAGCAGCTGCGGTGGGGCAGATGGCGAAGCACTACGGCGCTGCGACAATGGTGGGAGGCTTTGGCGTCGGCATTGACGGTGATGAGCCTGGGCTTCCGTCAGATCCGGGCGAGCTCGTGTTCACCAGCGCCACTTGCATGAGCTTGACGGACTTCGCTTCGGGCATCGGAGGGCTTGACCAGGCAAAGGGCGCGGCTCTGGAACAGATAGTGATTGACTGCGATCTCTGGGAGGTGGTCAGAGAATTGTGCAGAAGTGTTGCATTCGATGCAGAGCATTTCGCAACTGATGTGATAGATGCTGTTGGCCCTGGGGGCAGCTTCCTGAAGGCTCCGCACACTGCGAGGAACATGCGAAGGGAGTTGTTCATCCCGAGCGCCGAGAAGGCCGCACTGTATTCGATGTACCGCCTTGACAGGGACAAGAACCAGGTCGTTGAACAGGCCAAGAGAAGGGCGAGGGCAATCCTGGCGAGCCACAAACCAGAGCAATTGGAAAAGGACACAAGGGCAGATATCGACAGAATTCTGAAGAAACACCAAGGATGATCGTCACGGTACGGGCTTGATCGCCTCAAGGAACTTTTGCCACCGTTTGGCATCTTCGACCTTGTTCATCACTTCTTGCTTGCGGAACTCAGCTTTCTCTGGAGACTCGACGGATCTCAGTTCATCGATTGCTCGGAGGAGTCCGCATATCTCCTCGACGAGGTTCTTTGCGGACTCCAAGGTCATCGGATCTCGAGCTAGATGAGTCTCAAGGGACCGCGCTTTCTGCCTGAGCAATGAGATGAGGTCATTTACTTTGGCAACATCCTCCTCCGTGAGCTTCTCCTTCGTCGTGAGATTGTAGACGACCTCTCTGAGATCGATCTCCGAATCGCCGAGGAGCTCATGCTCAGGGATGAGCATTCCCACCCAGTAGACGAGGGAGTGTATGCGGGCGATCATCTTCGCTCTCTCTTCGGGCGTCAGCAGTTTCCTCGCATCAACTTCTACGTCTGGAGAATAGCCTGCCGGCAACACCTCGCCCATGATCTCAGCCCGGAATCGACTTCTTTCCTTTGATGGTTTTCCAAGGAACAAGTGGGCCGAGAAAGAATGGCGGAAGGTTCCCGGCATTCAACACTCGGCAATCTGCTTGAAAGCCTGATCGGAGACTCCCAACGAATACTCGATGTCCTCCTTCGAGTGGACGAGCGAAGTGAAGAAATGCTCATCAGCGTGCGGGACGCCGAAGAACACGCCCTTGCCGAGGGAGTACATGAACCAGTGCTTCCACTTCTGTCCGTCCACATCGAGCGCATCCCACCAAGCTTTGACCTCTCTGTCGGTGAAGTACAGTTGGCCCAATGAACCGATGGACTCGACCCATACGTCGACTCCTCTGTCTTCCGCGACGTCCCTGAGGCCGTGGAAGAGCGATTCGCCGATTCTGTCTATCTTCGAGTAAGTCCCTGGCCTGGAGAGGATTCTGAGAGTGGCGAGCCCGGCAGCGACGGACACGGGATGCGCATTGTAAGTCCCACCGTGGTACACATTCCCGCCGCTCTTCGGTTCGATCACCTGCATGATCTCCTTCTTTCCACCAAACCCTGCGAGCTGGTAACCCCCGCCGGCAACCTTGGCGATCGAAGTCAGGTCTGGCTTCACGTCAAACTTCTCCTGGGCTCCTCCGAATGCGACCCTGAAGCCCGTCAAGACCTCGTCGAAGATCAGCAGGATTCCGAGGTCCTTCGTCAGCTTCCGGAGCTTCTTGAGATAGTTGTCCCTGGGGACGAAACAGCCTCCGCCTGCCTGAACGGGTTCGGCAATGACTGCCGCGAGATCATCGGCGTTCTTCGTGATCACTTCCTCAGTTGCCTCCCAGTCGTTGAACGGATAGATGGCAATAAGGTCCGAGATGCATTTTGGAATGCCCTTCCCGAAAGGAACGGCTGGCTGGCGGGTCTTCTCCTTCAGTCTGTTGCCCGGAATATCCACGCTCTGAAGCGCGTAGTCATGGCCGCCATGATATGATCCCTCAGCCTTTGCGATCTTCTCCCTGCCCGTGTAGCCCCTCGCGACTCTGAGAGGGTGCATAGTCGCCTCTGTGCCCGAGTTGGCGAACCTGAACATCTCGATTGACGGCATCGCCTTCTGAACCATCTTGACATACTCTATCGCCGCCTCATGCGACGCACCGTACATCGAGCCCATGTCGATCTGAGCCTTCGCAGCCTTCATCACCTCAGGGTGGTTATGGCCAAGGATCATCGGACCGTAGCCCAGCGCATAGTCGATGATCTTGTTGCCATCGAGATCCCACATGTACGGGCCCTTGGCCTTCTTGACGCAGAACGGATACGGCTCGAAGAACCGCACGTTGCTTTCCACTCCCGCTGGCAGAACCTTCTTGGCCCTCTAGAAATGCCCTCTGGATCTCCTCGTTCTCGCGACATACTCCTTCTCGTAGCTTGCAGTTCCCATGTGAAACTACCTCGCATGTACTAGAAGGACCACTTAGCAAGCCCAGCACCACTCGGCAGTATCAAAGAACGTTGACCCACACAGATAATGCCACAGCCTCGTGCAGTCCTCTAAGTTCATCCCGCAATCGCGCGTGAGGTAGAAAAGCGTTGTGAGTCAGACTTAAAGCTCGGCTGGTCAGCGCAGAACCTTATTCGTGAGGGCATATCTGCATTAGTCAGTTCGATATCTGAGCCACAAAATTGATATCGCAGCGAGACGCGTTGGTTATCTTCAGTGCACTCCGTGGACGCTAGAGGACATTGTGAATAGGATGAACAGCAGATCGCTCATGGCTCTGGTCATACTATGTGCGACGATTGTTGGCGCACTCGTTGCGAGGCTGGTCTATCCGGAGCTATTGCCCGTTCTTGACGCACTCACAATCATATTCTATCTTATCATTGCAGTCACCGTAATTGCAGTGCTGCGCAACTTTGTCGGCCTAATCACCTATGGTGTGTTCGGGCCATCCATCATCAGCATTGGGTTGAACAGGATTGGAAGCCTGGTCTGGGGTTTGATCGCGGTCTTCGCAGTGCTCGCAGTCGGGATTCTCATGCGGCTTGCGCTGGAACCGCTGAAACTGCAGATGACACACAGGCTCGCTTTGGTGGTCATTGCCATCGCATTCACGATGGGAGCGATAACTCTGGTTGGAGCTGGGATAGGGAACGCTGCGTTCTCGTACGTTGATTTCCTGCCCATACTCATAACCTCCTGGATCGCTGAGAGGTTCATCAAGGATCGGCTTGAGAGCGGCTCCACGATGTGTTACAAGAGGCTAACATATACCATGATTGCTGTGCTCGCGAGCTACCTGCTGATCAGCGAGAGAGCGATCGTTGATGCATTCATCTATGCTCCGGAAATGTGGATTCTGCCCGTCGCAATCAACATGCTCGTCGGCTCCTCAGTTCACCTTCGGCTGACCGAGAGGTTCAGATTCAAACGTCTCAAGGAAGGGGGGAACCCAGGCGGAGGAGGTTTCTCGAGAATCCTGACCATCAACGTGCGCAACAGGGACTTCGTTGAGAAGTACAACCCGCGCGAAACACATCCGAACATAACGAAGCTTTCAGTCAAGGCGGCTCTCAAAGAGGCAAATGTCCCCGTGCCAGAAACGATAGCTACTCTTGAGAGCTTCCGAGATCTGGAGAGGCTCGAGGAGATTCTCTCCAAGACGCCCAAGAATAAGGGATTCGTCGTGAAGCCTAACAGTGGATTCGGCGGCCGAGGGATACTAGTCATCAAGGGAAGAGACAACGGGTTCGTGAGGAGATCCGATGGCAGGAGCATGGACCTCGATGGGCTGAGGAGGCACATCGAAGCGACAATCGACGGTGAATTCTCAGGCAGATGGTTGCCAGACAAGGCGTTCCTCGAGGAGATGGTAGAGCCCTCTCATGAAATGGCGATGCTGTGTCACTCAGGGCTCCCAGACATACGAGTGATTGTCTTCCGCGGCGTGCCCGTGATGGCGATGGCGAGACTTCCGACGAAACGCTCGGGAGGAAAAGCAAACCTTGCCCAGGGTGCCCTGGGAGCGGGCGTCGACATCGCTTCCGGGGAGATCAGAACGGCGGTTGTCGCTCACGATAGGAAGCCAATAACCAACCATCCTGACACCGGTCTGAATCTGATTGGCCGGAGAATCCCGTTCTGGAACGACATACTTGAGATGTCTGTGAAGGCGCAGAAAGCAATTGGCATCGGGTACGCTGGAATCGACATAGTCATCGATGAGAATAGAGGGCCCATGGTGATGGAGGGCAACAAGCGCCCAGGCCTTGAGATACAGAACGCCAACCATGAGCCGTTGCTCAAGCGCCTTAGAGCCGTGGAGCGCTTGCTGGGCGGAAGAAAGGAGATTACGGTCAGAGAAGGCCTTCAGATCATGAAGAGCCTGAATGAGGCTGACTGGAAGCTGCCAAGAATGAAGGAGAAGCATAAGGGAGGCATTGCCACATGACCTTCAGAGGACCGATGTTGTCAACCATAGTGGCAATGCTGGTTGTGGTCTCCGCGCTCGCAGTCTCTTATGATGCGCGTGGGCAGCAGGTCGCTCTCCCACCCCCTGCTCCCCCTTTGACGCTCCTCGATCCGGTCATAAACGAAATCACATACCACGTCGAAATCGTGAATTCGGGCAGCTCTCCGGTTGCGTTTAGAGCGGACTTCGCAATGCCACGCATGTGGTCGTCTGATACCTATCTTGAGATGATAGGCGTTGAGACCACTTCTGGTGACATGATCTCCTACGCCAACAGAAGCAACAGCTATGCATACTTTCTGGATTCACTGGAGTCACAAAGGTCGTTGGAGGTGAACATAACGTTCCTGACCCTCAAGTACGATCTGAGTGTATACACCCACAACGTCGTGAGGAACTTCAGTTACCCGAACGAGATAGCGATCTACACCCAGCCCGAAACGTATATTGAGTCCAACGACTCGACTATCGAAAACGTTGCGGCCGCCGCAGTGGGAAGCAGCATAAACCCGTTCAGGGTCGCCGAGAAGATCTATAGCTTCACGATATCCCACCTGAGATACGTCTCTCAGACGGAGATCAGGGGTGCTCTCTGGGCGTTCGAGAACAGTGAGGGTGACTGCACTGAGTACAGCACTCTGTTCGTGGCATTGATGAGGGCCATGGGGATACCCGCACGGACCGTCACAGGGCACATGTCGACTGTGCTCTCTCTGGGCGGTGTCGCCAATGCGACCCAATACTGGACCGATTCCCCTCACATGTGGGCGGAATTCTACGTCGAGGGCTATGGCTGGGTGCCTGTTGATGCGGCATCTGGAGAGAACGATCCGTTGAACCACTTCGCATTGTCCGACTCGCGATACCTGCCGATTCTCAAGGGCCAGGCAATGGAGACACCATACCGCTCTCTGTTCACCATCCAGTCGGAACAAACGGGCTCCTTGGAGTTCAATGCCACGCTATCTGTGACACCGCAGTCCTCATTGTCATTCCAGAACCAGGCAATCGTCGGATTCGACATAGCGAACAATCTGATCAATGACATGCGGGAAGCGGCTGAAAGCGCCTACAACTATGAGTTCAACGTGACAAGCGCATACCAGCTGATCAAAGAAGCATATGATGCCCTGCACAACGCCTCTGAGATGGCAGATCTCGGAGATCCGGGGGCCATGGCCAGCCATGCCTCCCTCGCAGAGGACGAGGCCAGCCAAGCGGTCGACATGATTCATGCGTCAGTAATGGACAATGCGCATTCTTCGGTTGAGAAGGCCTGGCATGAGATGAGAACCCTCGGATCTTTGAGTGGCGAGAGATATCTGAGAAAGGCAGAAGATCTGAAGCTAGATGGTGACTACTCAGGAATGGTCAAGTATGCTCACTACGCCAAAACTGCGGCGGATGACTCCCTCAGCATCTTCCTATTCGTAGCTCTTGTTGCCTTATCCGGGGCAACTGTTTGGGCAATAGGCAGGAACTCCCGCAAGCCAGCTGGATTGTGATAGCAGGCAACAATCGTCCCTGACCTGAGCTCGATGACGTGGCCCACGTTCACGGACTCTATCTCTGCGGCTCGACTATGACCTTGATCGACTCGCCTGCTTTCTCCACGAGCTCGAATCCTTTGCCCGTCTCAGCCAGCCCTAACCTGTGCGTGATCATGTCTGCCACCACCACTCGCTTCGTCCGAATAAGCTCGATTGCCTCCTTGATATCTCTTGGGCTGCCCGCATAGGTGCTCGTGATCGTCACCTCGTCCTTCCATAGATCTCCGAAGGGAACCGGAATCTCCATGCCTGGCATCGGCGGAGCGAACATTAGAATAGTGCCTCCCCTGTCAACGCACTTGAAGGACTGCAAAATCCCCTGCGTCGCGCCCGTGCAGACAATCGCCAGATCTGCGAGCCTTTCATCATTGACTTCTCTCAGCAGAGCGGGTACGTCCTTAGTCGCTTCGAAGACATGATCCGCCCCGAACCTCTTTGCTGCATCTAAGCGGTACTTTGACACATCCGTCGCGACTATCTTCGTCGCCCTGTATGCCTTCGCGAGCTTGATGTTGAGGAGCCCCGCGATGCCGCTGCCCAGCACGAGCACTGTGCCCTCGGGCCTGAACTCGACCGCCCTGAGGCCTCGGACAACACAAGCAAGAGGTTCGATGAACGCGCCGTCCTCGTATGTCAGCTCCTTCGGAAGGACGTATGTCCCCAGCTCCACGTTTATCTCAGGCACACGAATGAATTCAGAGAAGCCTCCTGGATAGAAGTTCGTCGTCCTCAGAGTGTCGCAGGTCGATTCGTGTCCGGCAAGACAGTACCTGCACTTCATGCATGGAACGTGATGCGAGACGAACACCCTCTGGCCGACCTTGTACGTCTTCACTCTCTTGCCAGCCTCGACGATGTCGCCCGCGATCTCATGACCGAGAACGAGCGGAGCCTTCTTGATCCTGTACCACTCCATGACATCGCTGCCGCAAATTCCGCTCGCGATAACCTTGACGAGCAGCTCTCCAGAGCCTATCTCAGGCTTCGGCATCTCCTGGAGCCGGACATCTCTGTTGTTGTAGTACATCGCCACGCGCATCTGTTCGCACCTTTTCTCTGACAGCGATCGAAGGATTTCACTTCGCCTTGGAGAGCTTCTTGAAGAGATCGTAGGCTTCCTTCGCTGTCGCGTCCTCGTGCAC
>Ga0315314_1002473_pt1 | contig 15226 bp, 10 predicted proteins | sample TDP9_MG_FD_203631 | JGI IMG/M metagenome (GOLD analysis project Ga0315314, IMG submission 203631) | Freshwater sediment microbial communities from Lake Towuti, South Sulawesi, Indonesia - TDP9 | ecosystem: Environmental > Aquatic > Freshwater > Lake > Sediment | place: Indonesia: South Sulawesi...
TGGAGTGCTTGGCAATTCGTTTTTTAGGTATTTTATTGTCCGCCTCACTTTCTCTTGAGGGTAGTCGTATCTCAAGGCTGACTGCATAGTTATAGTTCTGCATCCACTATACTCGCTAATAACGTTTTTTACATTCTCGGGGGCTAAGTGTCCGCGAAATGCGAGGCTTCCGACTCCTAGAATTGGATATATTGGCATTCCCACCTCATCTGATAATATGTAGAGTTTGTTTATCGCTATCTTAATGGCTATAGCTGCAGATATAAAGCCGCTGAACAACGCTGGATCAGATCTGCCTAGGAAAACCCGCATATGGCTTAGACCTTTAACTTCAAATATGTAACGTTTTACAATCTCGTCTACATTAATTAGGGTCGAGACATGTTCAAATAGTGGTATAATCTTTATGTCGTCAGGCTTAAGTTTGGACTTTAAGCTTTCCCGAGCGAGGGAAATTAGGTAGTTTAACCGCCTTCGGGCTTCGATTAAGTCGTTCGCATCCCGTGTCATAGGGTTTATGATTTCCACAATAGCCGGCGAGTCTGTGTGGTCTTGTGCATTGTAGTTGGCTTCGATGGTAGCCATCATGGCCATAAGTTGTCTAAAAACTGTTTCCTCTTTGGCACTTGGCATTCTGGGGGTTATGAAAACCTCCTTGCCGGGGATTATTCCTTGGGATAGAACCTTAGCCACTATCTGAGATGGTTGATGGTAAGGCGTCAACTTGCCTTCATAGTCAATTTTATATTCGTCATAACTCAAGCCGTTGTCACGGCCATCGGTGAATACATCTAGGGCCTCGTCAACTTCCTGCTGGACCGAAACATACTTTTTAGCTGAGTCAGGATGCTGAGTAGCCATGACGACCGGTATTCGAGGCATCAAGACGGAACCCCCTCTTCTTCAGTAAGGTTTCGCACACTATACGGTGATGAATATTTTTGTTTCATGTCACAATCTGCCCTAGTTTATCATTTTTTATAGCGTATTTTATTTCTAGCATTGGCAAATCCATAGGAGTTTCTATCCTATCAATATCGAACTCTCTTAAGATTTTTGAATATTTTAGTGATAGTCTGCGCATTTCAGGGGAGGTTGGTCCAACGCAAGGGCATCCTGGAATTCTCGGGCTTACGTCAAATACATAGAATTCTAATCTTTTATGTTCTGGGTCGTCTGAATCATAAGCTATTGCTCCTTGTAGTGCAAACAACCCTATCATTCCTGGCGGATATTCCCTTTCACATACTCTTCTAAATTTTTCCGCTATGCTGTAGACTAAGGGTTTTTGTGATTCCCTCATTGTCAGCCCATAATGTCCTATCTCCTCGTTCCTAATTGGAACATCCAGCGATAGCTGATCCTTGGCTGGAAGCCCGAGTATACCGTGCAGATTAGTCTGTTTTCTATCGTCAAACCCTACAAAGTCGAAATCGTCGAAAGTCCCTCTTAGGGACCACCCTTGAAAATTGGCGTTGAACTTTTGTCCTAAGATATATTCTTCTATTCTCGCCTTTTCCAACCCATCTCTCTCGATAACATCCTTCTCAATCAGTTCTTTCGCTTTTCTGTGATAGTCTTCTGGGGAATTGGTGTAGAAAAACGCTCTTTCTAAAGGTTTCTTCTTTTGCTGAACCTTCACTATTGCTAGCCTATCTATTTCCTCCGGTGTGCTGAACTTCTTCGGCATTTTTATTCCAGCTTTCCGCAGTAACCAGTATTGACTTTTATGTTCGCTTCTTTCCTCCGCCCTGAGAATCAATCTGTTTCCATAGATGGGAACCCTAAAGTGATTCTCTATATTTTCATAACCGACATATACGGAGAATGATCTATTGGGAATGAAGATCGTATTCAACTCTCTTAACCTCTTTTGAACCTCCTCCTTTATCACATCTGAAAACTTGTTAAGAAGAATTACCTGATCGAAAAGATGCCTATTGTATTCAGCATATAGTGCCTCTCTCCCCTCTTGGCAGACAACAACCGTTGGAAACCCCATAGATTTAGCTGAAACTCCAACCTCTTCCGCTGAGTGAGAACCCAACACGCCGATGGTGATCTTATCGGGATCATACAATGAAACGATTTCTTGAACTTCTTTTCTCTCTATAACCATTCCATCACCATAGACAGTATATTGGGTCCTCTCATATTCATCCAAGCACCTCATCCAATCTATCTTGTTCCACTGCTTCTCTTATCTCAAAGGCAATCCTTCTACCTGTGCTCATGTGCTTTCCGTGTTTCAGGTAAGTGTATGGCGAACCTTCCATGAAGACGTTTGTTCCAGCCACGATCCTCGCAGAAATCTCGAAGACGTGAAACTTTAAGTCTGGCGTTACGACAGTTTCCAAGCAAAAGGGACCATGTAAACCGGGGCTACAAAGGTCTTTTGAGACATCGACAACTCTCTCCCCCAATCTAAATACTTCCGGCAAAAGAGATTCACGTATTACGAGAGGCAAATTGCCAACTATAGTATAGGTGGTTTCTAGGCCATGGTGTACATCTGCGGGCAATCTGCTTATCGCATCCACGTTAGATTCGTAGCGTCTGTCGAAACCCATCAATTCAAGTTCATCACGAATAACGGAGTAAAAATAATGTATGTAGACGGGGACGCCGATGACATACTCTTGTATTATGAAGTCCTTCGCAGAACATATTTTGCGGTGAAAGTCTCGTTCATTTTTTGCGAGAAAGTATCCTTGTCCTCCTTTTGCGCCTTGAAATTTGACTATACATAGTGTGTTTATGTCACTTGGACTCTCGTATATTCTTGGCACGTTAAGGCCTGCTTTCTCGAGCCACTCTTTCTGTTTTTTTCTATCCCTCTCCCATGAGAGAATCTTTCTGTTACCGTAGTAGAGCACCTTTGTTTTTTCGATGAATTCAGCGTCCAAGTAGGCTATAAGGGACGCGTGCGGTACTAGAATCGCGTTCTCTCTCAAGAGCTGCTCTTCAGTCTTATCAAATTCGTTATAAGAAGTGATCTTAATCATCTTGTCTGCCACGCCAAAATATTGATAGACAAAACTATGGTCCTTCTTGCAGATAACTATGGTCTTGAATCCTTCATCTTTCGCACCTTTTAGTATCTGGAGCGCGGAATGGCTACCAATCGTAGCTATTACATGTTCCATGATGCCCCACCAAGGAAATTTCTCATATCTTCTCATAAACCTTAATAAAGTTTTAGGTACGTCTCCTAATGGATCAGTAGCCGACTGATCTTCCGAATCTATTGCGGTCTGATTCCATTAGGTTGAAAAGAGGGCGCATATTTTTAGACAGATGTTTTCCTTTGTATGCTTGAAGACGATGTATCTTTCAATTCAAGGAAAAACTTCTGTAACCAAGATAAGAGAATACAGCCAGAAACAGTACCCCGGAAACTAGAAGAAAAAACATGCAAAGGCATAGACGAACCAAACACCTAACGACGATCCAAAATTCAAGAATTTAAACCAAGACTTAAACCTACTACGGGGCACCAAACATCTTTGAAGTCTATTTTATAGTTCTTCAGCATAAATCACCGTGTTCTTTCAACTATGAAGTCTCTTTAACACCCTTAATGCGTTTAGTGTAGCCCACTTACTTGGATTGCCCTTTTTTCCAAACTCGAATTCTTCCCATCCTCTATAAGGTTTGTCTATTGTCCAACGTCCTTGGCTGTCTTGCTTTGATATTAAGAGCTCTACCGCCTCTCTTAACCTCTTATCTTTCAAGGCGTAATCATAATGGGACAAGATGTAGACATACTTCAAAAGGTGATATTCGAATAGAGGATACCTTACCCATTTGAAACGGGAACCAATCCCATATCTCCCTCTATCAACATTAGGAATAGGTGTCCTAGTTTCCCAATGGCGCAGAAGAAATTCTACGGCGGGAATGAGTTCTTTACGGTTCCGCAGTTCGGGGATGTTCATAAAGGCCCAAAGGACGTTTAGAACCGAGTGAGGACAGCTCTCAAGCTTTTCCTTTGGTCCATCTTTCAAGGCATTCTTTGTGCAATACCACCCTCCATCGAGCCGTTGTGTACGAAAAAGCCACTCTAGACCCTTGTCAACCCTTTCATCATTAGTATAGCCGAATCTTAAAAGGGCTCCAAGAACGGTAGCTGTGAAACAAGACCACCATCCTGGACCATTTGGTCCCAGTTTGAAAAAGCCTTCAGGGGTTTGATATCTAAAAAGAAACTTTACCAAGTCTTCGATTTTTGGATCATCTTTCGTTGAGCCTGTTTCAGCAAGAAAACACAGGACACTTCCAGTAGAGAAGGTTCCCCAATAGATATCTCCGTTTGACTTGGACCAAAATAGCCCCCCGTTAATGTTAATTTTTGAAAAAACCATTTGCAACTCTTCGCTCTCGGAGATTTTTACCCTCGCCGCTACTACTTCAGGTTCGCTCTCACTTTTCTCCAGCAGATCTTTCAACGCCCAGTATCGGATTGACGGATCATCCTTCTCCAATAGCCAATCGGTTGAATCTGCTTTCAACACAGATTTCCAATCGCTCATATTTGCTGACCTCGAACTACTGTACCCTTACCAACCCTTAATATGCATCAAGAAGATACTGGTAGATCTGGATCATCCTATTAACTATCTCTATGCTGGAAGGTTCATGCTCAGTATCGAACAGCACCCAGTCGAAACCAGCGTTGCATATTGTTTGAACCGCTTCGGTGCACATAACAGAGAGCCAGACGCCGAAGGCTGGCTTCCAGGATCTAGGCTTCTACTTTGTTTTGTTCTTCATACCTAGGCTCCTAGCAGCATACGAGTTTAGGCTTGGCCACTGCTTGGAGGTCGAATCTTCAGAACCTCTTTGTTCACAAGGTTCGGCGGAACTCTTCCTTCAAGTATGGCTATCAAGTTTTCAGAAGCCAGAACAGCCATCCTCGTTCTAGTCTCGTAGCTGGCGCTGGCTATGTGCGGTGCCACGACAACATTGTCTAGAGTAAGCAGCAGGTTTTCAGGATCTGTGGGTTCCTTCTCCCAAACGTCTAAGGCGGCTGCCCATATCCACCCCTCCTTCAAGGCTTTGTAGAGGGCTTTCTCATCAACAACAGGCCCACGCGACGTATTGATGAGACATGCTGACTTCTTCATCATCTTCAAGCGTTCCTCATTCATGAGGTGATGGGTAGAAGGCATCAGTGGGACGTGAACTGAAACGAAGTCTGATCTCCGAAGAAGCGTCTCTAAGTCAACGTATTCTGCGCCTGTTTCTTTTTCAGTTTCCTCGTTTCTGACCACGTCGTAGTAGAGTATCTTCATGTTCATGCCCTTGGCTCTCTTAGCCATGGCGACGCCAATTCTTCCCATGCCGAGGATCCCGATGGTTTTTCCCCAGACGTCCTGCCCGAGCATCATCATGAGCCCCCAAGAGAGCTTCCACTTTCCGCTTCTGACGTATCTATCAGCTTCGGCTACTCTCCTCGCGGCAGCCATCAAGAGGGCGAACGCGAAATCAGCAGTCGTATCCGTCAAAACCCCGGGTGTATTGGTTACGTATATCCCCCTTTTCGTGGCAGCTTCCACATCTATGTTATCGTAACCCACGGCGACTTGGCTTATACCTCGAAGTTGTTCACCCGCAGCGTTTATGATCTCTTTGTCGATCTTTTCGGTCAGGACGCAGTATAATCCATCGATGCCTTTCACTTTGTCGATGAGAACCTTTTTTGGGGGGGATTCTTCTTCAGACCAGAACTGGACTTCGAATTTTGACTTTAGCAGATTCATGGCCGCTTCAGGCAACATGCGAGTAACGAAAACCTTTTTGCGATCCATCTCTCTATTCCCCCACTTCGGATTGACCTGCGTTTCTTTCAGCCACTTATGATCTCTGAAACCACGTTGCTATACGCTGAGATCAAGACTCCTTTTGACGTAGTAACTATGCTTTCTGCTGTCTGACCTTCTTCCGGTTTCACCTCGAAGCTCACCATTCCACTGTAATCTATCTCTATCAACTTCTTCAGTAAAGAGGCCACTTCCTTGACCCCGTTCACGGCGCCTTCGCTGTAGAAAACGGGGTGAGTATCTAGGTATTTTTCCCCGATCCTCTTGGCACAACCGATATGAATGTGACCCAAGAAGTCTTTCGCGGTGTCCAGCACATCTGGCGTTTCACCGAGCAGCGGTCCATGGCTCAGGTCCCACATTATGCCCAGATTCGAGTATTTACGCCGAACCTCCTTGACGACATCCAAGCAGTCAGCCATGGGCCCGATCAGTAGCTTCTTGTCCCACTCCCTATCGAAAGTTTCTATAAGAATCCTCACGTCTTTCTTGGCTGCATGTCCACAGATCTCATCTAAGGATTCAGCTAGTAGGCTTTTTTCTTCGGTTCTTCTTCCGGGTCCGGGATCAGGTCCGGAACAGATCGCCACATTTCTTATGCCCCATTTCGAGCTCAGGTCGATCCCTTTCTTCACTAGTTCAACTGCGCTTCTTCTGACATCGCTATTGTTTGAGTGTAGATTGAACTTGCCTGAAAGTAGGTCCGGTTGCATGCACCTGGCTGCAGTTTTCGATCCCATGAAGGATTTTGCTGCAGTCCATTGCTCTTCTGTTAGCCCGCAGATCTCGATGCCGTCAAAGAACGGGTCCTGCAAGATTGTTTTGATGTTTTTTGTTATGTCTCCTTTTCCAGCCGCCATGTCTGGGAACACCATGAAACTGACGATTCCAATTCTCCAAGGAAATCGATTCGAAAAGACCAACCCTTTATGTGGTATCTCTATTGTGAACACATTACGTCTCCACCTAAAACGTCAGCTAAAAATATTGGCGATACGCATCATATTTAAGCTTTTCACTATGTTCGGCGTACCCTGCTAGGGATCCCACCATCAGAACTGCTGAACATAGTTGTCATTTTAACGCTTTTCGTGCGAAGGTTATGTATCCAGTGTGGGCGGTCATCAGAGTCTCCGGTCTCGTTTTCCCCTTCTCTGTCTGCATGCTTCTCACTAGGCATTCGACCGTTTCAGTATCCAAGAAACCTTGCTCCTTTAAGGCTTCAACCATCTTGACCACCTGATCGATCGTTGGACTGAAAGAAACTAAGGTTCCGCTTCCCTTCAGCGCGTTGAACGCGTGCGGAACGACCAACCACGGAGTAGCCAAGTCTAAAACGACGGCGTCCAGGTTCTCTTCCTCGATGCCTCCGGTTATGTCCTTCTTTTTCAACTCCACGTAGTTTGACACTCCAGCTCTTTTCAGATTCCTCAAAGCGGTTTCAATGAACTCATCCCGGATCTCATAGCTGTAAACGCATCCAGACGGCCTAACGTAGAACGCTAAAGCAGTCGTTAGGGCGCCGGTTCCTGTTCCAGCCTCCACAACTCTGCTCCCGGGACCGATCCCGCTAAACATGACCATCAACGCGATATCTTTCGGGTAAACGATCTGGGTACGCCTGAGAGACTTAAATATGAAGTCACGTAAAGTCGGTTTAAACGTTACAAACTCGATGCCGGTGCTACTTTTTATTCTTATCCCGTATTCTCGCCCGATCAGCTCGTCGAGTTGGATGAACCCTCTATGAGTATGAAAAGCTTTCCCTTTCTCCACCTCGACCAAGTAAGTTCTCTTCTTGTCGAGGAACAGAAGAACTCGGTCGCCCACTTCTATTGCATTCAAGGTTTCATCGCCGATCAGTAGCGTCTAGGAATTATTGTTAGTCAAACGATAATAAAATTGCTGCGTAGTCGAAGATTAATCGGTGGCCTCAAAGATGGTCCGTGCTCAGGCAAGTTACAATGGGTAATGCTTCGCTTTTCTGACAAGCACTGTGTTCTTGTTGACTTCACTGAAAAGGTGGGGGTTCTCGGTGTGTATGGGAAACAGCTTCTTGGGATTGACTCGTTCAACCATCTCCTTCAATTCCTTCCTGTCGAGGTGTCCAGAGGCGTGGAGCTGATGAAACTTGATCTTGAAGTGATCCAGCCAGTTGTGCATGACTTGGTCTTCTATGTCTTCTTCGCTGAACGGTTCGCTCATACTGTGTATGAAGTGGCTTCCTTCATCAGGTCTAATGTCTATGAGTTCGCCGAACTGATAGAAATCTAAGTCCATTATCAATCTGCTCTGGTTCTTGCTGACATCGTGGCTGGTCACCATCTTCTCAATGAACGGTCTCTCCCAAACGTAATAGTCCTCTTCGTTGAAGGTTCCGGATTTCTTCCTTTTGTAATATACAAGAATGTTGTTGTCTTTCAATGGTTCGGGAAGGTCTAGGTGCTCATCGCTAACAAGCTTAGTAAGCAGATAAGCTATCCTGGGAAAGATGACCATCTTCCTATCGTTCTCCCTCGCCACCTCGTACATAGTCCTGAACCTGTCGGTGTCCCGACCATAGTGCATAACAAAGACTATCTTGTCAGTGTTGGAAACGATCTCGTTGCTCTTCTCCTTAACTTCAGATTCTGAATAGTTGATGCGAGGTTCCTTTTCAACCATCCTGGTTCCTTCGGTTATCATAGCCACCGGTTCATAACCCTCAGCTTTCTCAATGAATTCTTCAGTCATCTCTTTTTTCGGGCCATGCGCTCTGACGTCCCCTGAGTAAATGATTTCTCCTTTGGATGTGTGAATTACGAAGCCGTAAGCCGATGGTATAGAATGGTCAACATGGATGGGTTCTATCTCCAGCGAACCAATCCCAACCTTGCTTCCAGTCCTAAACGTCTCATAAGTATGTTCTCCCAAGAATGATTGACTCGTCTCCTGTGAAGATTCCAGGAAGAGTTTGGTGCCCGAGCCACAGAAGACTGGAATCTTCTCATCTATGAAGGAGATATGCGCTGTGTGATCGAAATGAGCATGGGACAGGAATACCGCATCGATCCTAGCTTTCGAGTAATGCAGATCCGTATATCTGAGCTGGTCTTTGCGGTATAATCCCTTAATCTTTGGCAATAGGTCGAACTCGAAGTAATCCTTCAAACCGCAAACTCCCCTAGGAGCCAACCAGCCTGTAAAATACCCAGCTCCCATCGTGAAAGACTGTCCAAAATCGAAGAATACCTTCGTCTCCTCATCTTCTATAAGAATCTTGTTTCCTCCAATCTCATTGACGCCGCCATAAAATGTAAGATATGTCCTTTTCATCTGTCTTGGTACCTCACAGACCTGTTCATTTTTGTGGAGCTATTTTGGTTCTCAAGATTTTCTGATATGTGCTTGAGATGGCAATCAGAACATGTGGCGGCGTGAAGAAACTGAAGACTTTTGCGTAACGCGCAGAGCCGGCCTTTCTTACGTTGTAGATATTTCCCCCCTCTTCCAGATATCCATCGACGAACGCCCTCGTCATGATCTTGGAATCCTCCAGGGATGAAAGCAACGGAAAGCAATGTCCCGAATAGAGGAGGAATTCGGCGATGTCCCATGCTTGATCTCCGCCCCTTGACGCCTGCTCAAGATCGAGAAAGCAGACCTCTTCCCTAGGCGTGATGACTACATTCTCGGGTTTGCAGTCCCCCATAGCGACACCGATCGCGTGAACCTTGGCAATCGTCTTCCCAACATCTTTAAAGATATTATTTATCTCCTCAACCCCCATTTTTCGGGAACCAAATCTTCTGAGGATGTCGACCAGATTTTCACCTTCTACGAACCTTTGAAAAATAAGTCGTTCTTTGGGACTCACGAATAGGATCTCTGGAACACAGATTCCTCGACTAGATAGCAGCTGGTTGATTGCGTACTCTTTCTCCAGCCTAGATTTTCCGAGGACCGACAACTCCCTTGTGCCGATCGCCCACAACGCAAGAGGAAACCATTTCAGACCGTACCAGTCCTTGAAGAGTTTCACAACAACCTTTTGCTTCTGATGTTCGCCCCGAAATGTGAGCAGATAAACCGAGTTCAAGACGCCTCCGATTTTCTTGATGTCCATCTCTGTGGCTCCACCTTCTGGAACCGCCTTTTTTACAAAATCTTCTATTGTAGTCTTGTCGGAGAGTGCAACAAATCCCAAAGGAGTCCGTACGAAAATGTATCTTTTCGAATCCTCAAGTCTGAGCAACGGCTCCTCGATGATGCCTCTGATATTCACCGATACCGGACTGTAGGTTTCCTGACCCATCAACAACTGAAGCATAGTTTTTGGGAAAGCCTTAAAGATCTGGCGGAAGGCCTCCTTTCTAAGGCTTCTAAAAAGAGTTATGAGACCTGTTCTTCTAGCTTTTACCGCATCGATCCAATCTTTTTTGATCTTAACATACCCATCACAGAAGTCTATCTGGTCTCCCTCCGCTAATTCAGTCAGCGCTGCTTCGAACCCTTTCATCATTTGCCCTGTGCTCCTCCCTTTCCGATCCCTCCTAAGCATGTTGAAGAAGCCGTAGCCCACCGGTGGGAACAACGACGCCATACGTGATATCGTCTCAAACATAAAGTACTCAGGCCTGATGAAAAGATCGTACGAGAGTTCAGGAAACTCCAAGGCCAAGTTACATATGAGTTCAGAGATGAGTCGTTTCTTAGCTTTCACTTCTTGACGCTGAAGGTATTCTTCATTGAGCAAAGCCAAGTACGGTGTGATAATATTCTCAACTGTGAGTTCGCCTAGCCAACCGCTTTCCACATCTTTTTCAAACGTTCGTTGGTCAACGATCAGAAACAATATAGAGAGATTAGCGTCGGTTTTCTTATGGCTCTTCAGAATTGGCTGAGGCGATGTGATAACAAGCAAAACATTCGCATCGCCTTCTTTGCCGCCGGATTCATATATTCGTGGCCCGTATAAACATGCAGCCACTGCCTCTCCAGAGCCAGCTAGATCTTTGCATGTGTTCAAAATCTTGCTTTTGATTTCCTCGCTGAAGAGGTTATTTCTCATAGTTTCGTCTCTTGATCTCTCTAAGCTACAATAGAGCTCTTACATATAAGACCTTCTTCACGGAATTATTAGCTACTAAAGATGAAGTTCCTTCTGCATCGCCGTATCGGGCAAGAAAATGAGAGAGAAAGGTTATTCCTTTGATCTATTCCGGGGGCATCTTGCTGTCCGGCGTTTTAACTCTTTGAAGCCTTACGTGTAAAACGCCGTTCGCGTAGGATTTGTCTTGAAGTCGAGCACCCGCTGGTACTTGCACCCTTCGCATGAAGTCTCCGCTTCCTTTTATCTCCAAGGCGTCGTCGATCAGTTTGACTTTCACCTCTTCGGCTGGTCCTGGCACTTTAGCTATGAGGGTGGTTACTCCTTCTTCTTCATTGATGAGATCGTAGAACCATTCAGCTTCTCCTGGACTGTAGGTTTTTTCCCCCGCGAAGATCTTCTTTATCTCTCTCAACCAGTAGATCAGCGCAACAACTGCAATAACTCCAAGGACTATGCCTAGGATGCCTCCCTTGAGCTTGAAGACTAGGATTAGAAGTACGGCAACTAATACTATGCCTACTATGGATAGGATGTCTTTGAGTTCAGCGGGTTTCTCCCATAGGCTCTTCATTTGTAAGCCTCTTTTCACGTAAGATTGATCGTGATGTAGTGGAGCTCAAGCACACCTTCAACGCTCGCCATGAAACCGAAGTTCACCTTGCTGTCCTCTTTCCACATGAACACCCTAGAGACATTATAACCTTTGCCCAGTTCCAAGAAAGAGTCTAGAACGGGTTGCACCTTAGCCCAATCCTCCTCGAAGACATATCCGACGCTTCCCTCGATAAAAGAAAGATCAGGGCTAATCTGCGTCGGGGTTAACACCTTCACCCCTGCCCTTTCAAAGGCATCAACGAGATTGGCGATTCTTTCTTCCTCACTCAGTTCAGGAATGGGTGGAGGAACTGCGATGCCAGCTATCTTGGCTAGAAAGGTCCTGAAGCTCTCTTCAACCGTGGAGCCCAAGCCCACATAGTATTCTCCCGCAAAGTCCGCTCCAACTGTCGCTATCGTGCCCAGTTGAGTAACGACGCCGCCTCCAGGCGCTGTGTAGACCGGTATGAAGAACACATCGTAGTCGCCAATCCTGTAGAAGATTTGGTTCCCTACGCGGGGATTCCGCAGAAGAGTCTTCAGCGTGGCGAAGTCTGGGTTCCTATCCAATGCTTCGTTTATGGCGGTCGGACCCAAAAGCTTAGTCTCGCCCTCTAAAGGTACTTTGTAGAAGATCAGCTCGCCAGTGTGAGGGTAGTCATTTCTGACCACCATGTATCCCGCAAGATTTTCGCCCAACGCTCCCCGCAGCTCAAGCGATAAAAGCCCGATGAACTCCAGTTCCTCGAAGCCATGAGGCTGGGCTATGATGTAATAGGTGTCGATGCCCCCGGGCACAATATAGAATTCCTTGGCTGCGATGAAGGTTGCGGGGTCGGTAACATGGAAAAAGTTGTACATGGCGATCCTCCACTCAAAGAGTTCTTCAGGATACCTCAGTTGAGGCTTCAGCCATTCCGGTACTTCCGTGGAGACGTATTCACCGTAAACCTTCTTGAATAGTTGGCTAAAATAATCGTCGCCTGTAATGATTAACTGGATGTCCCCATGGTAGACATCTATCAAAGCGTAGCCCACAAGCCTTGCCATAGGAAGCTCGCCGCTCCATGGCACGTTTCTGGCGTCTAGAAACACCATGAGAGGCATCGCCCAAAAGGTTTGTTTGCCGTCGGTCACTGGCCACATATCCACTCGTCCTCCCATGAACTCATAGGTGAAGTAAGGGAAGAGCAGCCGCATGCGGTCGTAGACGTCCCTGTACCTGAGAACATGCATTGTTGTTGTGGGATAGGAAAGGAGGAAGTTGGGTTCGAAGATCCAACTTAGGGGTGGAACGATATCTGTTCCGCCTTTGCCGTCGTAGAAGTAGCCTCCCACTTCATCGCTCGTAGTTCTTCCGACTGGATACGCGATCCAAGTCTCTCGAAAGAGCCCTCCTTCACCATAGTAGATTCTCCTCTGCGGAAAGAACCTAGCGGCATCAACAATTCTTCCCCTGTGAGCGTCAAGCATGAGGAAGCCGCTGGGCACGTGTGTGTACAGGAAGTGAGTGGCGTACCATCGATCCTCCGACCTAACGGTCGCGGGCAGAATAAGATCCATCGAAGCGCTCCAGTAGAGAGTGCCGTTAAAACGCAGGATATCCGCTTCCGCGAAATCCACATAAGGTATCAAACCTATCTCGGGCCTAAGCTTGTCAAATGATCCTTGCTGATCCCACAAGCGTACCTTTTCTAGGAGCCCTTTTTGTTGTGTAACGTAGCCGTCGATCTGACCAGGAGGAATAGATGTTAGACCGAACTCGTACGGGGCTCCCTCCACCTCGTCGAGCTCGGCGAGGTACCGGTTCACAGAGATCAGCTGAGCATTGTACGGACCAAGCATCTCTAGTTTTCTTACGTCCGCGATGCTGTTGTTGATCAACATCACGGAACCGGTTGCCAAAGCGATAATGACCAAGGCGCCTATGCGGATGTACGCCTGTCGTCGGCGGAAACCGCCAGAGGCCCCTATTCCACCCCTTTTCCTGTCTATGTAAGCAAACACGGCTAAGGCTAATCCCGCGGCGCCGATCCCAAGAATAGCATACCTAGTATTATAGTCTATGAAAGAAGCGAAGAAAAGGTTGAATAAAGACCATCCCAAGAAGACGGCGACTAGACCCTCTATCGCCGATATAAACTGGCTTAGACTAGGCATCTTCATGCCGAAGACATATGTAGCAACCAAAGGAGCAGCAATGCCAACGACTTGGGTTACCGCCACCAAGAGTATGAGACGGATCCAGAGAGCCGAGAGAGCAGGTGGAACTAGAAGAGTAAGAGAGGGCATCAGCGGAACCACGGACGTCTGGGCGTACGTCATATCGATAGGAGGAGTAATGAACGGGAGCCCCAAGAGCATCGGTATCCTCTGTAGACCTGTTTCCCAACCCAGCATCATAGCGTTCACCGCCATACCGAACACTGCATTTGTAAAGAAGAACATGCTCATCAGGACCTTGGTTGCTTGCCAGATCAAAAACTTCAAAGGGGACAATCTGAAACTCTCAAATTCGAACCAGACTGGAGAGATTTTCTCCTCAATCCCTCTGGTTCTTATCAACTTAAAGATAAGGCTGATAATCCACCATGTTACGGATCTCCTATTCTTGAAGTCGACTCGGAAGAAAGCAAGAGTCGCGAGAACGAACCCACCTAGTAGGCCAAAATAGATGGGTTTGACGAAGAGTTCTCCGAACTCGGAAAGGTTGAGCCAGAAAACAACGGTTTCACGGCTGAAAACAACGGCAAAAATGACAACTAAAACAGCCAGCAGTAGCCAATAAAGGCGTCGATCGCGAGTAGGCTTCGTAATATCACTCATCGGGACGCAACCCTTGCCCTATCACCGACTCTGGACATATATGGATTCGGGTAAGAATATCTTCAGTGTTGCTAAATAACATTTCTGTAGTCTCTCCGTCTTGGCTAAGAGAGCGCTTTATTCCATTCCCATGCAAAATAATCGTTTCGAACCAGCCATGGAGAGGCGGCTAAATGTGTTCTTCTGTAGGATTTCAGTCAATGGGCAGAACCCGATAGTGGGAGTATTGCCTTAAGGGAAATGAGCTAGAAGGTCCAAGCTCAAGGTGGATTCAGATTTCTTGCCGGCTGATTTCTATATTGCCGCCTACAGTCTGCCCGGTCAAGAGTTCCCCGCTTTTGAGGGCTCGCCATTTCTCTTCGTGATTCGTTTTCTCAGAAGCCACGATTAAACGGGTCGGGTCAGAAAGGTAAGACATTTGCAACACTGGCTCGTCCTTAAGGCAAATCGATACTTCAGATTCATCTTCACGGTCGTACTTACAATAGGCGTGCAGTGCCTTGCCATCACTGAACAGGACGTTCAGGCCCACGTATGGACGATCATAAGTCGATTTCTTTTTGGCTGACTGCCACAGAACAGAAAGATCATCCTGAAACCTTCTCATGGCTTCTGGGAAAGTCGCGCATTCTACCATGTGCCTTGTAATGTACCAGAAATAGACTTCGCTATCGTTTACGCCCTTGATCATGCTTTTCCATTCGCCCAAACAGTCCGCAACTTCGTCCGGTATTCTTATTGTGCCATTATGGACAAAGACATACCTATCATGACTGAAGGGCTGCGAATTCTCAACCGAGATCAACCGTTCCCTAGGCAGTCCTCTAGGGTTGCTTGCACGTCTAACGTGCGCGATCACAATTCTTGAATTGGCAGCCTGAACCGCCGAAGC
>Ga0315314_1002474_pt1 | contig 15225 bp, 22 predicted proteins | sample TDP9_MG_FD_203631 | JGI IMG/M metagenome (GOLD analysis project Ga0315314, IMG submission 203631) | Freshwater sediment microbial communities from Lake Towuti, South Sulawesi, Indonesia - TDP9 | ecosystem: Environmental > Aquatic > Freshwater > Lake > Sediment | place: Indonesia: South Sulawesi...
CCTATAATATACAGCAAAAAGGAAGAAGTTGTCTTTTTCAAATCCATTGCGTTAGGACTACTACTAGGTTTGCCATTAGGAATATGGGTGAACTATGCCTCAGGCTTTCTAGAAGTTTTCGTTCAACCTTCAAATGATTTTGCAGGAACATTCATCTTCACTTGGCTATGGGTCGGCAGTCTGGAAAGCATTTCATTCCTGATTGCGACTGTTGTCTATTTTTCGTACTCCACGAAAGAAAGGCTTCTGCGTTCTTGGCGTGACGCTGCACGAATTAGCTGGGCAATTTTCACGGCTTTCCCTGTCTTGATCACCTACGTGGCTTTGGTTATGACTGCATTTATATTTCCGTTGTATGCCGCCGTCGATTGGCTTAGTCCCATCAGAAAGTACTGGCTTGGCGGTCTCGTGTTCCTGCCGTTTCTCTTCCTTTTTATGCTGATATTCCTTCCAGATCAAAAACCTAGGAAAGTAGTGGCTCAAGCATGGCTAATCGTCAAAGGTAAGGCAACACCTCCGAAAATCAACTTGCTGAAAGCTGTCATGACTTTGCTCATTTTCCTTTGGCTTGTGTTTGTCTTTCTTCCCCTCCCAAATGTCCTAGAAGTAAACCTGACAGTAATTGCGGGCGGACTCTTAATCGTTGCTTATCTTGTGAAGCAAAGATATCAGACTAGACGGAAGTGAATGACATATTCGATACGCAGACTCGACATTCTAGCGAGTCTGAGACTTCGAACGATGGGTCAATGTTATGTACGGTTATTCCCAGTCTTAGGAGAGACAATGCGCAGAACGCCACGGCTTATGGCGCGGCTCCAAAATGCACTCGATGCACGGTCTGCACTACCATGCAGTGGGATTTCAAGCCCAGCCAAAACAGCGTCAAGCTGACGGTTGAAGCGCCCAAAACCGACGCCACCGTCTCTCAGCCAGCGTCACCCACAGACACAGTCGCAGTCACACAAACATCTCAAAGCACAACAGTAGCCGTACCGCCGCCAAAAACACCAGAACAAATGCAACAAGAAGCAGAAACACGCCTCGGTGTTATTACCAATTCTAAGCGGAAGTTAATAACATCAGAAACAGAAACTGGCTCACAATGCTTTCGTTGACGAAGCCACGAGTAGACACTGACGAAGAAAGGGCGCAAACAGAACTCAAAACGCCATACACACACCCGAACAGACCCCGAGAAACAATGCTCAAACTTGTTGATGTCACCGGGAACAGTCGTATGACGATGTCCACACAGCTTCAGCCAAAAACCGCCTCCAACACGATAGAAGAAGGCATAAGGGGCATGACGCCTTCCTCTTCTGAATTTTCTTTTCACGCAAACTACGGGGCAACATGCTCAATCGCCATGCATACCAACATTAAACACCACGCAAACCAACATAGAACACCACTCGTGAACACGAGCAAACAGCGGCAGAAACACCAATCAGAAACAGAAACAGAGCCACAGACGCAAACCGAAAAGTAGAACTTTCACCGCAAAAAAATTTTCCAAACTTGTACTAACCATCCCTTCAACTCTTCAACATACACGTAAGACATATATGGAACCATTCTGCAGTTTGTTTGCACAGTCAGGAGAAACAACGACAAAAATGCCAGAATGGGGATACTCCATAACCGACCTAGACCCAGCAAAAACCGTCAAATCCACAGGTCGAGAACTCAGAGTATCCCATAAACACGCACGCGAAGTATGCACAGCCATAAAAGGCATGACACTCGAACAAGCACGCACTTACCTCAATAAAGTAGTAACCAAAAAACAACCCGTCCCATACCGCAGATACAACAAAAAACTAGGACACAGACACGGCACACAACAGGGAACCTTCGCAGCCCGCTACCCAACAAAAACCGCCAAAAAAATACTCCAAATCCTAGTCGGAGCCGAAGCCAACGCCGAATTCAAAGGACTCGACACAGAAAGACTACAAATAATCCACGCAAGCGCCTACCCAGGCATGAAACTCAAACGATTCCAACCCAGAGCCTTCGGACGCTCCTCACCCAAACACCAAACACTAACCCACATCGAACTAGTCCTACAAGAAACCGAGGAGACAACACAATAAAATGTCCGTCGTCAAACACTTCGTCTCCGAATCAGTCAAAAAAACCGAAATAAACGAATTCCTCACAAACCAATTCGAAAAAGCAGGATACGGCGGAGTAGAAATCGCCAAAACACCACTAGGAACACACGTAGTCGTCTACGCCATGAGACCCGGACTAGTGATCGGAAGAGGCGGCGAAACCATCAAAGAACTCGCCACCACACTAGAACAAAAATTCCAACTACCCAACCCACAAATCTCAGTAGCCGAAATCGAAATCCCCGAACTAAACCCCTACGTCATAGCCTCACGCGTAACCTCAGCTCTGAAACGAGGCGTACACTTCCGACGCGCCGGATTCTGGGCACTACAACAAACCATGGAAGCAGGCGCCCTAGGCGCAGAAATAATCATACGCGGAAAACTACGCACAGAACGCGCCCGATACGAAAAATTCCGACAAGGATACCTACCCAAAAGCGGTGACCCAGCCCTCAAACACCTACGCGAAGCCGTCCTACACGTCCAACTCAAACCAGGCATATACGGCATCAAAGTCCGCATCATCCCCCCCGGGGCAACATTCCCCGACCAAATACAACTACCCGAAACCGCACCAGAAGAAAAACCAGAGAAAACCGAAACACCAGAAACACCAGCAGAAGCAGAAACAACCGCCGAATCTGAGAAACCAAGCGAAACCGAAACAGAAGTCAAAGCAACAACACAACCCAACGAGAAACCCAACGAGGCTGAACACTAAACATGCCCATCATAAGAGTCAAAGAAATCAGAGCCATGTCCCACGACGACAGACTCAAGCGACTCAGCGAAATGCAAACCGAACTAATGAGACTCAAAACCATGGTAAAAGCAGGAGGCGCAATCGAAAACCCCGCCAGAGTACACGAAATACGAAAAACCATAGCCCGCATCCTAACCATAGACCACGAACCCAAACCCGCCAAAACCGAAGAAACCAAAGAAAAAAAGAAAAAGAAAGAACAAAAGAAACAGAAAAACGAAAACAAAGAAAAAACCACCAGAAAAAAACAGCCCAAGACACCCAAGGAAGGCAAAGAAAAATGACAACCGCCGCCACAATAAGCCAAGACGAGCTAATCGGACTTGACGCCAAAGTTGTAAAAAGCACCAACCCAAGCAACATGGGCATATCCGGAAAAGTCATCGACGAAACACGAAACACACTCGTAATAAGACAAAACGAAAACAACAAAGTAATAATCAAAGAAACAGCAGTTTTCCACTTCACCCTGCCCAACGGCAGCGTGGTTGAAGTCAAAGGCACAGTCATTCTAGGCCGACCAGAAGATCGAGTGAAGAAAAAACCCAAAAGACGGTGGTAAACATGGCCACTCTAGCTCTCAAGAAACCCAAAAAAACATGTGACGATCAAAACTGCCCATTCCACGGCACACTGTCGATAAGAGGACGAGTTCTGGATGGCATTGTCATAAGCGCCAAAATGGACAAAACCGTTGTAATAAGAAGAGACTACCAATTCTACGTGCCCAAATTCAAAAGATACGAACGACGACACAGCCACATCAACGCTCACAACCCGCCCTGCCTAAACGTGCAAGAAGGCGAACGCGTACGAATCTCCGAGTGCCGCCCCCTCAGCAAAACCGTGTCCTTCGTGGTCGTAGAAAGAATGGAGGAGAAATAAAATGGCTGCAAGAGCCAAAGGACGAGCTCTTGTCGCCAAGGGAGCGGTTGCGCAACGATCAAGAGTGTCCCGCGGCATCCCGGCGGGCGCGGTCATAAAATGTGCTGACAACAGCGGTGCACGCGCATTACGCATAATTCAGGTCATGGGATACAAGGGACGACTGAAACGTGTGCCAGCTGCCGGAGTAGGCGACATGATGACAGTTTCTGTAAGGCGCGGCACGCCAGACATGAGAAGAAAAATTTTCCAAGCAGTATTGATTCGACAAAGAAAGCCCTATCGCCGAAGCGACGGCGTATGGGTTCAATTCGAAGATAACGCAGCTGTGGTCATGACGCCTGAAGGTGACATGCGAGGCTCGGAGATACGGGGACCTGTGTCAAAGGAGGCAGCTGAAATATGGACCCGCATCGCCAGTGCTTCCAGCATAATAGTTTAACGGAGGATGCAGGGTGAAAACAGCTCAACCTCGGAAACAACACAAAATGCTTTTTCAAGCGCCTCTGCACATCCGGTACAAGCTTCTTTCCGCGCCTCTTTCACCTGCTCTGAAGGCTTCTCACAAAGTTAGCTCCGTTTCCGTTAGGACGGGTGACACTGTCAGAATCATGCGAGGCGATCGAAAAGGCACTGAAGGAAAAGTCACTCAAGTTAACCGCAGCAATAATAGATTGCTCGTTGAGGGCGTCACCCGAGCGAAGGTTGATGGAACAACTGTCCAAGTTCCAATACACCCGTCAAAAGTCATGATCACAGGCTTGAACCTCGACGACAAATGGCGTCGAGAAGCACTCAAAATAGAGGCACCAAAAGAAGTAGAGAAACCTGTCGAGGAGCCAAAGAAAGAGCGAAAGAAACGAAGACCACGCAAGGCTCCTTCAAAGAAGGCAACGATACCCCGCAAGAAAAAGATGAAACCAGCAGAAGCGAAAACAGAAGAAGGAGAGATTAAAACTGGGTAAGAAAGGCGGGAGACGACACCTAAAACGCAAACCAGCACCCGCGTTCTGGCCAATTCATAGAAAAGAGGCAGTCTGGACTGTCAAACCCAATCCGGGCAGACACTCAATTGAGCGATCGCTTCCATTGGCTCTTGTCCTCAGAGAGATGCTTGGTCTAGCTAGAACGCTCAGTGAAGTTAAGGCTATTCTATCAGGCGGAAACGTTTCGGTAGATGGCAACATCGTAAAAGAGGAGTTATTTCCAACAGGTCTTATGGACGTCATATCTATACCAGGAACGGATCGATGGTATCGCGTGTTGCCGTCAGAAAAAGGATTGACTCTTCATTCTGTGGCCAAAGATGAAGCTGGGTTCAAACTCTGCAGAGTTGAGGATAAAACTGTGTTGAGCAAGGGAAACGTGCAGTTGAACTTGCATGATGGCGGAAACATTATGGTCAAAGTTAAAGATGCGAACAAGCCAGAGGAGGATGTCTTCAGCACTCTTGACACTGTTAAGGTTAGTCTTCCTGATCAAAAGATTCTCACTCATTTTAGACTAGTCGAAGGCTCGTCTGCATTGATTGTAGGCGGTAAGAACATTGGTAGGCACGGTAAAATCGTGGCTGTTGAACGGCGCGATGTTCAGAAGCGTAAGAACGCCCTTGTAACAATAGAGGATGCCAAGGGAAGTCGTTTCCAAACCACAGTTGAATACACATTTGTAATCGGTGACGCCAAGCCTCATATTTCTTTGCCGGAGGTTGCTTAGCTTGTCTTCGGAGGAAGTGCCCAAGCGACAAACAACTAATCCTATGCTAAAGCCTAGAATCGAGAAAGTAATAGTCAACATGTCGGTAGGCAAGTCCGGCGAGCCCTTGGAAAAAGCAGCGACCGTTTTAGAGCAGTTGACTGGTCAGAAGCCCTGTAAACGAAAGGCAAGAAAGACCGTTCGAGACTTTGGCATACGAAAAGGAGAGCCAATTGCATGCGTGGTAACATTGAGAAAAGAGAAAGCGAAGGAGTTTGTCAAAAGAGCTCTTCAAGCTGTTGAAAACAGAGTTTCCAAGAAGTCTTTTGACCAATTCGGCAATTTTTCGTTCGGCATTGAAGAGCACATTGACATTCCAGGTACTAAGTATGTGCCAGAGTTAGGGATTCATGGGATGGATGTTTCTGTTACCTTGTCGAGACCTGGACAGAGAGTCAAATATCGGCATCGGTCAAGGGCACGAGTTGGCGCAAAGCATCGACTGACCCCTGTGGAAGCCATGGAGTTCGTGCAAGACGAATTTGGGATTCAGGCATCATAACGCGATCGAGGATGTGAAACATGGTTAAACAGAAGCCTAAGAAAGAACGCAAATATGGCAAGGGTAGCCGACCATGCAAAAGATGCGGTTCATATGGTCCAGTCATTCGAAGGTATGATTTGAACCTGTGTCGTCACTGTTTCCGCGAAGTCGCTAAGCAATTAGGTTTCAAGAAATATCAATGAAGGAGAGAAACAGAAGATTGACTGCAATTGACACATTATCAAACGGGTTAACAACATTGATGAATAATGAGCTTAGAAACAAGTCGTCATGTGTAATTAGTCCATCCTCTCGCCTTCTTGGACGTGTACTACGGGTGCTGCAGCTCAACGGTTACGTGGGCGAGTTTGAGTTTATTGAGGATGGGCGAGCGGGGAAGTTCAAAGTTCAGTTATTGGGGCGAATCAACAAGTGTGGCGCTATCAAACCACGTTACTCTGTCAGGATGGACGACTTTGAGGACTGGGAGAAGACGTTCCTGCCTGCTCGTGAAATGGGCATCATTGTAGTGTCTACGCCCTTTGGGGTGGTTTCACACAAGGAAGCAAAGCAAAAGAGTGTTGGAGGTAAACTACTCGCGTTCGTTTATTAGCGGAGTGTTGACAGGTTGAGGGCTGTTGAAGCGGTCAAGAACATTGACGTTCCAGACGGAGTCGAAGTTAGCATACGCGGTCGGCAAGTGTCGGTAAAAGGAGAGAAAGGAGCTTTAACCAGAGATTTCTCAGAGGCGCCGATCAGCCTTCAACATGAAGGAAAGATAGTTACAGTTCAAGCCAATTGGCCTAGAAAAAAGGAATCCGCTTTAGTTGGCACTGTTGCCGCCATTATCCAGAATATGATCACAGGCGTTAGAAGAGGCTACACGTACAAGCTCAAGATTGTCTTCTCTCACTTTCCAATTTCAGTTAAAGTTAAGGAAAATGTAGTTTCAATAGAAAACTTCACAGGTGAGCGTAGCCCTCGGCTTACCAGAGTCATCGGTGACGTGAAGGTTTCAGTCAAGGAAGACGACGTCATAGTACAGGGCGTCAACTTGGAGGATGTGAGCCAGACAGCAGCCAACATCGAACAGGCAACCAAAGTGAAAAGTAAGGATCCAAGAGTATTCCTAGATGGCATCTTTGTCTACGAGAAGAAAGAAGGCATGGAAGCATGAGTCAAAAACCAACCAGAGATCAAGGGTTGAGACTACGATCTCAGCTCAAAAGCAAGAGGCCAAGGTTCAGGCGCCAAGAGAGCTGGCGGTATAAGAGAGTGTCTCAAGTCTGGCGGAAACCCGATGGCATAGACAGCAAGATGCGTCGAAAAGCAAAGGGTTGGCCAGCCTCGGCGGAGATCGGTTATCGAGGACCGAGACGATCTCGTCATCTGCATCCCTCTGGCTATAGAGAAGTCGTCGTGCGAAACAGTGATGAGCTTGCTAAGGTTGACCCTAGCACACAGGCGATCAGGATTGCCCACACGGTTGGTATGAAGAAGCGTGCTGAAATCTCTCTTAGAGCAGGAGAAAGACACATTCACATTTTGAATCCGTTGCCCGAAGAAAAACCTCCAGAGGAAGAGGTAGAGGAAGAAGTAACGGATAAGGGCGCTAAGGAAGACGAGAAAGAGGAGAGAGAAACGGAGGAAAGCGCGGAAGCTGAAGCCGGGCAGACCAAGAAGGAATCTGAAGGGGAGAATGAGGATTGAGTCTTAGAAGCCAACGACGTCTAGCTGCTCAGCTTCTGAAAGCTGGTGCAAACAGAGTCTGGATCGACCCAGATCGTGTTGAGGACGTTGAAGTTGCCATCACACGAGCTGAGATCAGGAAACTGATTCACGAGGGAGCCATCAGACAGCTGTCAGCTAGAGGCGTCAGTCGTGCTCGGGCGAGATTGTTGCAGGACAAGAAGAAGAAGGGGTTGCGGCGTGGACCTGGGACTAGGAAAGGCTCTGACACAGCGAAAGTTACTAAGAAGGATGCTTGGATGCTCAAGATTCGCGCACAACGAGGAAAACTGAATGAGTGGAAAGCAAACCGTTCAGTAGCCGACGACGGTTATCGGCAACTGTATCGTGCTGCGGGCAGTGGAGCCTTTGCTTCTGTGGGAGATATGGAACGTTATGCGAAGGCTCACGGCATGTGGAGGAAAAGATAAGGCATGGCGACGGGTCCAAGTTATCGTGTTGCTTTTCGCCGAAGAAGAAAAGGTAAGACTGACTATCAACAGCGTCGAGGCTTGGTTCTATCTGGACTGCCTCGCCTGGTGGTTAGAGGTTCATTGAGAAACATGGTGGCTGAAATAGTCAAGGCTGAGTTGAATGGAGACAAGGTCGTTGCACATGCTCACTCAAGTGAGTTGAGAAAGAAGTATGGTTGGCTTGGTGATACAGGGAACATTTCGTCTGCTTATCTTGCTGGTTTGATCTGTGGATTTCGAGCCTTGGATCAAGGGGTCAAAGAAGCAGTATTGGACATCGGGCTGCATCAGCCTACTAAAGGTTCGAGAATTTTCGCAACTCTCAAAGGGGTCCTTGATGCTGGGGTCATGATACCTTTTGACAAAGAGAAACTGCCTGATCAGAAGAGAATAACAGGTCAGCATGTGGCTGAGTATGCAAAGTTGCTGTCTTCTAGCCCTGAGGTATATCAGAAAAAGTTCTCTGCCCAATTGTCAAGAGGTCTGAAACCCGAAGAGATTAGTGCTCATTTCGCTACGGTCAGGGAGAAAGTTGTATCATCTTTGAAAAAGGCAGGCGAGCCGGAGGAGTCGCCTGAGAAAGCAGAAGAAGTCAAACCTGCTGCGGAGGAAGATTGATGTCACGTAGGGGTAGAGGAAGAGGATCAAGAGAAGGACCGCGCGATAGAAGACCCAGTGAACGGGCTGAGGCTTGGGTTCCACGCACAAGACTTGGGAAAATGATACAAGAAGGTCGTATTTCTTCTATAGAAGAGATTTTCACTGATGGACAGAAGATTAGAGAGCCAGAAATAGTTGACGTGTTGCTGCCTGATCTTCAAGAGGAAGTCATAAACATCAATTTGGTGCAGAAGCAGACTGATGCCGGTGAGAAATCGCAGTTCAAAGCAATCGTGGCCGTGGGTAATCGAGATGGGTATGCCGGGTTGGGTTCAGGTAAGGCTAAGCAGGTTCGAACAGCTATTGAGAAGGCGGGCATGGACGCCCGCTTGAACGTAACTTTGGTTCGCCGGGGTTGTGGTAGCTGGGAATGCGGGTGTGGTAAGCCTCATTCACTTCCATTTCAGGTTCGAGGCAAATGTGGAGGCGTTGAAATACTACTTGTGCCGGGACCTAGGGGACTTGGCATTGTTGCAAGTGAGGCGGCTAAAGTCATCCTTGGGCTGGCTGGCGTGAATGATATTTGGACGCACAGCTTTGGTTCGACTCGAACGGTGCCCTCCTTTGCTTGCGCCGTTTTTGACGCTTTGAGAAGAACATATAGTCTGGTGACTCCTGTCGAGTGGGTGAGATGAAGCCATGAACCAATCCGCATCGCGCAAGTGTCTGGCAGTTGTTCGCGTTCGAGGAGTCAGTGACATTCATAGGGAAATTAAAGAAACAATGAACCTATTACGTCTTCAAAGAAATTGTCACGCTACCCTTATAGACGATAGACCAGCCTATCTGGGCATGCTTCAAAAAGCGCAGAGCTACCTGACATGGGGAGAGATTTCAAAAGAAACGTTAGTGCACATGTTAACAAAGCGCGGACGACTAGAAGGCAACAGAAAATTAACTGATGAATACGCGCAGAAAATCTCGAAGAAGTCGCTCAACGATTTAGCTGAAGCCTTGGTCAAGGGAGAGATAGAATTTCGCAGCTTACCTAGCGTGAAACCTGTCTTCAGGCTGCATCCACCAAGTAAAGGCTACAAGGGAAAGGTGAAACGAAGCTACGCCTCAGAAGGAGCGACGGGTTATCGAGGCGAAGCTATCAACAAGCTCGTAGAGAAAATGATCTGAGAAGAATCCACGGTCGATTCCGTATTGCTTTGAAGGCTACTTTCTTAGGCAGGGGCTGTTGTAGTTGCTTTTCTTCAATTCTTCAAGATATTGCTCTTCGCCAAGTTCTTTGGCAAGACGCTGATGCGCGTTGACAAACTCCAATGAATGATACAGCGTCTCATCGCCCGTCATTTGCTCGTTAAAGTAGCATCCCTTCTTAACACCGTTGGGCTTTAAGCGTTTGAAGTATTCTAGGGCGAGTCGGCAGTGTCCAACGATTTCGCAGGAGGCGCACTTAGGGTTGTCGGGATAGAAGCATGGCCCGCATGTTACGTGGCAAGCTCGGCGCCCTGGATAAACCGTTTCCTTGACGTCACTGCCGCAACGGCAACAGACGTTCTCCCACGACTCGGGCTGAGACAATCCTCAAATCTCCATGCAGTTAAAAATAAATATATGAAGTTTGATAATAATCTTTTCTTTCTTCGAGAAAATTAAATCCGTATAATGACAATTTTTGGACTAAAATTTCGCATTTTTGGGAAAAGGCTGTCGACTCCTTCAGATGAGGGTTTTAATTAGCGAATTAACGTGGAAAGGTGTTGTCGGGAGAGATCTGCAGCGCGCATGCAACGTGGTCACTATTCCAACTCTTCCAGCAACTCAAGCAGTTTCCTGTCCTCTTCAGCTGGCGGTTGCCACTGAGTGTGAACAACTTCCACGCCCTGTTTCTTCAAGTCCTCCACAAACGTTCCTATCCCTATGTTAATGATCTTAAGTTTCCTGTTTAAGAGGCTCTTTGGTTTGGGCAATCCTTCTCACTGTCCAAATAGCTTTTCTTCCATGGTGCCTCTCGCAACGATTAAAGCGGCCATTCTAGCTGCTTGAGCGTTACTGGGCATAACTATTACCCCAGCTTTCCTTAGCTTCTCTTCCTGCTTCGTTAGATTCTGTGGGTCGTCGGGAGTGCCCACGACAGAAGCAACAAAGGACAAGTACCTAGCGTTCTGTTCAGCCAAGGTCTTCGCAGAAGCGATCGTGGGAACAAGCTCGGCTACAGGGTCTGGATGTGAACCGTACCCAAGCACAACATCCAGCAGAATAACCGCAGTCTCAGCATCTCTTGCCTCTTGAGCTATTCTTCTTTTTCTCAGGGTGAAGTCAATCATAGGGTGCGGTCTTCCAACGGTGAACTCTTCAGAACCCATGTCAATACAAGTATGCTCTTTGCTTTTGTCTAAATCCTTCACCGTATATTTAGGTTTCAGAGGCACATTGGAAAAAGCATCTCCAATTAAGGGAGAGAGAACCAAAAGAGCCTCGCTGCAAAGAGATCCGCCTGAGAACAGTCCCCTTATGTACTTCTGCGCGCTTGAGAACTGTGACGACTCTGAGTTGGCCATGGATATTACCCTATTTCTTGAATCCGTAAATACCGTCTTCTCTGGCTTCTGTCCGCGTATCAGGGCGCAAGCCATTTTGGCGGCATCCTCTAGGGTGACTGCACTGACATAACCTTTAGCCATTGCATCGAATTGGCTACCCAAGAAGTTGACGACTACTTTCTTCGGGCAGCGGCTAGCTACCTCAAGAACCCTTTCACTGGTTTTTCGGTCGGGAGGCTTGGATATCAGCACAATTGCCTTTGTACTTTTATCTTGTTCCAAGAGTTTTATCCCTTCAATCATCATGATTCCTCCTACTTTTCCAGAAAGATCATTTCCTCCTGTCCCGATTGCTTGGGATATTCCTAAACCTTCTCTGTGAATGATGGTTGAAACCTGTTGCAGCCCAGTTCCTGAGGCCGAGACTATTCCTACTGGTCCTTCGTTCACGACGTTCCCAAAACCCAAAATAATGCCGTTGATTATCGCTGTTCCACAGTCAGGGCCCATCATCAACAAGTGTTTTTCCTTTGCAATCTTCTTTAGTTCCAGTTCGGCCTCGATGGGAACGTTGCTACTGAATAGGAAGACGTTTAATCCCTTCCTGAGGGCCATGAGGGCTTGCCGCTTGGCGAATTCTCCTGGGATACTTATCATAACCAGATTGGTGTCTGGCATTAAACGCAGCGCCGAGTCAAGCGTCTTAAGAGGAATTTCCTCCCCTTCTTCAGTTATCCTAGCTGAGAGTAGCTTCTCAACCTCTAAAGTGGCGCTTTCAATGCTTTTTTCGCTTTTGGCCTGAATGGCGATGACTAAATCGTTCGGACCTGCTCTCTCGACCTCGTCTGTTCGGAAACCCAAGTCTATTAAGAATTGTTTGTTAAGAGGCGTAGCCATTACAACCGCAGCTTGCGAGACTTCCTTCAATCCGGTGACCATGTTTGAGATCTTCATTAGTGTTATCGAATCTCTGTAAGTGCCCTTCCTGACATCGACCTTGACGATCATTACTAGACCCCTTTCAAAAACACTGAATCCTCACTCAATGATGACCATGAACCGAGCAGAATTCCTAGAACCATATCTGTTCCAGAAGTCTCACCAATTGTAAGAACGTGCCGAGTTGCACTTTCAACTTCCTCTGGTTTCCCAGTCAGTATTTTTTCGATGAGCACCATCAATGATTCATTTGCATTTCCGCTTGCTGCTTGCATCAAATACTCTTCACTTAGCAAGCTTGTCCTTCCGGGAGCGCAGGAGGCTATCTCGTTGTTAATCTTTCGGGCAAGATCGGGGTTGCCGTTCAGGTTTAGAGTCGTCAACAGCAGGCTTGCCATTAGCCCCGAAAGCATATCATCGGCTGAAGGCGTCAACCCAAGCCCTAGACCTACAAGCTTTTTGGCAGAACCTCTTACCTGCTGAAGGCTTCCAGCTCTGGTCGCTTGTAAGAGTGCCAGAATACTTGGTAATGCTTTCCGAGCTAACAGGTTTAACTTCTTATTGTCAAAATCAGCGCCTTCTTTCCCAAGGTATTCTATTAATTGACCTAAGCCTTCAAAATTGCCGATGGCACGCGTTACATTTCTTACCTTCATTAGGTTGTCTCTTATTTTTTCGACCGGAAGTGTTTTGTCTTGAAACTTCTTCTGCGGCTTGTATACGCTTGCATGTTTTGTTGATATCGTGAGAACATGGTCTCCTATAATTATCAAGTCATGTATCTTGGAGATTTCCTGATTAATTCTCACGCCTGTGGCGGTTATGCTTACATCTGGACGCAAATTCGTGACGATGTTGATCGGCCCGTTTCCCACATCTTCGCGAACTACGCTTACAAGATGCTTGTCAGGAATCAAAATGTTCAATACACTTTTGAACACACTGTGCACTTGCCCGATTCTTCCTTCGTTGGAGATTCTCCTAGCAGCAGTCAAACCGATAGAATTTGCTTCCAGATGAATCGGGCGTGTCCTTACAAGTTGCAAGAAACTTTCTCCTTACAGGTCATCCTACTCTCTCTACTAGTGTTTTGACTTCTCTCGGATAAGGTGGCACCTACTGTGGCTCTTGCCTGTAGCCCGCGTAAACTAGTCTGCACGATCTTTTCGCACTCCACCCATCATAAGGCCTATCTCTCTAGCCTCTGCTCGGGCGGCTGGAAGGATTCCAACTATCTTCCCCTCATTGATTACAGCGATGCGGTCACTCAGCGACATTACTTCGCCCAAGTCTCCCGAGATCAGCAAAATAGCCACGCCTCTTTCTTTCTGTTCTTTTAATTTGCTCAATATGAACTGGGTAGCTCCGACGTCAAGCCCAGCCGTTGGTTGGGCTGCCACTAGAATCCTCGGGCTTCTGGAAAGCACCCTTGCAAGGATCAATCTTTGGAGGTTTCCTCCTGATAAAGTCTGGGCAGGGACATCCACACTGATGGCTATAATGCCATATTCCTGAATCAATCTTTTCGCATATTCACGAATCTCATCCTGATTCAGAAAGTATCTTTTGTTGAACGGTAAGAGGCCCTTATAGGAAAACTTCGGGTCTGACCGTGTCTCAAGGACCAAGTTTTCGGCTATCGAAAAATCCATGATTAAGCCCATTCCCAAACGATCTTCTGGGATGTGTCCTACGCCTTGCTCGATAAATTCCTTCGGCGACTGGTTTGTCACATCTTTTCCATGAATGTACACCTTACCTTCGGTTGCCGACCTCATGCCCGCAAGAACCTCAGCGAGTTCCCGCTGGCCGTTCCCAGCAACACCGGCAACGCCTAAGATCTCTCCCTCGTGAATGGAAAATGAAACATCCTTCAAAGCTGGCACGCCCTTGTCACTCAAAGCCCATAAATTTTTGATCTCTAGCGCGACCTTTTCCTTTAGTGCCTCGCTTTTCTCGACGCTGAAGAGAACCTCTTTCCCGACCATCTTCTCGGCAAGGTCCGCGGGGTTGGTATGTTTAGTTTCGACTCTCGCCGTAACTCTCCCCCGCCGAAGGACAGTTACACGGTCGCTTATCGCCATCACCTCTGGCAGCTTATGTGTGATGAAAACCACGCCTAGCCCCTCATTCACCATCGAACGAAGCATTTTGAACAGGTCATCTGTTTCTTGTAGCGTAAGGACTGAAGTAGGCTCATCCAATATGAGAACCCGTGCACCTCGATATAGAACCTTTATTATTTCCACGCGTTGTCGTTCTCCCACCGAAAGCTCTTCGATCTTTGCCTCTGGTTCAACCTTGAGGTTATATGTTTTAGAGAGCTCAGTAATTCTCTTTGCGGCACTGTCCAGATCTAGGAGGGGCTCTTTGGGGGATTTGAGACCCAGAACTACGTTCTCCATTACCGACATATTGGGAACCAGCATGAAATGCTGGTGCACCATACCTACCCCAAGATTGATGGCGTCATTCGGCGACTTGATCACAGACTTCTTGCCTCGGATGTATATCTCACCTTCATCGGGTCGATAAAGCCCGTACAGAATGTTCATCAGGGTTGTCTTGCCAGCTCCGTTCTCACCTAACAACGCGTGGACCTCGCCAGCCTTCAGGTCGAAGTCTATTTTGTCATTCGCCAATACGCCGGGAAATCGCTTGGTTACACTCTTCATCTCTACGATTATTTTTTCTTGGGTTGAATTCGATAGCATAAGCTAATGCAAACCTCTTCTACCAGCGTTCATAAACCATCGCGCTCTTACGAGCTTCGATTATGCAGGATCGGGTGGAGGCTGGGGCGTTGATGTCCTCGGAACAACAATCGCACCGCTTTTTATTTGCTGTTCTGTGGTTACGAGAAGATCCTTCACCGCTTGCGGAACTTCACTCTCTAACCTGTGAAATGGTGCGAGAAAACCCA
>Ga0315314_1002475_pt1 | contig 15219 bp, 12 predicted proteins | sample TDP9_MG_FD_203631 | JGI IMG/M metagenome (GOLD analysis project Ga0315314, IMG submission 203631) | Freshwater sediment microbial communities from Lake Towuti, South Sulawesi, Indonesia - TDP9 | ecosystem: Environmental > Aquatic > Freshwater > Lake > Sediment | place: Indonesia: South Sulawesi...
TTTATTCAAGTCTAGAACCCTTCCTTCCGATTTGGAGACGATCTTCTGAGTGACAACCAGTATGTCACCCTCCTCAAGTTTCATACCTTGTTTCTGCGCCGTATCCAAGATTATCGCGCCTATATCGTCGCCCTTCTTGATCAACGGTATGTCTTCGAGACCTATGATCTGTATCAAGTTAGGGTACCTCTTTTCGAAATGGAGCCCCAATTTCAATTACAGAAGTGATAGAAAAAGACTTGCTAAGAGTTTGTTTGTCGGTACAGTTTGTGGGTTGGTTTGTATGTCGAGCTCCACCGGGTCTTTCATTATTTCGTGGAAGAGCTCTCCATATGATGGATCCTTTCACTCTTGCTGCAAGAGGTTTGGGGGATCTAGGCCTTATCTAGAAATTGGTTTGCTATGATGCTTTCTCTTCGCTCGCAGCGAGAATCCTAACGTAGTCAGCCGTGTCAGTAGAGATATCAGCCACCTGCTCCATCGAGTCTACCAAGTCCTTCAGGATGAGTAAGGTTGCTGGATCTAGCTTAGTTGAGTATCTGATGAATAGTGAGCGAGCCTTTACGTACTCTTCATCGATCCGATGTTCTGCTAGGTCAACTTTTCTGGAGAACTCTCTAGCTATCTCCGGATTGTCTCCAAGCCTCTCGATGCTTCCACGTAGGTTTATAGAGCAGTCCACGAGACCGTGGGCGATGTTGACGCATGTTTCCCTGATTTCGCTCGGGATATCTGAATTCATCAAGATTTTTATGTCTCTGGCAGAGTCCTTGACACAGTCAGCCATAACATCAAGTCTCTTGACTAGATGCATGATGTCTTCCCTGGCCCCTGGCTCTATTTCTCCACGCGCCAACTCTTCGAAGACAGCCCTTCGGAGGTTGTCAATCTCCTCCTCCACTAGGAAGAGCCTCTCGATACTCTTTTCAGCTTCATCTTTTCTCCCTTCAGCTGAAGCTGTAACAGCCTTCTCGAGCTCGCTAACTATATCTATAGCCTTGCCTATCTGAGCGCTGGCAAGACTCAGTACCTTATTCTTGCGTCGCTTCACAAGCCACCCAAGCAATGCTTCACTCAAGACTATTTCACCAAGCTGGCAGATTGTTACTTTCGAAAGGGATACCCATTACCTAAGATGAATTAGCATACTTAAACTCGCCGAAGTAATACGTTTTTCCCAGAATACGTGAAGACAGTATGACCTTACTTGAGCTAACTCTTCCCGACTTGTTCTAGTGGGCGAGACGCTTCGAGGCGACAAGCTGTTTATTATCGACTGGTAACTAGTCTAAATGCATCTGCGCAATTCGGTGTCTGGCTTGAGCAAGCTGGATATCTTGGTGAGAGGTCGAGCTGGCGAGAGCCATCTTCTTCTCGGAAACGAGGCTGTGGCTAGGGGAGCTCTGGAAGGAGGCGTTTCAGTGGCAACTACATATCCCGGAACTCCTTCTTCTGAAATAGCGGACACTATCGCTTTGATGGCACGCGAGTCGGGCATATACATGGAGTACTCAACTAACGAGATGGTCGCTCTTGAGGTTGCGGCTGGTGCGTCGATATGCGGGGCTAGAGCGATATGCTCAATGAAGATGGTCGGGCTGAACGTCGCTTCGGATGTGTTGATGACTTTGGCATATACAGGGGTTCGGGGAGGGTTAGTCGTTGTTTCTGCTGACGATCCTGATTGCTTCAGCTCTCAAAATGAGCAGGACAACAGGTACTACGCCTTGCTAGCTAATGTTCCTTGTCTCGAGCCTTCTAACCCGCAAGAAGCAAAGGACATGCTTCTTTCCGCCTTAAGATTGTCGGAGGAATTTGAGTTACCCGTAATGCTTCGTCTGGTAACGAGAGTCAGCCACGCGCGGAAACCTGTCGTCTTTGGACCCATCGAGGTTAGGAGCCGGGACATAAGATTCTCGAGAGATGTGAAGAGGTTCGTCATGGTTCCTTCGAACGCCCGACCTAGACATCTCGTTCTTCTAGAGAAGATGGATCGCGTCAAGAAGTTTGCAGAGGAGTCTTCGCTCAATGCTCTTCTCGGCGAAGGAGCTTTAGGCGTTGTGACATCAGGGGTCTCATTCAACTATTGTATGGAAGCCTTGAATCTTCTCGATTTGAGAGCATCTGTCCTCAAACTCGGCCTAGTTAATCCTCTTCCAACCGGGTTGATCACATCTTTCTTGAAGGAGCACGATCTTGTCATCGTTGTTGAGGAGCTTGAACCTTTCCTTGAGCTACACATCAGGTCGATAGCGCAAGGAGCCGATGTTCATAGCAGAATTCTTGGGAAGTTGAGCGACCCGTCTTATCTGCCTAGAAACGGCGAACTCTCGACGAGGCTTGTTCTCTCCGCGATGTGTAAGGTGCTCTGCAGACCAACTCCAATAGACTTTCAGGATATCGAGGATCGTTCCAGAATGGCTGAAGCATTGTCTCCTCCTCGACCTCCAGTGCTATGTCCCGGCTGTCCTCACATAGCATCTTTTCATGCAATCAAGGTAGCAACCGGAGGAAAAGCGGTCTGCGCTACGGATATCGGTTGCTACGCTTTGGGCGCTCAACCCCCTCTCTCGGTAGGTGATGTGATGCTGTGCATGGGCGCTAGCGCCGGCGTCTCCTCTGGCATAAGCAAGGTCGTCGAGGAGCCTGTTGTCGGGGTTGTTGGGGACTCGACGTTCTTTCACGCTTCAATCCCCGGATTGATCAACGCTGTCTACAACAAACACAAGTTCGTCTACGTCGTCCTTGATAATTGTACGACCGCTATGACGAATTTCCAGCCTCATCCCGGTACCGGTGTTACGGGGCTTGGGGAGTCGTCTAAGCAGATTCTGATTGAAGATGTTGCGAAAGGTTGTGGAGTGGACTTCGTTAAGGTCACCGATCCTTACGATCTGAAGTACACGATATCGACGATCAAGGAGGCTGTTGAGTACAAGGGTCCTGCTGTCGTTATCTCTAGACATAAGTGTGCTATCTTGGAGTCTCAAGAGAGAACGGCGAAGGGCGAAGAGACAGTCCCATTTGAAATTGATGAAGAAAAGTGCACAGAATGCATGGCTTGTATCAAGCTGCTGGGTTGTCCCGCTCTCGTGGTAAGCCAAGGAAATGTGTCGATCGATTCAATTCTATGCGTGGGATGCGGTGTATGCGCTCAAGTCTGTCCATCCGCTGCTATTCGAAAGGGTTGAGGTGGCCGAGGTTTGAGTACTACGAATCTGATCGTTGCTGGCGTTGGAGGTCAAGGAGTCATTCTCGCTACTGAGATTCTTGGAAACGCGGCTATCAAGGAGAACTTCGACGTTATCGTCAGCGAAATTCACGGTATGGCTCAGAGGGGAGGGGCTGTGGTTTCTCACGTCAGGATCGGGCGCAAAGCCTACTCGCCAACAGTTGTAGAAGGCTTAGCAGATGCTATCTTAGGATTTGAGCCTGTTGAAGTCTTGCGATCTCTCCGTTATGCGAGTGATCGAACGAAGATTGTTACGAGCAAGAGATGTGTGATCCCGCCATCTGTCTCTATGGGCGTAGCTGAGTATCCTTCTCTCGAGCAGATAGTTGGGATGTATCGTAGGTTCACTCAACACATCACTTTGATCGACGCTTTCAGGTTGGCTGAGGAGGCTGGTAGCGCTAGGACCCAGAATATCATTCTGGTCGGTGTCCTAGCGGCGACTCGGGTGCTCCCCTTTAAGAACGACACTTTGAAAGCATGCATTCAAGAGAGGGTTCCAAGGAAGTACTTGGAAGCCAATTTGAAGGGGTTCGATCTCGGTTACGCTGAAGCTTCGTGTTGAAAAGAGTCGGCTAAGTATTCTAGAAGAACTAGCATTCAGCCGAATTCTTCCAGGACTTTTTGAGTTCTTGCCACATAGTTAGTCTTCAGAACCAGGTACGTCTCACCCGTGGCGAATTCGTATGCATGTTGCACATTTGCACCCTCGTTCTTCAGTTTCTCAGCTACCGATGCGATGTCCGCAAGCATATTTGCGCAGGGTAGACCGAACATAAGAACTATTTGGCATAGGACCGACAGCTGTTTCACCGTTGAGGCAATCAGAGCCGGAGGAGCAATGGTCCATCCGCCAATATCAAGCTTCCCGTAACTGTTATACGCTCAACGATGAGTGTATAGATTCAATATGGTGTGGCAAGAATGTCCGAACCAGCATATGAAGAGAGATGGAGCATCTGGCTGCTTTTCCATTGTGCGAATCACAGTAGCCATGCATCGGACGCGGATGTTGGAGTCGCTATAGTCACCAACTCCCAAAATAGGGCTTATATTGTTGAAGCCTTAGGTAGGAAGGTTTGCAGCGTCTGCGGTGGCAACTTTGAGTTTACGTTGCAAGAGACCTCGCTGACTCCGTATCTTCAATATGATGTCGACCGATTTCGCTTGTCAAGGTATCATGTAATGAAGGATGAAGAGCTTCTGCTTCAAGAATAACAAGGGTCTGCGAAAAGCGGTCGTCCAGATTTTTCCTACCTTATTCTTTCGCTATTGCCTCTTCGAGCTTCGACTTCAGTAGTTCCCCAACCAGTTTCGCATCAGCCCTTCCCCGCACTTCACCCATTATCATATTCATCAGTTTCCCGAACGCCATGTGACGTTGTTGCTTCACCATCGATATCTGCTCACGCACATATCTTTCTACCAAGGAAGTCAGCTGTTCGTTTGAAAGCATCTTCAATCCGAGCTTCTCTACGGCTTCCGAAATTGAGGCTTGCCGGTTTTCGGAGATCCATGTGAGAATGTCGGCTATCGCTTCCTTGGCTATCGATCCCGAATCTACAGCCGAGAACGCTTCCTCTATTTGTCTTTCAGAAAGCGCCTCAACATTTATGCCCTGACGCCCAAGGCTTTTGATCACTTCAGTGAGCGTTGTTGCGACGAATGACGCCGGTATCTTTGTCTTAGAGAGGATGGTTTCGAACAACGGAAGATAATCTGAGTCCATCAACTGCTCAGCTAGCTTCCTGTTCAAGTTGTATGAATCCATCAGCTCCTTGACGAGTACATCAGGCATGGGAGGCAACTGGGCCTTAATTTGAGTTATCCTCTCTTGACTGATCGGCACCGGTGGAACATCTGTCTCCGGATACATTCTAGCCGCACCTGGCCTCGGCCTCATGTATCTTGTCGTTCCATCTGGGTTCGGCCCCCGTGTCTCTTCAGGCACGCCTTTCAGAGCCTCTCTAGCTCTCTCCACCACCGACTTGAGCGCATCCTCGGCGTTCGCTGGATAGTCGGCAACGAGAACAACGGCGTCTTCATCCTTTGCGCCCAGCTTGTGAAGTAAGGCTTCAACCTCTCTGAGCGTTATTCCGTAGCTTGGCAATTCATCGGTATGAAATATCCCTCCGACTCTTCCCCAGAACATTGCTCTATGCGCCATTTCAGTTCCTAACCTAAGATTCGGCTCGAGTTCTGTTGCGAGTAGCCCACGGAATCTTGGGAGTACGGCTGCGAGAACTCTCCCGCCCTTCGAGAGTGAACTCTTGATTACCCCACATAATGTTTCTCGGAAGACATTTGAGACATCGACGAATTCTTCCTTAAGCTCATCTCCGCGTAGGCCTCTTGATCTTAATTCATCTCGGATCTTCAGTAGCGCAAGTTGCCGCGACATCTCGTATTCAACTACTCTCGCCAAGATGTCGAGCTTCTGAACTCCTTTGATCTCGATGAGAGCGCCTTTTTCCATCGAAATATTGAGGTCTTGTCTTATCGTTCCTAGACCTCGTTTTACCCTTTTTGTAGCTTTTAGTATTCTTCCGATAGCGTACGCGACCTTTTCTGTCTCTGAAGGAGATCCTATGAACGGTGCTGTGGCAATTTCGACTAATGGGATACCGAGCCGATCTATTCGATAATTCACCGTCATCCCGGATTCTTCGGTTTTCCTCGCCGCGTCTTCTTCAAGACTCACATGTTGAACCGGGACCTCTCGGCCTTCGACCTTCAGCATGCCTCCCAGCGCTACTACGCATGTCCGCTGAAAGCCTGTTGTATTGGACCCATCTATGACTATCTTTCTCATCACATGAATCTCGTCGACTGGCTTGGAATCTAGCATCATGGAGATGGCAAGCCCTGCGTCAACTGCCTCGGAATTCAAGTCGTGAGGAGGTTCCTCATCCATCTCGACCAAGCAGGATGTCTCAGCGTCTGTTTCGTAGAGAATTGCTCGGCCCTTCTGAAACTCGAACATAGCTGCCGGATCTACTTGACCCAGTTCACTCTGGGTTGGTCTCAACCTTCGGATATAAGTCAGAGTAGGCGGTCTGTCTGAAAGCCTAGTCGGACAATTGCAGAAGAGTTTGTTAGCCGTGTCCAGTTGGCAGTGAATCTCTAGGCCTACCTTCAGTCCGACCTCTTCATTTAGCTTGCTCAGTATACTCCCCCTCGTCAAATCTTCTTGGTGAAACTTCATGCGCAATATTCTTGACCATTATCTTCTTGACCTCAGATGGGTCTTTGGTCTGCCCAAATGCCCACATCATCTTGATCAACGCGGTTTCTGGCAGCATATCTTCAAGAGGAATAACTCCGAATGAGAGGAGATCTCTCCCAGTGTAGTAAACTGCCATGTCGACCCTTCCCCAAAGGCATTGAGAGGTCATTCCTATGACTAAACCGTTCTTGATCGCTCTCCTTATCGGCTCGTAGCAGTATCTGCTGACATGGCCGAGTCCCGTCCCTTCGAGGATAAGACCGAGATATCTCTTCTCATTGAACCAATCGATAATCTCCGGATTCATTCCGGGATGGAACTTGATCAGACCCACTTTCTCCTCGAAATCCGGTCTCACTAGTGCACCATCTCCAGCTTTCCGTTTTGAATAGTCTTCGACCAGAATCTCGAATCGCTGGTCCATGAAGTTGAAGCGAGCCAGAGGAGGAGAGTTTATCGACTTGAATGTGTCCCTTCTGCTCGTGTGGCATTTTCTAACTTTGGTCCCTCTATGTATTACCATAAACTCGTCTGAACTCTTCTCATGCATAGCTAGTACTACTTCAGCGAAGGGGGCTTTCGCAGCCGTGGTTGTGGCGCCCATTAGGTTTGTAGCTGCATCTGAGCTTGGTCTGTCCGATGAGCGTTGAGATCCCACCAAGACAACGGGCACAGGCAAATCCTGTAGAGCGAAACTTAATGCAGCCGCAGTATATCCCATCGTATCCGTTCCATGGCATACAACGACTCCCTCTGCGCCCGATTTAATGTGATTTGCAACAGTAAGTGCTGCCTCCTTCCAATGTTTGGGGGTGAGGTTCTCGCTGAATTCACTAAAGAGTACGTGTGCGTCTATCCTAGCGATTTCTGAAAGTTCGGGAATGATGCTATAGAGGTCTTCAGCTGTGAGCGCTGGTTCAACTGCGCCTGTTCTATAGTCTACCTTGCTCGCTATCGTTCCCCCGGTGCTTATGATGGCGACTTTTGGGAGACCTTCCTTCTGTTCTGGTGGCGGCGGCCTTATGAATGAGGGTTTGGCTCCGTGACCTATGACTGTGACAGCTATCGCGGGCGAGATTCTCAATCCTATATTGTAGCCTGTACCAAGCTTGATCAGGATGTGCTTGTCGTCTCCATATTCAGCCCGAGGAATTAGAGTTCCTTCATATGTCTCACCGTCTTTGACTACGTTGACTATGTCGCCTATTTTTGCGCCTGCTCTCTTAAGAACTTCGAGAGCTTCGCCGCGATAGCCAGTAAGTTCGTTACTCATACGTTTATCCTCTATCGAATTGTGAGGATTCCTCATGTAAGATATTGAGGCTTCGTTTTAAGACATTATCCTAGAAGAGATATCTTAGCGTTAGAAGCTCGTTGCTACTTAATTATCTTGGACATATAGGGTCCGTCTCGGCTGTAGCCTAGTCTAATGTAGTATTGTTTCGTTCCAAGCGCACTTGTGACAAGTATCTTCTTTCTCTCGTACTGTTCGCTAGATGTTCTCTCTGCTTCACTTACTAGAATTCCGCCGTAGCCTTTGTGCTGCCAAGCCTCTGCGAGGCGTGTTCCAACAGGAACTACTGGTCCGTAAATATGGAGTTCCCTAATTATTGATGCGTTTTGATTCTTGATTTCGGGTCTGTGGGCTTTTTCAGAAGGAATCCTCAGTCTAAGGTATCCGACTAAAATGTCGTTGACTGGGTCTTCCACTGAAATGAATATCTCCGTACCTTCTGAAGCTTTGTAATCTAATGTTTGAACTTGGATATTCTTCTTGTCAGGTTTAATTCTCTCTCTGATCATTCTGTGTCCGACTTCTCTACATCGTATGCATCTGCATCTCTGCTTTCCAAGTCTCTGTTCGACAAGTTGACGTAGATTGCTCTTATGGACTCCTGCATCGATCAGCGTCGACGGTATGTCCCTCTGGACCCTCATAACGCGTACCCAAGGAGGAATCGTCTCCTTAACTCTCGCTATGAGTTTAACAGCTTCTTCTGTCGTATAAGGGCTATACTTCCCTTGGCGCCACCAGTCGTACGTCTTCGTTCCTTTCAGCACGAGACATGGGTAGATCTTGATCATATCAGGTTTGAAGTCTACGTCATTGAATATTCGATTGAATGACTCAATATCTCTCTGAAAATCTGATCCCGGTAAACCTGGCATCATGTGATAGACGATCTTCAGTCCAGAATCCTTAAGAATCCTTGTGGCGTTGACTACGTCTTGCACCGTGTGACCCCTTTCCACTAGATCGTAGATTTCATCGTATACGTTTTGGACGCCCAACTCCACTCTTGTGACTCCCATAGAGAGCATTCGATCTGTCTCCGGCTGCCCGGCCCAATCAGGTCGCGTCTCCACCGTTATCCCAACGTTTCTGATTCTTGAAGTCTCAGCGATCGTCTTTGCGTGTTCTAGATCTCTAGACGGCTCCAATGTTAGAGCATCCAGACAGCCTTTGATGAATGACTCTTGATACTCTGCTGGTGTTGCTGGAAATGTGCCGCCCATTACTATGATCTCAACTTTGTCGACTTCATGACCTATTGCTGTCAACTGTTCAATTCGGTTTCGAACCTGAATGTATGGGTCGAACCCTGCCTGTATTCCTCTCATCGTCGCGGGCTCTCGACCGGTATAACTTTGCGGAACACCGGATGAAGGCCCTCCTGGGCAGTAGGCGCATCTTCCATGAGGGCAAGGCCACGGTTTGGTCATGACGGCTATAACGGTTATTCCACTTATGCCTCTCACAGCTTTTCTCTTTAAGAGATCGATGAGTCGGACTCTCTCTCGAGGTCCTAAGCATCGCAAGATCTCTGAGTTGCTCGGCAATCTCATCAAATTGTAACCTCTGCACACTTCGATCTTCACTAGGTTGAGATCCTCTCTCGTAGGATTTGACATCTCAAGAAGTCTTTCCGCGATCTCTCTGCAAGCTCTGTCGAGGCTTGATGTCAATGTCTCTTCGAGACTCCTTTATGAGGTGAGAGAGAAATTGTTTACTCTCAACCGATTTGTTAAAATTTCAGAGCTCTTTGAGAGATTTGCTAGTTGGAACATGGCTCTGAAACGGACTGGAGTTGCAGACCTGCGGCTTCATGGAGGATATGCGCCGAGATGGCTATTCTCTAGGATGGCCAAGCTCGCTAAGGAGATCTTCGTCATAATGGTTGATGAGTTCGGAACTGATGAGGTTCTGGCGAGACTTTCAAATCCTCTATTCTTTCAAGCTTGCTCGAATGTTCTGGGATTTGACTGGGATAGTAGCGGTGCGACGACGGTCACTTGCGGAGTCTTGAAAGATGCTTTTGCCTCACTGGATCTAGGGATACAGGTTGCAGGAGGAAAAGGGAAGAGATCTAGGAACATTATGGCTGAGGTCGAGAAGATCGGTGAAGGCTACGATTTTCCAATAGCGCAAGTTGAGAGGTTCAAGTATTCGAGTAGGATGACGGCGAAAGTGGACGGTGCAGCGATACAAGCAGGCTACTCAATCTACCACCACGCGATCTTCGTCTCTGAAGATGGAAAATGGGCGGTGATTCAACAAGGGATGAATCCTGAGTTCCAAACGGCTAGAAGGTATCATTGGTTGTCGCGCAATGTGAAGAGCTTCGTCGTCGAACCTCATGAGGGGATAGTTGGTCAGTTGGCTCACAGAGATGTTCTGGATATGACAGCCAAGGAGAGTGAACAGGCGCGGAGGGTTTGTACAGATGTCGCGAAAGAAGGCTCTGATCGGGTTGAGAGGCTCTACTCGACGATAAGAAAGAGCGATCAAGAGTCTCTCTCAAAGTGGATAGTAACCGACTTAGGCAGAGAGTACGTCACGCATTACAAGGTCATTCCAAGAAGAATGGATTGGAAAGCGCTTAAGCAAGCGTATGATACACAACCGAGAGACTACGAGGAACTACTTGCCATTAGAGGAATAGGACCTGCAACTGTCAGAGGACTAGCCCTAGTATCAGAATTAATCTTCGGGAAACCTCCGAGTTGGAGAGACCCAGTGAAATACTCATTCGCGTACGGAGGAAAGGATGGAGTCCCTTTCCCAGTTGATAGAAGGGCTATGGATGAGAGTATAGAGATACTGAGGGCGGCGGTTGAGCAGTCAAAACTAGGGTCCAGAGAGAAACTCGAAGCGATCAGCAGACTTCGAAAGTTTGCTCCAACTTAACCTCTCTCCAAAGATTCTGCCGCAAATGTGTATCGATCGTCTAGAAGTCCGGTTGGATCACCATGGTACATTCTCGCAACAGACCCGTGAGCCTCGAAGTTATGATTTCGGAGCACTCTTAGAGCTTGACTGTTCCTCCTCGGCACAGTCATCTCAACAGACTTCCCTATCGATGTGCTCAAGACCGCTCTTAAGAGACCGGCAGCGACCGGTATGTCCTCTCGGCTACAGAGCCAAGGCCCTATTTCACATGTAGTGTTGTAGTTCTTTCCGACTATGTATCCCAAGATTTCACCATTTCTCATGGTGACAAATGAAGAATCTCTGAAACGTGTAAGTAGCTGCTTTAAGAGCCTGTCTCGGTAGTGTCTGAAACACTTCCTATCGAACGCCACGATCCTCTCGAAGTCCCTACTATCTATGTTCCTTGGGCCTTCTGAAGCAACAGCTCTTCCCTTTCCGACGAATCTCAGGTAGCTTGCGTCTCTCTTGAAACCGAGACGCTGGTAGAAAGGCAAGTTGCCCTTGTATGAGAATAACCCTACAGTTCTAGCGCCCTTTTTTCGCAGATATAGAATCGCATGTTTGACCAGCCACGATCCTATACCTAACTTTCTGTACCGCTTTGAGACGACAACATTGCCTATCCAGCCCAATCTTCCATACGAGATTGTGGTCACAATTCCTGCTCTACGTTTCTTCTCTGTGGCCACAAAGGACCCTCCCGGTTGGACTCTCAGAATCCTTCTGAAATCGTCACTTGAGTTATCCCAATTCTCCATGTTGCTCAATCTGGCTGCAAACTCGAAGTCACCGGCCCGCATACGCCTAATCCTCAATTGTCCAGCCTCCATTAAATGCCGACTCTGTGCACTCAACCCTCTAGAATGAGGAAAGAGATAACAGAGAGCGCGGCGGTCAAAGGCAACGCCACGAGAAATGGAGCATTGGGTGACAGCTGATACAGGTATCCGCCTAGGTACGGCGCACACATCCATGCAATTCCATCAACGGTCTGATAGACAGAATATGATTTGCCTCTGGCTTCTTGAGGCGAGAGTAATCCGACAGCCGAATAGACTATGGGATCAATGATTCTGGAAATGCCCAAGAGAAACATCGCAAGAACAATTATTGGAAACTGACCGAAGGATAGCAGAAACAGAATCGAGCATGAGAACAATAACAGGCTGAAGGACAAAGCCCCTCTCTTGTTCCACCGATCGCCTAGCTCTCCTACCCAAATTCCAAGCAGAGCCATTCCGAGCGACGTTATTGAACCAAGAATCTGAATCCTAACAGCACCTACGCCATATAGATCTTCTAGAAATAGAGGAACGTAAGGCATCGTTAGGAATACCGCAAAGCTTGCAAAGAATAGCGCTAGCGTCCATGACACCGCTTTTCTATTCTTCAGTATCTTGAGGTAACTGATATTCTTGTTTTGACCGTTAGTCTTCGGATCTTGTTTCGTCATGAATAGCAAGATCAAGGTAGAAAACACGTAGAGCACGAAAGAGACTCGAAAGATCCACCGTGCGTCAGCAACCGCTAGCAGATACGCTCCAATCGTCGGCGAGAGTACCATTCCGAAGGCCAATCCGGACTGGGTGACTCCGAAAGCTGACGTGGCCTTACTCTGTTGGGCTGAGCTTGAAATATATGCATAGAGTGCGGGAATTCCGATGAAAGATAGGTAGTACAATGCAACTCCTGGGATTAGTTGACGCCAATCAGTAGCTACCGAATATATTAGGGCAGAAGGAACCGCGATTGCGCATGATATTACGATGAGCTTCTTTCTATCGTACTTGTCTGCCAAGATTCCGCCTGGGATGTAGGTTAACATAGCGATTAGGAAAGAGACTGAGAAGACCGTTCCAACATCCGCCGCGCTTCCGCCGAGTTCGCGAATGTAGACCGGCCAAACGTAGTTGTAAAGCCCGAAGCCGAGTGTCCAGATGAAATTAGATATAAAGAGAAGCTTCAGATCTCTGTTCAGGCTCTTTATCGGCCCAATGATAGAGAGGTATTGTCGTAAGCTCATCGTCCATCAATGCTAAGCAGCGGCTTCAAGCAGATTGTAGAATCTGATGAATATAGGTATCGCCGTACAGAATACGACTTGATGCAGAAAATGCGAATTGAATACGCTTTCTGAGAACCAGTAGTCGCTTCAGGCTGGTGTTGGTCTAACGTCTCGAGGTCTTGAGCCAGTTTTGACCTGGGTTTCTCCCCAAGACCAAACGTTTCTCGGCGTTGCGTCTGAACTTCAATCTAGGAATCGGCGATCTCCTAGCTAACGCTTGGACTTTAGGGGTTTGACTCTTAACCTTTCCAGCTTTCGTGAGTGAACCGTGTGTCGGCATTGTAGACCACTGTGGTATAGGAAACGGCGAATGGATTTAAATGTTCCTCAATGTGACTTGCTGCCACCTTTGAATGGGCGGAGGCTTCTGAGGAGCTTTCATCCTCAGCTTTGGCAAATTCAACTTTGGCCTGTCGGGTCAGGGTTCTGCTAGGAAACGGCATCCGACGTTTATGGCCGCGTTCAAATTCAGGTTGTACCAGAGCTCGCAGTTGAAGAGGCTTTGATCGATGCAATCTGCATTCTCAGGAAACCCCCTACCCCCGGATATACCCCCCTTCTTTCAATTCTACCATAGACCGATTGAAACATCAACTGTTCGCGTATCATCATGCGCCTTTGCCGACTTTCAATTCTACCATAGACCGATTGAAACATCTTAGCGAAAGTAGCAGCGTTGTTAGAATAATTACTTTCAATTCTACCATAGACCGATTGAAACATTTTAAGACGGCTAAATCCTGTTCGCTTTAATTATCTTTCAATTCTACCATAGACCGATTGAAACTGATGGCTATAGCTACGAAAATCCCGACTATACCTACTTTCAATTCTATTGTAGACTGACTGAAACGACCTCTGAAATGATTGCAGCCACCCCCCTACCCTAGGGGGATGGATTTGGTCTCGTCCTTGACCTTCTTCTTCCTCTTGTCCAAACGTTGCATCTTTGTCTCTGCTAGGGAATAGGTGATGGAACGAACCAGAGTTGATGCGTTTCAGCATCACGCCTTCAACGGCCTCAAGAAAGCTTTCATCGAGAAACTCCGATACCTACAGCCCTAGTCATTATTCTGAAGGTGAAACCAGCTTTGACCGCTCCCGATAAAGCTCACATCAAGTAGTTGCCACAAAGGAACCCCGCTATCTCGCTAGGATTTCCTTAAGTCTTGTTCTCATAACTGGTATGCTTCGCGAAGCTTCTTGTTGACTTCTCTTCTAAGCGCATCTCCAACCTCTCCGATCTCGCCGAGCAGTAGGTCCTTCGATATTGTTGCAATCTTATCGAGTCGTATGATCGAAGCAACCTTGAGCCCTGTTCTAGGAAAATCTTCATAATCTTCCGCAATCAATATCTCTGTCGAAGAAAGTTTCGCCGGTATTCTGGAGGAGATGAATGCAACGACGCAGTCCTTCTCCCCTTCCATCAATACTAATGCCGGTCTCAGTTTCGCGGCCGTCAGGTCTGTGAAGGGGAACGGTATGAGAACTATCTTACCCTTCACCTGTACCTTACCTTTATGTCTCTTATGGAGTACAAGTCCGGCTCATTCGCCAGGAAATCCTTTAAGGAGCGCTCTGACGCCATCATCATAGCCAACGTCTCTCTATCCTGAACAAGCGTATCGATCTTCCTGCTCAACTCATCCAGCATCTCCTTGATCTCCCTAATCTCAACCTCTATCGTCATATCACTCGACCCACCCTTGCTGCTGCACCCGCCATCGCGTTTCTCATCGATCTTAAGTCAACAGCGCTCAATAAATCTTTGGTCATGTGTCCCAGTTGGCTGGAATTCGCTTCCATTCTCGACCAAGGCTGAGGTCGTAAGCTTGACTGAATCGAGGCTTCTCGATATCGACCGCGGCGAGGTTCTCCGAAACAGCCGGTACATCCGCATATTCAATTTCTAAGCCTTTTAGGCTTAGTCCGACTGAGCCATTGATAGCCTCTGTCAAGGACCCGGACGGGTCTCTGATCGAATTGATCGAGAGAAAGTAGGGGGAATCCTGCGCCCAAAGCGGACAAGTAATGTAAATTGACGCATAGGTTCCGCGTGAAGCATGCAATTGTGACCGAAACTATTTTGTGAAATCGTTCTGCCTGAAGGCAGATAAGCAATTCATCCCACCCTTGGAGCTGTGCGGTCCCTTGCTCCACCCCTCAGTCTAAATTGGAATGATTCTCCCAGCAGAGTCTCTCTTGGTTTTTCCGAATTCACTTATGCCTTGAAGCATATCTCCAGAGAAGACCGGCCCATCTCTACAAACTCTGTATTGGCCTAGAGAACAGCTCCCGCAGATTCCTACTCCGCACTTGAATATTCTTTCAAGACTGAATTGAACTGGTACACCCATTTTCTGGGCTGCATCGAGAATCGTCTTCATCATGGGCTCCGGTCCGCAAGCATAGATCATATGGAACTTTTCCTTTTCGAGAAGCGTGTTCACGACTGATGAGGCTAAGCCTTTGATGCCGTATGA
>Ga0315314_1002476_pt1 | contig 15211 bp, 10 predicted proteins | sample TDP9_MG_FD_203631 | JGI IMG/M metagenome (GOLD analysis project Ga0315314, IMG submission 203631) | Freshwater sediment microbial communities from Lake Towuti, South Sulawesi, Indonesia - TDP9 | ecosystem: Environmental > Aquatic > Freshwater > Lake > Sediment | place: Indonesia: South Sulawesi...
TGTTAATTTAGATAGATTAGCATATTTGCATAAAATAACATCCCTTCTAAAGGCTTTTTTACCCCTTCGGTATACCCGCTTATCTTTAGCCTTTTTATCGGGCCTTCCCATCTTTAGTCCGCTCGGACGTAGTCCAATAATTATGGTTAGGATAAAATAAATAAAATTATAATTACGCCAGCTACTGGATAAGTTATCTTGCGATTCTGAGTCGTTCGGTGTATTTTGTAAGGCAAATGCAGACAAAGGTCATAAAACTCGATGCAGGTAAGGCTGATATAGCGAAGATCAAACAAGCAGCAGCGGTAGTCGATTCCGGCGGACTGGTGGCGTTTCCTACTGAAACGGTGTACGGGATCGCCTGCCGAGTCAAGACCGATTCGCTAATCAAGCTGGATAAGATTAAAGCAAGAGAGCCTGGAAAACGTTATACATTACATATTAGCCAGAAAAGCGAGGCCAAAAAGTACGTGCCTACGATCGGACTAAGAGCTCAAACACTAATTAAAAACGCCTGGCCAGGCCCTTTGACCATCGTGTTCAAACTGAATGAACAGGATATGCACGAACAGCAAAAAAGGCTTAAAAAAGAGGTTTTCGAAGGTCTATATAAAGATAATTCCATAGGCATTCGCTGCCCTGATAATCCCATAGCTTCAATATTGCTACGGCTAATACATAATCCTGTGGTTGCGCCAAGCGCAAACATAACCGGCCAACGCCCAGCTATTCAGCCAGAGCAAGTTCTCACTGATTTTTCAGGTCAAATCGATTTGCTACTGGACGCGGGGCCATGCAAATGCAAAAAAAGCAGCACCGTTGTGAAAATAGGCAAAAAAGAGCTGGAAATTCTAAGGCCGGGTGTATACTCCCAAGAACAGTTAGAAGCACTATCCACGGTCAAGTTTCTATTCGTTTGTACCGGTAATACCTGCCGAAGTCCTATGGCTGAGGGAATATCTCGAAAATATCTGGCAGAAAAATTGGAATGCGACGTTGACGACCTCGACAAAATAGGTTATAAAATTTGTTCTGCTGGTATAATGGATGTAGTTGGTGCCCCCGCAAGCACAGAAGCGATAGCAGCTTGCGCAGCCAAGGGGATCGATATAAAAGCTCATAAGAGCAGAGCATTGTCCTCACAGCTTATCGAAGAAAGCGACTTTATATTTGCGATGGAACAAATTCACTACCAGCGTGTCACTACCTTGTGCCCTGGGGACAAAAACAAGTGTATGCTGCTGGCAGAAAATCAAGATATTGCTGATCCGATAGGCCAGCCGCAAGAGTCTTTCAATAATTGTGCAGAATTGATAGAAACAGCAGTGAAAAAAAGGATTAATGAGCTTGTGATATGAAAATAGCAGTAGGAAGTGACCATCGTGGTTTTGAAGCGAAACAGCTAATCAAAAACATAGTCACCCAGTTGGGCCACGAGTGCACCGATTTCGGCACTGGTGACAGCAATCCGGTTGATTATCCTGATTTAGCCTACGCAGTAGCAATGGCGGTAGCGAGCAAAAAAGCCGACATGGCTATTTTGGCTTGTGCGACCGGGCTTGGCATGTGCATCGCCGCAAACAAAATCAAGGGAATCAGAGCTACATTGTGTCACGATGAGCTAAGTGCTCAGATTTCACGTGACCATAATGATGCAAACGTCCTTTGTATATCGGGCGATCAGGTCGGAGAGATATTGCTTCGCAAAATAGTAGAAGTCTGGCTAAACACGGAATTTGCCGGCGGAAGACATCAGAGAAGAGTGAACAAAATAACAGCCATCGAAGAAGGTAAAGACCCGAGAGAAATTACAAACGGCTGACTCAAAGCGAGGCAATAAGGGCAACGGTTAGCATTCAAAGTACAACAATAAAATAATTTCTCAGTTGCAATCAGCTACTAATAAAAGCGGTTGACCTCTTTTAGATACACCAAATCGTAGATTGTTAGATCATGACTGTGCGGTTGAGGATGTTCTCACAGAGGTAATTTTTTTCTTCAGCTTCTCAACGGCTGACTGTACCATCTTAAGCCGATTTTGAAGCCCAGCAATCGCTTTTACGTACCTTTGCATCCGAACCGTAAGCTCTTGTACTCTTGCTTGAGCATCTCTGGCATCGATAAGGGCTTCACCACGCGACTTAGTGAGTTCAATAATTCGCTTTTGCAGCTCATCCCGCACCTCAATGAGTGTACTAATCTGTTGTTTTAGTCCATCACGTGACTTAGCAAGTTCATCGACCTGCTCGGCGAGGCTGTCACGCGATTGAGCGAGCTTATCACCTCGCTGCTGCAGTTCATCCCGTGATTGCATCAGTTCATCAACTTGCTCCTGCAGGCCATTACACCATTGCGTAAGTTCATCGACCCACCTCTGCAGGTCATCGCGCGACTCAGCGAGGTTGTTGACTTGCTCCTGCAAATCGTCCCATGATTTAGTAAGCTGCTCGACCCGCTTCTGCAGGACACCCCGCGACTCCGTAAGCTTATCGACCTGGCTTTGCAGCTGGTCGCGTGACTGGGTAATTTCATCGAGTTGTCCCTGCAGATTGTCTCGAGTCTGGGTAAGTTTAGCGAGTTCGGACTCAGCTTTCTGCAAAGATTTCGATAGATTGGTCACTTCTGCTTTTAGAACGTCTCTTTCGTTCTGAGTTTTTTCTAAAGCGGCCTTGAGATTCGCTAACTGAGCTTTGGCTTGTTCAGCTTCTGCAAGGGCTTGGTCCTTCACACGAGTATCACAACCGGCCCAAATGAGGGGACTGCCTAACACCATTAAAAGTGTAAGAATCCATTTCCACCTCGCCATTATGACCCTCCTTCTCCTTCTCCTTTCGGGTCCAAATGAACCGGACTCCGTAAATATCCTCCGTTCGGCCAGCCATCCAGATAGTATAGCTATCAACAGTAATTACCAGACAATTGCCTGGCAGGTCAATGGTTCTAATCTGGCATTAAGTAGGATAATATGAACCCGTGAAAAAGCAAGAGTTTTTTTCTTTTCAGAAAAAAGTGCTTTGGGCTTTGCGAAATCTACAGTTAAAAAAATCTACAGAAAAACCGAAACAAAAGAAAACCCCCCGGTAAAACCCTTCGACCCTTCGGCTGCACTCAGGGCGGGCTTTTTATCGCTCAGGGCGGGCCTGGAGGCTAAATATTGAAATTCCTACCCTCGCGAAAAATAATAGAAAGCGGCTACACTTTCAAAGAAGGTATTTCGATTTTAAGGTGATTTTGCAGTTTCCCCCTCAAATCCCGCGCTACTTCCGGAAACTCTTTAATAACATTTTTGGTCTGTTTAGGGTCGTTTTTCAAATCATAAAGACAGGGTCCCTTACCTGGGTCTTCACCTCTGACATTCTGGAAATAATGCCACTCTAAATTATGGATGGCTCCAAATCTTTGAAAAACCGTGTAAACATTATCGTGGATTGCAGGAACCTCTTGCGTCACCAGCTTCCACATATTTTGCCCGTCCATATCCTTGTAATCATCGATTCCGAGCAACGCCAGGAATGTGGGCATAAAATCGACCGCGCTTACCAGTCCCTCAACGCGCCTTGCGGCATATTTCTTGTCAGGATGTTTTATAATCAACGGAATATGAGCAACGCAGGCATTAAGAAGACCCGGGGTTTTCTGCACGCAACCTTCCTCACCGAGGTGAGTGCCATGGTCTGTAGAAAAGGCGATAATTGTGTCGTCCATCAGCCCCATCTGCTCGATGCTCTCCAGAAGTTGGCCGATGCAGTAATCACTAAATGTCACTTCGGCTGCATATAGGTCTCTAATAACCGGCAGGTCTTCAGAGCAAATATCGGCGTTGTTAACCCCGTATCCAAAAAGGTATCTTTCATACGGATATTTGTTCCGATACATCTTTTTGAATCGCGGCGGTGCATCCCACGGCTCGTGAGGGTCAAACATGTCAATCCAAAGCATAAATGGTTTATTGCCGATATTCTGCTTGAGCCAATCTGCAGCCGCCTTACAGGACCGTGCACAGAAGTAATCCTTTTCGCCCCTTCTATCCTGCGTATTCATCAAAAACTGACGCATGTTTCCATCATAACGCTCGTTCCACAAGTGAGCCGGCATATGCTTTTTGGGGTCGAACTTTTCCTTTGGGCCGCTTTTCCATCTGTCGGTCTCCTGGCCACGTACCCATTGCCAGGAATCGAAACCGCGATGAAAGTTGTAATCCGGCTTAAAATAATGATAAGTGTCGACAATAAAACCGGTTGTAAATCCGTGTTTGTTCAGGACCTCTGCGAAAGTCGTATCATCTTTGGCAAGCGGCTTCCATTCGGCTTCGGGAAGGACGCTCTTTCCGGTGTGGTACACCCTTCGGCAGGGAATGGTGGGCAGTCCTTCTGCGCTGGCATCAGCGAACAGCACACTTTGTTGTGCGAACTTGTCGAGATAAGGGGTTTTTACGCGAGTGCTGCCATAACAGCCGAGATGGTCGGCCCGGAAGGTATCGGCGATGATTACAATAATATTAAGCCGATCGCCTTTGGCAGCGCGCTTTACGGGGGCTTTAAGACTTCCCGACCAGATGGGCATCTCTGAATCCTTGTCCTTGGGCTTACTTGCAGGGCTCCCGCGGAGCGGGGTCGCAGCGTATCCTGACAAGCCCATCGCACCTGTTGCAGCTATCGCTCCAATAAAATCCCTTCTGGTAAATAAGTTTCCGTCTTTCTCTATCTTATAAAGAGACTTTTCCTGTTCTGACTTTTTCTTGCCTGACATAATTACTTTCCTTTCCGACTTCGGCCAGGCTTCGCCGGACGAGCCAAAGCGCAGGTAGCACAACCATCCTGGTTGTAATTTAATTTCACAAGCTGGAAGCTTATACTACAACGTAGCACAACCATCTTGGTTGTGATTATAATTTCACAAGCTGGAAGCTTGTGCTACAGTTTAGCAGTGATAGACCTCAATTTGGCAGCAGCCCCGCCCAGCGCTGGGCGGGGGGCCGTTGCTTTTATCTGAACTCTGCTTAGGCGCGGTTTTCTACGGTTATTGTTGGCGGCATTAGTGCCCATAGAGCGCCATTTTTTGTATCTATTCTCAAGCAGATTCTCAATCTTTGTGCGTTTGAGGTCTGCTAAAGTTTTGGCAATGTACCTTTCGACATTATAAACGGTATCGTGAACATTGCGATGTGCTCCGCCGAGCGGCTCGGGAATAATCGCATCGATCAATCCCAGCTTATACAGATCCCTGCTGGTCAGCTTTAGCGCCTGGGCAGCATCGGGAGCCTGTGAGCCGTCACGCCACAGGATTGCGGCACAGCCCTCAGGTGATATTACCGAATAATAGGCGAATTCAAGCATCGCAAGCCTATCACCCACGCCTATTCCCAGAGCGCCGCCTGAACCACCCTCACCGATACAGATGCAAATTATCGGGACCCTCAAACGCGACATCTCTGTAAGATTGACCGCTATTGCTTGAGCCTGGCCCCGCTCCTCGGCTCCGATGCCAGGATAGGCACCAGGGGTGTCAATAAGGGTAACGATGGGGATACCAAACTTTTCAGCAAATTTCATCTTGGCTATCGCTTTGCGGTAGCCCTCTGGATTAGGGCACCCGAAATTGCAGGCAATTTTTTCCTTTGTGCTTTTGCCTTTATTTTGGCCGACAATTAAAACCTTGTTCCTGGCGATCTGCCCGATGCCGGTTATGATTGCCCGGTCGTCGCCGAAGCATCTATCGCCGTGCAGTTCGCGAAAATCCTGTACCATCAGGTCAAGATAGTCGGTAAGTTGCGGTCTCTTGGGATGACGAGCCACCTGCACAATCTGCCAGGCGGTCAGATTTGAATAGACTCGTTTTAGCTCGGCGACCTGCTCCCGCTGCAGGCGGTAAATCTCAGCAGAATAGTCTATGCCCTTGATTGAGCTGAGCTTGCGCAACTCGCCCATCTGACGATCAAGGTCGGCTATTTTTTCCTCAAAGTCCAGATAGTCGCCGCTGCTGACTCTATTAACATCCTGCATTTTGGTTGCAATTTCCTGCTTAGCTGTGTATAGCACCGCAAAGGTGCTCATAAAAAAACTGTCCGCACATAGCTGTGGGACTTCTACTGGTTTGCCATATCCGTTGGCTCCATGTTACTAAAATTGGAATATTACCATTTCGGCAGAATAAATCAAAGAAAAAAATTGACTTTGGTAAATGGTAAATGGAAACTGGTAAATGGTAATTAGTAATTGAAAACCGATAATTACCAATTACCAGTTACTAATTACCAACATCAAATTACATTTAAATTCTTTATAATGAAAGACTTAAAGCAAATAACTGTTATAGGGCTGGGCCTTTTAGGTGGTTCTCTAACCTCAGCAATTTTAGGCCGTCTGCCTAAAGTAAAAGTCATAGGTTACACGCACCGCGCCGCAACTCGCCGGCGAGCAAGACAACTTGCGGTGGCGACCGAAATAGTCGATCGTTTAACTGACAGCGTCCGTGATGCAGACCTTGTCATCCTCGCTACGCCGATACGTACATTTGAGAAAATCTTTAATCGAATAGCCGACTCATTGCCCGCCGGCTGTATTGTCAGCGATGTCGGGTCAACGAAGGTTTGGCCGCACCGCTGGGCAGCCAAGCAATTGCCGAAAACCATCTATTATGTCGGCTCGCATCCAATCGCCGGCTCGGAAAAAAGGGGCATCAATGCCGTTGACAAAGAGAAAAATTTGTTTGACAAAGCCACTTGCATTTTGACAGCAACAAAAAGGACCAACCGCCAGGCCGTGCAAACACTTAAGAAATTCTGGTTGGACCTCGGATGCTCTGTGAGATTGATGAGACCGGCTGAGCACGATAGAATCCTTGCAAATGTAAGTCATCTGCCACAGATAGTGGCGACGGCGCTGGTAAATGCCAGCAGAACAAAGGAACTTAGATTGGCCGGCACGGGCTTTAAGGATACCACCAGAATAGCATCGGGACCGGCTAACATCTGGGCTGATATCTTGCTGACAAACACGAAAAACAGCACCCACGGCATCGACAGAGTTACGGCTGAATTAGTAAAACTGAAAAAAGCAATAAATACCGGAAACGAAAGACAAGTTAAACAACTGCTGAACAGGGCACGAAAAAAACGAGAAGCAGTGATAAACTAAAGATTGAGAAAAGGAATTGATCTGATGAAGCAATGGCGATTTGAGGTTTTTAGCCGGCCGGGCTTCTCTGATGTGCACGGCAGCAGCGTGCTGGAAGATATCAAAGAGCTGGGCATCAGCTCAGTCGAAGCGGTTCAATCAGCTAAAGTCTTTCTCATCGAGGCTGATCCCTCGACAGAGTTTACCCTGAGCGAAGTCGAAGGGCTCGGGACAAGCTTTGATGAGGCCTTCGCTAAGCGTCTGGCAAAAGAGCTTCTGGCCGACCCGGTCTGCGAGCAATACTACATAGGTAGAAGCGGCCCGCCGGCAGGCCTGGCAAAGGCAACGCTAATCGAGGTACACCTAAAAAGCGGCGTCACCGACCCCGTAGCGGAATCCGTAATGGCAGCTCTTACCGATATGGGCGTCAAGGCTAACAACGTCCGCACCGCACGAAAGTACATCCTGCTCGGCGACATTCGCCCAAGCCAAGCCGATACAATTGCAAAGAAAATCTTAGCAAATGATTGCATTGAGCAGGTGTTAATCGGTAACGAAGCTGAACCGCCAAGTCCGCATCTAAAACCATACCAATTGAAAATAGTACACTGGCCTATCCGCGACCTCAATGATGATGGACTGGTGGCGCTAAGCAAGAAAAAGGACCTATTTTTGAATCTGGTGGAGATGCAGACGATTCAAAAATATTACCGGCAGCTCGATAGAGACCCAACAGATGTCGAGCTTGAAGCAATCGCTCAGACCTGGAGCGAGCACTGCGTCCATAAGACGCTCAAAAGCGCCGTCGATATGTCGATAGATGGTACGCAGGTGCATTTTGATAATCTATTAAAGGACACTGTTTTCAAGGCGACCAAACAACTAAACAAAAAATGGTGCATATCGGTCTTTACCGATAACGCCGGCGTAGTAGAATTTGACGAGGACTCGGCAATATGTTTCAAGGTGGAGACACATAATCACCCCTCGGCACTCGACCCTTATGGCGGCTCAGCTACAGGTATCGGCGGTGTGATTCGCGATCCAATGGCGACCGGCCTGGGCGCAAAACCTATCGCCAACACGGACATATTCTGCTTCGGCCCACCTGACAAAAAACTCGAAGATATTCCCAAAGGAGTTCTGCATCCTCGAAGAATTATGAAAGGCGTGGTCGCAGGCGTACGTGACTACGGCAACAGAATGGGAATACCGACAGTCAACGGCGCAATCTATTTTGACGACAGATACATAGCTAATCCTTTAGTTTATTGTGGAAATATAGGCTTAATTGACAAAAATAAATGCTTCGATAATCCGCAGGTAGGAAATCTGGTTGTTGTGGTCGGCGGCAGAACCGGCCGAGACGGAATCCACGGTGCAACCTTCTCAAGCGGCGAAATGACCCACGAGCATGAAACAATCTTTTCTCACGCCGTGCAAATTGGTAATCCCATAACAGAAAAGAAAGTATTAGATGTGCTGCTCCAGGCAAACCAAGCTAATCTATACGAGGCGATAGCTGACTGTGGGGCCGGCGGACTGAGCGGTGCCGTGGGCGAAATGGGCAAAGAGCTCGGCGTAGAAGTCGACCTGGAAAAAGTGCCGTTAAAATACGCCGGCATTAGCTACACCGAAATCTGGATCAGTGAAGCACAGGAAAGAATGGTTCTTGCGGTTAAGCCCCAGAACCTCAAAGCCATTATGAAAATCTTCGCGGATGAAAATGTCGAGGCAACCTTAATAGGTAAATTTACCGGCGATAAGAAATTGACTCTGCGATACAACGGACAAAAGGTTGGCGAGCTGGATATGGAGTTTTGGCACGAGGGGCTGCCTAAATACCGACGCCCGGCGGTCTGGCAAACTCCTAAGCTGGCTGAGCCAGTGATAGCTGAAAAAGATAATTACAATAACGAGCTTTTGCAGATTCTTTCATCTTACAATGTCGCCAGCAAAGAATGGGTGATTCGCCAATATGACCACGAAGTTCAGGGTAGCTCGGTAGTTAAGCCGCTGACCGGTGTAACCAACGATGGTCCCAGCGACGCAGCAGTAATACAGCCAAAGTATAACTCAAATAAAGGCCTTGCAATTAGCTGCGGAATGAATCCGTGCTATGGTGACATCGACCCGTATTGGATGGCTTTGGCTGGAATCGATGAGGCAATCAGAAACCTTATCTGCGTGGGCGGACGAGCCGACAGGATTGCGCTTCTGGATAACTTCTGCTGGGGCGACTGTACAAAGCCGGAGACGTTCGGCCCGTTGGTGCGAGCGGCCCAGGCCTGCGACGATGGTGCGATAGCCTTTAGCGCTCCATTTATTTCCGGCAAAGACTCGTTGAACAATGAATTTGCCTGCGAAGACAGAACGCGAATATCCATACCATCGACACTTTTGATAAGTGCAATATCAATAGTCGATGACATCAACAAATGCGTCACGATGGACGCCAAAAAAGCGGGGAATTTTCTGTTTATAGTCGGCGAAACCAAAAATGAATTGGGCGGCTCGCACTATTATAAAATAAAAGACGAGCTGGGTGCTAATGTCCCGAAGGTAGATCTGCAAATAGCTCCTAAGATTGCGCAAAAGATCTCAGAGGCAATAGACCGTGGTCTTATAGTCAGTTGTCACGATTGCTCTGAAGGCGGATTAGCTGTTGCGCTTGCCGAGATGGCTTTTGCCGGCGGACTCGGTATAGAAGCTGATTTGCGAGGCCTGCCCAGAAGCAAAGATTGCTGGCGAACAGATTCGCAACTATTTAGCGAATCAAACTCGCGATACATCATCGAAGTTGAGCCGGAAGATTACGATGCCTTTGCCAAGCTGATGTTGAATTTGCCTTTCGGCCAAATCGGAAAAATAACAGAGGAAAAAACGCTCATAATAAAAGCAGATGATGGCAAAACAGTTATCGAATCTGACATAGATTCATTAAAACAGGCCTGGCAGAAGACATTTGACTGGTAAAATGAATTCAGGCACAGAGAAGACAAATGTTGAAGGTTGCGTCATACGGTTTCGGTTTCGCCGCTCGTTACGTTTACGTTTAACGTAATACGTTTGACGAAACGAGTAGCGTCCGCCATAGGCGGATTAAACGAAAGACGAAACCAGTATCGCAACTATTAAATCAAAAACGCAAAGAATTCTTTGGCAAAAAAGAAGGTAAAAAATGGAACGGGTAAAAGCTATAGTTTTGCGGGCGGCTGGTATAAACTGCGATATGGAAACCGAGTACGCGCTGCAGTTAGCAGGTGCAGAAGCAGAACGTGTGCATATTAACAGAATAATTGAAGATAAAAGCGCATTAGAACAATATCATATTCTCGTTATTCCAGGCGGCTTTAGCTACGGCGATGATGTAGCAGCAGGCAAAATCTTAGCCAATCAAATCGTCCATCACCTCTACGAGCCAATACAAAAATTTATCCAGGCCGGCAAATTGGTTCTCGGAATCTGCAATGGCTTCCAGGTATTAGTCAAAGCTGGAATTTTACCAGGAGACAGCAATATATTGGAACATCAACAGGAAGTAACAATTACCAATAACGATAGCGGCAAATTCGAGGACAGATGGGTATATTTGGCACCCCAAACGGAGCGGTGCATTTTCATCGAGCCGGATAGATATATCTACCTGCCGGTCGCACACGCTGAGGGCAAAGTTGTCACGAAAGACAAACCTACGTTAGAGAAATTGAAGTCCAAGGGATTCATTGCATTTAAGTACGTGGATGAGAATGGCAAGGAGGGCGGGTATCCTGTTAATCCGAATGGCTCAGTAGATTCGATAGCCGGCTTGACAGATACTACCGGCCGGGTCTTAGGGCTTATGCCGCACCCGGAAAGGCATGTAAGGCTGACTCAGCACCCTCGCTGGTCTCGCTCTCTCAGGATACGAGAGACGATAGATAGTGATGGAATGACAATCTTCAAAAATGCCCTTAAGTACATACAGGAAAACCTTTGATAGTACCTGATAGTATTTTACAAAGATCATTGGCTATAGTTCGAGATGCAGCCTATTTTGCTCTTTTACTTTTGCAACGCTCGTCTTCGTGACGTTCGTCACTACGCCGTAGCAGTCTTCATTCGCCGATAAGCGGCGAACGAAGACTGGAGACGGGGGGAATCGGACCCCCATTTCCGCGATGCGACCGCGGCGTGCTCCCGTTACACCACGTCCCCAAATCAATTGATTATTGATTATTTTTTATTGATTATTTTAGTATTATTTTTCAACAATCAATCGCCAATTATTGATAATCAATTCTCAAACTGCCATCTTTCGTAACACAATATCTTATCGAGCAGCTTGCGGTTAGGCACTTTTGGGCTGTCAGCCGGGTAACCAACCGCCATTAGTTCTATTATAGCAATATCTTGCGGAATTCCCACAACTGGCCTGACTTTTTCCGGATAGAACGACCCAATCCAGCAGGTTGCTAACCCTAAGTCTGTTGCCTGCAAGGCGATATGCTCGAGGGCAATAGCAACGTCAATTGGCCCAACTGCTTGGCCACACCGCATAACGTGGTCACTATTGCTGCAGGCAACTATGATTATTCCGGCATTCTCCAGAAATCGTTGGTTGTTAGCAGCTTTAGCAAGCTGGCGCTTGGTTTTTTTATCCGTCACCACCACAAAACGCCAATCCTGTAGATTTTTAGCTGATGGTGCCAGCCGAGCCGCCTCAAAGATTTTGTCGAGTTTTTCTTGCTCTATAGGCTTATCCTGATACGCCCGGCAGGAATATCTCTTGCGGATTGCCTCAAGGACCGTCATACATACACCTCAAATCTTTCCCGATATACGACCGATATAAATAAAGTGCCGATTTGCTAAAAATATAAGATATCAGAAGTATTGACGCAAGGGCTAAAAATCGGTATTCTATTAATGACATTTGGGGCGATTAGCTCAGTTGGCCAGAGCATCTGCTTTACACGCAGGGGGTCACAGGTTCAAGTCCTGTATCGCCCATTTCCCTACTTAGCAGGGGATAGGAAATAGGGCATAGCAGCTTATCCCACTAAACCCTATTTTTCTGCTTGAGCTAAAGGTGCCTTTTTTGGTATAAATAAAGTGATAAAGGCGTGTGATTTTTTGCTTCGGAGGTGCCAGCTTCCGATAGTTCAGGTTATCAGGTAGTGGGTATCAGGATAACAGGGTATCAGGTTAATCTTTTTCCTCTGATATTCTGATGTCCCGATATCCTGCATCCGGCCTAAGGTTGGAGTGTGAGTTTTGCACCGCAGAATCAAGATATTTCAATTTAGATTTCCGAAGGAAGGAGGTAGAAAGAATTCAGAATCTTGAGAAATAATCCGCATGGGCGGTCCGCCTGAGACAGATGCCCATCCTACAATTGGTTAAATGGTTGGATAATTTACCAATTACCAGTTACCAATTACCAATGTTTGAGGAAGGAGGACGATTATGTGTAGGAAATTGATTTATTTGGCATCTTTTGTTTTGGTGCTGGGTCTGGCCAGTAATGCCTCAGCAGACCCTAATCTTGTAGCGTACTATAGGCTGGACGGCGACGCCAGAGATACAGGCAATGTCGATCCACCAGCCAACGGCAATTTATATGGCAACCCGACCTGGACAACTGGGCGTATAGGCGGCTCAATTTACCTCGACGGTGACGACTATGTCAACTGCTCGAATGCTCTGAAATTTGACATTACCAATGAAATCACGCTCGCCTGTTGGATAAAGACCACGTCCGGGAGGGCTTGGCAAACCATCACCACCAAGGTTGGCGGCAGCTACGAAGGTATCTACAGGCTGAACTTTGACAGTAGCGGCAACAATGTCTTTTTCACCTGTGAGGGCGTGCCGCCCTACAACGCCTGGGGAGACATGCCTGTGAACGACGGAAAATGGCATCACCTCGCCGGAGTATATGATGGATCAAAGCTCTATTTGTATGTAGATGGTGTTGAAGACATTTCCGCGAATGCTTCGGGTAGCATACAACTCAGTCAGCAGCCCTTCCTTATCGGTGGCTACAACGGGTACAATGGCCTCATTGACGATGTGCAACTCTACAATCGGGGGTTGTCACCAGGGGAGATTCCACAGATTATGAAAGGTCTTCGCGACCTGGCTCTTGCCTATAAACCTGACCCGGCTGATGGGGCAACAGATGTACCTCGGGATGCAGTCTTTAGCTGGACGCCAGGGGTCTTTGCCGATAAACATGATGTGTACTTTGGAACTGTTTTTAACGATGTTAACGATGCCAGCAGAACCAATCCGCTCGGTGTGCTGGTAAGCCAGAACCAGTATCCTAATAGCTATAGTCATGCTAAAGTTCTGCAATGGGAGCAGACTTACTGCTGGCGTGTCGATGAAGTCAACGCGCCGCCTGATTTTACAATCTTTAGAGGCAGCCTCTGGCAGTTTACAGTTGAGCCGTTCGCTTATCCCATCGAGAATATCATCGCTACAGCCTCCAGCTCCAGAAGCGCAAATGAGGGGCCGCAAAATACCATCAACGGCTCTGGATTGGCTGCCAATGACCTGCACTCGGCAGGAAATACGGATATGTGGGTCAGTAGTATCACTGGGCAGCAGCCAACCTGGATACAGTATGAGTTCGACCGGGTTTATAAGCTGCATCAGATGTGGGTATGGAACTATAATATCTCCCTTGAGCCTGTCCTCGGCTTCGGGGTCAAGGATGCTACCATTGAGTATTCAGTCGATGGTGCCAACTGGGCCACATTGGGTACTACTGCCCAATTTGTCCGTGCGTCCGGTGCGGCTGGTTATGCACACAATACCACTGTTGATCTTGGTGGTGTGACAGCAAAATATGTCAAACTTACCGCTAAAAGCAACTGGGGTGGAATCTTGCCGCAATACGGTCTGAGTGAAATTCGCTTCTTGTATATACCGGTGTTGGCAAGAGAGCCTGATCCAGCTTCCGGAGCAATAGATATAAACGTGGATAATGTAACTGTTAGCTGGCGAGCAGGAAGAGAGGCGGCTAAGCACAATCTGTACCTTAGCGACAGTAACCAGGCTGTGATAGACGGCACTGCTCCTGTTACTACCGTCAATCAGGCCAGCTATGGTCCTCTATCCTTCGATTTAGGCAAGACTTACTACTGGCGTGTCGATGAGGTCAATGAGGCCGAGACCCCCGCCACCTGGCAAGGCGATGTCTGGAACTTCAGCACACAGCAGTATCTGGTTGTGGATGACTTTGAGGACTACAATGACTTTCAGCCCGACAGGATATTTGATACGTGGATAGACGGCTGGGCCGACCCTGCAAACGGCTCGCAGGTAGGTTACGCTGCGCCTCCTTTTGCGGAGCGAACCATCGTTCACGGCGGCAAGCAGTCTATGCCGCTTAGTTACGACAACAGCACTACTGCCAGCTATTCGGAGGCCGCAGCGAATATTGCTAAGAAAGGCATCGGCCAGGATTGGACCAAGTACGGCATTAAGACCTTGTCGCTATGGTTCCGTGGCGACCAGAACAATGCTGCGACTGAAAAGATGTATGTGAAGCTCAACGGCTCAAAGGTAATATACGATGGTGATGCAGCTAACATAGCGCGAGCAGGATGGCAGCAGTGGAATATTGAGCTATCCGCCTTTGGCGGATTCGGCGTGAACCTTAGAAATGTCACTGAGTTAATTATCGGTTTGGAGCGTAGCGGAGCGGCTGGTGGTAAGGGAAAGGTTTACTTTGACGATATTCGGCTGTATCCGCAATCCGCCAGTGGCGGATAGGCCGATCTCTCGACTGGTAATTGGTTATTGGTGATTGGTAATTTGTAATTGGTAATTACCAGTTACCAGTTACCAATCCAGGACTCGCATCAATTCGGGGCCTATACTGATTATGCGGTGTAGGCCCTGCTTGTTTTGGTATCGTGTGCCTTCGCTCAGCTGAAGGCTTAACACACATAAATGCGCCCATTTTCAGTATTCTTTAAAGCCCCTCATCCATGTTGGCCAGTCACTGGGCTTAGCCCCACCTGCTTTTGTCCAGTAGCCGTTTGTTTCGTACTTTCGATGCCATTTGAGTGTCCATAACTCCTTAAGACCTATCTTTCTGACGG
>Ga0315314_1002477_pt1 | contig 15207 bp, 13 predicted proteins | sample TDP9_MG_FD_203631 | JGI IMG/M metagenome (GOLD analysis project Ga0315314, IMG submission 203631) | Freshwater sediment microbial communities from Lake Towuti, South Sulawesi, Indonesia - TDP9 | ecosystem: Environmental > Aquatic > Freshwater > Lake > Sediment | place: Indonesia: South Sulawesi...
TGATTAGGTGGGTCGGCTTTGAATGGGTGATGACGTTCTCGTTTCCCTCCTGAAGCCCAGTATGGATCTGTATCGGAAGCCCTTTCTCAGCGGCCAATTGGACTATCCTATGGACCATGAAGTCCTGTAAGGGCCTTGTCTCTTGTAGAGACAGACCCTCCGGTATCCTTTCTGCTCTATTCTTCAGCATCCTTCTCCTGAAGAGGTCTTGGTTGTAGATGTTGGCAAAGACTTCTTCAGCCTCGTTCTGCGAGACCTTTCTAAAGCGAAGCTCTCTCAAGTAGGCCAATCCTATCTTTACGCCAAAGATCATCTTGGATGTCCTTTCAAACTCTAGTTCAAGGGCCTTGACGAGATCGAGGAACGAGTGGATGGGTCTGCCACACCGTTTCGCTAAGGCCTCGAAATCCGTCCTCTCCTTTGCTGTAGCGAAGTCGTCGAACCTCATAACTGGAGCGAAGAATCTCCGATCAATATCCTCTAATCGAATGAGTGTGCTGTCCTCAATGGATATGTCGATCCCAGACTTCTCTTTCAGTATCCAATTGTAGATTCCGGGTTTGTTGGCAGCCTCCATCCGTGAGGCGAGGTGCCTGTAAGTGTTCTCTCTGAGTCCGTCTACGCCGTATAGGTCTTTGAGGGCTATGTTTAGGGCTCTTGCATAGCCGGTATTCTGAATTCTCTCCCAAAAAGGCTCCAACGTCTTCCACCTTTCTTCTAGGGGTCGCGTTGGGTCTCGAACCTTCTCCAACTCTTCTGGAGGCATGCCCGAAGAGACGAGGTCCGACGACGCATAATGCGCAAAGAACGTTTCGAAGGGGTCTGGTTTCCTAGACGTTCTTTCCGTCTCCATCAAAAGATGTTCATGAGTATCGATGATCGAAACCTTGTCCACAGCCTCTTTAATGGTTTGATAGAGCGTAGATTCTCCTTCCATATAGTCACCGAACCCACATTCATGAGAAAAGTTATAAGCTTTTGCAGAGACATTGGAGACTTCGAGGTCAGAGAGAAAAGTTCGAACCGTGCAGCCAATAAGAGAATTTCTCATGCCATAGCTCGATCGGATTGATGAACTTGACCCCCACTCTTTCAGTCTCCCCCGAATCTTCTTCATCCGCAGGGCATCTGAATCATGGAGATAACAACGCCACCCATGCACGACGCCTCTTTTTCAACAACTCACGGATCGACATTCAGGGCCTCCTACAAGTCTAGGGGGAAGTGGAATCCAGACTCAGACAGAGGGTTGGCTCAAGGCAATAGAAGCATGTTTCTTTCAGATTCCCCGTTGAAAGTACGTTTTACGCAATCTTCGCTGGTTGGGTAGAAGAAATGTAATTGTGCTCAGAATATCTTCTCTTGATACTATACTCTTGTGAGCACCTTGATTATGCATGTGATCAATTTTTGCAGGCTGCTTGAAACCGTTTCGTGCTTGAAAGCCGGAAACCACCCATTCGTTGACAAGACATCCGATATCACTTGTGCTGACACAATCTCTATATCACGATACCTCGCAACAGCAAACAAGGCTGATGTCTCCATATTCACAGCCAGGACCCCTTTACTAGAGAACTTTAGAAACTTAGCTCGTGTCTCACGGTAAACCCCATCAGTTGTCCAAATGGCACCCACTTCGTGTTCGATTCCTTCTAGAGCTAACTGTTCAATTAGGAGTTCTCTAAGTCTAAGAGATGATTCCAACGCCACATTCGATGGAAAATAATGATCCGAAGTTCCTTCATCTCGAAGAGCTTCTTTTACCACAACAATGTCTCCTGTCTTCGAAGACGATTGGAGACCGCCAGCTATCCCAACTTCGATGACGCTGCCTGCACCGCAAGCTATCAATTCTTCCAACATAAATGCTGCTGCCGGCGCTCCAACTCCTGCCCTGAACAGGCCAATATCCTTGCCATCTACTACGCTGATGCAGAATGGACGAGACTCACCATAAAGCCAATCCATGATTTTCCCGCTTAGCACCTGCCTAGCATACTCAAACGTTTCCTTCTGGTAAAGCAGAATCACCCGTTTAGGTATCTGGAAAGATTCTTCATCTACACTCCGGCGGCGCGCTTCGTATCGAATGAAGTCTGTAGGAGTAAAGACAGGTTCATCTTCGCTCAAGGTGCTCACAGCCTGCCTCTTATCTAATTAACAGCCGCGATTTATTCTAGCTGGCTTCCCGGCCCGCCTCTTGTCAGCCGAACAGTGAGTCGAACTTCTCTGCCTGCTCATAGGAGATCAAGCTTCTTCGACGGCATGGGAACTTAGAAACACTCCTTTGTCATATGGCGCCGGGGAATAGATGCATTTTGTCGTTTAAATTTGTCGGAACAAGCAAGTTTCGGGCTAATTCTTGTCTAAATAGATGGGGGGATGCGCGTTTTTACGCCGAGAATTTGCTCCTCTAAGTCGATGTATGATTTTCTGGACGTAAGTTTTCCTCACGACGCGACAGTTTGTAGCCTCTTAGATTAAATGAGCAGAATACATTTAGTTTCTTTACCATGGCTCTAACTTTAGGTTTGGAACACGGGAGAAGTGCCTTACGTTTTTGGTTACTAGCGTTTCGTTGGCGGTTAACACGATGCTCGCTATCAGTAGGTCGAGGTCGCTTAACGGCTGAGTTGCAAGCTCTGGGTGCGATGACAGCTGTCCAAAGACCATACAGGACTCGTTCGTAAGGGTTAGTAGTTTAACTGAGCGTAGAATACTACTAACCTTTGCGACTTCCTTCTCCCTGTCCCGCGACCTACAAGCCCCTCTATAGAGCTCACAGGCAGTGATGGTGGTGGTTGAAACCGATTGACCTCTGCGGGCATACTCCTCCAGCCTATCATCAGCTTCAGGTCTACGTCGCAATAGCGCCACTATAAAATCAGTGTCAAGGCAAAGCATATCCGTTCACACAGTCGCTTCCCTTAGCTTGAGTGTTCTTCTCCAAGCCATGGCTTCCTCGACATTCTTCGCAAGCTCCTCATCGGCCTCCATACTCCTTATGATGGTGAGGAGCTTTGACGCCTCTCCTCGCTCAGAGGCTAGTCTAATAATTACTTCAGTGAAGGATTCTTTTGGACCTTTACGTTCCAACAACGCCCTGTAAGCATCCTCTGATACAGTGATCGTTCTATGCGGCATAAATGAATAAATACACATACATACACATAAATTTTTCTAAATCTCCTCCCAAAACGCATGATCATCCATACATGGTAATTGCGGAATCGAAAGGAGCGTTTCTACATATCTCTAAGGTGGCGCCGGGGAAGGGATTCGAACCCTTGCGGCCCCGAAGGGCCACAGGCTAACCCGTCTTTCTCAAGGCCTGCGCCTTAATCCACTCGGCCACCCCGGCTCCTTCAACTACCTCCTAGCAAATAGTCGGAACACTGATTTTAATATTTGGTTATAGGTGCAAGCCAAATCCTTAAATCGGTCGCGTAAACTATTCGTCTCGAGAAGCTGAAGCAGAGATGAAGTGTCAATACTGCTCATTCGAAGCTATTTTGCCGTTCAAGTGCCCTTCTTGCGGCGGATACTTCTGCAGCGAACACAGGTTGCCTGAAATGCACGCATGTCCGGAACTTCTGAAGGTTCTCGGAATCAGTCATCAGGAAGCAAATCTGAGAGATGTGGTTAGCACGCCAGAGCATTATTATGATCGCTTTGTCCCAGCTTCTCTACCGAAGAAGAGGCTTTTGGCGGTCAGTACAACGGAGTTGAAACATCTAGTCGCTGGTACATTGGTTGTGATCGCTGTGGGTCTCTCGCTGTCGCTGCAAGGATCCCAGACTTCTCGATACTGGTTGGATGCTTTGATCGGTTCCGCACTGGTGTTTACTTCGGCTTTCATCCTCCATGAGATTGCGCATAAATGGACTGCACAACATTACGGGCTCTGGGCCGAGTTCAGATTAACCCTTCTCGGCGCAATGCTGACCTTGCTGTCCGTGGTATCTCCGCTCAAGATCATCTCGCCGGGTGTCGTCCAGATGGCTGGAGTGCCCGATAGAAAGATCATTGGGAAAGTCTCCATCGCAGGACCCTTGATCAACATCGTCTTCTCAGCGACCTTCCTATTGCTGAGTCCCTTCATTGCAGGCTCATTGATGCTCGCAGGTTCGTTTCTGAACTCCTGGACAGCAATATTCAATCTCATCCCGTTCAGCATCCTCGACGGCAGAAAAGTCTTCCAGTGGAATAGGAAGGTATGGACGGCGAGTTTTGCCGCATCGGTTGCATTGGCCCTCCTTGTAATAGTCATATAGTCTGAAGTTGAACCATGGAGAAGCAACCCCACCTAATCCTCGGCACCATCTACTAAGTGAGGAGGACTTGCCACCTATTGTCAAGCATTCCGAAAAGAACTGGCCGAGGACATGGATCTCTATCGTTCATGTGGATCCCCTGCAAGAAACTCATAAAAGAAGGGTTTTCAGTCTCCGTTGGCAACGTCATCCAGCAGGTTAGGGAACTCATTCACGAGGGAAATGCGAAGAGATTCGTCGTGAAGAATAAGGAAGCGAAGATGTTTCTAGAGATTCCAGTAACCTTCGGCGTAATAGGCACCGTTGTGGCGTCCTAGGCAGCGGCTCTCGGCGTAATCCCGTCCATAGCAACCTGATGCGTCATCATGGTCCAGAGGTGGGAGGGCTACCACCGTTTTTGTCCCTCTAAGAAATGCTTAATAGTGAAATGGATTCAAGATTAGTTTGAGGGCCGGTAGCTCAGCATGGTTAGAGCGTTCGGCTGATAACCGAAATGAGGAGAGATCACGGGAAAGGTCGAGAGTTCAAATCTCTCCCGGCCCACCAACGCCGACCCTTGATTGTAGGAAAAAGACGGCACTGACGTCCGATAAGATGATCACAACGCTTATTAGTTCGAATAATAGTTCTTTTGTTCGGTGGATGCGAAAAATGCCAGAAAGCCGAGTCGGCTCGAAAGGAGAACTCTTCCCTCCTAAGGAGATAAGGGAGAAACTCGGCCTCAGAGCCCACGCGAGAGTCATCTACAAAATCGAGGAGGGTAGACTTGTGGTCGAACCTGTCCCAAGGTTGGAGGAGGTATTGAAGGACCCTCCATCCGTCGAAGTAACCCTCGACGAACTCCACGAATTCAGAAAGAATCTCTCCAAGAAGGCAGAAACTTGAGGCTGTTAGTAGACACTACATACCTGTTGCCAGCCATAGGCATCTCAGTCAAAGGGATACCGTCGGACGGGATGATCAGATTGAGAGAGGAAGGACACGGAATTCATGCAAGCGACATAAGCATATTCGAACTCTCAGCGAAGGGCGCCAAGCACATAGCAGCTGGAACACTCTCTGCTGAAAGGGTGGCCAGAGGAATAAGAGCGATAGTCCACGACGGAACGATAAAAATGATTCCGATCCATGAGAGCGCGCTTCTCCTAACAGCCTTCAGACTCAGAACTATGCTCGGCGACTTCATAGACTGCCTAATCCTCGCATCAGCCATAAGCCATTGCGACGCGTTGATGACGGAGGACAACGATATCAGAGACCTGATGAGCAACAGGGAATTCAATCTACTCTGCACGGCAACTAATCCAGAATTCAGGATCCAGAAGTTAACCGAGACTACCTGATCTTCAAAAGATGGATTCTGCGCATATGCGTTGGCCGGGAAATCTAAGGTTCACTTGTGCAAGACTGCTGGTTAGTGCAGACATTCTTCTGAGGTTGGAAGTGTTTTGTTTCATTTCTGGCAGCTGTCAAGTTTAAGCGATTTCTAGGAAATAGGCAAAGAATCTATATATTACGTACAGTGAAACCGAGTTGGGAGGATTAGTTGCTATGATGACATTAGAAACTGAAAGATTGATTGTAAGAGGATTTGAACCTGACGATTGGAAGGATCTTCAAGAATATGTCTCACAAAAGGACGTGACCAAGTATGACCATGAGTATCCTTCGTCAGATGACGAGTGCAAAGAAATAGCGGAATACTTTTCAAAAGGAGAAGGATTTTGGGCAGTATGTCTGAAAAATACAGGTAAAATGATCGGGCACATCGTAGTAAATCAAAAGGAACCGAAAGAATTCTTAACATGGCATATTGGGTTTGTTTTCAATCCTTTATACCACCGTAAAGGATACGCTACGGAATCTTATAGGCGTGTTCTAAAACATGTATTTGAGGACTTGGAAGCACATCGTGTTGAGTCAGCATGCCATCCAGAGAACATTCCTGCCTGGAGATTACTTGAGACATTATCTATGCGACGTGAAGCACATCATATAAAAGCTGGGTTTATTAGAAAAACATCGGATGGTAAGCCTATCTGGTGGGATAGCTATATCTATGCAATACTTGATGAAGAATGGAATAGATTAAAAGTGCAGTGAAGATACTTATGTGCTATCTAGCTTGCCCTAGACGGTTATTCAGTTTCCAGACAGATACGGAACTAAAGCCTAAGCCTAGAGGACTTTGGCAAACTATCAAATCCCTCTCTTAATTCTGAAACATCTTTGTTCCGACCTCTTCACAGAATGGTCTGCTGGGCTGGTGGCTCAGCATGGCTAGAGCGTTCGGCTGATAACCGAAAGGTTGAGAGCTCAAATCTCTCCCTGCCCACCATGTTTGAGTGACCCTCACCTTCTGAATGTCTCTTGCTTGATCGGTCGTATAGGTTAGAAAACAGACAAGACAATAGTTGATGCTTATTTCACTCCTTCAACGGGGGGAGCAAATCTGGGACACTTCATAGGCTAGGAGGTGGGACCATCATGGAGAGCTTCTTTCTCTACAACTCTGTGACAATTGTGCCCCAACCCCTCTCCCTTTTTGAGAAATGGTACTTTTGTGGATCTATCGATCCACAAATCGAATGTCTTAAATATGGATATGCGTCTGTGTACTACTCCGTCTGAGCGTCTGAGGACTTCCAAGGGGCTTGGGCATGTACGGAATTATCTCAGAGTTCTTCAAGGGCATAGATAGGAGATTCAAGACTATGCTTGTGGCTATGGGGTTATATAGTTGGGCCACTGGCCTTCCATCTCAGTATAATCAACTGTATGTCACAGCATTAGGCGCAAACACTGTCGAATTAGGCTCACTGAATGGTTTAGGTGGGGTGGCTAGTTCCATGGTCTCGGCCCCCATGGGGTGGTTCATTGACAAGCACGGAGTGAAGAAGGTTATAGCCCTCGGTTTGATTCTGTCAGCCGCCGTCTCTGGGATTTATGGCTACGCTTTCAACTGGTGGATGCTCATACCAGCAATAGTCTTGGCCCAGACTAGCATGAGGATGATTATGCCTCTTACAGACATCATCTTCGTTGAAACCACCAAACCCGAGAAAAGGGCTTTAGCAATGGGCTTCTCGCGCACGGTCTGGGCCATACCTACCGCCTTAGCACCCATGACGGCAGCGATAATCGTGGCCAAGTTCGGAGGCATCAATATTCAGGGCATCAGGCCCCTGTACTATGTTCAGCTTATCTCAATCGCATTTATTGTCCTTTTCATCGTATTCATGCTAGAACCAGGGCAAGCCCGTCTTGTCACGAACAGACACAAGTCGATCTCAAGAACCAGTCTTGTTGAGGACTTCAGAGAACTGTTCAAGGGCGAAAGTTGGCTCAAGCATTGGGCGATTATCATGAGCCTGCAGCACTTTGGCTGGAGCGTTGCCTTCCCTTTCATCCCGCTTTGGATGGTGAACGTAAAGGGTGCAGACCCCTACATTCTTGGAGCCATCGGCACAGCTGGGATGGTAACGTCAGCTCTGCTGCAGATTCCGACGGGCAGACTGGCTGACAAGATCGGACGGAAGAAAGCCTTCCTGCTGTTAGCCCCATTCTCATATCTTGGCACTATTCTACTTATTCAGGCACCTAGCCCGCAGTTCCTCATCGCAGTAGGGGTCCTTGGGGCGGCGGGTTCGATGATGATGGGCGGAATCGGAGGCGTCAGCTTCATTCCCTTCATCACAATGTTCTGGGAGACCGTTCCAGCGGAGAAGATGGGAAGATGGTTTGGGTTGACGGGCGCACTCAACATATTCGCTCTTCCAGCCTCGATACTAGGGGGACTCATGTGGCAGGCAGGACTGGCTGAACTCGTCTTATTCATCCCTGTCTTAATTGAGGCTCTGACTGTAATACCGATTCTGATGAGGATCCCCGACACACTGGGCAGAAACAAGCAGTAACCATTGGCTGAGAAGATACTATCGACCACAAAAAGTCTGACTCTGTTTCTTTACTTCTGACGGTTCCTTGATAACATTAGAGGAGAAAAAAGCCGTCTCCTACTACAAATCAACGTATGGTTAGAGTACTTGGCTGATAACGGAGAGGTCGAGAGTTTGAACCTCTCTCGGCTCACTCCGAAATCTCGCGGCCATTTTTTGAGTCCTCTATTTCCTTTTGCGGAATATGTTAGCGCCTTTTATCTCAGAGGCGGATTGAGGCCCTGCCTCCACACGATTTCAGGCTTCCTAGGTGGCGTTTCCGTCTGTATGAAGGTCAGTCATTGGGTTCCCTTATACTTGGGCGTTATGTGTATGCCTAAATTTGATTCTGGGTTATGTGTGCCAGGCATTTATTCTTCGAATCGCGGCTTCAAGCGTTTGGGCTAGGGGGTCTGATGCATGTCTAGTTCTCAAGTTCTCCAGCGTTCGCCTGCATTCTTCTTCGCCATAGTCACCTGCGAAACGGATCAACTGCTTGATGGTCTGGGTGCGTTGGCTTTCGGAGGCTATTGGTTTACTCAGCACCATGTTACACTCCACTATCTTAGCAATCTGCTGGTCGGTTAGTCCACCGCCATTGAGTTCACGAAGCCTTTTTAAGGCTATCAAGGCGTGACGTTGGTACCGATTGGTCATCGTCTCGACAAGATTTGGAACCGCATCCAAGCTAGGGTTTGTTTTGAGGGCTCTTAGGGTCCTTACATGTAGGCAGCCGCAGCAGTGCTTTTCTGTTTGCAGGCCAACCAAGGGGCCCATCAGCCTCCAAGATAGATCCAACGTTGCTGCTAGTAGCTTTCGGGCGTCATGATGCTGAAATGTGCTTAAGCCCGTGACATACACTCTGAGATTGTGTATATCTCCGGCCGAAAGCGCCTCCCGAAACTGTCGAACAATCTCCTCTTGAACCTTCTTCCTCAGAGGATCCGGAAGCGAATTCATCTTCCTATGAATAGCCCTAAGAGTACCATATCGAAGATTATCCATCACTTCACCCACTGTCTCTCCTAGGCTTAGTTGCGAAAGCGCCCAACTGGCCGCATGCGATCGCGGAGCTAGTTCCTTCAGAGCTTCGATCGCTTCCTCCGCCTTCATTCGACCCAATGCTACGGCTACGCCACGATGTAGTCGACGTTCTTTGAGCGCTTCAATTAGCGGCTTCACCGATCGTCTGTCTCCGATTTCACCGAGTGCCAAGGCAGCATGCTCGCGAACAATTGAGGGAAGGCTCTTGTCTATAAGAACGCCAATCAGTGTTGGCACGTTCTCTTCCTCTAAGATTGCTGACGGAAGGTTCCTGAAGTGGTAATCGTACCCTGGGATGCCGGGTCTCCGATACTTCGTAAGTACATCAATTACCTCCTGTCTCTCCAATTCCCTCTCTCCTACCAAACTGTGGAGACAGCCAGAGCATTTAGTATTTGTTTGTGGTACCACTTAAGTTTTGGTGTCATGAAAATGTCAGGACCCTCTTTGTTATTTCCGAGTTATCTGGATATTGGACCAAAGAGGCACAAATACAAATCACGCCAAAATTGTGTGGATCTTTATTTACTTTTGTTTGGCAAGGCTCAATGAATAGTAGCCTGAATATACTGACCCGCAAACTAACTCAGTTGGTTCTTAGTTCTGGCAGAAGATGATCCCGTCTTCTAACAGATACAAAATGGCCACTCACGAGAACATCTCATACTACACTCTATTTGACCGGAAAAGCTACTGTTCCAATTGAAGAAACGCATTTTATCTTCACAGAGAAAAAGAGGCCGTTGCGGGGAATATTGCGGGTGACCTCTTCACCGTAGCGGGGGTTCAAATCTCTCCCGGCCCACTCTTGACCATGTTTCGGTTAGCGAAGAAGTGCATGTCACATTCGGGTTCGCGGCGCTAGAGCAGGTATTAAGGATCTGATCGGTTAGAAGAATCTGGAAAAGTTGTCGTCAACATCTTTCCGGTGTCCGATGAATAGAATAATAGCCTTCCTCCCTTCTTGATCGATCATATATATGACTTGGCAATCAGCGCGCGATTTTTTGCTCAACATTAACAGGGATGCGAGTCGCCCAGAACATATGAGTTGGTGGCTATAGGACTATTTCAACCAGTAGAAATGACGCAAGTCCCATGGTCAGCAGCGACCAGAAGGATTTGTTCCAGGCAAAAATATCCCCTACGTCCCAAGCGAATCCTCCCACGGCTCGTATGGGTATGAGGTCAAAAATGGTGATAGCGAGGTTAGTTATGTATCCATCCTTGCCAGCACTAGAAGTACTCCGTTGGCAATCAATTGCGGCGATGCCCAGAATGTGATAGTGACGACGAGACTCACTGTTGGACCTGCAGCGTAGACTAACCCACCCTCTTTTCATTCATGATCATAACGCCAGTCCACTTGCTTCCTATAGGTTGAGCTGTACGACGGAACACAAGGATATGCTCGCGAACGCTCAAATCGACATTTGAGGCTAATAGAGTCCAAACCAAAGAGAGCCTAATCAGAGGGCGTTCCATATGAAAACACGTATAGCCACAGTCTGCCAGGCAGGGCAGTTCCACAATTCTGTTGAAGAAAACCGCAAGCATGTTTTGCGGCTTATGGACCTCGCGCTACGGAGCAAACCGGATCTGATTTGTCTCCCCGAAGCCTTCACAACCGTCTCAGTCCAAGGCAAGGAGGCTTGGGACTTAGCTGAACCTATTCCAGGCCCCACAACCGAGGCTTTTGCGGAGAGGGCGAAGGCAAACGAGTGCTACGTGATATGCCCCATAAACACGAGACGGGAGGGAAAGGTGTGGAACTCCGCTGTTGTCATAGACCGGTCTGGAGTAATCATAGGCATCTATGACAAGATTCATCCTGTCACTACTTCCCACGATTTTACGGTTTTCGAGCACGGCGTGATGCCAGGAAAAGAGATCCCAGTCTTCGATCTGGACTTCGGCCGAGTCGGGATCCAGATCTGCTTCGACGCAGGATTTCCGGAGACTTGGGAAGGTCTCTCCGCGAAAGGAGCCAAGATGGTTGTCTGGTCTTCAGCTTACAACGGCGGCTTCCCGCTTCAGGTCTATGCGTACCTCCACCACTACTACGTTGTCTCGTCCGTACGCTCAGACAGAGCCAAGATCATAGACCCGTGCGGAAGAATCCTAGACGAAACCGACAGGCTTAGAAACGTGATCTGGCGCGACATTAACCTTGACTTCGTCGTTTCACACTATGACTTCAACTACAGCGTCCCAGACAAGATTATGAAGACCTATCCGGGCCGCGTAGAGATAAGATCCCACTTAGACGACGGCCACTTCCTTGTGGAGTCGCTGGACGACGACCTTACCACTGAGAAACTCAAGAACGAGTTCGGCTTCGAGTCCACGTTCCAGTACCACCAGCGCCATCGAGATGCGTACAATCTGATGAATCAAGGGAAGAAACCGATTCCCCAGAAGGCGGCGCATGGAGAGAGACCTCAATACGCCAAGGTAGAATAGCACGTAGAAGGGAAACCCATGATGCGCCTTTACTTCACATAGGGACGCAGGAATACCGGCCTGCAAATCCATTAGATGACCCTTCGATCTCCGTGTTGCATCCTATTCGGGAGCATCATTCCCACAATCCTGACAGCATCTTACGGTTGCGGACGATTCAAAAATTATCTTTGGAGCTGGGCCTGACTACGTAGAAAACACTGGGGAAGGCTCTTGGATGTTACGTTGACTCGTCTTCCCTTTCTCCTTACGCCTAAGCAACTGGCAAAATATGGCGGGTAGATCTCATCGACTAGCTTTGAGGGACAGTAGGTACCAAAGCTGGTGGTACGTCAGCTTGATTACTCACTGATCTTGGAGATGTAGTTTTTGAGGAGGTCAATGTAGCAAAGGTAGTTTTGGAAGGGCACATCTGAAGGTACAGCGTGGTCAACGCTTGGGATATATCCGCCCTCATTCATCAAAGGGAATTTCCGATCAGCTTCCATATTGATAGATTCTTTCCCCCATGTCAATGCTCTCTTATCTATATTTCCAATCATGAGGAGGTCCTTTCCGTACTTCTTCCTCAAAGCCACTGCATCCATTTCTGAAGCCACTTCTAAGGGATATAGAAGGTTGACACCACCCTCTAGGAATAGTGGTGTCAAGGGTTCGAAATTCCCGTCTGTGTCGACCATAATTATATCGATCCCGTGAGCTCTAACAAAGTCTGTCACCTTCTTGTAGTTTGGAACCATAAATTCCCTGAAGGTCTTGGGAGAGATGTGGGGACCGTGTTTGTAAGCCATATCTTCCCATATGGTGACATAGTCTATTTTGGCCTCCTCGAGGGCTTCTCTGCTTGTCTCTATCAGGAAGTCAGCCCAAAAATCCATGATCTCATGGATCCAGTCAGGATCCCTGTAGAAGCTGACTAGCAGCCTCGGCAACCCCATCAAGTGTCTTGCCTCGCCGAAGAAGCCTGTCATTCCTAGGCCTATAGGCCTGTCCACTGTCTTGTAGTATTCTAAGAGCTCTTCGCTCCATGTCAGGGGATACCTCCTCTTGTCATATGGGTCGAAGCGGATCTTCATCTTCTCCCAACCATCCCGGTTCTTTACAGGGAAATCTATGAAAGTTGCCATACTGGTTTGGGTTCTGAGGTCCTTCTTCACTATTCCGATGTCTGTCCTCGTGACCCTGTATCTCTCGTCCTCTTCCATAGTCCTCGGTACAAACCTCGGTATGGGACCGAAGTCTATCGGAACGTTCTCCCTCTTGTCGAAGTCAAAGTAGTCGTTTACATTCATGCCGATTGGTAAGCCCTCACCATACCAGCGATTACACGTCTCGACCCAGAATCCCAGAAACTCGTAGAAAGGCGGGCGGTCACTTTCTTGATAGTGCATACATCTGAGAAACCGTTCTCTTGCGTCCAAATGTATCCCCTTACGCAACATTCAGTCGGTGTTCAACCGCATAAATCGTCATATATTTGACGATATAAAAGTTTTCCACATTCGGGGGATTGGACTCCCATTTCTTTTTCTCCAATATTGAGCTACACAGGGAAACGTAAGAGAGGATTCCGGTATAGAAGTGTCTAGAGCGCTGGCTTCTAAAAGCTCAAGAAAACATCATCTACGTGCCCCAGGCTCCTTTTTGGCCGCCCTGATCAATGCGGGTTTCACATCCTTCCAAGCATGCATAGATGTAGCTATCCGAGTACCTTCATCGTTGGCTATAATGGTTTGTAAGCCTTTTCGCGGAGCAATTTTGAAGCCGGTTCTTTCGGGCATCTTTATCATCTTATGGCGACACTATTGGGATCATTGAATCTAGATCTCTAACCGGAGATCTCCGAGATCGTCGTAATGATATAGACACCGTGTCCTCTGGAAGTTGTATTCAGAGAAGTGTTATCGATTGGGCCAAAGTGCGTCATGCTAACACAACCGACTTACAAAGCTTAAGTGGGATCGTTCTAGAGATATTATGGTTCTTGGGGGGAAACCTTTGGAGTTTAAGCAGTTGGGGAATAGCCAGCTTAGAGTTTCAGCCGTTGGTTTGGGGACAGCTTTTCGAAGCGGAATGACGGCGGATGCTCCACAAATCATAGAGAGAGCCATCGATCTGGAAATCTCGCTGATTGATACCGCTGAGGTATATCACAGTGGCGGATCTGAGGAGATCGTAGGAGACGCCATAAAGAACAGAAGAGAGAGTACCGTCATAGTAACAAAGGTGTCGGGAGAACACCTCAGACGCGAGGATGTGTTGAAAGCGGCGAATGGAAGTGTAAAACGCCTGGGAATAGATGTTATCGATCTGTACCTAGTTCACTGGCCTAACCCAAAGATTCCGTTGAGCGAAACCATGAAAGCTATGGAGGCATTGGTCGAGAATGGGATCGTTCGATACATCGGAGTTAGCAACTTCGATGTCGCCCAACTTGAAGAGGCAAGATCGGTGCTGTCACGACACGAAATAGTCGCGAATCAAGTCAAATACAACCTTATAGAGCGAGAGATAGAGAAAGAAATCTTCCCTTACTGCAGAAGGAACAACATCGGTATCATTGCATATAGCCCTCTGGCTAGGGGTCTGCTTACGGGGGGATTCTTTGATAGGTCAAAGATACCGACTGGACACTGGAGAGGCAGCGACCCTCTATTCGAAGGAGGAAGACTCGCAAGATATGTGAGCATAGTCGAAAAACTGAACGAAATTGCAGTGGCGCACGGGAAGACTAGGGGGCAAGTAGCCATGAACTGGCTTGCTGCGAAGGACGGAGTAATGCCCATATTTGGTGCCAGTAACATCGCCCAAGTAGTAGAGAATTGTGGAGCGGTAGATTGGAGGATGATGGATAGGGAGCTTGAGATGATCGAAGAGGCATATAGACTCTTGGAGACATTCTGAAGGATGACGGAAGGTAATCAAGAAGAATCCACTTTGCGTTGAACTGAGAGCTGAAAGTACGTTCAGCAAAAGTGTCGATCATGCCAGCTTTAATGCTTGTGTAGGCTGCTGTTGTCTACTGAGCAAACGGGAAACACGAGTTTTCAGCGGATGATGAACCTGGTCTCTTTGGTGCAAAATTATAGACCAGGCTTGGGCCATCTAGGACCTTTTATGGGTGGTTTGTTGAATTGGGCATATATCTCGCCAGGATTTCCTGTTCTTTTTTGAGACTATGAGCCATGAAGTCCTCCTTTGTAAGGGCGAAGGGAGAAAGGATTGTGTAGAGAGCATCAACCAGAAGTCTAACGTATTCTTTAGCATCATACCGACCTCCCTTCATCAGCTGTATTGCTGTTACCCGCTTCTTAGGATGTTTGTTATCAGCATCGAGGATGATATATCTCACTGTTTGGCCCGCTGTAATATCGGCTCCATACTCTCTAAGTTGTTGGGCAGCTATCGCATGGTGAATGTTAGTAACATACTCCTCGGGGTCTTTGGAAAGTTGCTTCGTGATGACGAGATCAGCTAAGTCGATG
>Ga0315314_1002478_pt1 | contig 15201 bp, 10 predicted proteins | sample TDP9_MG_FD_203631 | JGI IMG/M metagenome (GOLD analysis project Ga0315314, IMG submission 203631) | Freshwater sediment microbial communities from Lake Towuti, South Sulawesi, Indonesia - TDP9 | ecosystem: Environmental > Aquatic > Freshwater > Lake > Sediment | place: Indonesia: South Sulawesi...
AAGAGGACACCCCTCTCGGCGAACCTCCCTATCTTCGGGCATGTATCCCGGTGGTACCCGTAGCAGCCCATGTGGGCCGTCCCCAGGGTGTCGAGGGCTATGAAGAGCACGTTCGGACCTTCCTTCGCAGGCATACGATCACCCAAACCAAAGGTTCCCGCGCGATGGAACTCGTGCCATCTCACTTTTCCGTCCGGGGACCGTATCTGTCCTAAATCCTTAAAAAATTATCTACCGAAGGCTCGAAGCCGCAAACCCTTTTTAAACCTCCGAGCGACTTCGGTTGTCCGGCGGTTACGCGCATGTCCCGAGAGAGCCTCATGGACGAGGTCAGGTCTGAGGTGGAGGCCTGCCGCAGGTGTGGACTCTGGAGGAGGCGCCGGAACCCGGTCCCGGGGGAGGGGAGCCTCAACGCCGCCGTCATGTTCATCGGGGAGGCCCCCGGCTACTGGGAGGACGTGAGGGGGCGCCCCTTCGTGGGCGCGGCGGGCAAGCTCCTCGACGAGATGCTGGAGGGGATCAGGCTCTCCCGAGCCGGCGTCTACATCGGGAACGTCCTCAAGTGCAGGCCCCCCGGGAACCGGGACCCCAGGCCCGACGAGGTCCTGGCCTGCGCCCCGTACCTGGACAGGCAGATCCAGATCATCCAACCGAAGGCCATCGTGACCATGGGCAGGCACTCGACCTCCCAGATCCTCTCGAAGGCGGGCTTCGAGGCCCGGGGCATCACCGGGGCCCGCGGAAGGGTTTACGAGGGACAGGTTCTCGGCCTCGAGGTCCGCATCATCCCCGCCTACCACCCGGCCGCCGCCCTCTACAACCCCAAATACAGGAATGCCCTGGAGAGCGACTTCCAGATCGTGAGGCGTGAGCTCGAAAAGCTGGGCGGTAATCTTTACTCCTCATAGTCTGAAAGGGCCCTTCTTCCCCTTCTCAGTTTCGTCAGGGGCAGGAAGAGGTCATCGGTCTTTATCTCCCAGTCCAGGAGTCTCCGCTGCATGTCCCGCACGGTGTCTTCCTCCTCGTCCACCAGGTTACTCAGCTCGTAGGGGTCCCTCTCTAGGTCGTAGAGTTCGCATCCCCCGTTGGGCGAGTAGACGTACTTCCACTTCTCGGTTCTGATGCCCCTCAGCGGGTCCCTGGGCGACCCGTGTTCGAGGTAAACCTCGGCCCGCGTCCGCTCCGCCCTTCCCTCCGCGAGCGGCAGGAAGCTCACGCCCTGCACGCCGCCCGGCCGGGGCAGGCCGAGGAGTTCGAGGACGGTGGGCATTATGTCGATCCCCTCCACGAGGCCGTCGACGACCCTGCCCGCGGGGAGTCGGCCCGGACAGGCCAGGATGAGGGGGATGTGGACTAGGGGCTCGTAGAGGTAGATGGTTCCCTTTCCCAGTAGCCCGTGTTCCCCGTTGAAGGTCCCGTGGTCTGAGAGGAAGACGACCAGGGTCCGGTCGCGGAGGCCCAGCCCCTCCAGCTCCTCCATGAAGAGGCCGGTGTACTTGTCCACGAGGGCGACCTCCCCCTCGTAGTGGGCGACGGCCTTCTGGATGTCGCTGTCACCCATCTTGTCGAAGCCGCGGCTCCTGCGGGCCCTCTCCTGCCTCTCCGGCTTGCCCCTGAACTCGTCGGGGGGGCGCGGCGGCAGGGGCACGTCGCGCCAGTCGTACTTCTCGTCGTAGGGGTGGGGTGGGGCGAAGAATGGGTGGGGGTCCCGGTAGTCCAGCCAGAGGAAGAACCTCTCTGAGGAGTGCTGTCTCACCCAGTTCACCGCGGACCTCGTCTCCAGGGCGGTCTGGTACTTCTCCTCGGGCACCTCGGTCACCCCGTAGGCTATCCCGCCCACCCCTCTCTCGCCCTTGAAGTAGGAGCGCATCTTGGTGCTCACCCCCCGGAGCTCCTCGTCGTAGAACTGGAAGCCCTGGCCGAGCCCGGTCTCCGGCGCCACGCCGGCCCAGCTGCTGACGTAGCCCGTGGCGTAGCCGTGTTCGCTCAGGACCTCGGCCAGGGTGATCTCTGACTCGGGCAGGTAGGACCCGGGGTAGTTGTGGCCGGCCCGGTGGGTCTTCACATGCCTCCCGGTCACCACGCAGCACCTCGCGGGGAAGCTCGTCGGCCACTCGATGAAGGCCCTGGAAAAGAGCACGCCGTCGCGGGCAAGCCGGTCGATGTTGGGCGTCTCCGTCCACCGGCTCCCGTAACAGCCCAGGCTGCTGGCCCGAAGCTGATCAGACATGATGACCACGAGGTTCACGGAACCCCCCGCGCGCCGCTCCTCTCCCTCCATTCACTCACCAGCCCTGCGCAACAGGAACACTAAGCCCAAATTCTAGTGTATTCAGTAACACACACAATACGCCCGAAATCACAGGCGATAGAGGTATATCGTGTGGGACGGGTAGCCCAGGCCGGGGTTCTCGCAGAAGTTGTCTACCTTGAGGGGCTTCCAGCCGAGGATCTCGTAGTCGTGGGAGACCACCCGGGCCCCGGGCCTGAGCTCCGACTCCAGTTTGGGCTTGACCTTGTTGTTGGCGCTGGTCGTCAGGTAGAGGGTGACCACGTCGGCCGGGCTCACGTCGACCCTGAACATGTCCTCGTTGACGATCCTTATCCTCCCCCCGAGGCGGAGCTCCTGGACCCTCTCCACGGCCCTCTTCGCCAGGTCCTCCCGCAGCTCCACCCCAACCCCCCGGGCCCCGAACTCCTGGGCGGCCATGATGACCACCCTCCCGTCTCCGGAGCCCAGGTCATACACCACCTCACCGGCCTTCACCTCCGCGAGTTCCAGCATCCGATGGACCACCTGAGGATGCGAGGCAACGAAGGGCGCCACGAACAACCCGCCACCACCAACCTCAGACTTTGACGCGCCCCCTATTCCACTTCACACATTTAAACTGATCGCCCAAAAACCGAGTGGGACGGACCATTCGCGCCTCGGCGGCGCAGAGGAGCCACGTGCCGCAACATCGACACATTTTTAAGGCCTTCGCTGGACTAGTGGACGAGGTTTCGCTATGAGTGGAGAACGATCCCTGAGGGGGAGGGCGAAGAGAGTCTTGGTGATAGGGCTGGACGCGCTGTCGCCCAAGCTGGTGGCCAGGTTCGCCGAGGAGGGCGCCATGCCGAACATCAAGGGCCTGATGGAGAGGGGCTGCTTCAGCAAGGCGCTCTCCTGCCTCCCGGCCTTTACCCCCACGAACTGGACGGTCATCGCCACCGGGGCCCGCCCCGGCACGACGGGCATCTTCCTCTGGGGCACGCACCGGAGGGGGGAGCCGCTGGACGAGATTCACCGCGACGAGGCCATGTCCTCCAACCTCTGCAGGGCGGAGTACCTGTGGGAGGCCGCCGCGAGGGCCGGCAAGAGGACGCTTCTCTTCAACTTCGTGGGCTGGCCCCCCACCACAGACAAGGCCATTCACGTGGACTGGTTTCACTCCCCGGGCACCAAGTGCTTCCAGATCGCCGGCAACATGGGCTACACGACGGTAGAGCCCCCCGGCATCGCCACCCCCATCCGCCTCGGGGCCGCCACCGGGTGGGTCAACGTGCCGAGGTCCACGGCGGAGCCCCTCGAGGCCGTCATACCCATCCAGACCGTCGAGAGGAGGGAGGGCGCGAGGTACCACCTCCTGCTGCTCGCCACGAAGGGCGGAAAATATGACAAGTGCATTATCTCCAGGGAGAAGGACGGCAGAAAGGCCCTGGGCGTCATCTCCGCCGGTGAGTGGACCGACTGGGGCCGCGAGGGGTTCACGGTGGGCGGGGAGGAGAAGGTCGGGACGGTCCGGTTCAAGCTGGTGGAGCTCTCCCCGGACGGGAAGCGCCTCAGGCTCTACCGCTCCCAGGTCTACCCCGTGGGGGGCTTCACGCACCCGCCCGAGGTGGGGAAGAAGCTCGTGGACGAGATCGGCCCCTACGTGCAGGAGGCCGCCACGCAGGCCTTCCGGGCGGGGTGGATCGACGAGGAGACCCTCTCCGAGGAGTTGGGCTACCAGGCGAGGTGGATCGGCGGGGCGACGAAGAAGATCATGGACGAGTACGACTGCAGCCTCTTCTACCTCCAGTGGCACCTCCCGGACAGCGTCACCCACGAGACCGTGGGGAGGATCGACCCCGAGGGCCCCAACTACGACCCAGGGCAGGCTGAGAGGTATTTGAGGCTGACGAGGCTCGGGTACCGCCTGGCCGACAACCTGGTGGGCGAGGTCATGAGGGCTGCCGACGAGGACACCGCGGTGATCGTGGTCTCCGACCACGGTATGCCCGTCAGCAAGAAGGTGGTCTCCCTCACCGAGCTCTTCACCAGGAAGGGCTGGTTCCGGATGAAGCGGGACGAGCAGGGGAGGCCGGCGGTCGACTGGTCCAAGACCAAGGCGATCAACATCCTCCTCCACATCTGGATCAACCTGAAGGGCCGGGACCCCGAGGGGATCGTGGAGCCCGAGGACTACGAGGCCCTCAGGGAGGAGATCATCGACGCCCTGCTCAGCCTCAAGGACGAGAAGGGGGAACGGGCCATCCTCCTGGCGCTGAAGAGGGAGGATGCCCCGCTGATCGGTCTCTGGGGGGAGGATATCGGCGACGTGGTCTTCCTCTTCAACAGGGGCTGCATCTGGGGCGGCATGAGGTCCGGCGCCGGGGAGGAGATCGTCCGGCCGACCGGGGGAGCCCGACACGGCCCCCAGCCCCCCACCACCGAGACCGAGTACTCGTCGAACTATGCAACCTTCGTCATGGCCGGCCCCGGGGTGAAGAAGGGGTACGCGCGCCCCCTCGACCGGCTCGGCCCCATCTCACTGACGGACGTCGTCCCCACCATAGCGTACCTCCTAGATATCCCGCCGCCCGCCCACAGCCAGGGAACGGTGCTCTACGACATGCTGGAAGGGTGGGACACCGAGATCGCCCGAAAGCCGGGCCCAATCCCCATTCCCTCAGGCGGACCGCGCCGCGCCCGGGCCCTGGAGTTAGGGATAGAGTAGGCCGAGACCCCGCCAAGCTCTTTCTACCCTCCCTTTTTCCTGCACGCGCGGGGGCTCGCACCCCCGGAGGGCTTCGATAGGCTTCAAATATGCCGGTCTGAAAGTACTCAACCAAAATAATTCTTCTCTTTTTGTGGAAAGCGGAAACCTTGAAAGAGGATTGTCCATTTGCAACTCAACCAACACATAGAACGAAGCCTCACAAGACTTTTAAGCGGAAACAACACGCGTGTCATACATGTATCGAATTCGAGGTGAGGGAAGACGAGGACACTCAAGAGGCTCTTTATGATCGCCCTTCTGGTGGGCATGGTGTACACGGCACTGAGTCTGGGGCCGGTGGCGGGCTGGAGCAATGGCGGTTATTCTGCCGATCCCTCGAATCCTGATTATGGGACGCATGATTGGATTGCTCAACACGCGCTCGACTGGTTGCCAGCCCAAGAGAAGCAGTACATTCTGGATAATCTCGCCACATATCTCTATGGAACCGAACTGCCCGACAATGGAGGAGCGCCGGATGGAATCGGGGATACAACTAAACACCATATTTACTATAGTTCAGCCGGTGTCGTGACGGATGATGCGGCGGCGATTCGAGCATCTGCCGAGTACAACGATACATTGGGCTTTCTCAAGGCCAAGGACTATGCGAGGGCTGCAAAGAACGCTGGAATAATGAGCCACTACATTGTGGACATGGCGGTTTTCGCCCATGTGATGGGTTCAGACACCGACTGGGGGACCGAATTGCACCACGGCGATTATGAAACCTACGTCAATGGGCGAACATCAAGCTATAGTGCAGAGTTCAATTCCTACCTCTCTTTTGACGGCAACCTCACAACACTCTCTGCTTATGATGCCGCAAAGAACCTTGCCTACGACACCACGTTTGACGTTGATGGAGATTTGACTTGTGTCTGGATGGACCAAAACTACGACTGGAGCAATCCAACCTTCAAGAATCGATGTGGAGGGTCCCTTAACCTCGCTGTCAATTATCTTACAGATATCTTACACACGCTTTATCAAGATGCCACAGCACTCTCACCAGAAGCACCCATCCCACCACCAGAAGCACCTACCCCACCACCGGCTGAGGCCTCCCTCATCTGGGTTGTAGGCGCGGCGGTCGCAACAGTAGCAATAGCCACCGGAGCAACATTGCTCTGGAGAAGACGAAAATAAGCTGGTGAAGTCTCAAGAGAACATAATGAGTAAGCAAACCAACCGGTTGCAATACTGAAGAAATTAGGTCGAGCAATTAGGAGATCCCGTGGAAATGCTCACAATTGCTTGTGTCCGCTCACGACTGCCCATTTACCAGAACCGCCTCTTCAGGGCGTTCCGCTCGGCCTCTAGCACCAGCTCGAAGAAGCGGTCTGTGAGCCCGCCCTCCTTGGTGAGGATGGCCTCGGCGTCGGAGACCTTGAGCCTCCTCCCGGCGAGGGCGACGGCGGCGGGCTTCCCGTACCTGGTCATGAGCTTGGCCGTGGCCTTGGCCTGGCTCCAGAGTTCCCCCTCGGCCTTCGTCAATCTCCGGTCTCCCTTCTCGAGGATCGGCCAGACCTCTTCCTCCCCGCTTCTGAGCACGCCCAGGGCTGGGGAGCCGCACCTGGGGCAGGTCGGCCTGTCGGGGAGGTCCTTGAGGCGGGCCGTCTCCAGGTAGGCGCCGCAGGCCGGGTTGGTGCAGACGAGGGTTCGGGCCTCGTCGAGGAGGCGGGCCCTGGCGGCCTCCACGAGGAGCCCGCGCATCCTCTCGGGCGGTATGAGGTCGGTCTTCATGCTGACGCGCTCGATGCCGACCCGCGCCACGGGGGTGGCGGCCCCCCCGGTCTCGAGCTTCACTATCTCGATCTGCCCGCTCCGGAGCCTCTCGAAGACCTGGAGGGTGTGGCCCAGGTCGAGGTCCTTGGTGAAGGTCTCCCTGAGGGCCTCGTCGTAGATGACGGTCCCCTCGAAGCTCTTCATCAGGCTCTGGAGGCTCACGCGGCTGAAGTCGGCCTGCCTCCCGAGGGCCCCGACCCTCCGGGCCACGTGGACCATGCGCCGCTTGAAGATGCCCGTCTTCACGGCCGCCCTGGTGAGCATGTCCCTCAGGGCCGCCTCGGGCGCCCCGCCTATCTCCCTGAGCAGCGCGATGACCTGGTCGGCGCGGGTCTCGCCCCCGGCCTGGATGAAGACGCGGTAGGGGTCGTGCTGGACGATGACGGCGTACCCCGTCTGCTCCGAGAGCACATGGCCCAGCAGCTGGGCGAGGGAGCGGTTGGTGAGGGACCCGAAGTGGGCGTGGATGATGACGAAGTCCTCCCACTCCTCAACGGCTATGCGCCTGTCGGTGGGGGCCGCGTAGCCCCCTTTCACGTGGTCCACCGTCTCCCGGACCGCGCGGAGGATGGTCTCCCGGTCGGCCGGATACTTCTCGGCCAGCTGGGCCGCGACTTTCTCGGGCTCCGCACCGCTCTGTACCTGCTCCTCCACGAGGCCCCGGATATTGCCGACCTCCTGGGCGACCTCGAAGGGGACCGGGATCTCCTCCCCGATCCAGCTGGGGATGGACCCGGTGGGGTCGTCGACGGGCTTCACGTAGATGCGGTCCTCGGTGAGGCTCTGGATCTTCCAGGGGCTCCCGCGGATGATGAACTTGACCCCGGGCTTCCCGTACTCGGCGACGAAGGCCTCGTCGAGGACGCCCACGGCGGTGTCACTGCCCTCGTCCATGATGAGGTACTGCTTCTCGTAGGGGATCATGGAGAGGTTCTCGAAGTAGTACTCGTAGAGGGCCTTGGTCTGGCGGGGCTTGAGGGCCAGCGCGTCCTCCTGGGAGACCCAGGCCAGCCTCGGGAACCGCGTGTGCATGTAGGTCAGGACCTTCTCCACATCCTTCAGCTCGAGGTCCGCGTAGGGGTAGGCCCCCCGGAGGAGGTCGTGGAACTCGGAGAAGTACCACCGCTTCTTGTTCATCAGGAGGCCCGCCACCTGGTGCGTCATGGCATCGTAGGGCTTCTCCGGGATCTCCACCGGCTCCAGCTCCTCCTCGTAGGCCCGGCGGGCGATGACCATCGCCTCCAGCGTGTCATCGGGGTCCATGGTGATGATGACCCCCTCCGCGACCCGGCCGATCCGGTGGCCGCTCCGCCCGACGCGCTGGATGAGGCGGGTCACCTGCCTCGGGCTCATGTACTGGATGACTAGGTCTATCCGGCCGACGTCGATCCCGAGCTCCAGCGAGGACGTGGCCACGAGGCCCTTGAGGTCCCCCTCCTTCAGGCCCTGCTCGGCCGCCACCCGCGAGGGCTTGGCCAGGGAGCCGTGGTGGATGGAGACGGGGAAGTCGATGTCCCAGACCTTGAAGCGGCTGGCCAGGACCTCCGAGATCGCCCGGGTGTTCGTGAAGAGGAGGACCGACTGGTGGCCCTCGATCAGCCGGCGGATGATCCGGAGGCGGGCCGCGACCTCCGGGTGCGTGAATAGCGTGGAGGCGAGTTCCGCGTCCCCAGGCCCGGGCTCGGGGAAGAGGATCTGGAACCTGGTCAGCCTGGCCACGGGGACCCTCACGATCTCGACGCTCCGCCCGGTGCCCACGAGGAACTGGGCCACCCTCTCGGGGCTGCCGATGGTGGCGGAGAGGCCGATCAGCTGGAAGTCCCGGCCCGCGACCCAGCGGAGCCTCTCGAGGCCCAGGGAGAGCTGGCTCCCCCGCTTGCTGTCGGCCATCTCGTGGACCTCGTCCACGACCACGAACCGGACCTGCCGGAGGTGCTGCCGCATCAGCCAGCCCGGGAGGATGGCCTGGAGCGTCTCGGGCGTGGTGATCAGCACGTCCGGCGGGCTCCGGGACTGCCGGGCCCGCTCCTTGGTGTCGGTGTCCCCGTGCCTCACGGCCAGCCTGATGTCCAGGTGGTTGCACCACCACTCGAGGCGCTCCAGCAGGTCGCGGTTCAGGGCCCTCAGAGGCGTGATGTACAGGGCCTTGATCCCGGGGACCTTCTGGGGGGCCTGGATGAGGCTGTTGAGGACGGGCAGGAAGGCAGCCTCGGTCTTCCCCGTGGCGGTCGGCGAGATGAGGAGGACGTTCTTCCCCTCCAGGATCCTCGGTATGGCCATCTCCTGGGGCTCCGTCGGCCCCCCGAAGCCCCTCTCCTCGATCAGCCTCCGGATGGGCCTGGTGAGCAGGTCAAAGGCGTTCCTCGGACGATCCATGAACGGCCAACCGCCAACCGGCCTCAAGGCCAGGTGAATACGGTGAAACCGCCGTAAAAGAGCTTTTCCCCTCCCGCGGGCGTTATGAGGCGATCCGGAAACGTGTTATCCGCGCGACCGCCTGCGGGAGCAGCGGGAAGGGAAGTCGTGAGAGATTTAGGTGGGGAACCGAGGCACAACAAAGAACGCTAGAACCCGTCTCAGATGCTGGCAACTACCATAAGCCTTAAATGGCAAAACAGCTGAACACGTACGGACATTAAAGGAGGTGGTAAATTGAGGTTTGGCGATGTCGTGACATGTGTGGCATCGATGGCTGTGATCTTTGCTTTGATCTTTGCTCCCTTAGACATGGTGTTGTTTTCGGCTTTGGGTATATCGGGTATGACCAATTGGGGATATATCGTTAGTATTATTGTCTCCCTTTTCCTTAGCGCATTGATTAGCGGCTACATCCACGCTGGAAAGATATGGGAAGCTAGGAGGGAAGCAATAGCTAAAATAACGGTTTTATGGGCAGCCCTTTTTTACCTGCTCGCGATTACTGTTCCAGCATCTATAGCAGACTGGGGTCTATCGGTTAAGGAAGAGTACCTAGCGAAGTACCCTGGGACCACGTTGTCAACTTCCGAGTGGGTGATCTGGGAGAATATGTTCCAAGATCTGTATGCGTTCTTAGTCGTAGGTATGGCGCTCGTGTTAAGTCTCATCGGGCTCTATGTCGGTTCGATGCTTAGGCGACCCGCAAAGAGCGGAAAATAGCCAAGGAAAAAAGTCTCTGTTCCTCCTAACGCCGACCTGATAGGTGTAGAGACCCTATATTGGTTCTCTCTCTTTTTCCCATTTTCCCAATTTTTCTCACTTTCCAGAATAAGCCAAGGCTTAGGAAACATCTTTATTTTCTCTACTCCTACGTATTAACGCTTTCAAGAGACGTATAAGGTAAACGTAACCCTCTTACCCTACACCTTGTTCTGCAATTCAGAAAGGCGTTCCTCGGACGATCCATGAACGGCCAACCGGCCTCAAAGCCAAGAGAATACGGTGAAACCGCTGTAAAAGAGTTTTCCCCCTCCTGCGCGCGTTATGAGGCGATCCGGAAACGTGTTATCCGCGTGACCGCCTGCGGGAGCAGTGGGAAGGTGAATCGCGCCATCCGGGACATCGTTAGAAACAGGTGGGGCCGAGAAGATGGGCCCGCCAGGATCCCGGGCACCCTACAAAATCACCGAAGCCGGAAAACTCTTCCTTCCTGTTATCAAGCCGAATGGCTAAAAAGGAATGGATACCTGAAGATTTAGCAAGAAGAATTTTATTTAGTGCTCATGGCGTATTAGGTTTTTCTCCTCCAGTTTTCGGTGAAGCTTGACGACTGCCCGATGCACGTCCTCTTCTTTTCTGGCACCGGTGCAAACGATTTTCCCGCTTGAGAATATCAGAAAAACCGCCCTTGGATCGTTCATTCGGTAAATTAACCCGGGAAACTGATCAGGCTCATAAATGATACTTCCACGCATGCTTCTCTCACGCTCGTACATCTGTAAAAGATCAACCGTCCCGCCGAGGCTCGCGGAGGCAACGATGTTCACCACCTTCACCTCCAGTTTGCCCATGACTACTATACCACCCTCTTTCAGGGCTCTAACAATCTTCCTCAGGGCTATCCCAGCTTCCCTTTCCGACCTCGCCCCGGTGCAAATCATCTTGCCAGTGCCAAAAATCAGGGATGCAGTTCTCGGTCGTTTCAGTCGAAAGATTAGTCCAGGAAACGTTTTCGGCTGATATTCTGCTTCCGGAAAAGCCTTTACCACCGCGATCAAATCGATCCCATGCTTCAGGGCGGCGGTGGCAACCACGTTCTCGATCTTAACGACCGGCTCAACCCTCGGCATCTGAACCCCACACAAAAACGTCGCCTAACTTAAATAGGTTCCACCAGTATTATGAGAGAAGAGCACTGTTTAAAAGTGAGGCTGCCTATATATCCGACACCGGGCCGCGTCGACCTAAGCCCGTTAGAAGGCAAATGATTGTCCGAGGAGGGCGGAACAAGGATGGTCTCAGTGATTGGGATCACGTTAAGGCGCAACTAGGAATGGGATTAGATGCTAAGCAGAAGATCGAACGGACGAGGTCGACCCGGCGGCAAGTACCACTCACTTGTTGACGTTAGACTTCTTGAGTGTCTCACTAGGATTTCAATGAAGTATGAAATCGATTCGGATGAATTTTTTGAAAAGATAGCCAGTGCGTGGAGACATCAAGAGTCCACATGCAAAGGCCTTAGGATTGTATGCCGCGAGAGAACAATAGACAATACGCATGCCTTTCTCTTCACCAGCGGTCACAAGGTGATCGCGCAGTTTCCCATACCCGAACACATTCTCCGAGAGAGAAATCCGCTCAAAGAGTTCATAGGCCAAGAACTAGCCTTTCAAAACCCACGCAAAGAAAGCCGAGAAGGCACCCGTGCGCGGCGGATCATAGATTTGAGGACAGGAATGAGGAAAATTCACATGGAGGCGCGGGTTATTAAAATTCCGGAGCCGAGGGTGGTCTTCACCAGGTTTGGTACATCTGCCAAAGTGACAAATGCCCTTATAGGCGACGAAACCGGAACCATCAAGCTGAGTCTATGGGGGCCCCAGGTAAACGCGGTTTCCGTTCACGACGACATCCAAATCGAGAACGCGGATGTCACCTGGTTTAGAGGTGAACGCCAGTTGAGAATCGGAAAACACGGAAAAATAAGCGTTGTCCAACGTCCACGACATGAGCCTAGACGAGTGGGTGGAGGAGTACAAGAAATGGCAAAGGGAGGGGGGACGCCCACGTGAGTAAGGTCCCCGAGGAGGTCTGGGAGGAAGATAGGAAGACCTTGACGCGCGCGCAAAAAATAGCATAGAGTGGATCTAGGCCACGGCGACTACGCCGTGGCGACTACGAGGACGGGCACAAGAGCGGCCCCATGGTCGGTCTCGAGGAGTGGCTGAAGGCTCACGACTACTTGAGAAATGGTTAACATCGTAGCCCCCCCACCCCCCGCGCGCGCAATGACAGAGCCGATTTTTCCCTAACAGCCTGCCAAACAGCCTCCCTTGTATCCAAAGAGTATTTGAAACTGCCCCGTCCGTAGATAAACGTCTTCAAATGCGTTTGACCAAATTGCCGTGTGCGATTTAGGAAAGCCGGGAGGGAACCTACCGTTCTGCGGTCACTCGGCTCGCGCCGGCCTCTCTCCCCACCCGTATGACGTGGTCTGCCTTCTCGGCGAAGGCCTCGCTGTGGGTGACGGCCACGATCTGCTCGATGGCCTTGAGCCGGGATACTGCCTCGGCCAGGCGGTCGACCGACCCGTCTTCCGGCCCCAGGCTCTCCGTGGGCTCGTCCAAGAGGAGCAGCTGGAGGCTGTGGCCGGTGCGTGACTGGAGGATCAGCTGGCCGAGGCCGATGCGGTAGGCGAAGGCGAGGAGGGTCCTCTCCCCTCCCGAGAGGTTCTGGGCGTCCCGGTCGTACCCCTCCTCGCCCCGGAGGACCGGGGTGTAGGTCTCGTCGATCTTCGCCGTGAGGGCCGGGGCCTCCTCCCCCGCCAGGCCGTCTAGGACCTGCTGGACCGCCCGCTCCAGGTAGTTGACGAAGTCCGCCCGGAGCCTGGGCTGGATGCTCCGGTAGGCCCCCCGAACCCCCTCCACGGCCTCCATGATCCGCCCGACCCTCCCCACTCGCTCCACCTTCTGCCGGGCGGTGTCCAGGCGCTTCCCGAGTCCGTCCATCCTCAGGCCCAGGTCCCGCCTCCGGCCCTCCAACATCTCCACCCTGTGCCGGGCCCGGGAGTGCCTCTCGAAGGCCTCGTCTCGGAGCCTCCTGGCGGACTCAAGCTCGGCCACGTCGAACTTGGTGATCTCGGCGCGCACCCCGTCCAGCTGGGCCCGGAGCGTCCTCTCCCTCTGCTCCTTCTCCTCGAACTCCTTCGACTGCGCGTCCAGGGAGGCCCGCTCCTCCTTGACTCGGCTTGCGAACTCCGCCATCCTGGGGGCGAGCAGCTGCAGTTCGGAGGCGGCGCGGCCCACAAGGTCCCGCAGCCTCCTCAGCTCCTCCGCGTTCTTCTGGAGTTCGGCCAGTCGTCCCTCCCTCTCCGTGTTCTCCCGCTGGAGCTGGCCCAGGAGGCTCTCCTTGTAGTCCCCGGGGAGGGGCTGGAGGCAGAGGGGACACTTGTTCTCGGCGGTCAGGCTTGAGGCCCGCCGCTGGGCGGTCGCCATCTCCTTTAGGGTGGCCTCCCTCTCCCCGCCCAGGCTCGTCACCTGCTCCTCGAGGGCGGCGAGGTGGCCCCTGAGCTCCTCCACGGTCACGTCCGGCCTCAGCCCGGCCTCGCCGAGCGCGCCCCGGTGGGTCTTCTCCTGCGCCTCGAGGGACCTCAGCCTCCCCTCTATGTCTTCGATCAGCATGGTCCTCCGCTGGATCTCCTCGGCCAGCCTCGCGCAGGCGTCCTCCAGGCTGACCACCTCGGTCTGGAGGCGGACCTCACGCCTCTTCAACTCCTCGGTCTGGCGCCTGAGGTCCTCAAGGCTCCGGAGGCGCCCGTCAGCCTCTTTGAGGCCGGCTTCCGCCTCCGTGAGCTCCTTCTGGAGGCCGGCGAGCTCCTCCTGGACCGAGGTGAGCTCTATCACCGCCTTGTCGTACTCGGCCTGGAGCCCCTCTAGCCCGGTTACGTCCGGGTCCCGCTCGTATACTTCCTTCTCGACCCGGTAGTCCCTCTGGACGCCGGCCAGGGCGCCCCAGGCGGCCTCGAAGTCCGAGAGGCCGAAGAGCTCGTCGAGCCTCTTCTGCCGGTCCCTGGGGGCCACATCCAGCAGCTCCTTCAGGTGCTCCTGTCGGACCCAGACCACCTCGTGGAAGAGGTCCCGGTCGAGGCCGGTGATCGCCTTCAGCTGCTCGGCCACCGCCTCGCTCTTCGCGCTGGCGATGGTCGTGTCCCCCTCGAGGAGCTTGAGCTCCTCCATGTCCTGGCCGATGCCCCTCTCCTTTCTTCGGAGGGCCCGCCAGAGGGTATAGGTCTTCCCGCCCTGGACGAACCGGATTCCCACCCTCCCGGCGCCCGCCCCCTCCCGGAGGAGGTACCCATAGCTCCTGCCCAGGGGGTCGCCGAAGAGGACGAAGTCGATGGCGTAGAGGATGCTGGACTTCCCGGTCCCCAGGCCGCCCACGAGGCAGTTGAAGCCCCGGCTCAGCGGCACCACCGACCTGGCGTGGGAGCGGATGTTCTCCAGGTGGACGGCCTCGATCCTCAAGGGAGGGCGCCCTCCACCAACTCCTTCACCCTCGCCTCCTGCCCCGCCGTCAGGGGCCCGATCAGGTCCACGGCCAGCCTCGCGACCCTCTCCGCCTCCTCCTTGGGATACCGCTGGGAGAAGATCTCTAGGAAGTACTCGAAGGCCTTGGCCCTGAGGTCCTTCAGGCCTCCCTCGAAGATGGAGCGGACCACCTCCTCCGAGACCTCCGTCTCCCTCAGCCGGAGAACAGGGTGGACCAGCAGGGCCCTCTCGGCGGCGTCCCGGATCTTGGCCAGGTCCACCTCGCCCCGGCTCGCCTCGGCGGGCAGAACCCCCCGGAGCACGGGGACGATCACCGCCCCCTCCTCGTCGGCCTCCCTCACGAGCCGCGCCGCCCCCTCGGCGATCTCGGCCGGGGTTGACCCGGTGTAGTCGTGGTCTAGGACGATGAAGCGGCGGGGGCTCCTCAGCGTGACGCGATGAACCGTGGGAGCTCCCTTCCCGTCGACCTTGACGTGGTAGAAGCCCTTCTCGGTGGCGGCGTCGCCGTGGTCCACGGTCTCGGTGCACCCGCTGTAGGCGAGGAGGCCCCCCTTGAAGTCCATCTGGTAGGGCCTGTGGATGTGGCCGCCCGCATAGTACTGGAAGCCCTCGGGTAGAAGCTCAGGGCGGGCCTCCGCCTCCATCTGGGGCGGCTTCGGGATGTCGGGGATGTCCAGGGCCATGTGGAAGACGAAGACGTT
>Ga0315314_1002479_pt1 | contig 15197 bp, 8 predicted proteins | sample TDP9_MG_FD_203631 | JGI IMG/M metagenome (GOLD analysis project Ga0315314, IMG submission 203631) | Freshwater sediment microbial communities from Lake Towuti, South Sulawesi, Indonesia - TDP9 | ecosystem: Environmental > Aquatic > Freshwater > Lake > Sediment | place: Indonesia: South Sulawesi...
ACTAGTTGAGCTCAAAGCGAAGCTCCACTGCAGAACATGGAAAGAACTGATCGATGTCTTGTACAAAGAAAAAACAAAAGATAGACAGCAAATCTTCTCTGGGGATTCTTCTGGCTGATCTGCTGGGAAAATTCACAGTTCCATTACAACGCCTATAGCATGTACGTGGCTCTTTCAAAATCTAAGCATGAAAGGGGAGGGAGGGGGAGAGGCGATTCTCGTTCAAAATTTAGGCGTGAACCAATCACTCTTTGTGTGGTTTCCGCGCTCACCTCTCCCGACGTTATTATGCACAAGAAGAAGTATATTAACTTTAAGGAATAAAGCTTCATACATTAGTTCAGTGCGGTCACCTGTGGCAATAGTTTGGCGATTAGTCTATTACGCGAGGCTCTAATGCGGCGGCAGTTCTGATGCGAGACGCCTGTACGAACGGTATTGTTTCAAGCAATTCATGGGCAACGCACAAAGCACGGGCGAAGTCTTCCTCGAATCGGGCATACATGAACATGAGAAGAGTCTAAAGACGAAGGCTATCTGGTACACCTATGCGTGCGTGCCAAGAAATCACAGATGCGGTGATTATTTTCTCATTGTTCGTTGAGGATTTTCTTCACGATCTCAGCGACTGCTTTCCCAAGAGATTCGTGATCTTTCTTCTCGAAGTGTACGCCGTCAATATCGCTCGACCGGATTATTGCGGACGTATCGAAGAATTCGCACGCGTATTGTTGTGCCACATTTCCGTAATGCTCTGGAAACTTCTCTGATTTCTCTGCCCTCCTTCAAACATCTCCCCAAACTCTGTGAGCTCCCCCAGCGGAGGCGGTGCAAGGAGCAACACTATTGGGGATTTTCCCTTTCTTCCATAATTACTCTTATGAAAATAGATCACTCCTAAATAATGTCAATCTTGGACAAAGCACTGCAACCATATGAAGCTGGGGCACGTCAAGATGCAAAACTAACAGCTACAAAAAATAAAGGAGAAGATCGGTATCGATTTACTCTTGTCTGTGATCGTAAAGACGGCTCATTTTCTACATGGACAACAAGAAACAGAAACTTTATTGCCCTCTTACGTAAACAATTCTTGCTTTGGAGAAGCTTTTCCCCAAGTGAAAGGAGTAAATACATTAAAGGAAAAAAGGGATAAAGCGACCTAGGAGAAGACAAGCCGAACGTTAAGTTTGTCCTAAAAAGATTGACAAAATCTACGTTTTCTGTTTGCTGTAGTTCCAGTAGATTTGCAGTTTCTTTTTTATTTGCATCTGCATCGAAAATCTTATAAAGAAAAACATCGATAAATAAAGCCTGTGGTAAAAATGGCTAGTGAAAAGGTCGTCAGAGAGAAGGGATTTACTCCAAGAGCGGTGATAATCGGTAGTGTATACATGGCTATCATGATAGTCATCTTCACCTTGCTGTGGGGAATTGCTGACTTTCCTCCGGGACACGCCGTCATGCCATGGGGGCATATCTTAGGAGGCTTTGATTGGACTATCCAATGGCAACAACTACCTCTCATATTCTTCCTTACAATCATCCTATTCGGGCTGATGTCCCTGACTCAAAAAAGCCAGAAGTTTACGCCAAGCGAGTATGCTCTCATCTACACTATGATGCTGGTGGCCTTCTATGCTACAGGCCCGGGATTCTATTCTGCAGTCTACTGTTTCCTCGGTCTAGGTGCAGCAGCTTTCGCTATAGGTGATCCCAACCTTACATGGTTCTTCAACTCGGTGCCCTCGCTTTGGGTACCTCCCGGCAAAAGTGAGATCTTCAATGGAGCTCTGTACGGTGGCTCGGCTGTTCCTTGGAATGTTTGGATGGGGCCAATAGCTTTCTGGTTTGCATTCATGATTTCTTATTGCTTTATGTTTGTTTTCATGGCGGCTCTTCTAAGGCGTCTATATGTGGATGTGGAAGCTTTGCAGTTTCCTCTCGCCCACGGTGCAGTAGAACTAATAAATTCGTCAGCAACAAAGAATCGACCTTCCCTCTTCAGTAACAAATGGCTGTGGATAGGCTTCTTCGGCGGCTTCATGCTCGAGCTCGGGGAAGTAATCCACTTCTGGTATCAAGGGGTCAAAGCTTATCGCTGGGTCGTCGATCTGACGCCTACTGTATCGGTTACTACGTTGCCTTGGGCTACTGCAGTCTTCTGTTTTGATCCTTGGGTCATAGGCTTTGGTTACTTACTACCTATGGATATACTTATGTCGACTACTGTGTTCACATTGGTGTTCAACTGGATACTTCCACCTGCGTTGGCATGGTCAGGATTCGTCCCATCCACGGCTCCCTCTACTGGCTACTTAAACATGTGGGGAGGAACCTACGGATGGGGAGGAACATGGGCTACGCTGCCAGAAGGTTGGCATGGAATATGGTTTGGATCTCTAATTGGAATCGTGATATGGTCCCTGTGGGCTGGTCGAGGGCAAGTTGTCAACATCTTCAAATGGATCGTCAATCCACCAAAAGATCTGGAAGCTGAGGAGCCTTTACCTTACAAGTTGCTCTGGGCAGGCGTAATACTATTTGCCCTTGTGCAGGTAGGACTGTTGTCGGCAAGTGGTATACCCGTCACTTGGACCTTTGTGTTTCTCTTCTTGATGTCAATATGCTATCTCTCATATGCCGTTGTTAGAGCAGAGTCAGGGTGGGTCTATGGGGGATACGATTCCTGTCATTGGTGGCCATGGGCGTATTCACTGGTTATGGCGGCATTGTCCATCGGAATGAACGAAAACCTCATAGGCATAACCTTCATGTTCTCCGGTCTTCTGCTGTACTGGAGTGGGCAATGGTGGCACCCACTTCCTCACTGTCTGGAATCCTACAAAATAGGCCAACTGACTAATACTAAGACACGAGACCTGTTGAGTGGGCAGCTAATCGCGTACATAGTTTCCTTCGCCGTTGGAATGCCTCTTCTAGTAATAAGCCTCTACACATTTGGGCTCATCAGCAGATTCAAGTGGTCTGCTCTCCAAAACTGGAGTGGAGGTTGGGAGATCAGTTGGGGGAACACAGTAGGAGTTAGCAAGATCTATTTCGTCGGTGGTTTGCCAACTTCGCCAACTTATATACTAGGTATTCTTGCAGGTGCAATAGTATCGATCATACTGTACGCAGTGCGTCTGTTCCTTCCAGTCTTTCCACTACATCCAGCTGGCATTCCGAACGCTTTGCTAACGGCTGGACTAGCTTTCCCAGCCTACTTGATCTCTTGGATAATCAAAAAAGTAACAATTCGTGTATATGGAACAGCATTCTACGAAGAAAAGGGACTCCCTCTTGCAGTAGGTCTAGTAGCTTCTCAAGGTCTAGTGTTGTTCATGGGTTCATTTGGCAGACTTGTAACGGGGTATGTTTAGCACATGTTGATGGGCTATCAAAATGAAACCACTGCATATCCTTCAATTATCAGCTCTTTGGGTATTATTGCCAGCTTCCCTCTTTTTTTTGCCAATTAAGGTCGAGGCGGCTCAATACGATTACTCGACTGTGATTAAAGACCTCGACATAGAAGCGATTCGAAATCATATTGTGAACTTATCAAGCATTAAAACTAGGGCCACGGGCTACGATGGTTATTACACGGCCTCACAGTACATTTACGAACACTTCGTTAATAACGGCTTATCTAACGTCAGATATGATGAATTCAATGTCACTGTTCCCATCGATTTCGGAGCCAAGATGACAGTACTTCAGCCTGAACATAAGGAAGTCACAATTCATCCCCTCTGGCCAAACTTGGCTGCTACGGTCTCGACCCCCATAGAAGGGGTCGAAGGTCACATCATTTATGTGCGTGAGGGGAGACTCTTGGACTTTACTGGGAAAAAAGTTGAGGGCAGTATTGTCTTAATGGAATTCAACTCGGAGCGGAACTGGCTTAATGCTGCGAAGTTTGGTGCGAAGGCAACGATTTTTATAGAGCCGGACACGACCACATGCGAAGAAGCGGTGGCGAAGAGTGTGGATATCCCACTAAGTTTTCCAAGATTCTACATAGGCGCTATTGACGCTGAATACATCCTCAAGCTTTTGGAGAAAGGAGAGGTCCGTGCGCGTATAGCCTCATCAATGGAGTGGAAGGTCAAAACAGCTAGAAACATAGTCGGCTCTCTAGATGGAACAGATCATCCCGAAAGAATTATTGTACTGACCGCTTACTACGATTCTTTCTCGGTGATTCCATCAGTGGCTCCGGGCGCTGAGGAAGCCACGGGCATAGCAGCCCTTCTAAAACTAGTCAATCTCTTCCAGAGGCATCAATCAAAATATACTTTAATGTTTGTGGCCCTATCTGGTCACCATCAAGGTTTGGCTGGCTCAAGGGCTTTTACAGAAGAGTATTTCTTTGGAGACAAGTACAATACTCTGGGCAAAAATTTCATCCTTATAATTAACATTGACCTTCAAACTTCCACTGACACGATCGCCATAACAGGCCACGGTGGAGGATTATATGGGTTCTTTTCTCCAGGTGTGCAGATGCCTTTCGGGACATTGATTACCTTCATGGCAGAAGATATTAGGCGAGAGATTGAAGAGCAGCTGCAGATTGGTTTTGATGTATCTCGATGGGGAAGTGGAGACTGGGAAAGAACTATGCAGATGCATCATCAAATGTTCGATTCTCAACCAATGACTTTGGCAAGGGGGCCATCTATCACGATCTATACCGGATTTGCGTGGAGACAGTATAAAGATACTCCCCTCGATACTGAAGATAAACTGAACTTTGACAATTTGGAGAAACAGTTGAAATATATCTACGGAGTCATCTATAGACTGTCTAACCTAGACTTTGACGAGTTGCTTAACTACTTGCCGCATAGAGCTGACTGGGAACCTACTAGAGTTGGTTCGTGGGCTACGACCCCCGGCGGTTTTTCTGTCTTGAAAGGAACCGTGGCCGAGTATAACTTTGCTGAGGGCTGGTATACCCCTATTCCTGATGCTCTTGTGCTCTTTCAAGTTTCAGCTTGGGGATATCCCGAAAAGTTTTGGTGGGACAATTACATAGTAACAACGGCAGACGCAAAAGGAGATTTCATAGTATACGGCCTGCCGCATGTTGGTATTGCGGGTCAAGGTACCACCTTCTACATGCAAGCATATATTATAAATTCTACGGGGTCTATACTTTACGCTCCCGACTTTGGGAAGTATTCGTATGCGCCTCAAGCTTTTGTCCTTGATCTAGCTGTCAACGATCGTGGATACTTTACAGTGTTCAAATGTGGTTCCATGGTCTTGTTTGACCTCTTTGACCCCAATTACCTACAAGTACCCGAAGATCGTAATGTTCCTGTAATCGTAAACTCCTTCATATCAGGCACCGCCCCAGACTCTTTTAGCATATACAGAAACATGTGGGAAGGGACAGGTTCATCTCTGGCTGTTATATTCGTACCCCCCAAACTTCCAATCGAGATTCTAGTTCAAACCTCTTATGCCATACGATACCCATTGGCAGCATTGATAAATTCCAGCGAGGGAAATCCTAAAGGCGCGGGATATACAGTAAAGGAAGGTGAAAGCCTTTTCTTGCATAACACTCCCCTTAATTTTGCTGAGAACCTTTACTGGCTAGATGAAAGCCGACTTTACAGAATTGCGCAGCGTGGAGCTACAACCGCAGCAGCGTTATCGCACGCAAAGTCTAAAGACTCCATTGACAAAGCTAATGAAGCAATAGGCAAAGGCTTCTATGACGAGGCTTATAATTACTATTCTCGTGCTTGGTCCCTAGAACGAGATGCCTATGTTAAGACACGAGCAAACATCGAGGACACAGTATTTACTGCACCATTTTTTGCCTTCATGTGCATACCATTCGCTTTACTGGCAGAAATGCTTCTCTTTAGGAGTTCGGGATTAAGAAGAGTTGGGATAATAATAGCTGTAGCTGCCGCCCTGAATATTGTTCTTTTCTTCATTCATCCGGCTTATATTCTTGCAGACGACATCATGATTGTTATTATTGGAGCGTGTATTATTATTCTCATCGCACCTGTCATTGTAGTCATCTGGCAGATAAACTCTAAAACCATCAGGACATTGTCGCAGAGAATATTAGGAAGACATGAGTTCAAAGAACGCTTTGGAACAACATTCAGCTTTCTCTTCTCAGTTGGCGTGTCAAACCTCCGGAAACGGAAAACTAGAACAGCATTGGCCTTAACGACGATCGTCTTGATCACCTTTAGCATTGCCTCGTTCACCTCGATTGCATCATTGGTCGTACCAAGTCCAGTCTTAGTTTCTGGAAAGCCGACATACGAAGGTATATTTATTAGACCTTCGGATTGGGGCGGAGGAAGCTTGGGAGTAGGCATTGGGAAAAACGTCGTAGATTTATTGAAGGCGAGATACGGGGATATCTGCGTAGTGAGCCCAAGGGCGTGGTTGGCTCAAAGCGGATACCGAAACTTTCGAATAATGCACAACAGCGAGGTCACTGAAATAAATCATATACTAGGTATGGCCCCGGCGGAGGCAGACGTAACGCAGGTTAACGCTGCTTTGGTTTCAGGAAGGTGGTTTACATCCGGGGATACACAGTCATGTGTCATCGGCCAGGAGCTGGCGAACGCTCTTTCCATCGCATCGGTACCTTCCAACGTTTCGCTCGGCGGCATCCCATTTACGGTTGTAGGAATCGTCGATGACAACCTCTTCAATTCTATTGTTGACCTGGATCAAGAAAAACTTACGCCAGTTAGGTTAATACTAGCCTTAGTTCACATTCCACTTCGAGAAATGATAATAATACCATATGCGACTGCATTACTCTTGGATGCAAGAATATTCTCTGTTGCGATCAGATTTAGTCAACCACTGAGCCTTAAAGAGGTATCTCAAGAAATCTTTCAGACTTTGCACTGGGACACCTATTTTGTGTCGGAAGGTAAGATCCAACTTTACACAACAAAGGTCGCTGTTGAAGTCATGGGCTGGCAGTATCAAGTCATACCCTTCGCTATTGCATGCCTCCTATTGTTAAATATCTTGCTCGGTTCAATTCATGAACGTTTGAAAGAGATCTCAATATATAGTTCCCTCGGTCTCTCACCTGTTCAAGTTGGAGAATTGTTCGTAGCAGAGTCTATAGTATATGCGGTCACCGGGGGGATTCTGGGCTACATCTGTTCTATGAACTACTCAAAACTCTTCACTTTGATTCAAGCCAAAGACATAAGTCTAAACTATTCATCAACATGGGTCATGATCTCGGTTAGCGTAGCTATGCTGGCAACAGTTGCGTCTTCCTTGTATCCTATGCTTAAAGCTTCTAAACTTGTAACCCCGTCTCTCGAAAGAGAGTGGGCCATTCCTACAAAGCCAAGACAGGACGATTGGGAAATACCCTTGCCATTTGTTTTCGAAGATCCCAGAGAAGCAATGGGCTTGCTAAGATATCTTCGCGAATTTGTGGAGTCGCACAAGATAGTGGCAGCTCAGGTATTCCATGTTCGTGCCTTGGAATATAAGGAAGAGAAGGTTGAAGGTAAGTCTATTGGAGCCATTGAAATGAATATCTTTTTGGCTCCTTACGAGGCAGGCCTCCGACAACAAGCCCAGTTAAGGGTTGATTTTGACGAAAAAGTTGACAAGTACATATTCATTATTCACTGCCATCGCGTAGAAGGCGCACGTGGATTATGGACAAGGTTGAACAGAAACTTTATAGACTCCATAAGGAAGCAGCTACTTCTTTGGAGGAGTCTACCGCCAAAGGAAAGAGAAAGGTATTATGAAGCGCGTTAGACAAATGAGTCAGTCCGAAACAAGATCAAATGAGGGATCACATTGGAGAATACTCTCAAAGAACCATTCGACTGGAGACCATTCCTCGCCATATTATACTCCATATTCGTGTTTCAACCCGCTCTCATTTGGATATATCTGCAGACTTTCAATATTACCCTTGTTAGCGGAGTCATCTGGGCCACATTACTGCTCTTTGTGGAACTCTCAAGACTTTCTGGGAGGCCTTTGTCTCGTCAAGAGGCATCAGTAATCTTCATTGGTTCCGGCATAGTAACCACTTTTATAATACCGGTGACTTGGACCTATCAAATATACTTGAGAAACTCACCCATTAGTAATGTCTTTCATATACAAGAAGAAATACCGCCCTTCTATGCCCCTGCTTCTTCACGACTCTGGGAAACACGAACTTTTCTTGACTCCGAATGGTTTTTCCCGATAACAGTGTCAATAGCTTTTTATATACTAAATATTATTACCAATCTTTCAACAGGTCTCTTGACTTTTCATATCTTCTGGAAGACAGAGCGACTGGACTTTCCAGTCCATAGGGTGGGTGGCGAAGCATGCATAGTACTCACTGAGAGAGAACCAGATAAGTTACAGGCCTTCGCCTTGTGTTCGCTTGTGGGACTGCTCTATTCTGCAATTCAATACACGGTTCCTTTTATCACTGAAGCTTTGGGTTTTCATTGGCGAGCGATACCTATACCCTGGATTGACCTCAATAACTATGTTCAACTTGTTCTTCCTGGAGCGTCTTTCGGTGTTGGCACCGACATTTTGAGCATATCTTGGGGTTTTATAATCCCCTTCAACGTAGTTATTAGCATGTTTTTCGGTTCCTTTGCATTCTATTTCATTGGGAATGCACTTCTTATCCATCTTGGGTTAACCCAGTTCTCTGAAATCTATAGATACGGAATGAACATTGCAACGGCTTGGCAAAGGTCCATGCTATACGCTTGGGCCTCCCCCATTATAGGTATAGCAGCTGGTATTGGCGTTATCCCATTGATACAGAAACGTGATATAGTTAGGAAAGCGACGAGTGCCATGAGCAAGGGAAAAGGGGCAAATTTATGGTTTCTCTTGGCAGGATTTTTGGGAGGCACAATAGGGTCGACTGCTCTTGCTCTCTACCTTGCACCGACTTTTCCTGCTTGGCCGCTTTTGCTCGTCTCTACAGGTTGGTCGTTCATTTTTGTCCTTGCTTGCGCCAGATCCTTCGGAGTCACAGGTGTAGGCTTCGACATACCAAACATCAACTATTTTGCATATCTGGCCAGCGGTTATACGGGCTATGACATATGGTTTGTCCCAGTGGTGGTCGAAACATCTGGAGGGGGAGCTTCGTGGTGTGCCCAATTTGTGATGGCTGATATCCCTGGTACCTCTCCGAGGAGGCTGCTTAAGCCTTGGCTATTATCCCTTCCTATCGCTTTGATGATGGCATTCGTGTGGGTGTCAAGTTTTTGGAAGCTGGCTCCCATCCCATCTCACGTTTATCCGGGGGCGGATATCTATTACCCTGCACAAGCAATCATTCAGTCGCTCTGGATAACGCGTTCACTAGAAACATTTCGTCCTCTATGGATAACTATGGGCTTCATTTTGTCTTCCGTTATTCTCCTTATAATAGACTATTTGCATTTTCCTATCTCAATGGTTGGAGTTGCGGCAGGATCTATTTCCCCAATCCCCGCCACCGTTGCCATAATGATCGGTGCATTGATAGGGAAAGTTCTGCGGGCCAATCGACTTCTTGGTAAAGAGAATTTTGAGAAGTATCGAGTCATGATGGTCGCCGGAATCGCAGCTGGAGAGAGCATAGCTGTTGTTATAGGGAGTGCTATCGTCATAATTATTAGGTCATTATGGTTCAAACTCTACTGAAAGTTTAATTTGATAATGTGTTGCTGAATAATACGCAGTAGAACAGGAGGCGATGCGCTTTGAATTCGAGGGAAAGAATAACGGCGATCTTAAATCTAGACGAGCCTGATCGTATAGGTTTCTATGACTGGTTTTGGGCGGAAACAATAGAAAGATGGAAGAAGGAGGGTATGCCTTCCAATTACGCTGCTGAACCGTATGTCTGGACTCACTGGGGATATGGGGCCTTCCTTGACTTTCCTGGCTTGGGACCAGAGATTCGCGGCGTAGGATGCGACATCTCGCCTAGATTTCCGACAACGACCATTGACCTTACAGCCAGAAGCAAAATCGTTAGAGACGAGTGGGGCGTTAAGCAGGAGAGTTTTATCGAGAGCAGCGGTTTTCCCCACGTGGTTGAGCCTGCCATTCAAACCCTTGAAGACTTCAAAGAGAGAATTGAACCGTGTTATTATCCCGATGACGCGAGCCGAGTCTACAACCCGAATTACCCCTTCAAAGGTGATATGGAAAGTATCATCAAAAGGATGCAGAAAAAGTACTTCATTACTGTAAACCTAATTGGAGCTTGGGAATATGTGAGACATATTCTCGGACCGAGAATCGACTTTGTATTGATCAAGCTCATGAAGGATCCCGTATTCATGTCCTACACAGTCAATTTCTTAGGTGACATCATAGCAAGAAGTGCTAAAGCCTTCATTGATCTGGGAGTTGACGGCCTTTTCTATTATGAGGATCTGGGCTACAAGAATGGCCCCTTCTTTGCCCCAGAAATCTTCAGGAAGCTGTTGCAACCGATTCATAAACAAATCACCGCTCCATTCAGAAAACGGGGTTTGCCTACTATCTTGCACTGTTGCGGCGGAGTAAAGCTTCTGGTCCAAGATCTGATCGACAGTGGCTGGACTGCTCTCAATCCCTTAGAAGTAAAGGCTGGGATGGACGTCATCGATCTCAAGGAAAGGTTTGGTGATAAGTTGGCTTTCATAGGAAACATAGATGTCAGAACCCTCGCTTTAACTCCGCAGAAGATAGAAGAAGAAGTGAGGCGCAAGATTGCAGTGGCTGCTCAAGGGGGTGGATACATCATCGGGTCGGATCATTCAGTTCCCTACAACGTGTCCTATGAAAACTATACGTTCTTTCTAAACCTAGTCAGAAAATATGGCAACTATCCATTGCGCTGATCTCTATGGTCTTAGCGCGAGCTATTCTGTACCACTAATCCCAAGTAGCTTAAGAACACAGAGATACGCCGCAAGATCTGGAGCTGGCGAAAGGATCAGATGTTAAAATGAATTCATATTTCCAGAAGCAAAAATATCAGAAACATGCACCTCTTGTTCGATGGTTGGAAGGTGATGTCAAATGGGTTATGATAGGGCTTTGAAGGCGATCAGCTTAGAGGAAACTGATAGAATACCGTGCTGGGAATTCATTTCCCACCCCGAATTCGAAAAGTCTGTAACACAAATCAATCCATATAAATATCCTCAGAAATCAGCATTAAAGCTTTTGGAAAAATTAGACCTAGATCTTTGTGGCATATCCATTCCTTTATCTGATGAGCCAGCCAAGGCAGGCATGATGCATTTCGAAAAGGGTGAATCGTTGAAGCTTAATGCGTCAGGGCATCATGTTGTACGTTGGGGTGCTGGAGCTACATGGCGATGGAATTGGGGTGAGGGATTTACTAGCCTCGAACAAGTGTTGGAGTTCGATCCTGCCGAGTTAAAATACGATGATGGCTATGCACAATTACCTTGTAATGATCTATCTCTCAGTGTCGAGGAGCTAGCGGAGAAATACAATCAGCATTACCATAAGGTGCAAGATCTCGTGGGCAAACGTTCAATGATCATGGGAGCTTATTACAAGACGTTATTCATGTGGTTTCTAATGACATTCGGCTGGAACCTGACCATAAAACTCATCTTGCAGCAGCCAAACGAGTTCGAGAAGATGCTGGACAAGTTCGCTCTATTGTCTCAAAAGATACTGAAAGCTTGGTCGCTAACAGATGTCAGGCTCATTTACAGTCACGATGATGTCTGTACGGCTAGAGGCCCAACTTTCAAACCTGAATTCTGCAGAAAATACTTCTTTCCTTGGTACAAGAGGCTTTGGGAGCCTCTAAAGAAAGCTGGAATCAGGGTCATGTTCGTCTCTGACGGCAACATCGATCTAATCTCGGATGACATATTTGAGGCTGGTGCTGACGGAATCTTTGTTGAACACTACACCAATCTGGAGCGACTTGTTGAGAAATACGGAGACAGCAAATTCTTCTTAGGAGGCATCGATGGTCGCATTCTCATTCTTAAGGGTAAGAAAGAGATCTGGACTGAAGTTGAAAGAGTCACCGAGTTAGCAAAGGATTGTCCGGGATACTTCTATTGCGATTCAAGCCACATCACATACAATGTGCCGATAGAAAATGTCCTAGAATATTTCAGAGCTTGCAGGAAACTTGGAAGACGGTAATAGCGCATTCAAACGGGTAAAAGAAAATGCTAATCAGTTAATATTGCCTTCCAAGCTGAATCTTCTTATGCATAGCGCTAATATTCCAAAATATTCAAAAATGATGTGTGGTTGACTGTAGAGAAAAAGGAAGATGTTTTGGGTAAGCTTAAGGATAAGATTGGGAATTTAGACCATTGATACTGTTAGGGTGGCTCTGGGCGTTGCAATCTTTTCATGCACATATGAGATTTAGTTATTGTTGGATGAAGGAATATAATTGAAGTGGAAGAGTGATTGGGAAGAAGCCAAACAAAGATTGACTGACTGGTGGCGTGGTGAGGTTCTAGATAGAGTTGCCCTAGCCGTCTACGCTCCAGCGAATAAACCTATTGAGGAAACTCCGAATATAGACGCCCCTAAGACTTTTCAACAACGTCAAACCGACATTTCCTACAGAGCCCAGGCAACTGAATATAAAATGGCTAATACTTTCTATGGAGGGGAAGCGTTTCCATGCTTCAACACTGAGATTGGACCAGGTGATCTGGCGCCCTTCTTGGGTTCAGAACCATTCTTCCATGAAGGCACCGATGTAGTTTGGTATCAGCCCTCTATAACAGACCCTGAGGAAACAGGTCCTTTGACCTTTGACCCGGATAATTACTGGTGGAAGTTGCATGAGCAACTTATATCTCAGGCTGTTAAGCATAGCCAAGATCGTTATCTTGTTGGAGTGCCAGACTTGATCGAAGGCCTGGATACGTTGGGCTCTTTGCGGGGGCACACTGAACTCATCTTAGACCTGTTCAGACGGCCAAAATGGGTCCACCAACGCTTAAGAGAGATTACTGACCTATATTTCATCTACTTCGATGATATCTACAAGATGATCCGCGACGAGGTCGGAGGCAATGCCTTCTCATTGTATCGGATCTGGGGTCCGGGAAGGATGTCAAAAGTTCAGTGCGACTTCAGCGCCCGGATATCCCCCACAATGTTCAAGGAGTTTGTGTTCCCATATCTTCAAGAACAGTGTAGCCGTTTGGACTTCACCTTGTATCACCTCGATGGCCCAGAAGCGATCCGCCACCTTGATCAACTTCTCAAAATCCCGCAACTGACCGCTATCCAATGGGTTCCGGGAGCTGGCAATCCCCCAAATGAGTCGCCCACTTGGTTCCCCCTTTACAGAAAAATACTCAGGTCAGGGAAATCTTTATGGCTTAGTGTTCCACCTGATCACGTCAGGAAAGTTGTCAATGTTCTTGGAGAAAAGGGATTATTCATCACTACAGATGTCAATTCAGAGAAAGAAGCACGGCAATTGCTAAAACAAATGGAACAATCTTATTCTTGATCATGAATCGTGCCCAGTCAATGGTCAAGTAAGTGGCTTGGAACAAGACAGATGATATGATGACGTCAGTTCAAAAAGATTGTATAGAATTTAAATAAACGATTGGTATATCTGGAAAGTTAAAAGCTGGAGGGATAGTTTGCTGGTCGAGATTTCTCCTAGAGAGAGGGTTTATAAAGCCGTTGCTCATGAGGAGACAGACATAATCCCCTACAACATTCCGATACATGCTCGTGCCCATAAGACGCTTGTCCAAGCTTACGGTGACGGTTACAATAAACCGATCATAAACCACTTTGCTGGTGCATCTTTGAACGCGTGCCTCTTTCCTCCTCTGGATGTTGTTGGAGACTGGGAAGATGATTTCGGTTGCATTTGGCGGCAATCTAGCGATGGAGCCCCTCACATAATCAAGCATGTTCTCAGGGAACCGAATCTTGAAGGCTGCAAATTTCCCGACTTCTCCACCCCAGGGCGCTACGAGAATATCCCTCCAGAAATCGAAGCAAATAAGGATAAGTTCTTCGTCGCTGGGGCTGGGCTTCTCTTCTTCGAAAGGTCATGGGCTCTGAGAGGGTTTGAACAGATTCTCGTAGACTTTTACCGACACACTGACTTCGCGGAGGAATTACTGGACAAATTGATGGAATTGAACATCCAAATGGTTGAGGGGATTACCAAATATGATGTAGACGCTGTGTTGTTCAGCGATGACTATGGCATGCAGAAAGGATTGATAATGGGTCCAACAGTATGGAGAAAGTTCCTAAAGCCCAGACTAAAGCAAATATATGGAAGAGTCAAGAAGGCGGCAAAGTTCGTTATGATCCATTCTTGCGGCGATAATTCTGAAATAATGGGCGACCTCATTGGGATAGGGGTAGACATATTCCACCCGACCCAACCAGAGGCCATGAATATCCATGGGCTAAAGACGAAGTGGGGTTCCCAGATAACTTTTGATGGCGGTATCACAACACAAAAATTGCCTTTCTACAGTCCTAAACAAATACGTGAAGAAATAAGGCGGGTTCGCTGTTTCATGTCCGAAGGCGGGGGATTTGTGCTTGAGCCAACCAAGGAAATCCGATGGGACGTACCTCTAGAAACAGCGATGGCGCTGATAAAAGAAATAGTAAAACCTTCAGACAGAAATACATGCGATCAGTAGTCTTCGTCAAATCGCCTAAAGGTAGTCGCTGATTGATATCCGTTTTTCACTCTTCGCTGAATCCAAAGCTGCGAAGACCATGGTGAGACTCATCATACTATCTTCGCGGTTAGTTTCCGGTTCTTTTCTTGAGTAATTGCTTCTGCGAATTCACAGAGGGAATATGCTCTATCCTCTAGAGGCATCGAAACCAGGCTTTCCTCAAATATGTCTTTTGACTCCTTTGGGTTCGCTTACACAGTTTCGTCCCAATGTATCCCACCGTTGGAAGATTCGATCCTAGATTCGCCGTCCTGCTCTGTTTCCTAGCCTAAGTAGACCAGTTCCCAACATAAGTCACTCTGAGGTTGTTTTCTATGTTCACTCTCACTACAACAGAAGGATCTCGTTCAAACCAGCTCCACTTGGGCTTCCACGTTTCAGCATGAAGACTGTCTGGATTGGTGTTGAAGATGCACCTCATCAGATCGAGATGATGGATCGATATATCAGCAAGAAGCGGATATGGCA
>Ga0315314_1002480_pt1 | contig 15196 bp, 16 predicted proteins | sample TDP9_MG_FD_203631 | JGI IMG/M metagenome (GOLD analysis project Ga0315314, IMG submission 203631) | Freshwater sediment microbial communities from Lake Towuti, South Sulawesi, Indonesia - TDP9 | ecosystem: Environmental > Aquatic > Freshwater > Lake > Sediment | place: Indonesia: South Sulawesi...
TACGAGCGAGCTTTCTTCGGTTGACGTTGGTGATGTTGAGGTTGGTTCGACGGAAAATACGACAATGTATGTGAGGAACGAGGGGGTACCGCGATGACTCTTTCGATGAGGGCGGAGAACTGGAGCCCGCCCGAGGCCTCGAGCTACATTACCCTTAGTTGGGACTATAGCGGGCAGTCGATCAGTCCAGGCGAGGTCGTTCCGGTGGTGCTGACTTTGTCGGTTTCCGGTGATATAAGCGGGATAACGAGCTTCAGCTTGGACTGGGTCATAGCTGGAAGCGGCTAAAATGAAGCGATCTACTTTGCTTTCTACCTTTCTAGTAATATTGGTAATGTGTGCAAATGTGTACGCTCTACAAGCTTCTCGAAGTATCCTATTCCAAGGAACAATTAGAATAGGATTTATAACTTCAGACATCACCCACGACGAGGTACTTGGGCGCTATACTGTCCAGAACGATAAGATAAAGGTCGTCTTCCACTATAAGCTAAACGAGGCTGAGCGGTGGGATGCAGGAGGAGGAAACATCTACGAGTTATACGACTTAGAAGTTGATCCAACTGGAAACTTAGCCCACGACGCCTTCGGCGAGAGCGGCGGAACAGGTCCTGAAGCCCCAGGCGTTGGCGGTCTCGGCTCTACCAAGATATGGTACGAAAAAGCTGGTAAGAGACGTATTTCTCACGACAACAACATAGCGGGCGATCAGAGGATTGAAAGTCAGAGCATACGGGTCGTAAACGGGAACGTCGTCTATGAGGTCAGCTTGATGATGAGAGACTATACAGACCACACAGAACTCTGGCGGATGGACAAGAGATGGACTGTTTTCCCTGACGGAAGAATCAAATACGAGCTGACTTGGACAATACTCCAAACTGTGCTATTAAACAGTCCCTCGATAAACTTCGCCGTGAACCCAAATTACGTTACGGACTTCAAGGTTTATAGGAAAGGAGCTTGGGTTCAAACCGACTATGCGACAGGAGAAAGCTGGGCTGGTCTCCCTCGTGTTCCCGGAGGAAAAGACTACAACTTGGGAACTTACTGGGGACCGGAAACTCCTAAGGAGTACCCAGACAAGTTCTTGTGGATACGCAACGGCAAACCCCGACTCACAATCGGCTGGGTCACAACTTTCGAGGAAAGTGGATCAGCCCAACTTGGGCTAAGCTTTGGGCTTCCACCGGAGTACACCCCTAATGGTGAACTCAGTGATTATGTAAACAGTACAGTAGAACCTTTCGGTATCGCCTGCCGATGGTTTGGCTGGGCAGAATATCCATGGAATCCGTATCATTTGGTCGAAAAGAGTAAGAGTTGGACGGATATCATATGGTTAGAATTAACGCCAATTGGCACTAAATGATAGATAAATACATGCTTTCTAGCTTGTTTACAATGTAGTCCCAAGTTAAATGGTTTAGAACATATTCCTTACCATTTTCCCCTAGTTTTCTCGCTTTATCCTCATTATTAAGCAATGATATAAGGGCTGACTTTAGCTCAGATATGTTACCATAGTTCACTAACAAACCAAATGTCCCCTCCGAGACGACTTCAGCCATACCACAATCATTCGTCACAATAACCGGTTTTTCAAAATACGCAGCTTCTATTGGCACTATTCCAAAGATTTCACCCAATCCAGGGCAAACAACAACCGTGGCTTCGTTGTATGCGGCCGAACGCAATTGCCCTCGTAAAAAGCCAGCAAATAAGACTTTTTCGTCTATGTCCAGATCCTTAACGATTCTCCTGAGAGGACCTGAAAAGCCATCATCTGCTCCAGCTATCACCAGCTTGACGTTATTCTGCTCCTTTGTCGAAAGAGAGAAAGCTTTTACAAGAGTACCGATTCCTTTGCTTCTGTGAATTCTTCCCATGTACAAGATGATTTTTTCTTCTGTTATTCCAAAAAACTTTCTAAAGTAACCTGTAGAGGGAATCTGAGAAAAATCGTTCAGAGATATTCCATTAGGAATTATCACGATCTTGTTTTCTTCCACTCCAAACCGAATATATTGTTTTGCCTCAGATTTAGTTGTGGCAATCAGTTTCTTTGCTCCTCTTACCAGTTCTCTTCCAAATATAAAGTCGAACAGCCTTCTAATGAAAACAATATCTGCTTGCCCATTTAGTACTTCAAAAGTAGGTAATATAGAGCCATGGGCAGACAAAATGTAGGGGATGAGTCTTGTGTTCAAACAATGAAAAGCAAGATTTTGAAATGTTCTATATTCATGTAAATGAACTATGTCAAAATTCTGCACATTTTTTCGTAGAGCCGAAATTATTCCCGGACTTACAAATAGTCTGTAGGGACGAGCATAATTGTGAAAATAAAATACGTCGACGCCGTCTATCGTTTGGGATTCTTCCGCGATAGCTGCATTTGATCTAGGATCTAATGCATCAGTAGTGTAAACCGTAACTTCATGCCCTTTTTTGACTAGACGTTTTGAAATATTGTATACACACTGCACAGTTCCTCCAAAACCTAAGGCAGGATAATAGTACTTGGTAATCTGAAGAATTTTCATAAATTCCCCTCTTTTTATCAACTCTTATTTTCAGATCATTTTCCCTAAAGGGCCTCAAGATTTTTAGCGTGCGGATTTTAAATCAGTCTTAATCGTACCGATTTAAGTTAGTGTTCCAAGAAACTTTATTATCTGTTTTGCTCTGTTTCGAAAAGTGTGGTTTCTCAAAACTCTTGCTCGGGCGGATTCGCCCATCTCATGACGTACATCATCCGATGATAATAACCATTCATACAAATCTACCACTTCCTTTGGATCATCAGCAACTAGTACTTCTTTATTAGTAGCAAACCATTCATTTAAGCCATTGATGGGATTTGAAACTATACAACTTTTGAAAGCAGCCAACTCAAATATTCGCGATGTTGATGATGCATAAATTTCCGCATGGTGTTTTCTTGTTATATTCAAGTTAATCCTACTGCGACAACACAGATTCCTCCATGAGCTTAAGCATATGTCACCAAGCATTTCTGCGTGACCTAGTTCAATACCCATTCTTCCCCCTATTACAAATCTACGACTTGCGAGCAGTTTAGAGGGCTTAGTCACTAAATATTTTATCCATTTCTCGCGGTATTCTTCACCATAACCATAAAAAGATACGTCAACATCTTTCTTTAGGTTGATGGGGAAGTAGACGTTCGGGTCAACACCCCAGTATACAACTTGTACCTTGCGGGCCCCCATTTCTTTCAAATCAGATAAAACGCCCTTAGAATTGACGATAACACCGTTTAATTCTGATAAATCAGCGTCAGAGTATATATTAAACGATTGGCGTTCAGGTGCCCAATATTTGGGAAGAGAAACAGGTGCATCTCCGTCATAAAGTATTACACCCGTATTAAAATTTTTGCGAATGGAGCGTATGAGATCACGAAAAACCAGAAGGGGTACATTAAAAAATATGACAAAATCTATGTTTTTTTCATTTGACAGAATTCTCATTAAGTATTTCTTCCATTTACTTCTCATCATTTTGTATGCAAAAAATTGCCATGATAGGTTAATTGTTTTAACATCTGCACTTTTTAACATAGGTTGAAAATGACGGGATATCTTGGCCGATCGGGGGCGACGGGGGATTTTTAAGTATATATTCGTTAAAGTTGAAAAGGGATTCTCATATGCTTTCCACCATAAAGTCTCAATACTTTTTCCAGAAAAGGAAGTCACGATCACATCGACGCTCAGTTCATAGAGACTTTTTAACAACTGCCACCAAGCAGGAGCGCACCCGGCTCTAAGTTTTAAATCAATTGCGTTACATATACAAAGAATCTTCATTTTTTCACTCCATATAAGATACACAGGTGGTTATTTAAAACAACCAATAGGTACGAAGTTTTCGACCGGGAGAAATCTAGAATCTAAATAAAGAAGCTATGTAATTAAATTATTGAAAAATATAGCATTCATCATTGCTATAAACTAAGTTGTTAAAGGGATTACACAAGAATATACTCTGAACCTTATCAGTGCCCACGTAAATGACTTCAACGCCGGTAGGCTGGGAGTACACGAGATCAGCACCTTCAGGAGTATGCCACTCAAAAAGGACGATATAGCCATACTGGATAGTGTACTTAGAAATGAGAAAATAATTTACCTCACGCATCACATAATCGGGTTTCTTTAAGAAAAACTCGCCAAGGTTTGAAATTCTACGATCCGCGAAAGTTTGAGATATGTGGTAACCTTTTAGATCGTCAGACGCATAAAGAGCATCGGAGCACGTAAATCTATCTATCCAGTCTGATGTAACGAGCTCACTATCTCCGATCACGGGAATAACAATTCTTTGTTCGATTGGAACAGTAGATGAGGACCGATATAAAATGGGGGGCATGACATAAATGTGATTAACGAGAAAGGAAGTGATCATTATCCAACTAAGGATCGCCTTAATTGGATATAGTATTTTACCCTTTTTTATCGGTTTAAAGAGTATTGGTATTTTCGTAAGACTTAACGCAACAAAAAAGGAGAAGAGCATTATACCGTAGTTATACGGTCTGTCAGAGTACCCATAGATCGAAGCTATTTTCGGTACTAGTATCCAAAAAAAGAGAATAACGAGAAAAGAGCCACCAATCATCGTCAATCCCAAAGCCTGAATATCTTTTGAACTTTTCAGTGCATATATAAATCCGAAAACTATAGCCATACGATAAACTGTGGTTAGAAGCATAGAAACAGCCCCTCCGCGAGGGAAAGAAAAAATATACGCTGAATAGCCATGGTATTTTGCATAAGGGGTTAATCCAACGAGCTCATTTAAAAATGGAACAAGACCTTTAAGAGCAGGATAGAAAACCGAGTAACTAATAAAAATGTTCCATGATAAAACTATAACTACACTGAATAATAGAACTCGTTCAGATAGAATGTTATAAGGTTGACTAAAATAAATTCTGCATATTGTCGGTAAGTGTCTAACTATTCTTGCTGCATATGGAGTCAAGAACAAGCATAAGATTATTACAATTAAAAAATATGACGCTGTATAGTGAGCCATTACGACACCCAACAAAGAAAAAAACAGAAGAAAAGTGTACTCTCTTGTTCGTTGTTGTTTTTTGTTCCGCGCCTTCATGATTAAGAATATTGATGTAAGAATTAAAAATTTTGCAATACTCTCTCTGATTAACGTGGGGGTCAGGATCAAAATAACATAATCGAAGATATAGACAAGAACTGAAAGAGCCGCTACTTCCGGCCTAAAGACCTTCTCGAAGATCAAGAATAAGAGAACAGGCGTTAGCGAGAATATGAACGGGAATACGAACTGAAAAGTCCGTAGTATACTAAGACCTGAAATATCAGCGATTATAACAGGGAGTATAGTCACGCTCAAAGCGCTTACATAGCGTATTTTGGCGATCGATGGGGTAGCCAACTCAACTGTCCATTTGTGTGTTTTGCTAAGATCCTCCGCGATACTGAACTCAACTTGGATATCTGCACCAAATATCTGGCCATGGAAACGTATGTAGAACCATGATGCAAGGAAAAGTGAAAGAAAATAAAGGCTAACCAAAAACAATATGCGATGCTCTGTATACCATAAATAGATCATGCCTCCGGAAATAACGATTAAACTAATCCATAAAATAAACTCGGAAAGTGCGCATACACGAAGGTTATACAAATACAGAAAAAGGAGAAAGATTCCAAAAATCAAAGCAATTAATCCTCGTGATGGAGCATTTTTACACTTTAAGGAAAATGCCATAAACACTACCCTTCAAAACACTATTGAAAAACCGGTAATATCATTGTTCCATTAGCGCGCGATCTATTCTGGATTGATAAACACAAGGCACGCAAGAGCATATGAATGGTCGATCAATATTCCGCCGCTAACTTTAACATAGGATACCACTTTAGATGCCTCAACCCATTGTGCTGGTGCCCAACATCCATTTGGTTTTTTTATAAAATATTCTTCCTTCATGATTGAGAAATCTTTTATTAGTTCTTCAAGACTCTCCTTGCTATATACTCTACACCAAAGTCTTAAAGTGATAGGTCTACCGTAGGGGACCGTGAGTATTCTTCTAATTTCGTTCATGGCGCGCATATCACCTAAAGGATCTTCCTCTAAGACCCCATATCTCCTTGGAAGCCCTACGTGCTCCATGGTAGAGACTCCGTAGGCGCGCGAAATTTCGCCTTTTCTTTACATACAAAACCGATTTCGTAACTAAATAGATAATCAAAAACATAATAAACGGCAGCAGGCAGTAGATATGCGAGCTTGATCATACCGCGTCCATACATGTAAATGACTTTTAGATCTGCGGAAGAAATAAGCCTCCTCCAGTAGTTTATACTAAGCAATCTCTCATCCCCAAAGCTATATTTGCCGTGTTTCTCCCTGTTAGTGGGTACATCGATTATAATCGTCTTGGCTATTCTGTTCTGCTCTTTGAGAGTATGTATAATCTTTTCGTCCGAAAAATGCTCCAGTAATCCCTGATGGAAAACTGTGTCGAAAATTTTATCTCTTAAAGGTAATGAATTCATATCAGCTCTAAGAAGCTGGATCCCCTTGGTTAGACCTATATTTGTTTTAGCATATTTTAACACATCGTCATCAAAATCAACGCCTAAAATCTGATATTTTAGTTCATTTAGTAAAACTAAAGTTAATCCGCTTCCACAACCTATTTCAACTATCCTCCCATTATTCGGTGTAAATCTAATTATGGCCTCTATCAATTTTTGGAGGCGGATGGATTGCCTGAAGAGATTATATACGGTATGGTGACGCATAAAATATTCAATCCATTTCATATTTTCTTTACCATCTTGAAATTATAGGAATTACATCAAAACAAACCGCTAACAAAGATTTCAGCAACTGGTCCGAAATTTTGAGCTTTTCTAAATCTGACATCTATCTACGTGTCTCGCCTAGCACTTGTAACTTCTGGCATGTCAAATCACTAAAACGATTAGGGCACGCGCTTATCTTGCTGCGTCTATAAGATTAAAGCTCTTCCGAGTACCCTCAACCTGATTAAGGAATATGTGTTCTGCTAGTACGATGTTTCGCAATAAACTAGCAATAAGACAGAGTTGTGCATGAAAAAACGCGAAAAAAAGTGCACGGAACTTTTCAATGAGAATAGTAATCGTAATCACTATAATCAGTATTGGAATTACTGGCCAAATATTCAGTAGGCGGGTAACGATTATCGGAAAGAGGCATAGCGAAGTCAGAAATGTGATTGGTGATATAAAGTATACAAAAAAATTACAAGGAAAACAAAAAAGGCCAAATATCTTAAACTTAGGCTTAAATAACAAATCAAGGTTTTGTAACATCGTTTGTTGTACTAACGTTCCCCTTTGCATTTTTTGTTTGTTTCTGTCTTTCAAAGAATCTGGAGCAAACTCAAAAAATTTAATTCTCTCATCACAAATAGCTCTATACCCCAGTCGGATCACATTAAAAGCGATAGCATGATCGAGAATGCCCCTTTTTGGACCTATACTGATAGGAAACAAATCTTTCCTAACTCCAACAAATTCGCCTCTAAAATGAAAAGTCGAGTGAGCAACGCTTTCCACAGTACGTAATACATCGTAATATTCTCTGTAGCTTGACTCCATTTTCGTGAGAAGATTTTCTGAGGGATTTACCAAGATCTGAACGCCTGAGACTGCCCCTATGTTTGGGTCAGCCAGATCCTCTACCAAGAATTTGAGGGCATTGCGTTCAAATATAACTTCCGCATCGGTCACCAGAATAATTTCACCTTCACTTGACAAAACTCCCTTCTTTACGGCTTCCGTTACTCCTTGTCTTTTTTCCTCTCTGATGAGTTTAATTTGTTCATTTCCAAGCGCCTTCACCAATTCAGCAGTTCTATCAGTTGAGCCCCCATCGACTACTATTATCTCTTTAAGGCCCTTAGGATAATCCAATTCAAGTAAATTGCGTATTTTATCCTTTATAACTTTCTCTTCATTGTAAACTGGCAAAATAATCGAAACCTTGGGAAGAAGAGAAGAAGTATGAGTATCCCTTTGGCGATCCTTATAAATCTTAAGAAAATATAGAATAAAAAAGTATTGGAGAATATACGGAAACAAAGTTATACTAGTCGAAATTAAAAAAGTAAAAAAAATAAAATCCAAAAATAAAGACCCTCTCTAATCAGTGACTTTTTGGCAATGCAAATAGAATTATTTAATTTGTCAAGCAACGTTCTTGGTGCAGTTATAATTTATTGACCAGGTCTGTACAGTATCCCTTGGCAAGGATCGAAGTTGACCAGCCTCATTTTCGACAAACCAGTCTATCGTTCTAACGAGGCCTTCCTGAAGAGATATTCTTGGTTTCCATCCAAGAATTCTATACGCCTTTGACATATCCGATTTCCTTGATCTCACTCCTTGTGGCTTCGTTTTATCCCACATGATGGACGTGTTGTAGCCAGTTATCTTCAAAATTAACTCAGCCAGTTCGCGTACGTTGACATCCTCAGATTCTCCGAGGTTTATAGGGTCGGCATTTACTATTTTTTCATTTGCCAAAACCATGCCTTCCACCAAATCCGTTACATAAGTGAAAGCTCTCGTCTGCCCCCCGTCGCCCCAAACGTAAAATGGAGTTTCACGAAGAACAGCTTTTCTGATCAATGCGGGAATGACATGGCTGTGCTCTGGATCAAAACAATCTCTTGGGCCATATGGATTGAAGGGACGAACAATGGTGATTTTCATACCGTATGACTTGTAATAAGCTTGGCATTGAATTTCACCAAGAAGCTTTACCCACCCGTAGTCACTATCAGGCATTGCTCCGTACTTTAACACAGCATCCTCTCTTAGCGGTGGCTGAGTCGCGTTAGCCTGAAGATTAACCGGATATGTGCATGCAGATGATGTGTAAAGGAACCTCTCAACATTCATTTTTCTGCATGCATCAATAACATTGTAGTTGATAAGCATAGTTTTGTAGATCTCCGCAGGATGTGTGGTCATGTACTTCACCCCCCCAACAACCGCTGCCAGATGAAAACAAAGGTCACAACCCTTGGCCGCATTTTCTGCTGTTTTCCTGTTTGTCAAATCTCCCTTCACGAACTCTATTTTGTCGATGCAATGTTCGATGTTCCTGATAGTTCCTCTGCTTAAATCATCCACAACTCGAATTTCACAATTTCTCCGAAGCAATTCATCTACAAGATGGCTCCCAATGAAACCAGCTCCCCCGGTGACAAGAACTTTCTTTCCAGTCATTGAATATTTTCTCAACATAACTCCCCTGCTATTTTGAAGCATCACGATTGCATTGCATCTCTATCCATGTGTAGGTTTTGGTCAATCCTTCTTCCAAACTAACCCTCGGTTCCCAACCTAATACTTTTATAGCAAGACTTACGTCAGCATTGCGACCTCTAACCCCCTGTGGGGCGGTAGGGTCATATTTCTTGACTATATTTTTCCCAGATATCCTTATGATCATGTCAGCAAGTTCATCTATCGTCACAAGTCTTTCTGACCCAATGTTAATTGGCTTATCCCAATCTGATTCCATTAGCATTACCGTTCCTCTTATACAGTCGTCAATGTAGCAGTAGGATCTGGTTTGTTTGCCATCTCCCCATATTGTTATAGCTCCAGGGTTATGAGCCTCAGCCACTTTTCTACATAAAGCCGCCGGTGACTTCTCTCTCCCACCTTTGTAGGTCCCTTCTGGCCCATAGACATTATGATACCGAACTATTCTAATATCCATGCCATAGTCTCTCTGATATGCTTCACACACTTTTTCTGTGTACAGTTTTTCCCAGCCGTAAAAGTTGTCTGGGTCAGCTGGGTTGGCGTCTTCTTCTTTTAGGCCTTTTACATCTGCACTTATTTGTTTATATGTTGGGTAGACGCATGCAGATGAAGCGAATAGATATCGTTTTACTTTGTTTTGTCTGGAGGCTTCGAGCATGTGAGTGTTGATAAGCACGTTGTCATGCATTACTTCGGCGCCTACGGCTGTGATGAATCCTATGCCCCCCATGTTAGCAGCTAAATTGTAGACTTTGTCTATTCCTTCAGTGGCAATGAGACAGTTTTCCCAGTTTCTTAGGTCTAGTTGGAGTTTTTCGGTATAGTATTTTTCTCTGATGTAATTGGGAAACTTTATGTCGACAATTCTGACAAGGTTTCCCTGCTGCAACAGGTATCTGGCCAAATGACTTCCTATAAAGCCTCCGCCGCCAGTAATCAAGATCTTTTTCAATTCCTCAACTCCTTATCGTAAGTTGCAGGTTTGCTAAAAATTGAGCCTAGGTTTCTGTCATCCCCTACACGAATTATAAGCAGAGCCGGTGCACATTATTGTTCTTAGCGATCAACTTTCGACAAGTAAAGCTTCTTTACTTGCGCACGAACTTTAGCCGTTTTTCTGTTGCTGTGCAGCTGGCTATTATGTGAAAAGATCGGTATGAATTCCTCTAAGAGCTTTAACATGTTACCTAGGCCATCTCTGTACTTTATTTTTGCTGACCCATGTGACCTCTTAGAATACACTATTGGAACCTCGTGAAATCTCCAGCCGCTCTTAAGAATCTTAGCAGTAATCTCTGTTTCAATCTCGAAGCCATCTTCTGTCAAATCTACCGATTCAATAACTTCCTTTCTGAAGCATTTATGTCCAGTCATCACATCTGTAATCGGAGCATGATGGAGGAGTCTTGCGGTTAAGGATAGAATCTTGTTCCCCACATAGTGCGAAAAACTCATACCGTCATGTCTACCTTTGAAACGTGATCCATAAACTACGTCAGCTCGTCCATCAAGTATCGGCTCAAGAAGCTTAGGTATATTAGACGGGGGATACTCTAAGTCAGCATCTTGAATCACAAAAATATCACCAGTAGCAGATTGAAAACCTGTGCATAAGGCCGCGCCCTTACCTCGATTTTCTCCATGAACTAAACATTTTACGAAAGGAAACTTTGCAACTTCACTCGCTGTCTGATCGGTGGAACCATCATCTACAACAATAACTTCCATCGACGACAGAAGCAGATGAAGTTGTTCTATTTGCTGCAAAGCCTTCCCGATGCTTTTCTCTTCATTGTACACAGGAACTATTAGGCTCACCTTTGCCTTCGCTTTCAACATGACAACATCTCAATTCTTTGAAACTTGCACTACTCACAAGTTACGATACTTTCAAATCCAATTTTGGCAAGATCCTTTCTTTCAAAATCTCTAAGCCATCTTCAAGTCTAGTTTTCGGCTCAAAACATGTAATTCGACAGGTTTTCTCAGGATTACCAATAAATACGCGAACATCGAAATCATTTGGCTCCATTTGAATAATTTTAGAGGAAGAATCGCATAAACTAACAATCATCTCTGCTAAATCAGAAATTGATACGCCTCTACCTGTAACGAAATGAAAATCCTCGTTAAAGATCTTAGGACTATCAAAGCTTTTCTTATAAACTTTTAAAATTCCTGAAACTATATCATCGATAAAAGTAAAGTCTAAAATCTGATCCCCACCATAAAGCTCTAAGTCTCGATTAGAAAGGGCTTCGAGCATGAACCTTGGCGTGACTCTGTCTAGTTGATCGCGCTCGCTTCCATATACGTTAGAAAAGCGAAGGATGATCACATTCAATCCGAACATATTTCGATAACAAGAACAAGTCTCCTCTGCACATAATTTAGTCCAACCATACACCGACTTTGGACTCTTAGGATGCCCCTCATTAACTGGTAAATATTGTGGTTCACCATACACCTCTCGGCTGGAGGAATAGAAAACCGTAGGCCTGTTCACAGCCTTTCTACAAGCTTCCAATACGTTTACGGTACCTATAACATTAGTAAGCCAACAATTCGACGGATCATGTTGACCCCAAACAACACGGGACACTGCAGCAAAATGAAAAACAGCATCCATCCCATGAATGGCCTTCTCGACGACATTATAATCTCTAACATCACCACGAATCTTTCTGCAATCAACGCCCTTAGTGTTAGAATTAAAACCCAAGTCTAAAAGTGAAACTGAATCACCCCTGCTAACCAGTTCCTCAGATAAATGACTGCCAATAAATCCATTCCCTCCAGTTATCAACACCCTCAAATGTTTAGCCTCCTTTGTGATAGAATCTTGCGCGCTATGGCGGGACCTTAAACTTAGTCGATTCCTTTTCCATGAAGTACTCGACTACCACATTTTCAACTATTATCTAAAACTATCTCATCAATCACGTTTTCACGGCCTTGGGAAAGCCAACAGCATGATATGCTAAACCGGGCGGAAGCGTGTTTGGATCTAACAATCTTCTTCCATCAATAATCACTTTACCATGCATGTGATTGTACAGTCTAGAATCCGCGAACTCAGGCCACTCTGTAACGATGACACAAAAATCAGCATCATTTAAAGCCTCCTCAGCTTTCTCAGCATAAATAATCCCGTTCCCAAAGATTCTCCTAGCATTATCCAAAGCTTTAGGATCGTAAGCGCGGATCTCAGCGCCTTCATGGAGGAGAGCATTTATCACTTTAATAGACGCCGCATCCCTTATGTCATCGGTACCAGGCTTAAACGCCAACCCCAAAACCCCGACCTTTTTACCCTTAAGCTGTCCAGCAACCTGCCTAGTCAACTCAACTATTTTGTAAGGCTGAACACGGTTAACCCATAAAGTCGCCTCAAGCATCTTCGGCTCAACGCCACAATCCTTAGCCTTCATCATCAACGCCTGAACATCCTTAGGGAAGCATGATCCTCCAAATCCAGCGCCCGCATCTAGAAACCTTCCCTTTCCAATCCTTGAATCCATCTCCATCCCTTTTTTGACATCTAGATAGTCGACGCCGAGCCTTTGACAAATATTAGCGATTTCGTTCGCGAAAGAAACGTCCTTTGCGAGATAAGAATTCCGTGCATACTTAATCATTTCAGCACTCCTTATGCTCGTCCGCAAAATTTCAGCCTCAAACTCCTCATAAATTTCAAAAAGGCCATCACCCGATCTCTTATCCAGCTCCCCAATAACAATGCCCAAGTCCTTTGGGAAAAGAAAATCCTTGATCGCCCGTCCCTCTCTTAGAAACTCCGGATTCATACAAACACCAAAATCATCGCCAGCTCTTTTTTCAGAAGCCTTCTCCAAAATTGGTATCACCGTTTCCTCGGTGGTTCCAGGCAAAACAGTACTTTTGACCGTAACCACATGGTAATCTCTTTGCTCGATCAACGCTTGACCTATTTCTTTCGCAGCGTATTTAACCTGTTCTAGATCAATACTTCCATCCGATTTGCTGGGTGTACCAACGCATATAAAGGAAATATCCGAACTTTGAATGGCGTTCCTTAAGTCTGTCGTCGGAATCAATTTGTTACTTTCCAAAACATCCTTCAACACTCTTTCCAAGTTTTCTTCATAGATTATCGGAAGACCCATGCGTATCTTCTCAACCTTTTCTTTGTTCCTACCAACGCAGAAAACCGAATGACCCTTCGAGGCGAGGCACACGGCAGTAGTTAAGCCAACATATCCGGTGCCACCGATAACCGTTATTTTCATCAGTACTCCTCTGAATTAATTAACTGTTCAAGACTTGCCTCCGAAAGTCGCTTATTTGCTTCCTTGTACTCTTCAGGAATTCCAACATCCCAATAATCGCATGGAAAGACATCGTTACCTTTGTTCTTACCATGAACAACCGCACAAACTTTTTCTCCGTTTCCTAAGGCTAAGGCCATTGCATCCGTTATTTGCACTTCATTTTTTACCCCAGGCTTTGTCTTCTGAATGTAGGAAAAAATCCGAGGTTTAAAAGCGTAATAGCCTGCCACGACATAATAATATCCATTAAGCTTGTAGGATTCAGCAACCTCTAAGCTTGGCTTTTCAACAAGCTTCTCCAACTCTCCATATAAAATCCCACCATCCTCACACAGATGCCGAAACTTTACGACGCCAAACCTCGTAGGGTCCAAATTAGTTGGATGTACAATGATCGTTGCTATGGCATTTGTAAAATCATGAACTCTCAATAATGGCTTAAGACAGTCTAACGGGTTGTTGGATGAAAAATCGCAAAGTATAGAATCCCCGCAAGCAACAATAAAATCTTCATTCCAGCCTATCCACCTTCTCGATGAAAGAATAGCCGGTCCCAACCCTGCTATACCATTTTCACCCTTCTCTTGAACCACGTAAAAAATACTAATACCAAATTTTTCTCCACTTTGAAGACCATCTATTATACCATGCTTCGTTTGCGGAGCAATCACTACCAAGATATCCTTTATGCCCGCAAGCCTAAGCGCCTCTATCGGAAACCGAATCGTTGGAACATTACCAATAGGAAGAAGCTCCTTAGGAAACGCCCCATACGTAACCCTTCTTATCCTCGTTCCTTCACCCGCAGCTAAAATTACACCCTTCATAGAAGCTCCAACCGCTAATTTAAATCGAAACGAGCTCTCATGCTAGAAACCAGAACCCGTCGAAACACCAAACCCAGCACCGTAATACCCAGCAAACTCCTCCTCAAACCTGAAAACACTCTCCCCCATCACAAGCTTCTCATTTTGCAAAGCATCCAACGCCGCACTCTTCATCTCTTCATCAAAAACCGGCTTAGCTAAAGGAATTTTCACATTCAACCCGACAGACATAATTCTCTTCCCGATGTACCCACAAAGAGCAGGGAGTCTGGATAGGCTTATATGATCCCTTTAAATACCATTATGCTGAGGCGGTTACAATGGTCACCCGCACGTTTACCGTTGTCCTAGACCCCGCTGAGGAGGGAGGCTTCGTGGTCAAATGTTTAGAACTCCCCGTTGCCAGCCAAGGCGAGACGAGGGAAGAAGCCCTAGCCAACATTAAGGAGGCCATCGAGGGCTATTTGGAGGTTAAAGCAGAACTCTTCAAGAATAGGGTTAAGGGAGAGAAGGTCGAGGTAGTTGTCGAAGCTCCCCCTGCTATCTTGGCGTAAGGTTGTCAAAGCCTTGACCAAAGCAGGTTTCCACGCTGCTAGGCAGAGGGGGAGCCACATAATCCTCGTCAAAGACGAGTACATCGTACCGGTCCCTAAACATAGGGAAATAAAAAGAGGCCTGCTACTGGAAATTATAGCTGAAGCAGGCTTAA
>Ga0315314_1002481_pt1 | contig 15194 bp, 15 predicted proteins | sample TDP9_MG_FD_203631 | JGI IMG/M metagenome (GOLD analysis project Ga0315314, IMG submission 203631) | Freshwater sediment microbial communities from Lake Towuti, South Sulawesi, Indonesia - TDP9 | ecosystem: Environmental > Aquatic > Freshwater > Lake > Sediment | place: Indonesia: South Sulawesi...
TATTTTGTATCATTAAAAACACAAGATTGGAAACGCCAAGAGAAGGCATATCCTCTATCCAATAGGGAAAATCATAAAAAGCAATGATTACAATGTGCTCTAACTCCAAGAGGAAGCCAAAATGGGAACATTGCCAGGAAAAAAATTTGTTTGGTTGAAAGCCGAAATGGTAAGTGATTTAGACGCGCAAACCTTGCGAATAAACCCCAAATACGGCAAGCTGCTCGAGCTTTCATCAGACAGCAAGGTCGAAGCAACCTACAAGAATTTCACGCTTTTAGCGAAAGTCGAACTTTCCGATGCATTAGCCGCTGGGAAAGTTCAGATGAACAAAAAGCATTCGGCAAACGTGCCCGAGGGCACCGCCGTTTTGCTCATGAAGTATGAGAAGAAGTAGGCATAGCCTAAGCCTCGAGGATATGGGATTAAGAGTTCACAATCGGAACCGATGTTGGAGGGAAAAAGGTGAAGATACTGATAATTGGTGGAACTGGAGCAATAGGAAGCGGGATTGCCAAAGAACTGATAAAAGAAAAAGATGTCAATCGGGTGCAAATCAGCGCGAGGCATATAGAGAAAGCAAGGCAGCTAGAGAAGGAATTAGGCGAAAAAGTTTCTGTCCTACAGCTTGACGCAACCGAAGCAAACCAGCTGGCAAAGGCGATTAAGGGTGTAGACGTCGTAATAAATTGTGGAGGTCCTGCCTACAAGATTGCTATTCCAATTGTTAAAACGGTTGTAAAAGAAGGAGTGAATTACATCGACCTTATGGACGACCCCGATCCAATGATGAAAGTGCTAGAGAATGCTGAACTCAATAAAGCCGCTAAGAAGGCTGGAATAACCGTCATCGTTGGCTCAGGATTAACACCAGGGCTCAGCAACATGCTCGCAAAATACGGCGCGAATAAACTGGACAAGGTTGAGAGAATTGATGTGTCCTGGGTTTTCACGTCGGTTTCTGCAACGGGTGCTGGAGCAGCCATCTCAGAGCACATGTTTAACGTGATGGACAAGGGATGGACGTATAAGAATCGAAAGTGGGTTGAGATACAGCCCCTTGTGGATGGAAAGGATACGCAAGATTTCCTTGAACTTGGAAAACTCGACGTTTATGACATAGGACACCCTGAGCCAATTATGCTTCCCCACTATGTCAAAGGAGTTGACACAGTCACCTGTAAGGCTGGAATGCTTCCACCCGAGATGCTTCAGCTATATCGCATATTATCGCAACTGAGGTTGTTCGGACTGGTTCCGATAGAGGTGAAAGGGGGAACAGTGATGTCAAGAGAGTTTTTGATGAAGCATCTGGCACATGTTCCTTCGGAAACCTGGGTGAAGCTCTTCAAGCTCGACGAATTAGAGCCTGTGTTTGAGCTCAGAGTAGCGGTTGCGGGAGAGAAAGATCGAGAGAAGACCAGTTACATATATAATTTTGCAGACGTTTCCCACGAGACGGCTACGTGCATTCCCACTGCATTGGGAGCTCTCTTGCTCGGACGCAAAGAGGTTAAGAACAAGGGCTTGTTCGCCCCCGAAGGGTGCTTAGACCCAGATTCCTACATTAAGAAGGTCGTGGAAAAAGGCGTAGTTCTTTACGAAACAGTGCAAGGAAAGCGTGAGCTTTTCAAGCCCTAGGCGTTAATACAATGCTGAAGGGAAAAGTCGCTTTCATAACTGGAGGCTCAATGGGAATCGGCAGAGCAACTGCCTTGGTCTTAGCAGAGAAAGGCGCAAACATCTGTGTTGTTGACGTTTTGCCAACTGAAAAGACAGTGCAGCTCGCCAAAGAAACTGGAAGGAAGGCACTTGGCATAAAGGCAGACATTACAAATTGGCAAGAAATCACTGATGCTGTCAAATTGGCTCTCGAAAACTTTGGAAGGATTGATATACTCTGCAATATCGCCGGCATTGCTAATTTTCCGAGTCTGACCTTCGATCTGACCGAGGAAGAATGGGATCGAACATTGAATGTAAACTTGAAAGGAACTTTTCTTTGCACCAAAGCTGTTCTTCCAACCATGATTGAACAGAAGTACGGCAGAATAGTCTGTCTCTCTTCAATTAGCGGGGGATTGTTCGGCTGGCCGGGATGGTCGCATTATGCCGCTTCTAAAGCTGGTATTGTAGGTTTCGTGAAGACTGTTGCTCAGGAAGTGGGACCTTACGGGATAACAATCAACGCCATCGCTCCGGGAATTATCGAGACAGACCTGTCTGAGAAAGCAGTGGGATTGGCAGAGCTTAAGAAGACTGCGAAAAGCGTTCCACTCGGCAGAATAGGTCAACCAAGCGATGTAGCCAAAGTGGTTGCATTCTTTGCTTCAGATGAGGCTGGTTATGTTACAGGGCAATGTATACTGGTAGACGGTGGCTTATCGCTGGGACCAGCTTATGAGTAATTAGCAGCTTGCTCCAGAGACTTTCCTGTGGAGGAAATTACGAGTCTCGTCTGTTTTTCTATCCTTCTTCAAACTGTCTATTAACCGAGTCAATTCTGTAACCTAGAAACTCATTTCTGAGCTTACTGTAAAAGCGAGTGTCAATCTCGGAAGTTATGATCTCTTCGCCGTGACCTGCCAAAGCCTTGACCATCCTCCTTTCGGCGAAGAAGTCTCCTCGACTGAAGGTGATCAATGGGAGTTCTTCCATGCTTCTCCCCAACTCTTCAGGAACAATTATGACACTTCTTCCACCGTACACCGTTGTGAGCTCAACATCTTTGTACACTACGCCCTCCTTCACCCAAACGGCCACGTTTGCAGCGGCTATTGGAATCCAATTTTCCCACGCCCTTACAAGAAGAATCCGTCGCCACAGCTCGAGTATGTTCGTTGGAAAGTTTGCCTGCACAAAAATTATGTCTGCACCTTTATTGGCAAGAATGAAAGCGGGCTCGGGGTATAGTGTCTCTGAACATTTTAGAATGCCGATGTTCCCTATGTCGGTTTTGAACACGTTGAATTCTTTTCCCGCCTTAATGAGGTATGGTTCAAACATCCAGAGCAGAACGACTTTCTTGTGCCTGCCTAGAACTTCACCCTTCGAACTTATCAGTACACTTTCGTCGTAGTATTTTTGAGAATCACTTTTTGTTGCTATAGAAGCTATTACGTGGAGGCTGAGGTCTCGGGCTTTTTTACATAATTCATTTTCACCGGTGGAGGGGTAGCCGTCGGGAAAACAGACTATGTCGATTTCCTTCTTTGCCGCTTCATCCAAGAGTTTCAGCGCATGTGGAAGATTCTTGTCAGTGTACAACGCGCCTTGGGGAGCAGCTTGAACAACCGCGATTTTCACTCTATGAACAACCGAAATAAAAAATGGAGAGGGTTCGGGCTTATAAGCTGATTATTTCAGTCGATCTATCTGCTTGATGACATCGTCTAAGACTTCAACTGCAAAGTCTATTTGGTCTTCTGTGACGGTTAAAGGCGGCATAAGGGTTACATTGTTTGCTGCAAACGTTGAGACGAGCAGTTGCCTCTTGAAACATTCAGCGCCCACGATCTTAGACGGATACTTCGATACGTCGCCTCCCCAAAAATCACGCCTGTCTAGTGGCACAAACGGTTCTTTAGTCTTTTTGTTTTTGACGAATTCGATGCCCCAGATCAAACCAACGCCGCTTGCAAAACCAATTGACTTGTGTCTATCCTCCAGTCCCTCGAGCTTGTCGCCTAGGTATTTGCCCATTTTCTCAGCATTCTTGACGAGTCCGTCTTCCTTCATAGTCTGCAAAGCTGCGTAGGCTGCAGCCATTGCGATTGGATGAGCTGCAAAGGTTGAAGCATGCCACCAACGTAGCTCGTCAAACCACTTGGCGATTTTCTGGTTTATCAAGATGCCACCGCTTGGAATGTGAGAACCAGTTATGTTCTTGGCAAAACTCAAGATGTCTGGTTTTATGCCCTCGTACAGCTGGTACCCGAACCACTTTCCAGTTCTGCCGAAACCACAGATGACTTCGTCGTCTATCCATAGTGTTTTGGTTTCTTGAGTTATCTTCCTTATCTGTGGCGCATACTCAGGTGGTGGAGCCCAGACACCGCAGCTACCGAACACGATTTCTGTTATCATGGCGCCTATCTCAGGCTGAAGCGTCAATATGATGTCTTTAGTTCGCTTGACGCAGGGCAAGAGACCATTGTACACTTCTTTGCAATCTGGATATTCGTGTCCAATTGGGCATCTGTAACAGAAAGGCGGTGGAGCGAGTTGAGCGTACATGCCCGTGCCAGGAGCAATCATGGGTTGAGGCTCACCGCCAGTAACAGGTTTAACTGCGATGTTTCTCAGGTATGGTATTCGTGTAAAGGCTACGGCTCCATGTGTCCATCCGTGATATGCATAGTCTCTTGTGAGAATGTAAGGTTTCTGCGAGTACAGCCTGGCTATGACAGCTGTGTATTCCACAGCTTCGCTGCCTGAATTTGAGAATCCAACCCTTGCAAAGTCACGTTTCGCTGCCTCTTCGATGAGGAATCTGGCAACTCTAGGTCTCATGGACTCGATGAAGCCACCCTCGTAGAGGTAGCCGAAGCGGTCAGCGTATGCCTTAACGCTGGCGGCGATTTTCGGATGGTGGGCACCGCAACCAGCACAGTGCAGCACTGACATGAAGTCTAGGATTTTGGCGCCTTCAGGTGTTACTAGATAGGGTCCTTCTTCGTAGGCTATTGGTAACGGCACATACTCTTCAGCCGTGAACACTGGTCTCAGAAAATACTTTTTGTCCCATTCAGCAAGCTGGTCCCAGTTCTCCTCTTCAGGTTTTGGAATTTTTTTCAACAAAGTTCCCTCTCTTTTATGTATGTCTAGAAGCCTTTAGGTATCATTTGGAACGCTTAAAAGATTTTTTCTCATGGAAGACCGGAAGACAGATTAAGGGTACACCGCTGAGCAAGAATTTTGGATAGGGCTACCATAAAACTTATACAAACAACGAAATCATAATGAGAGAGTAGTCTTGAGAGGGGACTAGGAAAGATTTCTCTTGGGATCAGATGTCTTTGTTAGGAAGGCTTCTGGACTTGTCAGAGTCGTAAGCTCCTGGGATCTCTTAGTGTATGCATTTATGAACCCAACAATACCCTACGCTTTTCATTACATCATTTGGTCACAGGCGCTTTATCCTGGTGCGGACGCCTACATTGCAACATTGTTCATATTCACGCTCTTCCCCATTGCAGCCCTTTACTTCCTCTTGTCTACTGCCATGCCTAGGTCAGGCGGCGAATACATCTACATCAGCAGAACGCTGCACCCCATTCTTGGTTTGCTTGGTTCCTGGGGAATGGTTCTCGGTGGAGGTCTGATGTGGTCTGGACTGCTGGCTGTTTGGTCTAATTGGTGGGGCTGGGGTGGGCTATTCATCATGGAGGGTCTAAGAACCGGCAACGCAGGTTTAGTGGACATTGGTAGATTCCTAGCCACACAAAACCAGCTCATTCCTTGGCTGATTGGACTTGCAACTATTGGCTTGGCAGCCTTTGTCTGGTGGCTTGGAACAAAGTGGGTTATGAGGATGGCTTGGTTGGTCACAGCGGTTACTTGGATTATGGTAGGTGTGTACATCTACCTGAACCTTACCACAACTCCTGCTGATGTTGCAGCTAGGCTTACACGGATTCAGGGAGTCGACTATAATTACGTCTTGGACCAAGCCAGATCGGTAGGATGGGTGCCGGGTCTCGTCTTGCCTTTGGCGACTGTGATGGGGGGCATGACATACTATAATTTAAGCACTCTGGGCTCAACTTACGCGGCTAACATCGCTGGGGAAGTTAGGGAAGTTCAGAAATCTCAGTTGCTGGCGCAGTTTGGTTCGCTGATTCTATTCATTATCTACTGGGAACTTTTTATCTGGGGCACCTATAGAGGACTTGGTCAAGATCTGATTCAATCAATTTCATATATCAATGCGGCTGGTCTTGATTCAACGGTTTGGGGTCTGCCATTTACACCCGTAGCCTACTATCTCACGCTGTTTCTAACGGACAATCCCATCTTGATGTACATTGCTGGTCCAATTGGTTTCCTCATAATAAACTGGGGTGGCATAATGGGCTTGGGTTTTGCTCCAACAAGAAACCTATTCGCCTACGCTTTCGACGGTCTATTGCCCAGATGGGTCTGCGCTGTCGATAAGAAAGGCAGACCTTGGGGTGCCGTTCTACTCGGTTTCATACTGGCGGGAATCATACACACAGTTAACTCGTTTACACCTTGGTTAGCCTACATAGCGCACACGATAGCCATATGGTTCCTCAGCTGGTTTATCCTAGGAATAGCGGGAATGTTGTTCCACAGGAGACAAAAAAGAACATACGATGCTGCCCCATCAATAGTTAGAGCCAAGTTTGCTGGCGTTCCAGTCACTGCTATACTGGGTGCTGTCACAGCGATAACCAGCGCTCTGGTTGTCTACTTTGTGTTGTATCCAGCGTTAACGGGAGCTGCCGCGGCTTTACAGTTGACATATCTGGCGAGCACAATAGTCGTCGTCTGGGTTGCACCGCTAATCGTGACTCTGCTGTTCTGGTGGCGGGAAAAGAGGAAGGGCGTTCCCATAGAGCTACGATTCAAGGAGATACCTCCAGACTAACCCCCCCACTTTTTTGTTCAGAATTTTGCTGCTCAGTTTTGCTCGCATAAGAGAGGTTTTGAACGTTGACTGTTGGAAGAGATTTACTTTCAATGTATATTGTGAAAGCGTCAAACCTTAATATTTAAAATTTACATCCATACTATATGTGTAATACAATGTAAGGCTAGCGAGAGTGCAAAAACAACTTGGTTTCTGATGAGTCCATCGTACAAGAAGCGCTTAAATTGGTTGATGAGGCAGCGAAAAAGGGTCTGCTTCTACGAATTATGGGTGCGGCTGCTGTAAGGATAAGATGCCCTAACTATCTTAAGCTTCACATGGCTTTGAAGAGAAAACTAACCGACATAGACTTCGCAGCGTATGAAAAACAGCAAAAAGAAGCCGACCGATTCTTCTCCAATCTTGGATATAAGGCAGTGGAAGCAGCATTAACGCCAGGGTTGCTGGTGGGCAGACGAATTTTCATTGCGCCAGTCGACGGTCTCCACATCGATATCTTCTTCGACCGACTTGAAATGTGCCACACAATCAATTTCAAAGGTAGACTAGAATCAGACTTCCCGACTATTCCGCTGGCAGAGCTTTTCCTAGAGAAAATGCAGATTGTGCGAATAAACGAGAAGGACATCAAGGATGTTATCATTCTGTTCTTAGAGAAAGGCGTAGGCGAGTCTGACAAGGATCAGATCAACGCCAAGTACATTGCCAAGATATTGTCATCTGACTGGGGATTCTGTTACACGGTAACCTCAAACCTTGAAAAGATAAGAAACTTCTTAGCAAAATACGATGCGTTAACCGACGAGCATCGTCAAGAAGTTGCAGACAAAATCGACCTGATGCTTAATCATATTGAGAAGGAGCCTAAGTCTTTAGGCTGGAAGATGCGTGCCAAAGTCGGACCCATGAAGAAGTGGTATCGAGACGTTGAAGAATTCGAACGAGCTGAATGGCTTCAAAACGATAAGGATTCATGATTGATTAAGAAAAGAAATGACATTCCCTTTTTAGATTCCCCTTGTTTTCCTTTTTTGTGTTGAACAAAGCAAAATTTTAGTCAAAATCGGAATCTCAAACCTTATATATTGATACCCTTAAAAATAACCGCTTTGGAGAGATTACCATGGGCGCTGATGTTTTTGTCAGACGCGCTTCTGGACTAGTGAGAACTATTAGCCCGCTGGACCTTCTGTTCTATTCATTCTGCAACCCTGGGATTCTCTACGCGTTCCTATACCTTCCATGGACTGTTCAGTTGTATCCGGACGTCTACATGCCTTCAGCGGCAATAGCTGCCCTCTTCCTGATACCTATAGCAATGCTTTACGTCCTGTTCTCCGTGGCAATGCCAAGGTCAGGTGGAGAATACATCTACACGAGCCGTTCCCTGTCACCAGCTTGGGGATACCTCACTTCTTGGACTCTGAGCATCATCGGGATGTCTTGGTCAGGCACCTGCACTGCATGGTTATGGTGGTGGGGTATAAACAACCTCTTCAGAATTCAGGGCATATACACCAACGATTCATCCCTCATCAACTTGGCTGCAACTCTTGATGGCCAAATTTACACAGTGGTTTTTGGCACGATTATTCTGGCGATAATTTACTTCATTATGTGGCGTGGAACCAAAGCTTCGATGTGGACTATGTGGATTGGTGTTGCATTCGGCACTCTGGGTATGCTAGCCTTGGGCATCGCCGCCGCGACTTCTGGTGGTCCCGCAGCCTTCGCTACGAATTGGCAATCGATGACAGGAACAACTGTGAACGAAATCATTGACGCCGCTAAATCCACTGGCTGGTCTATTGGGGCCTTCACGGCCGTCGGGACTCTCATTGGGTCGACTTACGTTGCACTTAACACACTGGGCTCAACTTATGCTGCTAACATCGCAGGTGAGGTTAAAGAGGTTCGCAGAGCACAGATGATTGCACAGCCAGGGTCACTAATGCTGTTTGCCCTCTACTGGTTCGTTGTCTACGGTGCCTCTTACGCTGCATTCGGGGGAGATTTCCTAACATCTATTGCTCGGCTGCAATTTGCTGGCGACCCATTGTACGCAAACACTATAGGACAGTACGGAGGAGCCACGTTTCCAATCATGAACTTCATGATGGTCTACCTGCCAATCAACCGCATCTTGCCCTACTTGGCCACCTTAGGCTTTATAGGTGCCACTTTCGGCAGCGTTCTGGGAATGTCCTTCGGACCTGTGCGCAACATGTTCGCTTGGGCTTTTGACAGAGTTATTCCACCATTCTTCTCAAGAGTTGATAGAAGAGGCTCACCTTGGGCAGCGATTCTACTGGGGGGAATTATCTCAGAAATATTCCTCATACTATTCGTCTTTGGCTACCTGTCCTACATCGCATACTCAATACTGGGCTGGTTTGCAGCTTGGATAATCTTTTCAATCGCAGGCATAGTGTTCCCGTTCAGACGAAAAGACATCTTTGAGAAATCGCCGAGCTTAACAAAAGCAAAGGCTGGTCCAGTTCCAGTCATAACCATACTTGGCATAATATCCCTCGTAGTCAGTGCGTTCTTCGTGTATGCAATGCTTTACCCGGCTATTCCGCCTCTAGGCACTCTATCGCCACTCTACATTTACGTCGTCCTTATCATGATGGGAATCTCATTCGTGATCTACTATGTCTCCTATGCCTACCACAAATCCAAGGGCGTCCAAATGGCTCTACAGTTCAAGGAAATCCCGCCAGACTAGAAGCAAGCAGTGGAAGAAGCTTTCTTCCAACAACAACCTTTTTTATTTTGTTTCCCATAAAAATACGTGGTGCCCTCAATGGCTTTGACACGCATTTTTTTCACAACAGATATTCACGGGTCAGACGTGTGCTTCAAGAAATTCATCAACGCTGGTAAGTTCTATAACGCAAACGTGATAATCTTAGGCGGCGACATTACAGGAAAAATGATAGTGCCCATCGTTAAACAGTCCGACGGCCTATACAGATCAAAATTCCTCGGGACAGAGAAAACAATGAAAACCGAGGATGAATTAGCTGCCTACATGAAGACCGTAAGCACTTCTGGCTATTACCCACATACAGCCGAGCAGGCTGAAGTCGACGAGTTGAAAAACGACAAGAAGAAGCTTGACACACTCTTCTTACAACTCATGATCAAAAGACTACAAGAATGGATACAGATAGCTGAGGAACGGCTAGAGGGCACGGGCATAAAGTGTTTCATCAACCCGGGCAACGATGACGCCCACATCATAGACGAGCATCTGAAAGGCACAGAGACCATCTTCAACCCCGAAGGCAAAGTAGTTTACGTAGACCAGCATCATGAGATGCTCAGCACTGGATACGCAAACATCACACCCTGGCACTGCCCCAGAGACGTATCAGAAGAAGACCTAGAGGAAAGAATTGAAACAATTGCCTCTCAAGTTAAAGATATGAAAAACTGTATTTTTTGTCTCCATTGCCCACCCTTCGACACTCCATTAGACCTAGGACCCGAGCTTGACCAAGATTTAAGGCCTAAATTGGGGATGGGCGGGTTGAAACAGGTTCCTGTCGGTTCGAAAGCTGTTAGGCACGCGCTTGAGAAGTATCAACCTCTCCTCGGACTTCACGGTCACATTCACGAATCCAGGGCGGCAGTGAAAATCGGCAGGACTCTATGCTTAAACCCAGGCAGCGAGTATGGCGAGGGCATACTAAAAGGAGCGCTCATCGAACTAACCGAGAAAGGCGTCAAAAACTACCAATTCACCTCGGGATAGATGATTTTTCCCAACTCTTTACTGGTCTATAGGCTAACGCTGAAAGGCTGTAACTCAGAGCGATATGAACGGGAGAGCTACTGGGACAAAGTTTAATACTTTTGATTTCTTCAAGTGAGCTTCAAGTGGGTTGGTTTTGAGAAATGTCGGTTGAGATAAAGCCAACTGATATGCTCGGTTCCATCATGACTAGAGATGTTGTAACCGTTAAACCCAACGACACAGTTAGACGAGCACTTCAACTTATGCTCAAAAAGGACATAGGCAGTCTAGTCATCATTGACAGGGGAAAGCCTATTGGAATAGTAACCGAGAGAGATTTTACGCGAAGTTGTCTACGACATTCTGAGGGTCAAAGCGTCTACGACATGCCCGTGGGCAAGATTATGCGTCGGAAACTGATAACTGCGACATCGAAGACGCCAACATGGGATGCGTTTGAGCTCATGCTAAAAAATGGGATAAGACGGTTACCCATCGTTGAAGAGGGAAAGCTCGTTGGAATGGTGACCGAGCGAGACCTGTTTCGTTGGGTTGTTAGAGTTATTTATGAGCCTAACATTCCGGAACACGTAAAGAGGATAATTGAGTCAAAATAACACTAAGAGAGAGACGAAACTGCGCAATTTCATTTTCTCGAGAGCTAACAGGGATAGAGTTGATGGTTTATTTCTGGAACAAAGGTTTGGTGGGCCGGGCCGGACTTGAACCGACGACCCTCTGCACGTCAAGCAGATGTCCTACCAAACTAGACGACCGGCCCATTTTACAGCTCTCCTTAATTGACTATTATGAAAAGATTAAGCTTTCTGATTTCATCCTGCCTTATGTAATAGATTTATTTGAAGGAAGTCGAAACATATGCTATTGGTGCGTCTTGTTGAATCAGCAAGCTGAGCGTAGGAAAAAAACGGTTACGCGCACGTTTAGAATAAACGAAGAATGGGACGATGTCTTACAGAAGGAAGCGGAGGAGCAGGGAGTAAGCGTCAATGTTTTAATGAACAAAATTCTGCGTAGGTATGCCCTTTTTGAGAGGTGGGCTGACAAATACGAGGTCATCCACATAATGCCCAGAACATTAGAACGCATCCTGGAAGTAGCCTCTGAAGAGGGTTTAGCTCAAGTGGGACGGATAGAGGGCGCCGTTAGACCCATGGACAGTCTCACAATGATGGGAAAGCGAACAAGCCATGAATCCTTGGTTTCCTTGGTAACCGAATTCTACGGCGGCACCGACTTTGCAAGATGGTTCAACTGCGATTATCATCCTGACTTGGGAAGCGAGGTCTTCCACCTGCGCCACAAACTTGGAAACAAGTGGAGTGTATTTATAGAAAACTACCTCACCGCCATGTTCGAGAACCTCCTCAAAACGAAAGTGCAGTCCACCGCCCTCGACCAAGCTGTGACCCTCACCCTCGAAAAACCCTCCAAGCACACGATTTAGGCAGAAGAAAAAAGTGTGTATAACGGGCGCCCTAACATGGCTATGATAATAAGAAAGGCGACCGTAGAAGACGCAAAGCAATTGCACAAGATGATGTTGGCTGGCTTAGAAGACAAGACCAGTGAAGCCTATAAGGCAAACATTGAAAGGTTCGGAATCCCCGAGGAATACGTACGCCGAGTATTTTCACTCGAAGCGTTAACGAAGGCTGTCAAAGACCCAAAGCAACTGTTTCTGATAGCGGTTGAAAACCAAAAACTGATCGGCTTCGTCCAAACCATTCGCCAAAACGAAACCACAGCCGAATTAGACCGCATTTTTCTGGTTCCAGAAATGACTGGGAAGGGAGTAGGCACACTACTGCTAAGTAAAACTTTAGAAACGCTGAAGAGAGAAAAATTTGAAAAACTAACCGTGAAGGCTGGAAGAGACGAAACCCAAGCCAGAAGGTTCTACGAGAAAAATGGTTTCGAACTCGTTGAAGAAACGAGCATCCAAGCGCCTTGGGGCAGAGAACTAAGACTGGCAATTTATGAACTCGAAATAAAAAGCTGACAGTAAACTTCGAATCCAGCACAAGTTTTTAAGCTCAAGCAGATGATACAGCATAAGCGGAGGCTGTTTCCTGTGTCACTTGAAACCCTAACGCCCAAGAAGGGTGAAATTGCCTTTGTCTGGTTCAACAATTACGCGGGCGTCGCCATTAAGACGCCGACCAAGACTTTAGTTATTGATCCAGCTGACGTTGACCCGAAGGTTTTCAATGTGGTCGACGCTGTTCTTGTAACGCATGAGCATTATGACCATTTTGACGCTGAAATAATACGGGATATCCACAGACGAACCCAGTGTCTCGTTGTAGCCGACTTAACCTCGGCGAAGAGGCTTAGAGACGCTATAGCACCGGCTAAATTGCATGAGATGCGAGTGGGCAAAGAAGTAAAGCTCGAAAACGTAACCATAAGAGCCGAAGCGTTCAAGCATCCAGCAACAGCGCCAGTTTCTTACTTAATTACAACTGAAGACGGGGTCAAAATCTACCACACAGGCGACAGCCTACCACACTCCGACATGGAACAGGTCGGTGAACGAAGCCCACCAGACGTGGTCTTCTGTACGGTTGGCGCTCCAGCGCCTGGCGCTTCGCCTCAGAGCGGCTTAGAAATCGTGCGCATGGTAAAGCCTAAGGTGGCTGTTCCATACCACGCGCCTGCAGTTGACCGCAAAAAGTTTGCTGAACTGATTGCTAAGGAAACTCCAAGCGTAAAATGCATGGTTATCGAGCAGAACAAGCCAGTTAAGTATCCGTGAAAAAAGGTTGAGTGCTTTGTCGTCATTTGAGAAGGAAAAAGCCGAGCTAAGCAGAATCCTGCACAAAATCGGAGCCATAAAGTTCGGTGCTTTCAAACTGTCGAGCGGAAGAGTTAGTCCGTACTACATTGACCTGCGCATCGTACCCAGTTTTCCCGACGCCTTTCAACGAGTCTGCGACCTGTACATCAAACTGATAGAGAAGGAATTGGGCGTCGAAAATTTTGACAGGGTGGCTGGAATCCCAACTGCGGGAATGCCCTTCGCGTCTGTGACCGCCTATCAATTGAAAAAGCCGTTCATTTACATACGCCAAAAAATAAAACTGCATGGGAGAGAGCGCCGAATCGAAGGCATACTCATGCCTGGCAACCGAGTCCTCCTCATTGACGACTTGGTCACCACGGGACTGTCGTTGAGGAAGGCTGCCAAAGCTATACGGGCTGAGGGTGGAGTGGTCACAGACGCTCTAGTCATGCTTGACCGCGAGGAGGGTGGAAGAGAGAGGCTCATGAAAGACAGCATCAAACTCCACTACCTCTTGACAGCCCGTGAAGCGGCAACGAAACTTTACGAGCTTGGCGCCATAGAAGAAGACCAATTAAAAACCATACTTAAACAGACCAGGAAGAAGTAACGATTAAACGGTCTTCACAAGATTCTAAGAGCAGAATCTGAACTACTGTGCAAAAATTTTGAATGCCAAGTAGCTCAAAATGAAGATTGTGCCCGAAGCGATGAAAACATGAAGAAAGCTGAAGCTGGCTGCAACTAATGGGCCTATCAGTGTTCCTGCGGCTCCGCCCACTCCGATTAAGACATTGAATAGACCAGCCTTGCCCTGTGGAAGCACTTCCATGGAAATAGAGAGAGTGGCAACGAGAAACAGAGCGTAAGCGAAACCCATGAGAACCAGAATAACAACTGCAATGAGAGTGGTTGAAACCGAAACATAAAGCATCGCTGTTGAAAGCAAAAGAGCCAAAACACCCCTAGAGAGAATACTTTTCTTGACCATTCCTCGTCCGCTATCCTGTTGCGTTCTGCTTCTTGCAAAGAAGTAGCCCATGCAGGCGCCGCCGGAATTCATCACGAAAACGGCGAATACAAGGCTGGAAGCCAAGGCGAGGTCTCTTGAAAAGAATATGGGCAAGGGCGTGAACAGCATGCTGGTTGCAAGCGAGAACAAAATCAGTCCGATATAATAAGCGGATACTCTTTCGCCTTTTAATTTGCCTTCAACGGCTTGTCCTTCATCGGCTCTCAGCATCAGGGTGATGCCTCGCTGCGCAAAATTTAGGGTTCTCTCCATGCCCGCCAACCCTCTTTCAAGAATGAGGGGCGGGTCGGCTACGAAAATTGCTGAGGCAAAGAAAGCTACGATATTGAGGAGACTGCACAGAAGCAGAATAGTTGAGCCGCTGAACCCGTAGAGCGCCGTGAAAAAGCCGATAAGAATTCCGATTAACCAGCCAAACTCAGTCAGCAGTTCATAAGATGCAAAGCTTCTCTCCCAATCGTGCCTTGAATAAGACTCAGCGATTAAAACATTCTTTGGAGCTTCGTGAGCAACGTGCACAACGGCTATTGTCGAATAGAGGATTATGAGCAAAGCGATGTCGGTTGTTGACGAGAAAAAGTAGAGTAACACTCCAATCAGTGAGAAGGATAAAAGGACGAAGGCTTTGTAACGTCCAGTCTTGTCACAGAGGTAACCCCAGAAAAAAGAAAAAGGAATCGCCAAAAAAGTCGCAAGCGCAATCATTATTCCAACGTCAACCAACGTTCCCGAAACAACAGCACTAATCACATACAGAGGCAGAAATATTGAGAGCAAACCAAACGCCATCTCGTGCAAAAAGAAACCAAGCAACCATCGCATGGCTACTCAGCGAATACAAATAAAAAGAAAAACCTTTCGAAACCCACAACAAACCAAACCCTTCAAAAACCCTGTCAGCAAACACAAAAAGCATATATGGTAGGGTTCAGCAGTTTGTTTGCACGATTGGAGAAAAACAACCAATGCCAGAATGGGGATACTCAATAACCGACCT
>Ga0315314_1002482_pt1 | contig 15192 bp, 13 predicted proteins | sample TDP9_MG_FD_203631 | JGI IMG/M metagenome (GOLD analysis project Ga0315314, IMG submission 203631) | Freshwater sediment microbial communities from Lake Towuti, South Sulawesi, Indonesia - TDP9 | ecosystem: Environmental > Aquatic > Freshwater > Lake > Sediment | place: Indonesia: South Sulawesi...
GGGGGGATCCAGATCGATAATGCGGAAGAAGTGATCCGGAAGGGGGCCTCGGGCGTCGCTGTCATTTCCGCCATCCTGCAAGCAAGAGATACGAAAAAAGCGGCCCAACAGTTGAAGATGGTCATTGAAAGGGCCAGAGCAGAAAGGAGTTCAGCATAGGCGAAAAGACCCTGTGCGGGAGGAAGTAGAATGACGCAGTTGCAACGGGCACTACGGGGCGAGATCACACAGCAAATGCGAGATGTAGCCAGGGAGGAAGGGATCGATCCTTCCCTCCTCTGCCAGCGGATCGCCAAGGGAACAGTCGTGATCCCCGCCAATCAGAACCGTGAAGGTTTGAAGCCCATGGGGATTGGCGAGGGCCTTCGCACCAAGGTGAATGCCAATGTGGGCACCTCCTCAGACTTTCCCGATATGGAAAGGGAGGTGGAGAAGGCCAAGGCGGCTGCCAAGGCGGGTGCGGACACCATCATGGACCTCTCCACCGGTGGAGATATCGATCGGGCGAGGTCTGCCATCCTGGCAGCCACCAACCTCCCTCTCGGTACCGTCCCCATCTACCAGGCGGCCATCGAGGCGATGGAGCGGCATGGAAACATAGCCGACATGAAAGAAGATGAGCTCTTTGAGGTAATTGAGCGACATGCGAAAGACGGCGTGGATTTTATCACGGTCCATTGCGGGGTTACTTTGGAGACGATCCGTCGGCTGCAGGAGCAAGGAAGGATCACCGACATCGTGAGTCGGGGAGGGGCCTTCCTCAATTGCTGGATGGTGCGCAATGATCGGGAGAATCCCCTCTTCGAGAGATTTGATCGACTACTTAAGATTGCGGAAAGGTATGATGTGACCCTGAGCCTGGGGGATGGACTGCGACCCGGGTGCCTGGCCGATGCCACCGATCGCGCCCAAATTCAGGAGCTGATCATCCTGGGAGAGTTAGTGGAGAGGGCCTGGGCTGCCGGGGTTCAGGTAATGGTGGAGGGCCCCGGCCATGTACCTTTGGATCAGATCGAGGCCAACATCAAGCTCCAGAAGCGACTCTGCAAGGGTGCCCCCTTCTATGTGCTGGGGCCGCTGGTGACCGATGTGGCCCCCGGGTATGATCATATTACGGCGGCCATCGGGGGAGCCCTGGCGGCGGCCGCAGGGGCCGATTACATCTGTTATGTCACTCCCTCGGAACACTTGGGCCTGCCCACCGCAGAGGAGGTCAAGGAGGGGGTGATTGCGGCCCGCATTGCCGGCCATGCTGCCGATCTGGTGAAAAAGATCCCGGGGGCCTGGGCATGGGACCGGGAGATGGCCAGGGAGCGGAAGGCCTTGAACTGGCAGAGGCAGATCGACCTCTCCATGGATCCCGAAAAGGCAGCCCGATACCGGAAGGAGAGGAGTCCAGCGCAGGAGGATACCTGCACCATGTGCGGCGAGTTCTGCGCCATGAAACTGACCTCCCAGATCCGTTGAGGGCGCGCAGGCGAAGCGATGCTGGAGAGGGGATGCTCCCCTGGGGGGATCGAAGGGCCTCCCCTCTGGGGCACATACAGGTTTACGGAAGGCTGATGCGCATCATCGTAGATGGCTATAATCTCATACGCCAGTCCGCCTCCCTGAGCCGGATCGAGGGATGGGATGTGGAGGCAGGACGGAGGGAGTTAGTGAAGAGGCTCTCCGATTATCAGCGGAGGAAAAGGCACCAGATCATGGTGGTCTTTGATGCGGCAGAGGGCGTTTACTCCTCTCCAAGGCAGGAGCGGATGCAGGGAGTCTCAGTGACCTTCTCGAAAAGGGGAGAGACCGCGGATGAGGTGATCAAGCGCCTGGCTGCGACTGGCCGAGAAAGTGTGGTCGTTGTCACCTCCGATCAAGAATTGGCAGGCTTCGCGGAGAGACAGGGTGCTACCGCGATCCGCGCAGAGGACTTCGAGCGGAGGATGATGGGGTACGGCGGGGTCTCTGAGAAAGAGGATGAGATCGAAGAAGGCCACCTGCTCCACAAGAAGAAAGGAAAGGCAAAGAGGCTCCCCAAGGCTCATCGCCGGCGAGAAGCGAAGCTCCATCAGCTCTGAGTTCCCCCTTCCTTGCCATCTTTCATGTCCCCTTCCATCTCCTTCATCCATCAGCCAGACTACGACAAGAAGGGCGTGCACCGTGCCATGAGGAAGGCGATCGATCTCCTGGGAGGCATGGGGCGTTTTGTCTCTCCAGGCGAACACATCCTCTTGAAACCGAACCTCCTCTCTCCCTCTTCCCCCGAGAAGGCAATTACCACCCATCCTGCTGTGGTTCAGGCCGCTATTGAATTAGTCAGAGAGGCGGGAGGGAGGCCTTTCATTGGAGATAGCCCCGGAATGGCTACTCTGTCCAAGGCTGCCGAGGTGGCGGGCATCAAGGAAGTAACAGATCGGGCTGGAGTCGAGTTGCTCGAATTCGATCATCCGCAAGGGGTGACGGTTCCTCCCGGATTCCGCTTCAAGAGGATCGAGGTGGCCCAAGCAGCTTTAGAGGCTGATGGCATTATCAATTTGCCCAAGCTCAAGACCCACGGGCAGATGATGCTCACCCTATCCGTAAAGAATTTGTTCGGTTGCATCCCCGGAAGGAGAAAGGCCCAATGGCATTTTCAGGCGGGCCTGAACCGGGATCTATTCGCGGATATGCTTTTGGAACTGTATCTGATCATGAAACCCCGGCTGAATATCCTGGATGGGATTTTGGGGATGGAAGGAGATGGGCCAGGAAACGCCGGAAGTCCTCGGTGGATCGGTCTGATGGGGGCCAGTGGAGACGGGGTGGCCCTGGATATGGCGGTTGCCGGACTATTGGGGATCTCTCTTCCCACTGTTCCTACTATCAAACTGGCACAGGAGAAGGGCCTTTCTCCGCGCCAGCTGCGCGATCTTGAGATCAAGGGAGAATCGCCGGAGACCATGAGGGTTTTTTCCTTCCATCTCCCGAAATCCGTGGATCTGAGGTGGGGGATTCCTCCCTTCCTCCATGGGGTCCTACGGAATGCCCTGACCGCCCGCCCTGTAATTGATACTTCAGGGTGTCTCCTCTGCCGTATCTGCAGCCAGGCCTGTCCGTCTCAAGCCATCCAGGAAAAAGGAAGCAGATTGCTCATCGATCAGCAGAAGTGTATTCGCTGTTTCTGCTGCCAGGAGCTCTGCCCGGAGGCAGCGGTGAGGACGGAGCAGGGGTGGGCCGCCCGTTGGTTGGGGATCAAAGAGGAGGCGAGGTCATAAAAAAGCCCCCTCGGAGGATTCCGAGGGGGCCAAATGGGGGATAGCGGATCGACTTTTCTCCGTTAGCGTTCACAACCGGAGAGGATTATTACCGGAATTGTTCAGCTCTCAGAAGTGAATCTATTCCTTCTGAATCAGTTGACCGCAATGGGACGGATCATGGAGCCGGTGGCGCCCTTGATCTTCAGGGGCAGCACCACGAACATGAACTCGTAGACCTTGTCCTTGGCCAGGTCTTCGAGATAGGGGAACTCCATGATGTGCACACCATTATCGATCAGCATATACTGATGGACCGGATGGGGGTTGGTGGGATCCGGAGAGTCGCACTCGAAGGCCGCGGTATCCACCCCGAGAAGAATCGCCTTTCCTCCCTCGAGCAACCACTGCGTCGCCTCCAGGCCCATGCCACAGCCAGCGGCCTTGCCCATCTTTTCCTTGTCGGGCCAGCCGGAGAGCTGGCCAGTTCGGATCAGCACGGTGTCACCGGGCTTCAGAACGGTACCTTGCTTTGCCACGGCACCCTTCACATCGGCCGCCGTGATGCAATAGCCAGCCGGGAGCATCCTCACGCCCTTGTATCCGGCCACATCGATCAACACCCCCCGAGTGACTACCGGGGGAATGGTCCAGGCATCAGCCTTTAATGGACCCCAGTCTCCCAGATCATTCGCCTGGTTGAAGTTATTGTACCAGTGATTGTCCATTCCCGTGGTGATGTGGGCCAGACCATCCATGTGGCATCCGGTGTGGACCGTGCCGATGACGAAGTCGCTGATGAAGCCGATGTGGGCATCGTTTTTGGTCATCAGCCAGCCCTGGTCCTTCTGGTTGTAGACTCCCAGGGGGGTGCGGAAGGTCATCACCTCAAAGGGTGGATGGCCCGGCCACAGGGGCATTCCCCGAAAGCGGCCAGGATCCAGGTCATAGACCTTTCCCTTCTTCACCAGCTTGGCCGCCGCCACCACCGAGGCCGGGGTCATCTCATTGAGGGAACCCACCTCATCATCGGGTCCATATTGATAGGCAGTCCCGGCAAAGGTGGTGCCGGTGAAAAGACCAATTGCAAGGCTGAGGATCAAAATGCCTAATAGTTTGCTTGTTTTTCCCATGGTTCCTCGTTCCTCCTCTTCTCTCCAACTCTGAATGCCGAAGATATCCGCTTCCCCCCACATTCTGATTTCTGCAACAGGCCTTGCTTCTTCTATCACCGCCTTTCCTTCAAATTGATATCATTTCCGGAAGAGACCGCCTCTAATCGTAACTTATATTACAATCCTTGCCTCCGCAAGGACAAAATCGCTGGATCAAGTCTGCCCGCCTCCCCTTTTCTTTTCACGCCTCTGTAGGGATTCCTTCACTTTGGCTTCATAACCTCGATCGGTCGGATGATAATAGATCCTGCCTCGAAGGTTGTCCGGCATATACTCTTGGTCTACATGTGCACCCGGAAAGTCGTGAGGGTATTGGTATTCCTTGGCATATCCCAATTGCGCCATGAGGGGAGTGGGGGCGTTGCGAAGGTGCAGCGGAACGGGAAGGGCGGGTTGTTCCTGGATATCCTTTTGCACCTCGTTGAAGGCTACATAGACGGCATTGCTCTTGGGGGCCGTGGCCAGATAGACGGCGCACTGGGCCAGGGCCAGCTCCCCTTCGGGAGAGCCCAGGAAGTGATAGGCCTCCTTGGCGGCGATGGCGACTTGCAGCGCGCCCGGATCGGCATTTCCAACATCCTCGGAAGCGAATCGAACCATCCGCCGCGCCAGATATAAGGGGTCCTCTCCGGCTGCCAGCATCCTCCCCAGCCAGTAAAGGGCCGCGTCTGGGTCACTGCCCCGCAGGCTCTTATGAAGGGCCGAGATGAGATTGTAATGCTCCTCCCCCTCCCGGTCGTAGAGGAGGGCCTTCTTCAATCCTGCCTCTTCCGCCACCTTCAGACTGATGTGCCGCACTCCGTTCGGGTCGGGGCGGGTAGTGAGTACCGCCATCTCCAGAGTATTGAGGGCCCGCCTGGCATCCCCGTCGGCCAGGGCCACGACATACCGTAAAGCCTCATCCGTCACCTCCGTCTTGAGCTGCCCCAGGCCTCGTTCCGGATCGGCCAGGGCCCTCCTGAGGATAGTGGCAATGTCCTCCTCCGAGAGGGGATTCAGGGGAAGGACCTTGGTGCGGGAAAGGAGGGGGGCGATGACCTCGAAGGAGGGATTCTCTGTGGTGGCCCCAATCAGGATGATGGTCCCCTTCTCCACATGAGGGAGGAACGCATCTTGCTGGGCCTTGTTGAAGCGATGGATCTCGTCAATGAAGAGGATGGTTCGTTTGCCCGAGTAGCGCTGTTGCTGGTTGGCCTCTTGGATGACCGCCTTGATCTCCTTGATCCCGGCAGTGACGGCGGAGAACGGAATGAAATGGGAGCCCGTCATGGCCGCGATGATCTGAGCCAATGTCGTTTTTCCCGAGCCCGGCGGCCCCCAGAGGATGAGGGAAGAAAGCTCGTCCCGAAGGATCGCCTCGCGCAGGGGTTTTCCCTGCCCTAAGATATGCTCCTGCCCCATGAACTCTTCCAGATCCCTGGGCCTCATTCGATCAGCCAGGGGGGCATGGCGGGAAAAGGAGGGGGCAGACTTTTTCTCCGGGAAGAGATCCATCCTCACTCTCTCTCCATCTTGGCCTGACGGCTCCCCGGCTTCACCAGAGGCTTTCCCTCCCGACAAAGGGGGCAGGTCTCCGGGGCATAATTGGGAATGCTAAGCTGTAGCAGTGAATGCTGTTTCACCCCAAGTTGAACTCCGCCACTCCGATCCACGAGGGACCCCACACCGACCACCGCTCCGCCCTCTCCCGTCACTGCTGCCATCACCTCTTTTGTGGACCCTCCGGTGGTGATCACATCCTCCACCACCAGCGTCCTCTCCCCTGGTCGGATCTGGAATCCCCGCCTCAACGTCATCTGCCCCTCCACTCGCTCGGTGAAGAGGGCCCTTGCTCCCAGGGCTCTGGCCACCTCATGGGCTACCACGATCCCACCCAGGGCAGGGGCTGCTACAACCTGTATCCCTTGCCCGGCAAAGGGGCGAGCCAGCAGCGCACAGAGCCTCTCGGCATGAGCCGGGTATTGAAGGACCAGGGCACACTGGAGGTACTGAGAACTGTGCAGACCGGAAGTCAACAAGAAGTGGCCTTCCAGAAGGGCTCCGCAGTCCTTGAAGATCTTCAGGATCTCTTCTGCCCTGAGAGATCGATCCATGATCCCTTGGCTCCTGTTGGGTCGAACCCGCTTACAGAGGTATTCTCTGGCTGCGACAGTAATTGGAAAGCGCGAGAAGGGTTTGGTTGATCCTCTGGATGCGGAGGTTCTTCTTCTTGATGCCCATGAGGTCCTCGGGAGGGATGACCTCCCCCCGGATCTCCCTCAACACCAAGTTCAGATTATTGTGAATGATCTTGATGTCCGAGGGACTGTATCGTCTCAATGTGGCTGGACTAAGGGATGCAAAACCATCCGCGATGTCCATGGCCAGGGATTTCGGATTGCCGGCAATGGTCATAGTCCTTCTCCTCCTTCATGATCGAAATGTGGCCTCGGTCCGGCTGGTTGCGAATCGTTCCCGTGTCTCTGGGTTCAAGGGTATCCCCGCCCGGTTGCTGAGGAATCCCTCCCATCCTGGTAAACTTCAAGGGCAGGCTCCTTGGATCTCTTCCAGAATTCGATGCGCGGCCGCTCCTGGGTCAGGAGCAGCCAGGATGGGGCGACCCACTATGATGTAGTCTGCCCCTGCTTCGATGGCCTCCTTGGGGGTCATGATGCGCTTCTGGTCGCCGGCGGCAGCCCAGGAAGGGCGCACCCCGGGGGTGACGATCAAAAAACCCTTCCCACAGGCGGCCCGGATCTCATGGATCTCCTGCGGCGAGGCTACCACCCCATCCAGCCGGGCCTCTTGTGCCATTTTGGCCAGATGTACCACCTGCTCGCGCAGTGGTCGTTGAACGCCCAGTTCCTCCCTCAGGATTGATTCGTCCAGGCTGGTAAGCACGGTGACTCCCAGGAGGTGAGGTCGGGAGCCCTTGCTATCGGCTGAGGCTCTCTGCGCGGCAGCAGCAGCGGCTCTCATCATCTCTGAGCCTCCCGAGGCATGGAGGTTGAGCATGAAGACCCCCAATCTACAGGCCTGCGCTACCGCTTTGGCCACGGTGTTCGGGATGTCGTGGAACTTGAGGTCCAGGAAGACCCTCTCACCCTTCCTTTGGATCATTTCCACCACGGACGGGCCTGCTCCCGCGAAGAGTTCTGACCCGACCTTGAAGGCCCCCACCTTGCCTCTCAGCAGATCGACGATCTCCTCCGCCCCCTTGATCGTCTCCACATCCAGGGCCAGGATCAATCTCTCCATGGCTTCCCTTTCTTCTTCCTCACGGGGACCTTCTGCCGCTACAGTCCCAGGACTCCGCTGATTCCCTGCATCGCCCCCAGGCTGATCTCCACAAATTCATTGAGATCCAGACCCATCCTCTCGCACTCCAATATGGCCTCCCGCCTTACATTCCTGGCAAAGGACTTCTCTTTCATGCGTTTGATGACCGAGGAAGCCTTGACGGATGATAGCTTCTTGTCCGGATAGACCAGGGCCGTGGCCACAATGAGGCCGGTGATATTCTCTGCTGCGGTGAGGGCGAAGTCGATGGGCTGGATTCTTTGAATTCCCAGGGCCTCTGCGTTATGAGCCTTGATGGCCTGGATGATCAGGCCATTCACGCCCTTCTCCTCCAGGATGTGGGCCGTTTTCAGGGCATGGGAGGCGGGATCCTCCTTGGTTTCCTCGAAGTCCAGATCATGGAGAAGTCCCGCCGCGGCCCAGAGGGTCTCATCCTCCCCCAATCTCTTGGCCAGTGCCTGCATAATGGCCTCAGTGGCCAGGCAATGCTTCGCCAGATTGTCCGCTTTCACATACTCCTGAAAGATCTCCCTCGCCTCTTCGGGAGAGATTCCTAGATCTGCCCTTGGATCCATCTCGGCTGCCTCCCCAGCTGGAAAATGTACAGGGACCGCATTCCCCGCAGCCTGCTGCAGGGAGCTTCAATCTGCATCCTACGACGGTGCGAGGAATGCTCGCGGTTCCTACTCTGCTCCACGATGAACATCTATATAAATATCTTACCTTTGCCCGCCCGATCTGGCAAGGAATTTATTGATCGATTGCCACCTGGAGAATAACGGCTCTTCCTCTACTCTCTCCTTGACGCCATGGGACAAGAAGAATATGATAAATTGCCCCCTCAGGGTCTCCCTGAGTCATACCTCGAAAATGGTGCAGATGGGTTGTGTCTGCGCTATTCCTGCAAGGAGGTGAATCGATGCGTTCGGAGGTTGCCGTCGAGAAACTCCGGAGGTTGTGCGATCCTGTCTCTCTGGGATTTCGCACCACAGAGGAGCTGAAGCCGGTGGAAGGCATCATCGGTCAGGCCCGAGCCCTACGGGCCCTCCAATTTGGCCTCGCCATTCAGGAACACGGGTTCAATGTCTATGTGGCGGGCGTTCCCGGAACCGGGAGAACGACTGCGGTGAAGGCCTTCCTGGAAGAGGTGGCCCGACAAAAAGCGGTGCCTGCAGATTGGTGTTATGTGCATAACTTCAAGGATCCCTACCATCCCAGGGCCTTGAATTTGCCTCCCGGAATGGGAAGGGTCTTGGAAGAAGACATGCGGGGACTCATCGAGGAGGCCCGGCGCGAGATTCCCAGGGCCTTCGAGAAGGAGGATTACACGGTACGCAAGGAGAGGATTGGCGATCAGTTGCGCAAGAGGCGAGAGGAGCTGTTCACTCGCTTGGGGGAGAGCGCCCAGGAGAAGGGATTCCTCATCCAGAGTTCTCAGGTGGGTCTTCTGATCATCCCGGTAGTGGGTGGAAATCCCATGAGCGATCAGGAGTTCATGGCGTTGCCTCCGGAGACCAGAGAGGAGATCCTCACGAGACGGAGCGTCGTGGAGGAGGAGCTCAAGGCCGCCATGAAGGAGCTCAAGGTAGCGGAGAGGGAGGCGAACGAGGAGTTGCAGAAGTTGGATCGAGAGGTGGCCCTCTTCGCCGTTGGGCACCTGTTCAGCGATCTGAAAGAAAAGCATGAAGGCCTTCCCCAGGTCCTGGAATACCTGAAGGCGGTAGAAGGGGATATCCTGGAGAAGATCGGACAGTTTCGAGGAGGGCCCGAGGGAGGGGCCGAAATGCTCTTCCCTATGGCCCGGATGAGGGAATTGACCTTTCGCAGATATCAGGTGAATGTCATTGTAGACAACTCAGACATCACGGGGGCCCCCGTGGTGATGGAATTCAATCCTACCTATAACAACCTCTTTGGTCGCATCGAGAAGGAATCCGAATTCGGAGCGCTGGTGACCGATTTCACCATGATCCGCCCTGGATCGCTGCACCGCGCCAATGGGGGTTTTTTGGTGTTGCAAGTGGAAGATGTGCTCCGCAACATCTTCTCCTGGGATGGTCTGAAGAGATCGGTTCGCAATCGTGAGATCATCATTGAGGAGGCCGGAGAACGGCTGGGATTCATTGCCACCAAGAGTCTCAGCCCGGAGCCAATCCCCCTGGATAGCAAGGTGATCCTCATTGGCAGTCCCCTCTTATACCACCTTCTCTACGCCTACGATGAGGATTTCGACGAACTGTTCAAGGTGAAGGCGGATTTCGATACCCGCATGGACTGGACCGACGAGAACATCAAGACCTATGCAGCCTCGTTATGGTCTCTATGCTGCAAGGAGCATCTAAAGCATATGGATGCGGGGGGCATCGCCCAAGTAATCGAGCACAGCGCCCGCCTGGCGGAGCATCAGGAGAAGCTCTCTACCCGTTTCATCGAGATCGCAGATATCTTGCGGGAGGCCAATCATTATGCCTCACTGGATGGCTCCACCCTGGTTACCGAGCACCATGTCAAGAAGGCCATCGAGGAAAGGATCTACCGCTCCAACCTGGTTCAGGAGAAGATCAACGAGCTCATCGAGAAAGGGGTCTTCTTCATCGACACCGAGGGGGAGGTGGTGGGGCAGGTAAATGGGTTGGCGGTGATCAGCCTGGGGGATTTCGTGTTCGGACGGCCCAACCGCATCACCGTAAGCATTGGTATGGGACGGGAGGGCCTGATCGATATCGAGCGGGAGGCCAAACTGGGCGGACGCATCCACAGCAAAGGGGTCATGATCCTCTCCGGTTTTCTGGCGGATCGTTATGCCCAGAATAAACCTCTGGCCCTCTCGGCTCGACTGGTCTTCGAGCAGAGCTATGAGGAGGTGGAGGGGGATTCGGCTTCCAGCACCGAGCTCTATGCCCTCCTCTCCGCCCTCTCGGGCTTCCCCATTCGCCAAGGGATCGCGGTGACCGGCTCCGTCAATCAGAAAGGCCAAGTGCAAGCGATCGGTGGGGTGAACCAAAAGATCGAGGGATTTTTCAGGGTGTGCCGGGCCAAGGGACTCACCGGCGATCAAGGGGTGATCGTTCCCGAGCCCAACTTGCCCAACCTGATGCTGCACCAGGAGGTGGTGGAGGCAGTGCGGGAAGGGAAGTTCCATATCTGGCCGGTCAAGACGATCGATGAAGGGATCGAAATCCTCACCGGGCATAGGGCGGGGGATCGGAGACCAGATCATACCTTTGAGCCTGATACCGTGAATGATCGGGTGGATCAGAGGCTCCAGGAATTGGCCCGCCAACTCCGAGACTTCATGAAGGAGGAGGGCAAAGAGAAGGCCGGGGATTCGAGCGGAGGCGGAAACGCAGGTGCCTGATGTGCAGAAATTGGGATCGAATTTGCATAGCAGGGCCCTTTGCCCACGGCTTTGCATCCTCCTGCTCCTTTTACTGATTTCCACCTGCCTGGTCTGGAAAATCAGCTGGGGTGCAAAGGAGAGCTGCGTAGCTTGCCACACCGATAAGGCGTCTTTGAGGAACTCCCTCTCCCCGCTGCCTCCGCGATCGGGAGAAGAGGAAGAGAGCTGAGCGGGGACCCCTCCCCCGGTGGGGGATCGGGTCGAGCTCTACTGGGTGAGCCCCACCTATCTGACCTCGAAGCATGGTCTTTTGGGTTGCCCGTCCTGTCATGAGGGGGACCCTTCCGCCTGGGAGAAGTCGAGGGCCCATCGCGGCTTGATCAAAGACCCTTCCGCAGAGGCAGATCGGACCTGCTCTCCCTGCCATCCCGAGATTGCAGCCAGATACAAAACCTCCATTCATGCCACGGTGAAAGGATACGAGACAGTCCTGAAGAAGAGGGCGGGCGCTCGCTGGATGGAGCTGGAACCGATCTACCAGGAGTCCTGTGTGGGATGCCACGCCACCTGCGGGCATTGTCACATCAGCCGCCATCCCTCGGGGGGAGGGGGATTGATCTCCGGGCACCAATTCGCAAGAAGGGCACCTGTGGACAAGACCTGCGGCAGCTGCCACGGGGGACGGGTTTCCCCCGAGTTTTACGGAAGGCATGAGGGACAGCCTGCGGATGTGCATTTCTCGAAGGCAGAAATGGACTGCTTCAGCTGTCACGATCCCTCGGAGTTTCACGGGACAAAGACCCCTTATCAGGATCGCTATCCCCTGATCTCCAAGGTCTCCTGCCTCGACTGCCATGGGGAGGAATTCCAGCGCGGGAGCCAGATCGAGGCCCACCAGGTTCACGGAAGGGATTTGCAGTGCCAGGTTTGTCACTCCGCCCTCTACAAGGGCTGCTATGAGTGTCACATCGGAAAGGGCTCCCGGTCGCAGCTGCAATTTAAGATCGGCAAGAGCCAGAGGCCGGATCAGGGATATCGCTACACGCTGCTGCGCCATATCCCCACCGTCCGCGACAGTTTCGAGTCTAAATTGAAGGACGCCCTGCCGGACTACGATCTGGTTCCCAACTGGAAGGGCACCTCGCCCCACAATATTCAGAGGGTGACTTACCGGAACCAGACCTGCAATGGCTGCCATGGCAATGCCCGGATCTTCCTGCGCAAGGAGGACCTGGCCCCCGGGGACCCGCGCGCCAATGAACAGGTGATCGTGCCAAGGATTCCGCCCAAGCGAGAGGCCAAATGACAGATTGTGATTGGGCAGAGGAGGCCGACGAGGAGAGACTGCCGGAGGCCTGGTCCCTGCAAAATCCTCCTGGGGCTTGAAGGGAGAAGATGGGAAATGATCTCCGGGGAGAAGATTGGGGAGCTGCTGGGCTCGAGGGGAGGTCCTGACCGCGCCCGGGTAAAAGAGATCATCGCCCGGGCCATGGAGCTGAAAGGCCTATCCCTGGAGGAGGTGGCGGCCCTTCTCCAATTAAGGGAGAAAGGAGCCTGGGAGGAAATCTTTGCCGCGGCAGGAGGGGTAAAGGATCGGATCTATGGCCGCCGCGTTGTTTTGTTTGCGCCGCTCTATGTGACGAATGAATGCGTCAATAATTGTCAATATTGCGGGTTTCGCCGGGAGAATCGAGCAGCTCATCGCAAAACGCTCACCCCGGAAGAGATCGAGGCCGAGACCCGACTTCTCCTTCGACAAGGGCACAAGCGGCTGCTCTTGGTCTTTGGAGAGCATCCCCGCTGGGGTGGGATCGATTCTGTAGAGAAGGCGGTACGGAGCGTCTATGGTGCTCGCTGCAACGGGGCAAATATTCGGCGAGTCAATGTCAATTTGGCCCCCCTTTCGGTGGAGGACTTCCAGCGATTGAAGGCGACCGGCATCGGCACCTACCAGATCTTCCAGGAAACCTACCACCGACCCTCCTACCGAATCCTACATCCCTCTGGCCCCAAGGCGGACTATGATTGGCGGATCAGCGCCTTCGGTCGAGCCTTTGCAGGCTCTATCGATGATGTGGGCATGGGAGTCCTCTTCGGCCTCTACGATTATCGGTTCGAGGTCCTTTCGCTGCTTGACCACATCCAATACCTGGAGCGGACCTATGGGATCGGACCCCATACCATTTCGTTTCCCCGGGTCAAGCCGGCGCCCTCGACTCCCCTTTCTTTGAGCCCTCCCGCTCCGGTGAGCGATTTCGAGCTCAAGGAGATCGTCAGCATCCTTCGCCTCGCCGTCCCTTACACGGGCCTTATCCTGAGCACTCGAGAGGGGCCCCATCTCCGGGATGAGCTCTTTCATCTGGGCGTATCTCAGATCAGCGCAGGCTCGAGGACCTCCCCCGGGGCCTATGGGGATGAAGAAGCAGAAGAGTCGCAGAGCACAGAACAATTCGAGGTCGAAGACCGTCGCAGCCTGGATCAGGTGGTGTACGACCTGTGCCGAATCGATTACATCCCCAGCTTCTGCACCGCTTGCTACCGGCTGGGTCGCACCGGGCAAGAATTCATGAGTCTTGCCAAGCCGGGATTCATCCAGGATTATTGTACGCCCAATGCCCTCCTCACATTCAAGGAATACCTCTTGGACCATGCGAGTCCGAAGACCAAAGAGATCGGGGAGAGGGTCCTTCTGCGACATCTGGGCGAGATCTCCAAGGAAAGGACTCGCCAGCTCACGGAGGAGAGGCTGAAGGGGATGGAGGCGGGCCGGCGAGACCTCTATTTCTGAGAGTCTAAGGGTGCAGGGCAAGAGGGAAGATGCGAAAGGAATTCAAGGAAGCTCTGGAGAGGACGATCAGGGGAGGAAGGCCTCGACATGAGGATCTGGTCCTGCTGCTGCAGGGGGAGAGGAAGGAAGAGGAATTGCTCTTCCTGACGGCGGACCAGGTACGAGAGAGGCACATGGGGGACGAGATCCATCTGCGAGGCATCATCGAGTTCTCCAACCACTGCCGCAACGACTGCGAGTATTGTGGGCTCCGTCGCAGCAATGGATCCCTTCCGCGCTATCGCCTTTCCACCGAGATGATCGTTCAGGTCGCACAGAAGGCGGAAAAGATGGGCTTACGCACGATCGTGCTTCAATCCGGTGAGGATCTGGCCTACTCGGCGGAGCGGATTGCGGAAGCGATCGAAGAGATCAAGGAGAGATCAGATCTGGCCATCACTCTCTCGGTGGGAGAGCGATCCAGGGAGGAATATGAGAGGATGAAGGAGGCGGGGGCCGATCGCTTTCTGCTCAAATTTGAGACCTCCGACCCAGATCTCTTCTCCTCCCTTCGTCCCCGCACTCGACTGCAAGACCGGCTCAGGTGCCTGGAGTGGCTGAGAGAGACCGGTTTTCAGGTGGGATCGGGCAATATTGTCGGCCTCCCGGGACAGGATCTGAAGATCCTGGCAGATGACCTCCTTCTCTTGAGGGACTTGGAGGTGGAGATGGCCGGCATTGGCCCTTTTATTCCCCACCCCCAGACGCCGTTGGGCGGGCATCCGGCAGGCTCGATTAGCACTACCCTCAGGGTCCTGGCAGTCGCCCGACTTACCGTGCCAGAGGCCCATCTTCCGGCCACCACGGCACTGGCCACGCTGAGTGCTGCAGCCCGGGAAAGGGCTCTTTGCTCGGGAGCCAATGTGATCATGCCGAACCTCACACCCAGGGCCTATCGCGAGTACTACCAGATCTACCCCGGTAGGATTCACCTTCGGGAAGACCCTGAGGTGGTCAGGGAATCCATCGTGGCGATGGCCTATTCCCTGGGGAGAAAAATCAGTGCGGACTATGGTCATAGCGTGCGATATCTCCGTCGCCATGGGTCACTGACATCGCCCTCGCCGGTCAAGATCGGCCCCCGACAGAAAACCCACTCTGGCAAGGCTACCACGAAGCAGTAACGGGCATCGGATCCCCCCATGGGCGATTTGACTTTTCATCCCATGAGGGGATTTGCCGCCGCGTGTTGGTGAAGGCCGTAGATCTTTAGTCAATGAGGAGGAGGGTATGTATCAGAAGATTCTGGTTCCCTTGGACGGTTCTGAGTTGGCCGAGTGTGTGCTCCCTCATGTGGAGGCAATTGGGAAAGGTTGTGAGGTGAGGGAGGTGATCGTGGCCCGTGCC
>Ga0315314_1002483_pt1 | contig 15189 bp, 31 predicted proteins | sample TDP9_MG_FD_203631 | JGI IMG/M metagenome (GOLD analysis project Ga0315314, IMG submission 203631) | Freshwater sediment microbial communities from Lake Towuti, South Sulawesi, Indonesia - TDP9 | ecosystem: Environmental > Aquatic > Freshwater > Lake > Sediment | place: Indonesia: South Sulawesi...
TTTAAAGCTAAGACTAATCAGCAAAAATGGAAAACCACCAAAAACAGAAACGATAACAGATAAACCTGTCAGACTCGATTGGACAGTTGAAAAGGTGAATGGGAATGGGACAGCTAAAATTTTATGAAAAAGAAAAAGAGATGTTTCCTCAATCCTATTCTATCCACGTTACAAATGAAGAAGCTCGAAAGATAGTCAAGAAACTTTTGCGCCACTTCAAAATCGGATCAACATGGTATCGTAAACACTTCGTTATCAAATTTTACGGAACAAAAACAGGTGGAGGAGCTTCAACATCTTCATTTCAAGATTTTGACATCCGATTACCTCACAACCCTAGTATCGGTATGATCATTCACGAAGTCGCTCACAAATACATGCAGAGAAAAATAGGAAGAGAGAAAGGTGAGAAATCTCATACGAAAAAGTTAATGACGATCATCACAAAAATGCAAAGATACGCAAGGAAAAAGAACTATTGGCAACATATAATAAAGGGTGAAATAGCATGAAAGCAATTGTGGCAGGGATAGGTTTTGTTGTGAGTACCTTCCTTATTTTAATCATTTTCGATCTCAAACAACTTGTGGTTACTCCCCTCACTCTTTACGGAATCAATCATTGGATTCCCGAATTCTTAGCTCTCCTTTTCATCGGTTATTACATCACAGACAAACTCGGGAAATTTATGACAAAGACAATTATCGGTTGCGTTATGTTATACGTGGTTTTAACATACTTCCTGATGTCTCAGCCCTTCCAATTCAGCATAGGTTCTGGTAGTTTCTTTGTAGTTGCTATGTTGGTGGGAATGTTGTTAAAACTGAAAAGAGGAATCAAAAATGAATAAGAAACTTTTCTTCCTGTCGTTATCTGTCGTTTATCTCAATATATTAGACCTCTATACAACCTGGACAGTCCTCTCTCTAGGTGGAAAAGAAACAAATGCTCTTCTCCTTCATTTAAATGAAGGTGGAATAGGGTTTTTCGATATCCTCATAAAAGTAGGGATTCCAATTTTCTTGGGGGTCATGGTTTATTTCACAAACAAAAGAGCTGAAAAAGAACAGAGGGGTTATGTGATAAAATATCTATATATTGTAACAATCTTTTTAAACATTTTCTATCTTTTTGTTGTAATTCACAACATCAGGATGTTAAATTTCCAAATCCAAGAAGTGATGAGGTTTGTTGGGAAGTGAAGGGAATATGACTGAAGAAAAGAAAAAAAAGAAAGTTCCAGTGATAGAAGTCGTTGGTGAAACTTGTGCAAAACCTTTACCGAGGAAGAAGAAGGTGTTTAGCAGCGATGGAAAGAGCATGTGGTACGAGGAAGTGAAACAGGATGGTAATGATCTTTAGCAGTCCAAAAGCGCTTAAACATCTCCTAGACAAAGGTGAAGTTTACACATTCCGGACGCACAAACGCAAAAGCAAGAAAAAGAGGGATTGGGTTACGGACAGAAGACTGGGAAAGAAAATTTGTGATGTTGAAATAGAGTTTGTTACGAAAATTAACGGAGCCATCGCCTTGACTCCCTACACAGAACAGAGCGGATTTGACAGCACCACAGATTGGTTCTGCGAAATTAAACGACTAAACAGGAAGGACGTGGCTATCCAAGCTAATATTATCACAGGTTACTTGTATCATGTGAAGAAGAAGGAGGTAATAAATTGATAAAAACAAAAGAGTTGAAGAAAACCACAATACAAGTGGACGAGGAAGTTCTTAGATTCATCCAAAATCGAAAAAGGATTGGAGAACGAGATGACTACAACAAGGTTCTGCGGAGAGAACTTTTCGGAAAAAAGACAGTCTGTGTGCTTAAGTACAAACCTGATAGAGGAACAGTAGATAATCTAGGAGTATTTTCCTCTCCAGAAATGGCTCAAGAGCACATTGAAAGCATTGAAAAAGCTACTGATGACAAAGAAATCAATGGCGAATACATTATAGAAGGGTTTGTAATAGACTTCACTAAAGGCAGACCGACCAGTGAAAGTGTCTTAAAAAAGAATGAGATCATTAGAAAGAAGAAATTGATACGGGGGACTAAAGATGGAAACTAAAGCTATTTTGAGGGTACGTGGTTTTGAAAATCAGATCGTTAACCTCTATCTTCCAGAAGGTGTTTGGGAGAAACTGGTTAAACGACTAAACTCAAATAAATTGACAGTCGTCTTAAGAATGATGCATGAGTATGACGGAGACTTAAAACTAGAGGAGGAGAAACTAAAAGATGCCAAAAATACCTGAGGAAGATGCGAAAAAGCTGCAAGAACTTGGTGGTATCATAGCTGGTTCTTTAGAATCAGGACTAAAGAAACTCTCTGGAGTCCTTCCTGACAGAGGAGTCATTGATCCAGAAATGTGGCTGAAAGTATGAAACTTAAAGACCATATTCTAAAAGAGCACCGTAATATTCCCATTTTTAAAGATGGAAAGCGTTTCCTTCTGAGGGTAGTTCCTAAAGAACATCCGATAGCAAAGATCCGAGATTGCAGAAAGCAGTTTTACATGGATGTTTGGAATTCCTGGTTGCATCCAGTTAGCAAACGGTATATAATTTCTTTCGAGGTAATATCCCTCAGAAACGAATTTGACACAATTGAAGAAATATTGCAGTTTGCTAAGGAACAAGGATTTAAGATCAAACATCCCAGTAAGTTATCTAAAACCATGGAAAAGTTAGTAATGTAAAAAAAAGGAGGGTGAAGATAAATGAGCGAAAAAGACGACCCATATCACGACTTACCTATACCAGAACTTCTCAGAAGGGCACAAGAAGCAATAAAAGCAGGATGGAATGTCTATTTCAAATTCACATGTGAGAAATGTGGTTCACGACAAACATTCGATAAGCCGAATGTTTTTTACAAGAAAGGTCAATGTGAGGAGTGTGGACATATAACAGAAATAGAGAAGGGAGGATTTTTAGTGGTGGGGACTTTTTAATGAGTTTCACTGATAAAATCCAACATCTCTACGAACTTTGGCACAATCGACCAAAATCCAAAGATTATGGTGACAGACGACTGTATGCAATTAGGCAAGCACAATTTCATAGAAGATTCGAAGAAGAATTAAACTCGCTGTTGAAGGAGTTAGAAAAAATGAGACAACAAGAAATAGTAGTAGAGGTTAACAAAGAAGGCTATTGGATATTTGAAAAACAGAAAAAGAGGGGAAGAGGCTATAATCCCTCCATGTCAGTACTCTCTCTAGCTCACATCATAGCCTCGGAATTAAGAGAAAAAGTTTCAGACGGATTAACACTCAAAATTACGTCCGTGAGAGGAAGTAAAGAATGACCTATAACATAACTGGGTGGAAAGGCTTGGCGAGGAGTGGGTTTTTGAAACCTAAACGTTCAGAAACTCTCCTTTCGGCAATTCAGCCTTCTTGCCAGGTCCCACGAAACAAGGCAAAATGTGGTCGGATATTAGATGAGACTACTCGACGAAAAGGTGTAAACCCCAGTAGTCTGATAAACGTTGAAATTTCCAGTTTCAGCACCACACAAGCCTCAAACATACTTGAGCCAAAGGTAAATCCTGTGGAGGTGTATCACCACCTAGCTCTAAGTGAAGAGCAGAAAGAGGACAGTGAATGGAGGTGAAGTAAAAGTGTTTTCAAAGAAGTTTTTAGTTGTTTTCTATGTTGTTTTACTTTGTTCAGTAGTAGCCTTGAGTCTGAAGATTTCGGGAAGTTTGGTAAGAGAAACAAATCCCGATACAATGCCGTTATTACCGGATGAACTTTTTAAGGAGTCAAATTCCACCGATAATTCTACTAGTGAAACTGTAGGTACAACTAGTATATCCGATGAAATTTGTAAAGTTGAAGGCAACAATCCTGTATATATATTGGTCTTCGGGGATGAGGAAGAGAGAGATGTGTCTTATATAAGCAAGTTTGGTTGGTTGATGAATTGGAAAAATTATGCTGGTCTTCAAATAGAACGTGGAGATAAAGCATTAGCGAGAGACTTTGGCATAGATTTGCGGATTCTTGACTTTCTAGGATGGGATAGCGATGACAATAAAGATACATTAAACGACCTCATTGTTGATTTGAAGGAACAGACAAAACATTACATTGACACGTTATATATCGGCAAGTATTGGTGGGGTTATGTTGACGCAATCATCGGGATAACAACTCAGCATGTCACTGATTCGGCTGGGCGTGCATATCTGGGAGGAAATTTTGCTATAATAAAATGGCAAACTTCCTTCTTCTTCGACCTTTCCTGGGCTGACGATAATATAGTCCAGCATGAGGTCAGTCATTGGTATGAGGCTGAAGACCATAAAGACGGTTGTTGTGCTATGGCTACAGGACATTCGCACTTTCAGTCAATAATCTCAGAAGACGGATATTATTGGCTGATTTGCGAAAATGTTGTCTGCGGTTACACCAGCAATAGTTGGTGTACAACCTGTCGCAATACAATATGGGCTAACAGAGGAAAATTCAATTCTACTGGTGGAGACAGACTGGTCTCAAGTGGACGTGGTGGTGTGGAGATTCCGATTGATATGGAGAGTTTGAATATGCCGCCATTTCGCTTATATGTGTTGCCAACGTTGGTCTTTGTAATCTTGGTGAGCTGTGGTATTTACATATTGCTGAGAAGGGTGCTAAGACTGTGGAAGCAAAAGAAATCAGCCTAAGTAAAAAAAAGCTTTGCGGAGTTGCTTTAATCGTTATTATCGTTTCTGTAGCACTCACCATCTTTCTACTACCGACAAACCAAACATTTCAACCTAAAGCTGTCATAATCGACCAAGCGGTGATTACAGAAGGCTTTAATCCAGCCTTCACCAATCCAGTCACAAACATCCTAGAAGAGGCTGGGTACATAATTGACTACTATAAGGGTGCAGAAGTAACTGTGGAATTTTACAAGAACCTGCCAAAACACGGTTATAGCATAATCATCATAAGAACCCACTCAAGACCAACTGGTATCTGCACAGGTGAACAATACGAAAAAACAAAGTATGTCTCCGAGCAACTAAATGGTCAACTCATACAAATATTCGTAACCACAGAATCCTATTTTGGAATAACAGCAACCTTTGTCGAAGACAGCATGAGAGGAAAGTTCCGAAACTCCACAATCCTGATGATGGGCTGTGACGGTTTATCAGAAACAACTATGGCTGAAGCATTTGTAGGTAGAGGTGCTAAAGTTTACATAGGCTGGCGGCAATCAGTACTAGCCGATCACACAGACATAACAACTGAACTTCTACTTAAACACCTAATCACAGAAAGAAAAACAATAGAACAGGCAGTGACGCAGACAATGAAAGAAGTGGGACCATACCCGATATTGGGATACTATCCTCCTGGAGCGGATGACTTGATTACTTAGGAGGCGATAGGTTTCCTATGGGTTGGTCTAGGTGTAGTCTGGTTCAAAGTAGAGAGGAAACCTTAATCTTCCCCTCTTTTTCTATTTATTTGAAGTTTTAAGAGGAATGAAAAGTGACTCAATCTAACTGGTGGACAAAAGAGCAGGTTAAAAAAATCTTAAAGAAAATTGAGGAGAAGAAGGTGGAGTAAACGCCCACATACATATCCTTTGATACTCCTAAAGAAGTGGATCAATACATAAGAAGACATCAATTACAACCTGGACGATACAGCACAAAAGATGTTTACATCAAATCGATAAAGAAAACTAAAATATGGTTGGAAATAAAATGAGTGATGAACCTATTGTAAAGATAATCAAAAGAATTATCGATGATCAGAGAAAAAAGACATGGATGAGAGCTATCCAAAACAAAAAAGACGATCTAAAAATTGTTTGTGGTTTCATTAGTTGTTTTGAAGATGACGATGTCGCTAATTGTAGCAAGTGTGGACGAGAAATATCCATACGGAGATGGCTCAAAAAAGAAGCAGAGAAACATTCTATTCCCATAATTTGTTTAGATTGTTGTATTGACCTAGATAAAAATGAGGTCGAATTACTTTAATTTAAATCTATAACACCCAAACACCCAATATAATAAAGCCGTTGCACAAATGAACCTTATTTTAACCCTCTTTTACGGCTGTACCTAGAAATTTTGATTACTACTAACGATAAAAACAAGTACCAGTACGTATATCTTCTCTTCTTTGTAATTCTTTTTCACAGAAAGCAATCAAAATCTGGAGACTTTTATCACTCAAAAAAGTCAATTTGTAGTGGATACTTTCTAATATATTTTCATCATCTGTTTTTGGTGATGGATTAAGTCGCCAACTAGTTTTTGCTTTTAACATTTTGTTACCTAAATATTCTGAAATTAATTCCTTATTAGTCTTTTCAACATTATTTTTATTGGTCATCTTAATTCCTTCTATTCCATAAATTTCTGATCAATTTCAACCTGTTAGTAGTTTGTGATTATCGACAGATTTCTCAGTGTATCCACAATTCAAACAGCCCCAGATGTGTCTATCTTTAAAATATTCCAAACTGGGTTTGTTACACTTTGGACAAGTTTTTTCAGAATATTCAATTTTTTTACTATTAATTTTTTCTTCTTCTATTTCAGTTTGTATCCTTGCAGTTTTATGTAAAATAACTTGAGGTTTTTCAATCTTTCTTATTACAACTTGTTTAATTTCTTCAGTTTTGAGTAACTGTGATTTAGTTTTAATTGTAGGTTCTTCTACCAATGTCTCTGGTTCTTTTGTTAATATTGACAGTTCTGGTTTTACTTCTGTTTTCTTTCCTGTATATTGTTCAACCATACTTGCAGACATTTCATCTATTCTCCGTCCACCCAAAGCTAAATAGTGGTAAGCTGTTTGTAACTGTGTCCATCCAAACCACTCCAGTAGATGTTCAGGAGAAGTAGTTGGTATTTTCACAAATGTTGATGCTCTATTGAATCGAAAATAATGACTATAAAGTTTAGGGTCAAACTCTTTAATGATTTCCCACGCATACTCTCTTTTAAGGTTCCAAACTTTCTCTCCTGTTTCCGTCCGTTCCCACTGTTGTTTAATCAAATCAACATAAGGTAAACTGAGTGAGAGTTTTAGAGGAGATTCTCTTTTTCCGTGTTTAAGAGCAAGAGCATAAATCAATAATGCTTCTTTTTCTTCACTAAGTTCAATATCTTCTTCCCTTATTCCGGGTCTCTCAGGAGAGGTCTTTATAATGTAAGCGTTCGGTTCTTTCCTCCAATCCTTTCCTTGTTGACGAAGATTAATCCTTTCTTGCATTGAAAATATACTAACCTTAAACCTTCTGGGTCTATCACCGACAACTTCTGCCAATCTCAACCCAGTCCAATAAAATATTGCTAACAAACTAGCATCTCGTAATGGATCAATTCCTAAGTAAAATTTGTTCTTCCTATCTTTTTTAACTTTTAACATCAATTCTGTTAACTGATTTATTGTCATCTGTCTTTTTTGCTTTCCATATTTGTATCTATGGATATAATGTTTCCTTTCAACCATGTTTTCACCATGCCTATTTCAAACGTTTAAATAAATTCAAGTTTATTTAAAACATGATACTTTTCAGAGGTTAAAACAAAAATCTCCATGATACCAATACTCTTAATAAATTGATAAAACGGTCGTTGGTATTTTTTCACAATTCTCACACACCTAATGGGTAGTGTTTCTCTAACCATCTCACGATTTCATGAGCTTTTCTTGTAGAGACATTAAAGAAATATTGGACCTCCTCATACATATATTTCTTTCCTTTTGAATCAACTAACTTTTCTAAAATCCCTACTGCCTTATCACAATAATCAGCAAATGATACATCTTCTTTAGCTTTTTCTATTTCCTTCTCTCCTTGTTCTTGATAAAATGCTATTGCTCGCGCTCTCTTCCTCTCATAAGCAGGAAAAATATTTTTATGACAACCACAATAAATACACTCTTCTATCCCAAATCTCTTAAATTCTTTCTTCATACTTCCGTGCAGGTCTTTGAGAATTATATAATCATCACAACTTTTATTACAGTTCTTGAGATCATGTCCTTTTATACATTTCCATAACTCTGGACACTCCAAGCACGTATCCCTTCCACATTCTGCAATCAACTGACCGGGACTGAACAAGTAAATATTGTATGCAGTTCTTCTGGTTAAATGATCAACCCACTGTGAATGTTTTGTTCGAAAGACTCTGCCAATTCCTCGGTCGTACATTTCAACTGTATAATTAATGTAATATTCTCGTACAGTTTTGTCAATAAGATTTCGATTCACAACGGGAATGAATAATGGGTTATTTTCAAATCTCGTTGATTCAATTGTCTGCACAATAATCCTCTGCCATACATCATACCATGTTCTAGCTGCAAGATGGAATGTTGGTTCTTCTAGTACAATACATTTTCTTGATGGAAGTATTCGTTGTATTTTTATAAATTCCTGACCTTTAAGTACTATTTGATCTACTGTTAGTTGAGGGTCTATAACATCTGCGATACTTATTGCTGTGTAAGTTTTGGAACTTCCAGCTTCACCGACAAGAGTCATCCTAATTGGTTTAACCTTATTAACTTTCTCCATCAACTCAATAAAAAAATGAGGCACAACACCAAGTTCAGCATTATATGGTAAAATTCTTCCTCTCCAGTTTATTGGTTGAAGAAATCCATTTGGTTCCCATCCTGTATAGTCGCAAATCCTCAACCATTTCTGCCAGTCTTCATCCTTTGGTAAAATTCTATTCTTTTCAAAATCAGTATCTATGTCGAATTCTTCTTCTAGTTCTGACATTTCAACCTAAAATCCTGTTGCTGGAATTCTTCTCCATGTTATTCCCATACTCGTGAACAGATTAATCGCTGCCTGAAGCCTTCCATACCAGTCTGTTTCCACCACTTCTTGCTTACTTTCCGCTAAAATATCTCCTCTCACTGGAACTCCACAGCATGTTACTGGTGTTGCAAATTCATATGTTTCAGAGCAGTCTTCAGCCTCTCTCAAATAATCCTCTGTAATATTTGTTGCTGGAATCAACGCTTCCAACGCTTTCACGTGTTGTGCGAACGCCGTTTCATCAGCCGCGTTCAATAAACACCTATCAATCTGTCGTCGTACAATTTCACCAAAATCTAGCTTTTCACCGATCTGTGGTTTTTCAAGTTCCTTAAATCTCGGTGAAGCCTTAACCTTATAATACCCACTACTCATGTTTTACATCTCCTTAATATCCATGTTCTTTATCCCATTTTTCTTTGTATCGACGATCTGTAATATGACGTCCAATCCAGCCTGGTCTCTCTTCTGGGGGCATCATTGGAGGTGGAGCTCCTGCACTAGCTCTCTGCATTTCAATCAATTGTCTTCTTCCAACCCCACCAATAGATGGCGACAGATTCAAATACTGATTAACTATATGTGCCCAAAATCTTATGCCCTTTCTAGTTTTTGTATTTCCTTTTGAATCAATATATTGACCTCCTCCCCTCCAACTAAAATAAGCTAAAGCTGCTTGTAATTGTTCATTAATAATAGCAAGTCTACGCATGTCAAATTGTCCCAACATAAGTGTTGTAGCATCTGTTCCTAGCTGTGGTGATAAACTCTCTGCAACTTTCATTCCAGCAGTTTCAAAAGCTTCTTCTGGTGTTTGTGGAGGTCTACTCGCTTGCCGTATCTCTCTTGTCCTAAACTTCATTTCATCAAGTTTTTCGCGCTGTCGTTTTTGACTGCTTTCCGCAACAACCAACACACAGTCCTCCTATGTAAATACTCCAAAGTTAAACATCACAAACACAATTAACGCACCTAACGCCATCCATAACATTCCCTGATACAATTGCTGTTTTGCACTGGCTCCCAATCCTTTCCCAAAAATCTTCGCTGCCTCTCTGTCTTGTTCTTCCTCAATTTCCTCCTCCGTAATGGGTGGAAGGTCCTCCGGTGTAAATCCTGGTTCAAGTTCAACAGTTACACAAATTTTGCTTTCATCTAACATTTTCCTTTGTTCCTCAGGAATCTCACCATAAAACTTCTCTCCCCACAAAACTCTCGTTGCATCACTTAACGTTCCCAACATCTTTCCTTTCTCTCCAACCTGAACAATAGGCATCTCCCACTCAAATGTCTTACCACAATGCAAACATTGTATTTCTTCTGTCCTAGACATTTCAACAAGGTTTTCTGGATTTTCTATCCCCGGTTTCGCTGACTCAAATCTATACGTATAAGCTGTTCCCTCTTTTCCAAAAAATCGGGTGATCATTTTCCCGTGCTCATTAAACACATACGATCCTCCCCATTTCCAAAATCGTTTTGTAAGACCTCGTTTCGAACCGCAAGTAATCGATTTTGCTGTTTCCTCTGTAATAATAAAACGCTGTCCTCGCCTATCTCGTTCTCTCAAATACATGACTTCCCGTCCGGGTTTCATCCTTTTAATAATCAGTAAGGTCATAAACAAAATCAACAAACAAACAATTATTCCAACGCCCGCAGGAGACATAAAAAACTCTAACATTCACCTTCTCCTCCTTTTCTTCTTTTTTCTATCAATAAACCTTTTACTCTGTGGCAGGTTTCTTCTCATTATGTTCTTTATCTCTTCTTTTCCCTGTCTCGAACGTTCTTGAAGGGTCTGCTTCCTCTCCAAAACCTTTGTTTTGAACGCTCTACCTACCTTCTTCACTTTTGGAGGAACAAACTCTTCGTACTGTTCAGAAAAGAATTGTTGGGTTCCTTTTTTAATTTTTTCCATACGTGACAAATTTTTCTCCTGCCTAATAACTTACCCAAATTAAATGTATATCTGTTTCTATATATAATTTTATGGGAAAACCCTCATTTTTCACATTTTCCATCAAAAATCTTAAATATCAAACCCAAGTAAATAAAATATCGTGGGTCAGTGATTAGGTGGTGTATGTAGAATGGCTGGAGGCTTAATGGAGTCGGTCTATCCGATCCTCGGTTACGTTCTTGCCATAGCCATAGTCCTGGTCATCGCCACTCTGTCCTTCATGGTGACAGTCAGTGCAGCTCTCGTTAGTGCGGGCACCACAATGGCAAGCATCTTAGCGCTTGTAGCGCTCCTGGTAGGGGTTGCTGCCGCAATAACCATAATCAAGAAGACATAGACAACACTCAGATACTATCTTAGACCGAATTAGAAACACATTTTTATTTCCCCCATTTTTAGGGATAATCCATATTCCGTGAAGAAAGTGAGGTAAAGGTAAATGAGCAAAAAACGGATAGAAGTAAAAGCAACTGACTACACTCGCAGAGGCAAACGCATTCACCGCAAAGCTTTCTCTTACCTAAAAGACACCGGTAAAGCGTGGCGAACACGCAAAGCTAAAGGTCCAAAAGGAATATGTGGTCTTTGTGGTAGACCTGTATGGGCACGAGGCAGAAAATACAAAGATCGTTGGTATCACTACGATTGTTATGTCGTAAAAGTTCATCCCAAACGGGTGGTCACTTAGGAGGCGACAAACAAAGTTGCCATGGACTTGTAGTATATGCGGAAAAACTTACATGCGACCTAACGCTACCCGTCGTGAAGTCCTCAACGCATGGTGGAAGCACATGAAGAAAGACCACCCAGTCCTCTATGCCAAAAAGAAGAAAGCTGCCATCAGAAAAGCTCTTGCAACCAAACGTAAACGTGGAATTATAGGTAAGCACAAAAAGGGAAGAAAGTAAATGATAACCAAAGCACGTCTAGAGAAAGAGATCAAAAAAGAAATGAAAGAACATCCTTGGGCAAGCAAAAAGATTGCTACAAGAATAGCCATTGATCATCTTAAACCAAGAAAACGGAGGAAAAAGTAATGCAACAAAAAAGAAAGAAAACTAGAAAAACAAGGAAAAGAATAGTTATAGACTACGTTAAAGTTCAGACTCCAAATCTTCCTACTGGTTACTTCTTATTAACTGAAGGAGAGATACGCTCTTTACAATCAAAAACAAAAAAGAGGTTTAGGAAATGACCGGATATCATCGCATGTATTGGGCACTCCGTAAGCAAGGATTGTCCGATTCCGAAGCGCGAGAAAAAGTTCGAGAACATTTTGGCACAAAAAACAAAAGAAAGAGAGGCAAAAAGAGGTGAAAAATTGACTCGTAAATCTCCCGTTCGTCACCATGTAAGAAGTCATAGAAGACAAGGTCATATCATTCGAAGCTATATCCGTGGAAGAGGAACAGTATTTCCTCAATACTCCAGAAGAGCTGTTGAAGACTTCAGCAAATCCCATGAACCGCGTGAATACACTGTCACATTTAAATATCTTGATCGCAGAAGAGAAACTGTAAAAACCATTGCTCATAGTCCAAAAGAAGCAATTCTTTTTGCAGATACAAGAAGAGCTAGAAAAACCCAAAGACCGGTTGAAATCGTTGTCAAAAACATGATAGGAGCTATTGTCGGCAAAATTGGTGCAAAATTTATCGGTGGAATAAAAGAAATGGCTGCAGCATACAAGGAGCACCGAGCGCTTTCACGAGAAGAAGAGGAAGCACGTAAAGAACATCTGGAGTTGTTGAGAGAAAAAGCAGAGTTAGAGAAAGAGAAACGTCTCGAAGTCAAGAAAGCACGAGCACGAGCTGGAGATGTCGCAATGCAACGATACCTAACAAAGAAAGGCATAACGTGGTAAGTCACTAATCCGATAAAAAATCTTAAATCCCCTTCACTCAATATATAGTATTGGAGCTGACAACTACGAAACAGCCACTCGAAATCATCATCGACATCCTCAACCAGATCGGAGAGTGGATTGAAGAAATAGGGAAGAAAATTGTAAATTTTTTCAACCGTTAGTCACTAGGTGGTGGGTTAGAGTTGAGTAAAAGATTGAAACAACTCAAGAAGAAAGAACTTAAACTTTTGAATGAACTAGAAAAAACGCGCAAACAAATATGGGAAATCGTCGAGAAAAGAGGTAAACAAAAGAAATGACAGACTCCATTCCTCCCTTCGACAAACTCGACAACTTCCACCTCACCTTTAAAGGTTACGACCTCGGCAATATTTTTAATCCCTACGGATGGCGTATCTACGTCCTATTTTTAGTTACCGCTTCTGGTCTAGCCTGGATATTTTTTGGCTTCGACTCCTGCTTCGACCAACTTGAGTGGGGAGGAAGGTATTTCTTAAGTTTCCTTGGTGGAACACACTCTTTTTCTGATGTACTCAATATAATGCAGTACCGTTACGGAATCGCAACACACTTCTCTGCTGCGGTGATTTACGGTCTCATGTTCTATGCCATCAGTCAATACTACGAAAAGGTTGGAATAAAGAGATCACTCAACCTTTTCATGAGTGCCATACTCACAGTTTTTGCTGTGTCAATTTTCGAGTTTTCATGGAATATAACATACGCTTTCACGCAAAATCAACCTTGGACAATTACCTTCCGATACAAACAAAGTCAAATCCTTACGCAAAACCTCACCTTCTTCATCGCAGGAATCCTCTTCATACTTTTCATCTTAGCTACACCCGGGATGACAAGGTTTTATTATAAAAAACATAACAAAATTTTTGATTCCTATCGTTTCCGTATAAATAAGAAATTTGAATTTCTAGTCCTTTTATCAGTTGGTTTATGGTTTCTATGGTTCTATTATCCTTTACCAACAAGACAAATTTCTGTTCCTTTAGAAACTGGAGGAGAATGGTTTTCTTCATCTAATTTTCCACAAACCATGTACACTGTTGATCTTGATCCCACCGACAACGTAGCTATCGGTGAGCCGTATTTTGTAGAAGATAACATTATTCACACGGTCAATACAGTAATAAAAATTATATGGGCGTACACCATATTTTATTTTGGGAAGGTGATTGTATGGGATACAAAGGAATAGGTATTTTGTTAACTATAGTGGTTGCTGTAGGTTACATTGCATTTCTTACGGTGACTGCTCCATCACCAGAAGAGGAAATCAGTGGAGTTTGGGAATATGAAGAAGGAACAAAAGAGTCGAAAAAACCCAGTAATGTGGCTTTGTCTCTTAAGTTCATTCTGGAGGTAAAGAAATTTGAATAAAAAAAGTTTATCTCTAATAATTTTGCTCATAATTTCATCAGTTGTGACTATTTTTAGCGTTTCAGTTTTCTCAGTTTACATTACGACAGATACATGGTCTGACGGGTTTGAATCTAGTCCTGATCCATTCTCGCCTTGGGACTTTACACAGAATGTACAGGTAAATACCACTTATCCTCACGGTGGAATTAATAGTGCGGAAGGGACAGACGTATGGTCATACATTAGCAAAGATTTGAATTACAGCAAAACGACTGTAAGGATAGTTGTTTGGCTTAGACTTGAGGACATAACATCAACATCTACAGACAGAGATTTCTTCTGGATTTATGATTATTGGAGTCAGGGACAAGTAATTCTCCAACTTGACGCAAACGGAACAACATACTTCAGGTTAAGAGTTTATGATGGACTTGGCGGATATAATGTTGTGAGTTCTGTCACTCAATATTTCCAAGCTGGACAGTGGTATAAAATACAAGTATGGTGTGACTGCGATCCATATACAAACGGTGAGGTTGAGGTTAAAGTTAATAATGTAGTCTGGATTACAGTTACAGGAATAAATTGGGACAGTTTAGGCTACTACGATCCTTACATGAATGACTATATGGAAACTCAACTCTATAACCCAACTAATCACAATTACAAAACTTTGTTTGACGATTACGATGTAGCATGGGTTTACTCACCACCACTTTCTGCTACAATAAGTCACAATTTGACTACGTCTGGAGATAGGATGTACCAATGGAGAAATATCACATTCACTTGTACAGTTTCTGGAGGTACTTCACCATACACATATCAGTGGTATAGTAACGGTAATCCAGTTTCTGGAGCCACGAGTGTGTCGTGGACAAGCACTCGCACAACAGTCGGTGATTTTAACATATTCTGCAGAGTGACTGATCAAGTTCCAAGCTCTACTGATAGCAACACAATAACTTTACATGTTTATTCTGCTTCTCCTCCTGTGTCAGGAGAGTATTTCTTTGAAGACTTTGAACACATTAATATGAATAATTGGGTTTTTGAGAACTCTTCAGGACTTTTATTTCCTAACTCAACTATAGCAAAAAAATTCGGTACATATGGATGTAGGATAATAACTGGGGTAGAAACTGATTCAATGTATGTAGACATAACAGGAAAGA
>Ga0315314_1002484_pt1 | contig 15187 bp, 17 predicted proteins | sample TDP9_MG_FD_203631 | JGI IMG/M metagenome (GOLD analysis project Ga0315314, IMG submission 203631) | Freshwater sediment microbial communities from Lake Towuti, South Sulawesi, Indonesia - TDP9 | ecosystem: Environmental > Aquatic > Freshwater > Lake > Sediment | place: Indonesia: South Sulawesi...
CGTCACCTCAATTCTTCCTCTTATCTCGGCGGGTTCGTCACGGTCCCGAATGAGTATAACAGAAAAATGTTTAGTGAGGGCTTCTGGGGCTTCCCATCCAACAACCTCGTTGTGGTTGAGTTCTGGAAAAACACCATACGCACTGACAACCTTGCTGTTCTCATTAAATTGAGTCTTCATCCGATGTGCTATAGCGCTGTATTGCCCAAACCCATAAACCACAGGCACAGTATCCATTAGTTCGAGTGCCAGTCTCTTTGCAAAGTTGTTCTTAACTGGAACTGTAGGCGAGTTTGCCTCTCCCAAACTCTTCACAACCCTAATCGTTTCATCAATCTCCCCTCTCACGTCAGAAAGCACGCCGATTTTCTCTAGCAAAACTGGGAGAGGAAAGAAGAGATACGAAATTGCAGCACGAGGAGGAAGCCCTCCAGGCATTCGCACAACGGGCAAATTCAACTTCTTAGAAAAGGAAAGCAAGTGTCCTCCAGAGGTTATGGACACAACCATACACTTTTTACGAAGAGCATCCACAAATGAACTCAGGGTTTCTTCAGTTTCCCCTGAGTAACTAACCACAAACACGAGAGTTCCTTCGTCCACGTAAGCGGGAAGAGCGTAATCCCTTGAAACCTCTACAGAAATAGGTAGTTCATCCCGCAGCCAATCTCTAAGAATTTCTCCCCCCACCGCAGAGCCTCCCATACCAGTGACAACGATGTTGCGAGGCTTATTGTATTTGATTGAAACCTTTCGTGAAATGTTAACTTTGGCTGGAACCGTTATTCGCTTAGCCCGCGCGACAGCATCCTGAGAATACTCTGGAGTTTTCACACAATGGCTTAGCATTCCACTTTCATCAATCCTCTTGATCTCGTCGATTCGATCTAAAATAGAGGCATCTGGCATTTTTCACCGCCAACTAAACCATTATTTTCTTTAAAGCATTTAAGAAATAGGGTATGTTTCCTTTACTTGTGAGGTGCCTTATTAATGAGATATGGGCAGAAACTTTCTATAGCGATTCCCGCCTCGTTGGTTTCGGATGTTCCCCATCTCAGAGAGAAAACTTTTAGAATTGGGCTGGTTGGAAGAGCAGCCGCAATTTTCCGAGTTGACGAGATAAAAGTGTTTCCAGACATTCTAGGTGTTGATCAAAGCAAAGAGGCAAATCTGATTTCCATGATTCTTTCTTACATGGAGACCCCTCAATATTTGCGGAAGCGTTTGTTCGAGATAAAGCCAGAATTGCGATACGTGGGTATTCTTCCACCTTTGCGCACTCCACATCATCCCTTGACGAATAAGTTAAAGGACTTAACTTTAGGAGAACATCGAGAAGGCGTCGTTGTGACTTCGGTTAAGAAAGGTTCTCTAGTGGACATTGGAGTGGAGCGACCTGCCCTCATCTCCGAAAAAAGAATCCCAATCAACACCCGGGTCACAGTGAAAATTGTCAATCTTGGAGATTCTCCAAAGGCAGTTGTGGTGAGTCGTGATGAAATTGAAGGTTACTGGGGTTACCAAGTGGTTACCTCAAATGTGACTTTAGGTCGATTGTTAAGAAGCCGATCTTTCGACTTGGTAGTAGCAACGTCTAAGTACGGAGTACCTTTAATAGAGGTTGCCGAAGAGTTGGTGAAACGCTGGAAGAAATCGAGCAGAGTGTTAATTGTCTTCGGTGCTCCTGCTAAGGGGCTCTATGACATAATAGCGCAGGAAGGCCTAAAACTCAGTGAGGTCACAGACTTTGTGGTTAACACCATTCTGGGGCAAGGAACCGAGACTGTGAGAACTGAGGAGGCGCTGTACTCGTCTTTGGCGGTTTTGAACTCGCTTGTCTGGAAATAATACCCGTATATTTTGATTGTATTGATGCTGGTTCGAATTAGTATCTATTAATCTTTCGTATCTTTTCCAGATCGTCCTTGTGGAGTTGTAAGTCTATTAGTTTCCCGTTGTCTCCCCTGACTTTAAGGCACCTTAGACTGTTTCTGTCCCTCTTGCAGATCAATCCATAAAACTTCTTACAAAAGGCTCTTAGTTCACACATGTTTTACCTTCCTTAGTTTCTTGGTCAAATTTGTAGTTTTCATCTCCTTGTGTTTGTGCTCTTAACCAAAAAAGGGGGTGTTTAAAGGAGGTTTTTCGCAGCTAGACACTGGCGATGTTTTGGTTTTTCACCTCCGGACCCCAGTCATTGGTGCATGTTTTATTAAATATTTATGAATTTGCAGTATTCTTAATTCAGATTCGGAATCTTTGTGCCTTAGACTTTGGAAGCGTTTACTCATCCATTGCTTGTCCACCGCCTAGAGAAGAAACCTACAGTGTTTACACGAGAAAATTCTGAATCCGAGTGAACAACAATAGGAATTCATAAACATTTTATTCACATCAATGGCAGAGTAAACGCGAATGTCCCATTACAGAACGGTCAAGCTACCAGAACCGATGGTTAAAACGATAGAAAGGATACTTAAAGAACACCCTGAATGTGGATGGCAGAGTATCTCGGAATTTGTCAGAGATGCGGTGAGATATTCTTTCTATTGGAAACAAGAATATTTGAAATGAATCATTTATGATTCATCAGTGATTCATAAAATTTAAAAGCATACTAGTACATTTTGTAGAAGAATTGAAACTAACAACAGGTGAGGGAAGAGAGTCAATTGCCAAAGAAAGCGTCAATAACTATCTCTTTACTAGATGAAAGCGAAGAAAAGACAAATGAAGAACTTGAAAAGGAAATACTCAGAGAATTGTCGAAGATAACCTCTAGAATCCCTTGGTGCAAGAAAATCGAAAAAGTAGCAGTGACAGACTTGAAATAAGACACATGCAGTAAAAGATGTTAGGAACAGCAAAAACTTTGGCAAAGTCTTCTGCATCCCTCATCATCGCGTACATCCAGTGAAAAATACTTTCTTCCATCCGAGAGGTTCGCAACATTTATAACCCAACACTCTCATTGAAACAAAAGGCAACATGAAAACAACGGAACAAAGAAGGAATAACCAGACATGGGTCACCGAAGGAAGCACGCTCCAAAGAGGGGTTCACTAGCCTATTTACCCAGAGGACGTGCTGCAAGTGAAATCGGCAGAATACGATTTTGGCCCACAGTGGAAGAAGGACCTGCATTGCTTGGTTTTATGGGCTACAAAGCTGGAACAACCCATGTCTACATGGTGGAAGATAAACCAGCATCTCCAGACTTTGGCAAGGAGACAGCCCACACAGCAACTATCCTCGACACTCCACCAATTCTAATTTGCGCCCTCCGTGCCTACACCAAAACTTCGGATGGCCTAAAGACCTTGACTGAAGCTTGGATGAAGAATCCTCCGGATGACTTCGACCGCCTCCTCACCCTTCCAGAAAACTTTAACCCAGAAAACACCATCAAGAAAATGGAAGAAAACCTCGAAAAGATTGCGGAATTTCGCTTTTTAGCCTCCACTCAACCAAGACTAGCGGGAGTTCCAAAGAAAAAACCTGAACTAATGGAAATCAAGGTGGATGGAGGGTCTATAAAAGACCAATTCACGTACGTTAAAAAACTGTTAGGAAAAACGATCTCTGTAGCGGATGTCTTCAAAGAAGGACAATTTTTAGATGTTATATCAGTGACGAAAGGAAAGGGATGGCAGGGACCAGTGAAACGCTGGGGAGTGAGAATCCGGTCTCGGAAATCCCGAAAAACCAAAAGAGGCGTTGGCACTCTTGGACCATGGAACCCTCGAAGGGTCCTGTACACGGTTCCAAGAGCGGGTCAAATGGGTTACCACCAGAGAACCGAATACAACAAACGCATTTTAAAAGTCGGAACGAACGGAAACGAGGTCACTCCGAAAGGAGGGTTCTTACGATATGGACCAATAAAGGGAACATACCTGCTCATAGACGGAAGCCTACCAGGTCCAGCCAAACGCCTCATACGACTACGATGTCCGGCACGACCACCCAGAAAAGCCCCTGAAGCCCCACCAAAAATCACACAAATATCCCTCGAATCACCGCAATGATAAGTTGGGTAAACAATGGGTAAAATATCAGCAAAAGTCTTTAATCTCAAGGGCGAAGCTGCTGGAAAAGTTCGTCTGTCTCCCATTTTCAAAACACCGCTTAGACCCGATGTTATAAAGAGGGCTGTTATCGCTGTTCAATCTCATAGTTTTCAACCGCAGGGTCGAGACATCTTTGCTGGAAAAAGAACAACCGCCGAATCTCGAGGAGTTGGTTTGGGAATTTCAAGGGTTTCAAGAGTGAAGGGAGGCCAACGAGCCGCTTTTATCACCTCTGCCGTAGGGGGACGACCCACACACCCACCGAAAGTTGAAAAGAAAATTGACAAGAAAATTCCTCGGAAGGAGATGAGGCTTGCTTTGCGGTCAGCAGTGGCAGCAACTGCCTCAAAAGAAATGGTATCTTCTCGTGGACATGTGGTAGATGAGGTCCCAGACTTTCCATTCGTTGTGGTGGATGAAGTCCAGAGCCTACGAAAAACCCGAGAGGTTAGAGATGCACTAATTCGGTTGGGAGTTTGGCCTGATATCTATCGGGTTAGGGAGAGCAGAAAGGTTAGGGCTGGCAAAGGCAAGAGGCGAGGTCGAAGAATCAAACAGTCAGTTGGACCACTTATGGTAATCGCCAAAGATGAAGGAGTTGTTGAAGCAGCCCAAAACATTCCAGGAGTGGACATTGCAACTATAGATAGCCTGAATATAGAACTTTTAGCCCCAGGAACCCATCCTGGAAGGCTCACCTTATGGACGAATTCGGCTTTCCAAAAGTTGGAATCCGTGCTTGGAGGTAAGCAATGAGATGGACCCCTACGAGGTTATCCGTTATCCTCTCATGACAGAGGTTACGAGTCGCATACTTGAAACCGAAAACAAACTTGTCTTCATCGTAAACACAGCAGCAACAAAGACAGACATCAAAAAGGCTGTGGAGCAGCTCTACGAAGTCGTGGTGGAAAAAGTCAATATAGTAATAACATCAAAAGGTCAAAAAAAGGCGTTTGTAAAACTTCATCCCGACTATAAGGCGGTAGATGTAGCAATCAAACTAGGCATTCTATAGGAGGCACAAGTATGGGTAAGAGAATTCGTGTTCAAAGACGCGGCAGGGGTTCTCCAACGTTTCGAGCATCCTCTCACAAGAGAGTTGCCCCAGCCCACTATCCTATCCTATCCAAAGAAGAGAGAGAAGGAGTTGTTCATGGTCAAATCTCGGGGATTCTTCATGAAACCGGCAGGGGGTCACCAATAGCCTCAGTGAGGCTGGAAACAGGTCAAACGTTCTACACGGTTATCCCAGAAGGCGTCTACGAAGGTCAACCCACACAGGTTGGGAGCAAAGCTTCTATAGACATCGGCAATGTGCTTCCTTTAGGCAGCATCCCAGAAGGCACCATTGTGTGCAACATTGAACTTTCACCTGGAGATGGAGGCAAGATCGCACGTTCGTCTGGAGCCTACGCAACTGTGGTGGCTCACACCTCCGAGGGAACAATGATAAAGCTTCCTTCTGGAAAAACCCGATATGTGAGTGACCTCTGTCGAGCAACCATTGGGGTTATCTCTGGAGCTGGTCGAGTTGAAAAACCCTTTCTTAAGGCTGGCGCCAAGTTTCATTGGAAACGATCTAAGGGTCTGAAGTATCCGCGAACTCGGGGTGTTGCTATGGTGGCAGCGTCTCATCCGTACGGAAGTAGTAAGAGAGGTGGACGTAAGGGTACTACGGTTTCTCGTGGTGCACCGCCAGGGAAAAAAGTTGGATTAATAGCGGCAAGGAGCACTGGTCGTAAAGGAAAGAGAGGATAACTTTATTGCTGAAACTTTTAATAGAATCTAGTAAGTCAAGTGAAGTGAGGTAGAGACCTTGCCCAAAGAATTCGCCTATCGTGGTCATACGTTAAATGAACTGGGAAGTATGTCAATGGACGAGTTCATAAGGATACTTCCGTCAAGACAACGCCGAAGTCTGCACCGTGGGCTAGCACCAGAACAAAGAGTCCTTCTAGAAAATGTACGAAAAGCAAAAGAGTCGTTAAAAGAGGGACAAAAGGTTGTTGTCAAAACTCATTCACGAGACATGATTATCCTTCCGGAGATGATTGGTGTCACTTTCCTAGTTCACAATGGGAAGGATTTCACCTCTGTGGATATAATTCCTGAGATGATTGGACATTATTTGGGCGAATTTGCCATCACAAACAAGCCAGTTAAACATGGGTCGCCTGGCATCGGGGCATCACGTTCATCCATGTATGTCCCCCTAAAATAGTGACGAAAACGCTTAAGCTGGCTGTTTAACAAAGTATAGAAAAGTTGAAGTGTGTTTCTCAGGGTCAAGCTCGGTAAGTTGGTTCAGTTGGTTCCTTTTTCTCCATTGGAGTGATTTGGGGAAGGGGAATTGGGGGAGGAATATTTAGGGTTCTGGTGATAATCACGGACTCTAGGAACACAACATTCGAGATCGATTGGACAACAATCGATGGTGGAGGCTTCCTTTCTACGTAGCTGCTGTGGATTTTCTTTAGTTCATCTTGCTTCCCTTTTATGAGGGCTCTTCCTTTTACGCTAATTTGAGCTACTGGAGGCGTGTAATTTATGGTCAAAACAAAGGGAGCCTCTAAAATGTCTGGTCGTTTCTTGTTTATCCCAAGAATGTTAAGGTTGGTGGCGATTTTTACTGGTGGAATTGGTTTTCCTATTTCCCAAAGGCGTTCAGCTGAGATGTTGTTTATGAAAACTCTAACTTGGATTTGGGGTTGACTCATTTGATGTCCCTGTTTACGCAGAGCTTAAGGGAGTTTCAGGATTTAAGTGTATGTTACTTCTCTGTTTCTGTTGGCTTGTACCTGGTGAAACCGCAGTGTCCACAGGTGTAACGATCACGATGATTAGCCATGAAATATCCAATTCCACATCTTTCACAGAAGGGGAGTAAACGTTTAAAGTTGTCTCCCTCGATCTTATAATGAGAAAAGAGGCTTCTTCTTTTCCTCTTTTTCTTCTCTGCCTTTTTCTTTTTCTCTTTCTTCTCCTCTACCTTTTCCTTTTCCTCTACCTTCTCTTCTTTGACTTCAGGTTTTTCAACTTTCTCCGTTTTCTTGGCTTCTTTGGCATCTTTCGCCATTCATCATTCCTTCTTTTCTTCTATGGGCTTCTTCTCTTCGGTTGGCTTTTCTGGTGGCTTTTCTGGTGGCACATTTCTGGTGATGATGTGCTCTGGTTCTACAAGTTTGACTTGTTCAGGAGAATCGTAGAGGTTGGCTTCCCCAGCAGCCAGCATTGTTCCAGTTTTTGTCTCCACCCTTTTGATGTACAATAGTTCGATGTTTGTTTTGAGTGTTTCGGCGAGTTTTTTTCTTATTTCAAGGCGGGATGGAGTTCCTTTTGTTTCTTCGTGTTTTACTTCGAAAACTATTTCTTTTCTTTTGAGCAGTGGGTTGTATTGTTGAGAGGTTACTTTGATTTTCATGACTTTACTTCCGACTGATTGTTGATGTTGATGAGCCTCTCCTTTACTTTAACCTTTCGTATCTTTGAGTTGGTGAAAAAATTTTTTGTTTTGTTGGGTTTGTGGGTTGTTTGTTTTTGGGGTTCTGTTTTGTTGGTGGTTGTTGTTTTTGGTTTTGTTTAGGTTGGGTTTGGGGTGTTTTGTGGTTGATTTATGGGTGGTTTAATGGTGATTTGTTGGTGTGTTTTGGGGTTGTTGCTGGTTGGGTTGGTGATGAAGATTATGAGGTTGCGAGTAGAGTGGGCAGAGGCTGGGCACTAACAACATTCCTAAGAGAAGCATGAGGAAGCACAAAAGAAGAAATTTAAGACAGTTTTGTAGACTGGCTGGAACCTTTGGAACTGGTTCCAGTAGGCAATTAGACAATAGTGTATTCAATGGGGGTTCGATTTAGAACCTCTTTGTTTATATAGTATTTATAAGCAAAAAGAGGGTTGTCTACAAGAAATAGGAAATGGCAGTTTTATGCAAAATGATGACGCCGAAATCCTGAAAGCAAAGAAAACAATTTCTCCGCTTTTCGTCGATAAGTATAATCGCCCAAAGAGAGCGCTATATTATGTAACGCAACTCCAAACGCTTCTCGAGAATAAGCATTTCCCATGGATTGTATACCAAGCAGCGAGTCAACTCGTTAATGATGGTTTTCTCTCAAAGTTTGAAACAGCAACAAAGTACCACGAAAGAGTTGTGTTTTTCTTTAATGCAAAACTGGATACATCTGACTACAGACCTACCTTGGAAACCCACATAAGATCAATTTGTAGACTCATTGACAAATATTCTAAACCAAGCATAGGAAAGGCGTTAGGAGATCATCTGGAAGGCTTAGTCAAGGCGGAGTTGAGAGCGCAAGACTTCAATGTAGTGGGGACTCATATATCGAGATATAAAGACAAGGAATGGGTTAAGACCAGCCACAATCTAGATTTCATAGCAGAACATACTACGGGGAAGTTGACAGTTGGTGTTGAAGTAAAGAATACTTTGCCAATCATTGAAAGGGAAGAATTGGACATAAAGCTAGAAATGTGCGAATGTTTTGGGATAACTCCCGTATTTGCTGTCAGATGGATAAAGCCCTACATAGAGTTGATTAGGAGCAAAGGAGGGTTCTCATGGGTTTTCAAGACCCAGATTTACCCACCAGGATTCGAGCAACTGACAAGGATACTTTACAAAAGATTAGAGTTGCCACTGAATGTTAGAACAGACCTCCCTGAAAAATCGATCGAGATTTTTCGAAGATGGGTTGAAGCAAGGACCACATAGATAGGACGATTTCAATTAACGATGCTTATGTGTGTGCCTGGCTCTTATTAGTTGGTTTGGGGGGAGGGTTTATGTTGAATAAGGCAGATACTCGAGTCAAATTTATTAACAAGAAAAACAATGGGCAAAATGTTTCAAGCAAGCTTAGAAAGTGAGTTGAGGCGCGGCGCCGTAATAGGAATAATAACGCGCCCAGAACAAATATCAAGCGAGACTCGTTTTCATCTTGTTTTGAATATGAAAAATGACAATTTTTCACAAAGGTATGGCTGGAAATGGGCTGCTACGAGTTTTATAAATGAAAACTGGAACGCCAGAAAAGAGGAAATAGAGATAAAAAGAGACTTGAGGTAAGGCTTAGCGCACGCATCAATCTGCATCGTCAGACTCGGCGTTGATTTCCTGCAAAGCTTCTTCTATTCGTTGTTAGAACTCTCTGAAGCATTGTTTCAGTAAAGCGTCCATATCGCTTAGGTCATTGTCTACACCACCTGCCAGCACTCGCAACTTTCTCGTCTTTTGCTTAGCCCTCTTCATGAACTCAGCGTAGCCATAGGCTCTCTGTATTGGTTCTTCAACTCGCTTGTCAGCCAGCACTTTCTGCAGATCAATCGGTTCTCTTTGAAATGGATCAAGACCCATTAGCACCGTCCTTAGCGCACCATAGGCTATCTTGCAATTTTCACGAGAGGTGACAAAGATCACTCCTTCACTGCAGCTTCTTACCATGTATCCGTTGGCACCTTTTGGCATAGCTTCAACCGCTAGGATTGCATGCTTTATGCCTCGGTTCGCCATGTGTCGTCCGACTTCTTCGATGTATTCGCTCCTCCAACCGCTGCCGCTATTCATCTTGGATTCAGTCATTATGGGATCTAGGACCCTTCCATTGTAACGAGGTTTTGATACGATGTCTGTGTCACCAGGGCCTCCGAAACGTTCATGTATGTCTTCTGGGTAAAGGTCGTTGTATTCCTCGAAAAGCTCAAGTTCACCTTCTTCCCCTTTTTCACTTGGGACCTTTTGGATTTGCACCAGCTGCTGCAGCAAGGGCAGGACTTTGGGTATCAGCTCGGACAGGAGCTTCATTTGTTCAGGTTCTGGGAAGCCAGTTTCTTTAAGTATGTCTTTGATATCTTGCATCAGTTCCCCCTGAAGTTCCTCAAGCCCGTCCTTAGCCGCTTTCTCTATTTTCTTGGTGGCATTGTCAACTTTTGCATCAATTGTGTCGATTACTGTAGCAATTGCTTCTTTCAAGTCAGAGAACGTTGGAGCAAACTTCTGTAGCGTCTCAAATTTGTCTTCAAGGTCCTTTCTCACACTCTCGGGAAGACCTTGAATCGATGGGCGAACGGCATCAATGAACGTCTTGACCTGCGTTATTATTTCGTTTGCTTCTTGACGAAGGTTCTTCAAAACAACTTCAGAAAGCCCTCTTACAATTGTCTTAGAGTCGGCGCTAAGCCTAAGCGATGGAAAGTTGTCCCATACAATTTTCAGCACGGAAACTGCCGAGTTAATTTTGTCTTCCTCAGCCAGTTTTTTAAGAAACTGGCGGTTTGGCTCGTCGAGTTTTCCACATATCAGGCATGATGTAGTCGTCACGGTTTAACACCTCCTTATTTGCTGGGTCGTCAAGGTCAGAAACATTAGCAATTGTAGCAGCAACTATTTTTAGGAGCAGCATCCTATTTTTGTAGGGGTTGTTCCGGGTCAAGTTTCGTCATCTTCAAGCGGGCTGGTGAGATGAGACCTGGACGACCCCTTCTTTCTCTCTGGCTCCTTTCGGACACCCTTTCGGCCTGCCACAAGCGTGGTTTAGCCTTTCTTTGATATGACACATGCCTATACTCCATCCTATCTATTTCTGGAAGTTTTCAATCGTTTTTGACTAAAATAAAGTATTTTTAATCATCAAGGGGATAGAAAGCAACCAAGTGACTTAGGAAGAGGCGAAAACAACGAGAACATTTAAAAGGCTGATGAGTCAACTAGTTGACAGAAAAACCTTTTTATCAACTTGGAGCGTGTAAAGAATGCCCAAGAAACAAGACTGGAAAACCAAAGTTCTTGAAATTATTCCACCTCGATTAGTTCTCGGTGCCTACAGGGATGTAATTGGAACAATCGTCGGGCTCGAAACAAAAGTTTTCTCTATAGAAAATGTTAGGAAGGAAATGGTAGAGTGGTTAAATGACATTGATCCTCTTAGTCCATTGGTTGTTGAACGAGATCGCTGTATCAAGATGTTACCAACTATTATTAGTAGTCTAATCAACGCTGAATTATTGCGTAAAAGAGAGGATGGTCGTTTTAAGAAGAGTGAAAACTTCGAAGATTTTTGGGACCTAACGAAAAAAGTTCGGACAAGCGTTGAAAAGGCTATACGCTGGGGGGTCTATCATGTAGTGTCAACAAACAAAAAGAATTCATTTTCATGCAATGAACTAATTGATGCCTTGACGTCATCTCGTCAAGAAATAGTTGAAGTTTTAAGTAAATTAGCAATACCTCATCAGGGTAAATGGAAAAGAATATTGCAGGAAAAAGATGGCAAATGGGCCATCATAGAGAGACCGCGGCTTAGAGCCGCGCCTCCTTCAGTAGTGAAAGATATTTCTGACAAACTGTTATACATATTTTCACTCTTTTCCGAGTCAGGCACAACTGAGGTTAACACAGATAAAATAATTATCAAAATTCGTTCCATTGACATAGAAAGCGTTGAGAGGTTCTTAAAGAGGCTTCACTTCAGAGAACATAATGGTCTCTGGCTTTTGCCTTCTGACATGACGAAACCCCAACAATTAATCGAAAAGATTGAAATGCCGGGGAGGTTGCCCCCGGGTGCATGCGCATACGCATGTCTACAACTTTTGGATGGAGCCTACCTTTCCGCGACGGAGATTATTGGGATCACCGGATTCGAAAAGTCAACAATCTCACGAGCACTGAAAAAGCTTAGTGATGAAGATTTGATAAAGCTAGCTGGGAAGAAAGGGCCTCGTGGAGAGGTCTACTACACTACTAACTGCGACAAGTGCTGGTTTGGAAAAGATAGAGAAGAATGCCGAGACGAAACAATAGCAGACATAAAGAAAATGTTAAAAGATCTTGAACCGAGTTTTTTCGAAGTCGATTGGAGTGAATTCTCAAATCAAGCTCTCAATAAACTAGAATATAACTTGGCTAACCTAAAAGCTGAAAAATTGATTAAACCAGATGTAAGGGAATCTTTTGGGTTATGGGATGTTCTGCTTAGGTCTCAGCTGGCAAAACTGATGGAAGATTTGGAAGCGAGAGCAATAAAAATGACTGATGAGAAGGGCTGGATAGATGAGGAGCGTATTTACGAGTTAGTAGATGAAAAAGGGAAAAGTCTGCCGTTGCTATATCTTCTCGGCGTTAAGCATGTTCTACGATCTACACCAGTTAAGCTTGGTTTAGAATTGCTTTCAAGAGAAAAGGCCAAGTCCAAATAACTCCCCTATTTGCATGCATTCGATTTCAGCACGAAGACTTGGAACCTCCTCGGGACTTTAGCTTAGTTCTGCTGTGGCGCCTGTTGTTATGGCGAACCAAAAACACCCAGTCACAAAGAACCAACAGAAAACATCACGTTAGAGGGGGTTGATGTTAAAAACGTTTAAGCCTGCGATCCCTTAAGCCATGCTGATTCTTCGTTGTCTGCTATCCTATATGTGACCCCGTCTTCAACTTCAACGCTGTCTTGAGCTTCTCTTGGTTTTCCAAAACTAATGTAAAGTACATCTGCTTCCTCATCGTAGTCAAAATCGATTTTTTTGAGGCTTATCGCGACTTTCTCCAAATTACATCGCCCTTAACTTTAAGCCAAATTTGATTGGGGAAGGTTATTTCATTGTTTTCTTTTTCCGTCTATGAATTCTTTGAACCATTGTTCAGATGTTTCTAACGGTAGCATCTGTGGTGGATTCTTGAAAGCATATGCTGAGAGGCTTATGAGTGAGCCGAAGATTTTTCGGTTGAGGGCTATTTTGACCCCTCTCATAACGTCAAGCATCACCGAGCCTGCGTTTGGAGCATCAACCGTGTTCAGTCGCAAGTCTAATTGCATAGGGGTTTTTGCGAAGTAGAGTCCTTTTATCCAGAAGTAGCTGTCTCTGCGGTTGCCTAAAAAGTCCACGTAGTCTGTTGAGCCAGCCACAACCGCCGCCTTATATGGCAAAGAAGCCTCAACCGACTTGGTCTTCATAACCCGTTTAGCCTCCCTAGACCTCTCCAATGTGTCAAGCGATTCTGTTCCTCCGCCCACGTCTAGTTGATAAGTTTCGACTATGTGCACTCCTTGGTCTGCTAGGGTTTTGAGAAGGATTTTGTGAAGTATTGTCGCGCCCACTTGGTCAACCAGGTCGTCTCCGACTACGGGGAGTTTTGCTTCTCTAAAGCGTTTGTCCCATAGAGCATCGCTCGCAACTGAAGTTGGTGTGACGTTTATGAAGGCGCAGTTGGCTTCTAACGCCCTCTCTGCATACCATCTTGACGCTTTGACAGCGCCGCTGGGAAGAAGATTAACCACCATGTCTGCTTTGCTTTCCTTTAGTTTTTGAGTCACATCGACTTCTTTTGATTTGCCAATTTTGACAACGCTCTTTAGGTATTCGCCCACACCGTCTAAGACTGATCCTTTCAGAACTTCAACGTCTAGGTTTGGTACATCCGCTATTTTTGGGGCATTATTAGGCTGAGAAAAAATCGCCTGTGAAAGATCTTTTCCAACCTTTCTTTCGTCTATGTCGAATGCTGCTACAAACTCTATGTCTTTTGGGTGGTAGTCGCCTATTAAGAGGTTTTTGAGTCCTAGAGTGTCTTTTTCTTTTTCGGCATCTCTATAATAGTAAACGCCTTGCACTATTGCGGAAGCACAGTTCCCAACACCAACTAACGCAACCTTGATTTGAGGCATGAATGCGCACCATCCCGCATTGAGGCGTGTCAAGGTATAACGAATTCTGCTCATAAGGTTTGACTTTGTGTTTATAATATGGTTGACCTAGTTCGCTTTCGGAGAGTGTTGTGTTTTTTTGCGTGCGTGTGAGAACCTCTAGTATAGAGGGGAGAGAGACAGAGACGGGTGTAGCTAGGTCTAGGAGGGGGGCTTTGTTGTTCTGTTTGGGGGTTGTCTCTTTCTGGGTGAAAATAAATTGCTGTGTAGAGGGTAAGGCGTTGTGTTCTGAGGGAATGTTTTTGGGAGGTGCTCGTGTCGATGGGGACTGCCGTTAGGGTTTATCTTCCGTGGAGTGGTTCGTCTGTTCTTTTTGAGGAGTCTTTTATTTCCTGGTGTTTGGGTGTTGTGGCTTCTTTTGTCTTGGAGGTGGAGTTTGATTGCTTCTTTTAGGTTTTTTAGGGATTCTTCGATTGTTTTTCCTTGGCTGGCTGTGTCGAGGTCTGGGCACCACGCCACGTATAGGTTTTCTTCTCTCCAGACGATACTTGAGAAGTTCAATTTTTCAGAAGGCGTAGATTTTACGGTTCTTGACCGTAGTAGAGGCGAATGGGGTGAAACAGCAGACGACGTAAGCGCCTTAACAATTAACTACATTTTCTACTCTTTACAGACGTATGGCGAACTATCAGGACCTTTAGAGACTTTGTGGAAACTTTTCTGGAAAAAATACTTAGACAGAACTGGAGACGAAGAGATGCTAACTGTTGTTCAGCCTTATTTTGCTTGGAGAGGCTTAGTTGTGGCGTCGCCTATTCGGTATCCAAACTTGCCTTTAAATGTGCGTACAAAACTGTTTAACTTCGTTAAGAAAGTGCAAGACTGACAAATTTGACATCATGGAAGTTAGTTCATACATTTAAGGCTAGTTGCATCGGTTAAAACGATAGAGAAATTGGTGGTTTGATACATTAGTATTATTGATATCTTGGAGAATTTTCCAAAAATTATATCTGATGGTTGAGCTATTGTAGAATTAGGTAGGAGAAAGGGGAATTTTGAAAAGAACAATTCTCGGGGTTGTTTTGGTGCTGTTGTTAGTAGGCGTGCTGGTGTCGGCTTGTGACATCCGATGGGTTAGGGCAACTGAAGTAATCTACATTAAGTCAGATGGCTCGATAGACCCGCCGGATGCACCTATCTCAACTGTTGATAACATAACCTACACGTTTACTGGCAACATTTATAATCGCATTGTGATTTTGAGAAATAATATAATAGTGAACGGAAACGGAAAAACACTTCAAGGCTCATTTAGCGGTTACGGATTTTATTGGTCTGGTATAAACAACGTGACAATCAAGAATGCTAACATCAGAAGTTTCGAAGTTGGAATCTTCACCTACGGTTCGTCTCACAACACTTTTTCTGGAAACAATATAACAGACAGCGCCG
>Ga0315314_1002485_pt1 | contig 15183 bp, 14 predicted proteins | sample TDP9_MG_FD_203631 | JGI IMG/M metagenome (GOLD analysis project Ga0315314, IMG submission 203631) | Freshwater sediment microbial communities from Lake Towuti, South Sulawesi, Indonesia - TDP9 | ecosystem: Environmental > Aquatic > Freshwater > Lake > Sediment | place: Indonesia: South Sulawesi...
ACGAATAATGCCTGGGTGGCGGAATTGGTAGACGCAAGGGACTTAAAATCCCTCGGTAGTTCACTACCGTGCCGGTTCAACTCCGGCCCTAGGCACCAGATAAATAGGGGGCGGAGATAACTTTCCAACCCCTATTTTGTCAATAATCAGGTGTGCCCCCGTCGATGATATTGACACCCATTTATTCAGAATGATAACTTAGGCGTGGAAGGCGCTCCTTTATGCCAAAAATAAGACTCGAGCATCCCATACGTACACTCCATAATGAAATATTATTGCCTCCCGGTACCCTTCTGAGTAAAGAGGCGTTAGATGCCGCTATCGAATCCCAGAGGGCTTATGCCTATCAGACGTTTTCCCTCCTTTCGTACGGTTCAGTTAAAGAGGACTGTTTAAATTTTTTCAGTACTCCTCCGTATGCCACAATCTTCTTAGACCAAAAGGAAATAAATGATGTCTTGAACGTTTTAGAGAAAGTTCAGCTTCCGATCCCCATTTTGCAATCACTCGACTATTTCAAAAAGTATGACTTCCACACCTATTCCCATGTTCTGATGGTGTTCGCCTTGTCTACACTTCTGGCAGAGGATCTGATACCTGACTACGAGGAGTGCGTTCGGTTGTCCGCAACTGGACCAACCCACGACATTGGAAAGATCTGTGTACCCCTGCCCATCCTGAAAAAGACGACGCCTCTCACCAAAACAGAGCGTGGATTCATAGAGCATCACGCGGCAGCAGGTTATGTGCTACTCAGCTATTACTACAAAGACATGCAGCACCTTGCCTGCCAGGTGGCCTTAGACCATCATGAAAGGAGAGATTGTTCAGGATATCCGCGCAACATCCTGCTTAAGGATCCCATGGTGGAAATCATTGCTGTGAGTGACATTTACGACGCACTGATCAAACCCAGGCCTTATCGTTCTGGACCGTATGATAATCGAACAGCCTTGGAGGAGATTACTAAAATGGCGGAAAAGAATAAGATAGGATGGGATGCGGTTAAGGCGCTCGTTGCTCATAATCGCAAGTCTAAGCCTCATTATAGAGAGATCACAATTTCAGCCGAAAAAAGAGGAATTCCCCCTTCCTATAATGTCTACGGTGTTACGGCTGAAGGGGAGAAAACAGACCCGAAGGACTAAAATGGGTCTTGAATTTTGATATTTTCTAAGATTAAAGGCGTGACCCCATTGCCGCTTTGTAAAAACTCACCAATTTTTCTGTAACCCTTTCTGGATCAATTTTGGGATTTCGAATTCGCAGGGGACTTTAGTCTGGCAGAGGCCACAGCCTGTGATCTTGACGCCATATTCGTCTTTTTTGTCTCGAAGGACGATACCATAACTATATTCGAAGCATTTATCTTTGTCGTGGCCCTTCGATGTGATCGCTCCAGCCGGACATCTTGCCGCACAAGCTTTGCACGTGCTGTTAAAGTAATAAAGGCAATTAGCCCGATGATGGGGATAGATTTTTCCCGACGGTTTGAGGGGTAAATCTGTGACCACGCTGCCAACGCGTATAGCCTTCCCTTTTGCAGTGATCAGCCCGTCGCTGAGTCCAAAAGCTCCAAGGCCGCAGGCATAAGCCGCATGACGCTCCGACCAGTTGGAAGCTATTCCAACCCTTGGGGATTTGAGTCGTTTCCAATAGGGAGAGTTCATCGGGGCCACAGCTTTGTATCCTTTCTTTCTTAATATAGAGACGACCTGATTTCTCAATTTGACGTTGAATTGTTCGCCAAAGTCGCGGGCGTGGGCCCAGAGCAGGGAAGGGTACTTAGATTCCTTGCGGTTACTCTTACGGATATCTTCCGATGCCGGAAGGATCCAGGAGATGACCGAGAGCTCTTTCGACTCATTACCTTTTCCGAAAGTCAGCTCAAATATCTCCTGGGGGGTGAAGTGGAATTTTCCAATAATCTTTTTATACTGTCTGAAAAGGGGATCTTCCCCTGAGGTAAATCCAATCAAAGGAGTTTCCCAGTATCTACCTCCATCAACCTTCCGGATGTTTGCTGGACTTTTCTTGACAAGATTAATAATGGCTTTTTCAATAAATTTTTCCGGACCCTTGTCAAACCTAACACTCTTTGCAGTTCCCATATTGTCCCCCAGGAAGACGAAATGTTTTCTTTACCTAACACAAATCCCTATGCTATACAAGTGCAATTGTGATCATTAAAAATAGATACTTCCAGGACTTCTCTTGAATATGGGAATTATACCTCCACTTTGGTTAGGATTTTTCTCCCATTAGTGTCGCCAATCAAAAAAGGAGTTTGTGAAAATTTTCAAGTAAATACTCATATGGCTTCATTACATATACCGAAGCGGGTTTTTAGTTCTTTCGATGACCAGAAGAGATTTATCCTGAAAGATGTCAAACGGGGTCTTTTGGATGAATGATATTGTCATCGATGCTGGCTCCATCATCCACCTTTCTCAATTAAAACTCTTCCAGCTTTACTCCCGTCAATATTTTTCTAAAAATATACAACAAATAAAAATAGTTTCAAATGCATTAGAAAAAACTTCAAGGAAAAAGGGAAGAAGAAAATAGATCTGTTCACCACCACCCTTCCCCGTGAAGCTGATTAACTTGGATTAAAAAGTATCAGGTGGTTCCAAACCTATTTGTGTTTCTTCCCTAACCAATTATTCCAACAGGTTTTCTATTTCTTCATCTGTGAATTTCAACTGTTTGAAAACCCTTTTGCAATAAACAGGGTCTAATGACCTTTTATTTATCTGGATAGGAGCGGAATATCTTTTGCTTTAAATGATCCTCGAATATATTGCATGGTCTGTTGGTCCTTGTCTGACAAATACTGCTCCATCTTTTTCCAACAATTTTGCCAGCTCTTTACCCCGTTAGAAACCCCTGCCATTTATGCCGGGGATGACATAGATATGCTTTGGCTAGCGGTTCCCAGAGAGATCAGAACAGTGATGGGAAGGGGTCAGTGCTCTTGACTTTTTTCCAAAAAAGAGGTTAGATTTTTGCCGTCTCCAATCTGCATAAGGTTTGGAAAATGATCAATTTTGAGAGGTTGAAGATCATATGCGATTGAAGAATAGGGTGGCGATTATCACAGGGGCAACATCAGGGATCGGCCGTTCCTCCGCAGTTGTCTTTTCCCAAGAGGGAGCCAAAGTGGTTATTGTGGGCAGAAGAAAAAAGGAGGGGGAGGAGACCCTGGAAATAGTGAAGGCGATGGGAGGAGAGGCCATTTCTATTCAAGCGGATGTGACTCGAGAGGGGGATGTGGATCTCATCGTTGCCCAGACCCTTTCCCATTTCAAAAAAATCGATGTGCTGTTTAATAATGCAGGGGTCAATCCGATCGAAGGCAGGACGCCCGTGGCCGACTGTCCAGAATGGGCTTGGGACCTGATTATGGATGTGAATATCAAAGGGATTTACCGATGCTCAAAAAAGGTAGTTCCATTGATGATTAAAAATGGAGGTGGCGTCATCATCAACACCTCATCGACATATGGATTTGTTGGATTTAAAGATCGTGCTGCCTATATCGCCTCGAAGGGAGCTGTGACACAGCTCACAAAATCGATGGCCGTCGATTACGGTCGTTACAATATTCGCGTAAATTGTATCTGTCCAGGGATGGTCCTGAACGAAAGGGTTAAGGCCTTTGTAGAGAGTGCGAAGAAAGAGGGCAAATTGGAGGCCATCTTAGGAGATTATCCCTTGGGCCGTCTAGGGACCACTGAGGAGATAGCTCGAGTTGCAGCCTTTTTAGCCTCTGAGGATGCATCCTGGATCACGGGAGCCGCAATACCTGTCGATGGTGGCTTTACGGCACGATAAGTCAACCTGCCAGTTGCATCAATATGTTCAAAGAACCAGACGTATGCTGAAAAACTTTACACCTGCCGACAAGCAGGGCGGCACCTTTAAGTGTATTTCTGAAGAGTCTGTAGACAATTTACAGAAGCCACTTTTAGTGAAATCGAATCTTACCCATAGAAATTCCGGACTGACCGCTTTGTAAAGCTTTGGAAGCATGTTTGTACAGTGAATGAATCCAACATTAGGATCAATCTATAAAAACATATGAAAGCTTATTTGATCAGGCGTATTATTCATAGTCTATTTGCCGTCTTTGGGGTCCTTCTGGTCGTCTTTCTTTTAGTCAGGCTGACGCCAGGGGACCCAGCCTTACTCCTTCTCCCTGATCTCGCACCTCCAGATGCGGTCGCAGCGCTTCGGAAGGAACTGGGTTTGGACCGATCCATCTTCATCCAATTCTGGATATTTCTCCAACATGTGGTCAGAGGGAATTTAGGACAATCGATATTCTTTCGCCAGAATGCGTTAAAGCTGGTCTTTCAAGCCCTGCCGACCACGATCTTTTTAACCTTTGGGTCTTTCCTGATTGCATTGATCATCTCCATCCCGGTAGGTGTCATCTCGGCTACGAAGCGCTACACCATCTATGATCATCTAACATTGGTCGGCGTCTTGCTTGGCCAATCAATGCCCACCTTTTGGTTGGGCATCATGCTCATTCTATTTTTTGCAGTTATATGGCACATCTTTCCAACCTCTGGCCCTGGTGGATGGAAACATTACGTGCTGCCTTGTCTCGCCCTTTCCACTTATATGGTGGCCCTGGTAACCCGTTTAACCCGATCCGGCATGCTTGAAATTCTGAACGAAGATTATGTCAGGACGGCGAGGGCAAAAGGGTTGTCGGAGAGGGTGGTGATTGGGAGACATGCCTTATTGAATACGATGGTTCAAATCGTCACGGTCTTGGGCCTGCAGATTGGAACACTTTTGGGCGGGGCCGTGATTACGGAGAAGGTCTTTGCACTGCCCGGAGTGGGCACCCTGATCATCAAGGCGATTGAGCTCAGGGATTATCCTGTTGTCCAGGCCTCCGTCCTGGTGACAGCCCTTCTTTTTGTGTTGATCAATTTCCTGGTCGATATTCTCTATCTCTATATCGACCCAAGGATCAGCTATGTCTCGCCGGAAGAAAGATAGCCCAGCATGCACGACCGTGGGAAAAGCGCAAACGAGCCACAAGCTTCCCTTACTCTTGCGGCTAAAAGAGAATATAGGGGGCATCTTTCAGAGACTATTGTGCCATCATGGGGCGACCTTTGGAGGGGTTGTGGTGATCATTGCCTTCTTATGTGCCATCTTCGCTCCCTTCCTCTCTCCATTCGACCCCTTGGAGCAGAACCTTGCCTCTCGACTGAAGCCTCTGGGATGGACGGATCCGGATGGGCATCTTCACATCTTGGGGACAGATCAATTGGGAAGGGATGTCCTCAGCCGGATCGTCTTCGGAAGTCGAGTCTCCCTCATTGTCGGTACGGCTTCTGTACTTTTGGGAGGCATTTTAGGTTTGATCCTTGGTCTCGTCTCAGGATATTTCGGAAAATGGATCGATGACCTCATTATGCGGATCGTGGATATCACACTTTCGTTTCCATTCATTATCCTGGCTCTCTGTATCATTGCTATTCTAGGCACCAGCCTCTTCAATCTCATTATCGTTCTTGCCATAACCGGTTGGGTCATATATGCGAGAGTGATAAGGGCTTCGGTGCTTTCGGTGAAGGAGATGGATTTTGTCCAGGCAGCAAGAGCAATCGGGGCAAGCAATTTCAAGATCATCCTCAGACACATTCTGCCAAACGTCGTTGCCCCTTTCTTCGTGATATCGTCCTTTCAGGTGGCGCGGATGATCATTATAGAGGCCTCTCTCGGGTTCTTGGGTTTAGGAGTTCCCCCTCCGATCCCCACTTGGGGAAACATGCTGAGCGATGGTCGCGAATATCTGCAAGAGGCATGGTGGATTGGGACCTTTCCGGGAATCGCCATTGTACTTCTGGTATTAGGAATTAACCTGCTGGGGGATGGGCTTCGGGATGCCTTCGATCCCAAAACTTACCTAAAAGAATGAACCTATCGAAGAACCTCCACACAGACGAAACTATATTGAGAGTTGAAGATCTGAAGACCTATTTTTACCTTCGGGAAGGGGTCACCAAGGCGGTGGATGGTGTTGGATATGGGATAGGGAAGGGAGAGGTTGTTGGTTTGGTTGGTGAATCTGGCTGTGGTAAGACCGTCTCCGCCCTTTCTATCTTAAGATTGATTCAATCCCCTCCTGGAAGGATTGAGGGAGGGAGAATTGCCTTCGAAGGGAAGAACTTGCTTGATCTGAGCATAAAGGAGATAAAGGATATTCGGGGAAACAAGATCTCCATGATTTTTCAAGAGCCCCTGACCTCCTTGAATCCTATCTTTAATGTCGGAAAGCAGATTGGTGAGGCCCTTCAAGTCCATCGAGGAATGGGGAAAAGAGAGGCCCTTGAGAAAACCATCGAAATGCTCAGGATGGTTGGAATACCTTCACCGGAAAGGCGTGCATTTGAATATCCTCACCAGCTAAGCGGCGGGATGCGGCAGAGGGTCATGATCGCCATGGCACTGTCCTGCGGTCCAAAACTTCTAATTGCCGATGAGCCAACGACTGCCCTCGATGTTACGATCCAGGCTCAGATTCTGGATTTAATGTTACGTCTTCGGGAAGAACTGAAGATGGCGATCCTTTTGATCACCCATGACTTGGGAGTTATTGCTGAGGTGGCTGAACGCGTGATCGTTATGTACTCCGGAAAGGTGGTAGAGGAAGCGAGAGTCCGCACCATTTTCAACAATCCCCAACATCCTTATACCATAGGTTTAATTGGTTCTGTTCCCAGGTTGGACCGAATACAGAGAAAACTGAGGAAGAAGGAACGTTTGCAAGAGATACCCGGGGTCGTTCCCAGTCTCAATCAGCTACCGAAGGGATGTTATTTTGAGCCCCGGTGTCCCAAAGCAATGGAGGGCTGCCGATTGGAACAACCCAAATTGCGAAAAATCGAAGAAGGTCATTTCCTGAACTGCTGGTTAAAAATGGAGTAGGAATGGAGGGCTGCCAAGTTCTATTGAAAGTCAAAGATCTTAAGAAATACTTTCCCGTGAGGACAGGGGTCTTCTCTCGAACAAAAGGATATGTTTATGCTGTCGATGGAGTCACCTTTGAAATCAGGAAAGGGGAGACCCTCGGTTTGGTCGGGGAGAGCGGCTGCGGAAAGACGACGATAGGAAAGTTGATCCTTCGTCTGATACAACCCACCGGAGGTAGGATTGAACTTGGTGGATGGAACATTTTGGATCTGAGCCTTGGCGATTTTCGAAGCTTGAGAAAGCGGATCCAGATCATTTTTCAAGATCCTTACTCCTCTCTCAATCCCAGGATGAGGCTAAGAGATATTGTGGGTGAACCGTTGGAGGTTCATGGCCTCTGTAAGGGCCCAGAGAAAGAGTACCGAATTGTCTCCATGCTCGAAAAAGTAGGTCTCAAATCTGAACATATCAACAGATATCCTCATGAGTTTAGTGGTGGGCAGAGGCAACGGATTGGGATCGCACGGGCCCTCATTGTTGAGCCTGAGATCGTCATCGGAGATGAACCGGTCTCTTCCCTTGACGTCTCTATCCGGGCTCAAATCATCAATCTGCTCGAAGACCTTCAGGAGGAGTTCGAACTTTCGTACCTGATTATTGCCCACAATCTGAGCGTAGTGGAGCACATGAGCGATCATGTGGCCGTGATGTATTTAGGGAAGATCGTTGAACTGGCTGAGGGTTATGTCCTTTATACAGATCCAAAACATCCTTACACGAAGGCATTGCTGTCCGCTGTTCCCATCCCCAATCCAGACCTGAAGAGAAAACGCCTCCTCCTTCGGGGAGATGTCCCCAGTCCAATGAATCCACCTCCAGGTTGTCGATTTCATACCCGCTGCCCTGAAATGAAAGATATTTGTATCGCTTCAGAGCCTCATTTTAGGGATATCGGAGATGGCCATTTTGTTGCTTGCCATTTAATTTAAGGGCTCAAACTCAAGAGATGGGATCGATATCTTTAGATGAAATCGAATCTTACCCATAGAAATTCCGGACTGATCGAATCAGCCAGAAATACGGATTTTAGAGAACTTGACATAAAAAAAGGTTAGGTATATTTTTTAATCCCACAAGGGATAAACGCTATAATATTGTTAAGCGAGCTGTCATAAAATGTCCGATGGAAAATGGAAGAACATTTATAGTGGCTTTTTCTTTCTCTCCATAGGGATTGCCATTTGCATCGGCGCCTGGAAACTAGGGATTTTGGAAGGCCATGTTCCCAGAGCGGGGTTTATGCCATTCCTAGCTGGAATGGTCATCTCGGGGTTGTCTTTACTCCTTATTTTTCTCGCGGTCTTTGGGCGCCAAAAGAGGGGAGAAGCGAATGAGGCTAAAATCAAAGGGGATAAGAAAGAAGGTTCTCAAAGAATTGGGGTAGCCATCTTTGCGTTAATCTTCCCTATCTTCTTAATTCAACTTTTAGGATTTCTCATCACTATCTTTATCTTTTTTTTCTTCATGTTCAAATGGATTGAACGTCAGAAATGGAGGGCCTCTGCATTCACCTCTTTACTGATTGCTTTAGGATTCTATATCCTTTTTCAGGTTTTGCTGGAGATCCCATTCCCCAAAGGGATCTTCGGATTTTAAGGAGAGGGCATGGTTTTTTTTGAAAATTTAGTACTGGGCTTCTCCGTTGCATTAACTCCAACCAATCTTTTTTTCTGTTTCCTGGGCACGCTGATCGGGACACTCATCGGTGTCCTTCCGGGGATAGGCCCTTTGGCCACGATATCCCTTCTCATTCCCACGACTTTTTATATGCCTCCTGCCACGGGTATCATCATGCTGGCAGGTGTTTATTTCGGATCCATGTATGGAGGTTCGACCACTTCTATCCTCGTGAATGTGCCGGGGGAGTCTGCATCCGTCGTCACCTGTCTCGACGGATACCAGATGGCCCGTCAGGGCCGGGCAGGTCCTGCCCTTGGAATTGCTGCGTTCGGGTCCTTCATCGCTGGAACGCTCGGTCTTATTGTCCTTATGCTCGTGGCGTCCTCATTGGCCGAATTTGCCCTCAAAATGGGACCTCCGGAATATTTTTCCTTGCTCATCTTGGGAATCATCATGACGGTCTATCTTGCCCAGGGATCGATGATCAAGGCATTGATCATGGCAGCCATCGGAATATTCCTGGGCACGATCGGGACTGACTCTTTTACCAGTCAATCAAGATTTGCCTTCGGTACGCTTTACCTTCGAAACGGCATTGACATCCTTCCGGTGGTCATGGGACTCTTCGGGATTGCCGAAATTCTCACCAATCTCGAAGAGACGACCCGAACAGAAATCTTCAAAACAGAGATCAAGCATCTTTTTCCGACAATTCAGGACTGGAAAGATAGTATCTGGCCGATCTTACGAGGTTCCCTCGTAGGCTTCTTTTTAGGAGTTATTCCCGGGGGAGGACCTGTGATCTCCTCCTTTGCTTCTTATGTGATTGAAAAGAAGATTTCAAAATATCCTGAAAGATTTGGCAAAGGGGCCATTGAAGGGGTTGCTGGCCCAGAATCGGCCAACAATTCCTGCGTGAGCGGTGCCTTCATTCCTCTCTTAACTTTAGGGATCCCGAGTACTGCGGTAATGGCCATCATCTTAAGCGCCCTGGTCGTCCATGGGCTTCGCCCCGGTCCCTTATTGTTAAAAAATTATCCCGATGTTTTTTGGGGGATCATTGCCAGCATGTATATTGGAAATGCCATGTTGCTTGTCCTTAATCTTCCATTGATCGGGGTCTGGGTTCAGGTCCTCAAAGTACCCTATCGTATTCTTTTCCCGATCATTTTGGGTCTCTGTATGGTAGGGGTTTATAGCATGAATAACAATGTCCTCGATATTGGCCTCATGGTCTTTTTCGGCGTGACGGGTTATTTTTTAAGAAAGTTCGACTTTGAAGCTGCCCCGCTGGTTTTGGCCGTTGTCATTGGACCCATGATGGAAGATTCCCTTCGTCAATCTTTGTTGATCTTCAGGGGAAATGTTTTCGGATTCTTTCATCGGCCCATCGCTTCTGCTTTCCTTATCTTTTCGTTTATCCTGCTGGCTTATTCAATCGTCGCTTGGGCAAGGAAGAAAGGCAGGGTTTATGAATAGGAATCGGTGAGTTTTATCGAGTGAAGAGGATATCCGGAATTGCGCACCTATGACATCATCAGTACGGTATTTCTAATGATCCTCGCCCTTTATGTCATCGTGAGCGGTTTCAGGCTCGGGTTCGGAGAATGGCGGGAGCCAGGACCCGGATTTATTGCTGTTGGATCCGGATGCCTTCTCCTTTTTCTATCTGCGCTTTGGTTTGTGATGACCCTGATCAAAAAATGGGGGATAGAGACGACAAAAAGATTTTTTATTGAATCCGATAGCTATAAAAGGGTTCTCCTAACCCTTTTGTCCCTCATTGTTTTTGCCCTGATATTGAATAAGACTGGATTCATTATCTCCTCTTTAGTCTTGATGATCTTTTTGTTTAAGGCCATCGAATCCCAGAGATGGAAATTGACCATTTTGTTGGCCGCCATAGTCACATTCTGCTGTGTCATTATTTTCCAAATATGGTTACAGGTTCAGTTTCCTGAAGGACCGATCAGTATCTACACAATTAAGAAATGGTTCCGATAGATGGAGACCTTAAGTAGCGTCGTTAGCGGGTTTTCAGTTGTTCTGCAACCGGCAAACCTCTTGTTTTGCTTCGTTGGAGTTTTTGTCGGGACATTGATCGGTGTCCTTCCGGGGATAGGCCCGTTGGGTGCGATTGCCCTTCTTTTACCCTCCACTTTCTATATTTCCCCTACATCGGCTCTGATTATGCTGGCCGGGATTTACTATGGAGCTATGTATGGAGGTTCAACCACTTCGATTCTGGTGAATATTCCCGGTGAAGCTGCCACCGTCGTCACCTGTATTGATGGCTACCAGATGGCCAAACAGGGAAGAGCAGGGCCTGCCCTCGGCATCGCTGCCTTTGGCTCTTTCATTGCTGGGACCATCAGTGTCCTATTGCTGTCATTTCTGGCGCCACCTTTAGCAAGATTAGCCCTCAAATTCGGCCCCCCGGAATACTTTTCACTGATGATTCTGGGGCTGACTATTTTGGTCTATCTTGCCAATGGACCGATCATAAAGGCGTTGATGATGGCTGCCTTCGGTCTTATTTTAGGTATCGTGGGTACAGATATTATTACCGGAAGGGCACGATTTACTTTTGGTATCATTGAATTGAATGACGGAATCGGGATCATCCCTGTCGTCATGGGTCTCTTTGGCATCTCCGAGGTATTGTTCAATGTTGAAAAGATCATAAAACGTGAGGTGACAAAAACCCGAATCAGAGGACTCTTTCCAAATTTGCAGGACTGGAAGAATAGCATCGGTCCGATCTTTCGCGGAACTTTTCTTGGATTCTTCCTTGGTATTCTTCCTGGCGGGGGAGCTGTGATTTCATCATTTGCCTCTTACGCGATAGAGAAGAAGATGTCAAAACACCCTGAAAAATTTGGAACGGGAGCGATCGAAGGGGTGGCTGGACCTGAAAGCGCAAACAATTCTGCCACCGGAGGTTCCTTTATCCCTCTCCTTACCTTAGGCGTCCCTACCAATGGCGTGATGGCCTTAATGCTGGGAGCTCTGGTCCTTCATGGACTTCAACCAGGACCCCTTCTGATGAAGGAGCAACCCGGTCTCTTCTGGGGAACGATTACGAGCATGTATTTGGGGAATGTCATGCTGTTGATTCTTAATCTCCCCCTGATCGGATTATGGGTACAGGTTCTAAGGATCCCTTATCCCATATTGTTTCCTCTGATTCTATTATTTTGTCTGATCGGCGTCTTCAGCGTAAACAACAGCGTTGCGGAGATCTGGTTTATGATCCTTTTTGGGATCGCTGGCTATCTGATGAAGAAATTTGAGTACGAAATGGCACCCCTCGTTTTGGCCTTGATCCTGGGGCCCATGTTCGAAAATGCATTAAGGCAATCTTTGATCATCTTCGAAGGGGACCCCATTGTTTTTTTAACAAGACCCATATCGGCAGCCTTCTTAATCGTTTCCTGTTCGCTTTTGTTATCAACTATGTTACCCTGGTTGAAGGGAAAGAGAAAGTTATTAAGTGATGGAGATTAGGGTTTTCTTCCATATTAACTACGAAAGGAGGAAAAAGGCATGAAGATTCAAAAGATTCTAAAGGCTCTATTTTTCTTCATCATGTTTTCCTTTATCTTTACGGGTTCATTATTAGCCATTGATTTTCCCACAAAGCCAATCAACCTTGTTGTCTGCTTTGCTGCTGGAGGCTCGACAGATATCATCGTCAGGGCAATAAACGACAAGATGTCAGAGAAGCTTGGTGTACCCGTGGTGGTGCTCAATAAGCCAGGGTCTGGTGGCTTGGTGGGTGGAGAGTTTGTGGCAAGATCAAAGCCAGATGGATACAATATCCTTGTCCTTAGCCTTTCCCACCTCGTCAGGCAAGCCATCGACCCCAAAATGCCATTTGATGTACTAAAGGATTTGGAACCTATTTGTCTTTATGTTTCACAACCGATTTTTATCATCGTTAAGGGAGACTCCAAATTTAATACGATTGACGAGATGATCGATTTTGCGAAGAACAATCCTGGCAAATTAAGTATGGGCTCTGCCGGTATCGGCGCCACAAGCCATTTTTCATTGGAATTGATGAAGACCGCAACAAAAATCAACTTTAAACATGTCCCATTTGCAGGGGAAGGACCATGTTTAACAGCAGTCATGGGAGGACATATCGATGGTATGGCAGCAGGATTGGGGTTTTTCCTTGGGAAAGCACTATCAGGAGATGTTAAACCCCTGGTCTGTTTCGACGAGAATAGAGTCCCCGAGTTGAAAGATGTGGCAACTTTTAAAGAAAAAGGGTATCCTGAGGCTTTAATGTATAGCTGGTTTGGTTTCGCGGCACCTGCAGGGACTCCCAAAGAAATCATCGAAAAGGTTGACAATGGATTCATGGCAGCGATCAAAGATCCGGCAAGTGGAGCAGCAATAAAGAAACTTTATTTTAGAGAATCCTACATGGGGCATGCGGAGTTTAAACAGTTTGTAAAAACGGAATTGGAGAAATTTGACAAGATTGCCAAGAGCGCCGGGATCACTGTCAAGTAAAAATCGTGTCGGTGATTCGTGATTTACGGACATAAGTCATGCCGATCTGCCGGTAGGAGGAAACACGAGTCACGTTATTTTGTAAGCAGAAAGGAGGAAAAGAATGAAAGCTTTTAGTTTAATAAAAAAAATAACATTGGTATGCTTCGTTGTTTCGATCGTTTACTTATCGTTATTTCCATCCTTTGTCTTTTCTCAAGCTTATCCTACCAAACCTATCGAGGTGGTTGTCCCATTTGCTCCAGGGGGCTCCGTAGAGATTGGATCCCGGATTATGAATGCACCGATGTCAGAATTTCTGGGACAACCCATGGCCATCGTCACAAAACCAGGCTCTGGAGGGGCTATAGGGGCAGATTATGTGGCAAAGGCTAAACCCGATGGATATACGATCCTCTCTTCTTCAAATTCAGCCAATGTTGTTTCGCCAGCCACCAATCTGAATACCCCTTATACTATCAATGATTTTAAAGCCATTGGTCAATATGGGACCATCAATCTCCTCATCGGTGTCAACAGCGCATCCGAATGGAAAACAGCTCTGGAACTGATTAAATACGCAAAAGAAAATCCCGGAAAATTAAACTATGGCACCGGAGGAATAGGGGCAACAACCTTCATGTTTGCCGAGCTCTTTAAAAAAGCTACAGGGATCAAAGTAGTTCATGTGCCCTTCAAAGGCGATGCTCCTAATGCTACAGCGTTGGCAGGAGGCCATGTGGACTTCAGCTCTGTCAGCGTCGTAGGGGCTTTAAGCCAGCTGGATGCGAAGAAGATTCGGGCTTTGATCATATCTGGTCCGATAAGGGATCCCCAACTGCCGGATGTTCCCACCGTTGCGGAGATTGGGTTTCCAGCAGCTACGTTTCTACCCTGGCAGGGATATTTCGTCCCCAAAGGGACGCCCCAGCCCATCGTAGAAAAATTGGCTGCAGCCTTTAAAAAGTCCTTTGAAACCCCTTCTGTTAAAGAAGCCATTCGAAAAATGGGGTTTGTCCCAGAATACTTAAGTGGAGAGGAACTCCAGAAGAAGGTTGAAAGGGAGTACAAGATCTGTCGGGAGTTAGCGGAAGAGGGCAGTTTCCTGGTTAAATGATAAAATCTATTCAGCCCATAATGCTTCTGGCGAGGCACATTGCCGGCCAGCACCCCTGCTCAGTGAAGGATTGCACCTTTTTCAAAGAGCTAAAGTGTTACAAATGATTTTTCCTGAGGAAACAGGTTTTTAAACAGAAGCTAAAAAATAAATCTAAATCATGGAGGTGGCCACAATGGCGGGTGTATTTCGTGTTGGTGGGTTAGAGGTAGAGCAGGGGACAAAAAAATGTGGTAGGGTTGAGGTAGCACCGAGGCCAGATGGCTCTGCGATCTACATCCCCGTGATGGTAGTCAATGGAGTGGGGGAGGGGCCGGTTCTCAACATCAGTTCAGGATGTCATGGAGATGAATATGAAGGAGGGGAGGCGATTCGGCATGTTTGGCGCTCTCTTGATCCAAAGATCCTGAAAGGTGTATTTTTAGGCGTACCGGTCATCAATGTTTTAGCCTTTGAATCAGGGACTCGAGCGAGTTGGATTGATCATTTAAATATCAATAGGGTCTTTCCAGGGAATCCAGGGGGATTCATCACAGAACGGGTTGCAAATGTGTATCTGAATGAAGTTGTTTCAAAGGCGAACATGGTGGTTGACCTTCATGGGGGCGGAGACATCCAGGCAATGGCGAACCAGGTGATCTTTCGGGACAGTCCAGGAGAGGCTGATGTGATCGAGCGAGAGCTGGAGCTAGCGAAGGCAACTGGATTTGACCTCATCTGGAAAGGAAGTGGCGGATGGGGAGGTACTGTAACAGTCGAGGCGTTGAAACGGGGGATACCAGCGGTCACGGCAGAGGCAAAGGGTGAAGGCCGCTGTATGGAGTCGGTGGTGAAGGAGTTTGAGAAGCTGATCTCGAATGTTTTGAAGTCATATAAGCTAATCGAAGGGACCCCTGAGTTGCCTGCGAGATATACAATCTTTCAGGGACAATTTATTCATT
>Ga0315314_1002486_pt1 | contig 15166 bp, 14 predicted proteins | sample TDP9_MG_FD_203631 | JGI IMG/M metagenome (GOLD analysis project Ga0315314, IMG submission 203631) | Freshwater sediment microbial communities from Lake Towuti, South Sulawesi, Indonesia - TDP9 | ecosystem: Environmental > Aquatic > Freshwater > Lake > Sediment | place: Indonesia: South Sulawesi...
CTGAGCCATTCTTGCAGGGGCATGTCGTCCGCGTACCCTCTTAGGATGACCATTGGAGCGTGTGTATGCGTGTTCACCAGGCCGGGAAGCAGTATCATGCCGTCCGCCTCCAGAACCTGATCGGCCTCTTGATGTGTCTTCTTTCCCAGCTCGGCGATCCGCCCATCTTCGACATATACGGACGCGTCTCTCAGAACGCTCCTGCACGGGTCCTGAGTCACAATCCACGAGCAATCTCGAATTAGAAGGGACATCGTCGGTCTCGTCTGTGACACATGCTCGTGGACCGCGGAAAAGGCTTTCACCAGCAACTCTCAACCATTGAATGCTGGACACACGCCCTTCGCGGGGCTTCGACATGGGCGGATGGGCAATTTGGATCACGGGGTTGCCAGGCAGCGGCAAGTCTACAGTCGCCGATGCCGTGGTAAGACAACTGCGCCGCCAACACATACGGACACAGTTGCTGTCAATCGATATGGTCAGGAAGGTGCTCACGCCTAACCCGAGCTACAGTGAGGAGGAAAGGACGATGGTCTATGGAGCTCTCGTTCTACTTGCCGACCTACTCACGCAAAACAACGCGAACGTCATCATCGACGCCACCGCGAATAGGAGGCGATACCGCGACTGGGCCAGGAAGAGGATCAGACGTTTCGGCGAGGTGTACCTCAAATGCCCGCTGGAAGTTTGTATGAAGCGAGAAAGGAGAAGGAAAGAGAGATTTGGGGCACCGTCGAGGATCTATCTGAAAGGCAAGACAGGGGCCAGTAAGACGGTCCCGGGAATCGGAGTACAGTACGAGAAGCCGCTTTCTCCTGAAGTTACCCTCGACACTTCAAGACTGGACGCCAACGAATGCGCCAAGAGAGTTGTGAGGTTCATCCATGCGAAGTTTGGCTCACGAAGAAGCCGGAGCGATGAGCGCTAGTGTTTTGTATGAAGTATGGCGCTACCTGAATTGGAAGCGCACCGCATGACGGTTCTGAGAGTTAGGGCGTTAACAGATTATCTGGAATCCCTGCACAAGCGGAACGTAAGCATCGTTCGCGTGGAGGAGCTGGGTAGGGCACGCAAGCAACGGCCTGTTGCGAAGCTGAAGGGGTTCGGCTTCGGCACCCCCTACCTAGTCGAGTACAAAGTCGGCAGAAAGACGAGAAGCGGCGTGTTCGAGACGATGCGCCCCGGTGGTTTCGGTCACGATTTCTCATGCGATAGAGCCCATTCACTTCTGCTAGCCCACTCGACCTACAATCGACTACCCAGGCATGCGCGCTCGATCGACATCGGCATATTCACAAAGAAAGGAGAGCTCAGGTCGGTTGGGGATTTTGGAGAATTCTTCATTCTTGTCGAGAAGGTTGAGGGCAAAGGCTACTGTGAAGACCTTGCAAGGATCAGGGATTCAGGGGTCATGACGAAAACGGACCTGAGACGGTGTGTGGCTCTATCTGAATACATCGCTCGTATTCACGCGGTCAAGAAGGACGCGCCCCAGCTCTATGTCCGCAGGATAAGAGACTTGGTCGGGCACGGTGAATGCATCATGGGCCTGATCGACGGCTATCCCAAGAATGCGGAGTTCTTGGAACAGAACGAGCTCCAGCAGATCGAGAAGACATGCATCGAGTGGCGTTGGAAGCTGAAGAACAAGTCTCACCGTCTGTCTAGAGTCCACGGCGATTTTCATCCGTTCAATGTCATGTTCCGAAAGGGCACGGATTTCACGGTGCTTGACAGAAGTCGAGGTGAGTGGGGTGAACCCGCTGACGATGTCGCCGCGATGTCAATCAACTACATCCTCTTCTCGATTCAAGCTCACAGAGACCTCTCGGGTCCGCTTGAGGAACTCTATGAGGCCTTCATGAGGAGTTACTTCGACGAGACGCGAGACGAGGAACTTCTTGAAGTGATTCAACCGTTCTATGCTTGGAGGAGCCTCGTTGTCGCTAACCCCACATGGTATCCGACGTTGCCACCCGATGCCAGGAGGAAGCTGCTGAACTTCGCGCGATCGACCCTCGAGTCCGAGAGATTTGACGTGAAAGCTGTCAACAGCTACTTGAGCTAGTGTCATCGAACTTCCTAAGAGTCTATTCAATCGTGGCGTGTCGTTTTCTCAGTTCGCTCTCTGTCAGACCAAGCTGGCGCATGAGTTCAACGACAACACCATCAAGGAAAGTCATCAGGCTAATCTCGAATACCGTGCCTAGGGGGGCCATGGGCTCATGGTCTCCCATGAGTTGTCGAAGGAAGTAGTCTTTTTCATCCGCGACCTTCGTTCGCCCCCTTATGATGACGACGTGGTCGGCCAGTCTTGTGAGGTCTGAGTCAGGGTAGGAGGTTATGGCGATTATCCTCGCACCGACTGCCTTTCCGATTTCGGCCGCCGTCGTTACTAGCTTGGTGGTGCCGGACCCTGAAAGCGCGACAATCAGGTCTCCTTTCCCAACTGACGGGGTGATCGTCTCTCCCACGACATATACCTTGAAGCCAAGGTGCATCAGTCGCATCGCAAATGCTCGGCCGATCAGACCTGATCTGCCTGCGCCCAAGACGAGAATGCGTCGATCGGTGGAAGCAAGCATCTCCGTCACCATCCTCTCGACTTGCTCCAGATCTACTCTGTTTAGAGACTCCCGGACGCTCGCAATGAGATCTTCAGTGGCACGCTGATACGCGGTCAGCCGCAAATTGACCCCGATCATACGATAGATGGGCGAGAAAGCTCTTTACTCTTGTCATTCAGTGCTCCGCGATAGTCGCCTCGGAGCGCTTCCTTGGAGTAGCCACAGTCTGCTGCTGTTGCGATCAGAGCCACGGAAAGATCTTGGGCATCGTGATCGGAATATAAGGCGTTGGGAGAGGGACGTAGAGATACACGTAGACCGCAAACGCGATCATCAAGAATGTCAGCGCAACTACGAGGTAGTCTGTCGTTTTCATCCTGAGAACGATGAGAGGTTGACGGTTCGGGCTGGCACCAAATCCTCTGGACTCGAGAGCCTCCGCAAGCTCAATGCTTCTTCTAATTGCAGACACGATCAGCGGAATCAGGATAGGTATGTAGTTTCTGATGCGCTTCATCAGGTTGCCTTTGTCTAGTTCCAGTCCTCTGGATCTCTGTGCGTCAATGACAGTCTGCGCGTCAAGAGCCATCGTGGGGACCAGTCTCACTGCTGTCGTGAAAGTGAAGGACAGCGTGTACGGAACCCGCGCCTGCTCAAGCGCCAATCCTAGGTCATCAGGCGATGTTGTCATGAAGAAGATTGAGAATGCCGACATGAGCGAGACGAATCTCAGCGTCATCGCTGCCGAGAAGACGAGCGTTGACCCAAAAACGAAGTTCATGACGAATATCAGCGTTGCGAGTAGGATTCCCGCTCTCATTGAGGCTGCCCATTTCTTCCACGTCTTCGCTGCGTAGACGATCGGGAGCTGGACCAGGAAGATCACAATCAAGGCATAGATGTTCGAGAAGAGAAGAGCGACGGAAAATATTCCGATCGTCATGATAAATTTCGCTCGCGGGTCCATCATGTGGATCGGGGTCGGAAGCTTGGCAAACTTGAACCCGTCGAAGACCTTGAGCGACACTCACTTTCTCCTCCCGAGTCTGTCGAGGATTGCTCGCTCTGCGGAGTAGACATCTATCACGCCGTCGGGCAGACCAAGGTCTGCGAGCTGATGCATGAGCGCGCCGATCTGTGGGCGCGTCAGCGAGGATCTCTCAAGCAGCTGCTCATCCGACAGAATGGCTTCTGCCGGTCCGTCTCCTACAACCAAGCCCTTCGAGAGTAGGATGATTCGAGGTTTGCACTCTGCCGCGAACTCAACGTCATGGGTGATGATTATGACGGTCTTTCCTTGGGTGTTCAATTGGACGATGAAGTTCCTGAGCCGGTCTTTCTGCTGGTAATCTTGGCCGATGGTCGGCTCGTCTAGGATGATATGCTTCGGGTTCCATACCAGTACAGCCGCCAGAGCTACTCTCTTCCTTTCCCCGCCGCTGAGGACGAATGGCGACGATTCCGTGTATCGTGCGAGATCGAGGGTTTCCAGAATCGTTGCGACTCGTCGCTGAATCGTATCCTCGCTGTAGCCAAAGTTCCTGAGCGAGAAGGCCAGTTCCTCTTTGACTGTTTCAGAGAAGAGCTGGTGGTCCGGGTTCTGAAAGACAAGTCCTACATCTTTCGAGAGTCTTGCGACACTGGACTCACGCGTATTCACGCCATCGACTTTCACGGTTCCTGCAGTCGGCAGAAGAAGGCCGTTGAACGTCTTCACCAGAGTTGTTTTTCCCGCGCCGTTCTCTCCCATGATCGCAACGAATTCACCGTCGTTGATAGTCAAGTCGATGCCGCGAAGCACATCTGAAGAGCCCGGGTAGGCGTACTTCAGCGCCTCAGTCTGTATCATCGGGCGAGCATCTTCCTCAGCTCGTAGGCTGCTTCATCCACAGTCGTCGGGGCACGAGGAAGTTGGAGGCCTTCCTTCCGCAGGAGGTTGAAGAGGGTGGTCACTCGCGGGAGGCCTATTCCGATCAGCCGGGCTTGTTCTCCGTAGACATCTTTTGGAGTTCCGTCGAGAACGATCTTGCCGTCATCCATGACGATGACACGGTTTGCGTGCTTCGAGACAATGTCGAGTCTGTGTTCGACTAGTATTATCGTGATTCCCAGTCGTCTGTTGAGGTCTGAGATGACTCCGAGGATTTCCAGCGCGGACTTGGGGTCGAGGAAGGACGTAGGCTCGTCCAGGATGATCACTTTCGGTTGCATCGCCAGAACGGCCGCGATCGCTGCTCTCTGCTGCTGACCTCCGGAGAGCTCGTACGGAGGCTTGTCCTTGAGATCTGTGATCCCCGTCACTTCAAGTGCCCAGTCGACGCGTTTCCGTGTCTCCTCTCTACTGAGTCCTAGATTCTCAGGTCCGAAGGCAACGTCTCTCTCGATGCTTAGAGAGAAGAGCTGGTTCTCTGGGTTCTGGAAGACTAGTCCTACGTGCGGTGCCATTTCGGCCGTTGTGTGGTCTTTCACGTTCATGCCATTAACGATGAGTTCGCCAGTGAACTCCCCTGAGTAGAAGTTTGGGATGAGACCATTCAGGCATCGACAGACTGTTGTCTTGCCACATCCGCTCGGGCCTGTGAGAACGACAAACTCACCGGAGGATATGTCGAGGGAGATGTCTTGGATCGACGGCTTGGGCGCCCCAGTGTATGTGAAGGTCAGATGGTTCGCTCGAACAATCGACAAGCCACTGTGACCTCTCGCCGCCCCGCACGGATCTAACTTCTTCTAGAGTAGCTACTCTCTTTCGAGTTGCGCGCCATATCTTGGCTGAGCCATATAGCCTTTCATTCAGCCGGCTTCCTCTTTCGATCGAGGTATGCTCTGAAAAGTTCGACAGATTTCGCAAGAGCCTCATCTAGCCCTCCTTGCACCGTTGCGCCCGCGGCCGTGGAGTGACCTCCTCCTGCGCCGTTCATGGCTTGACCAAGGACCGTCGCCAGATCTCTGCCGAGGTGGAAGCTTGTTCCCGAGAAGAACTCGTTGGTCGAGCGGAAGCTGAGCGTCAATCTGTCCTCCTTCTCCCCCCCTACGATGGCGAGGTGCGCGCCCAATCCAATCAGGGATCGTGCCACTGATGCGTGAAAGGAACCCACCGTCGAGGTTGCGACAATCCAGCCGTCAATATTCTCCCAGTTCAGTCGCTGCGCTGACTTGATCCGAGCAATACGCTCGGAATTGTCCATCGGGACTCGGATGATGTTCAGCGCTTTCGTGCCGTCCACTCCAATATCCAGAAGCTTGCAGGCCAATCTCAGAGATCTCGTTGTCGCAATCGCGAAGTGGCCCGTCTCATACGCGATCCCGAGAAAAGCCGCAAGAGCTTCCTTCTTGGTCGGTTTTGCTCGCAGAGCCGCATAGAGCTGATACACCACCTCGCAGGCGGAAGTGGCTTTCTCATCTGATACCAGCAACTTTGCATAGTTACGAGTGTTAGGATGAATTGCATGATGGTCAATTACAATAAGCGGTCTACCAGACTTCTCAACAGGCTCCTTAAGGCTGCCCAGTTGCTCGAGTGTGTTTGTGTCAACCGTGAAAATCACGTCAAAATCGCTTGGCTCCGCTTTTTCTGCAACTTCAAAACGGAGATGCGCTAAGACGCGAGCAGAGACCTTGCTGACGCCGTCCGGAGAAGCCACGCGTACTTTGAGGCGCCTGTTTATTCGTCTGAGAAGCCCTGCAAGTAGGTACCCTGAGCAGACGGCGTCCGGGTCTGCGTTCTGATGGCCGAGTATCAGAACTCTGCGCGAGGACTTGGCCGTCCTTGCTATTTGCTCGATACGTCGCACAGGTCCAGCTCCCGAACCTTCGCATCTGCGGCCGCGATCGCCGCATCTGTGGCCCTGTCAATAGTAGCGGCAAGGTCAGGATCTTCAATCTCAGCCTCGACGGCAATCTCAACGCTCAATGAGAGAGGCTTGTCGCCAGTGGCCTCAACCGCTACATTCAGGTCATCAAGTTTCTTCAAGGAGATCTTGGAGAGAATGGCCCTTCTGGCAGCTTCCTCCGCCGCCGCACAAATTGCTTCTATCTCATCGTCAGTCGGCACTCGGCGAAGTTCAATATCCACATCTGATCCCGCTGGATGATGACTCGGGGCAACCGATCATGGAACTATTCGGACGCTTTCGGTGCCCGTAGCCTTTCTTGGAGTTTCTGCTGAAGGTCTTTGATCCTCTCACGGGTCCGTTCTTCCTGCCTTCCCAAGACTGTGACCCGTGTGTTGAGCAACTCCTTCTTCTCTTTTAGTTCAGTAAGCAATGTATCTTTCTCGGCTCTCACCAGAATGCTCCCGACGCTTCTGTAGACCGGATTTTCGCTGGTAACTTTCTCGAGTTCAGACATCGCTCTGTCTGTCTCGCTCATCTCGATCTCAAGTTGTTGCTTCTGGGCAACTACCGCCTGAAGTGTCTGCTGTAGTTGTTGAAGCCTAGCTAGATCTTCCTGGACTTGGGGTGGCAGCTCGACTCCTTCGCTCATGGATTTCACCATTTGCATCAATGGCAGATTTTGCCCGTAGCTCTACACGGCGCATACATAAGGGTTTCAAGAATCGGCAAGGCCTCAGAAGTGATGATTGGAAAGCTAATAGAAGACGCAGCCTTCTGGCTATCCAAATCACAAGTGATTGCCCATGTCTCAGCTGTCTCAGTCGGAGGCGGACGAGGTCGCACGTTTTCTTGTCGCGGAATCCCTGCACGTTGGGAAGCGGAGTGATGGTTCTGGCGAATCGGTAGTCATCAGGTACAACACGACTGACCAGTCGTGTATTGACTTCGCTCTCAAGGTAGAAGAGGAGTGTTGGAAGCGGGGAACACACACACTGCTACTCCCGATCAGCTACGCCCGCGAGAGGCTCAAACTCTCTAGGAAACCGGACGGTACTCTGAAGGAACTAGAGCCACTACTGGTTCAAATCGCCGAGACCCAAGATGTTGACATATACATCGGCGAATACGATGACCCAAACTTCACAGCGGGTGTCGTTGATAAATGGAAGCTCGGAGCCTACTGCAGGCAGAAGTACAGAGAGATTCTGGACGAGAGGAAAGTCAGATGGGCATATCTTGGTTGGCCTATGCCGTCTGCAGCGGCTGGCTACGGAATGGATGTGCAGGAATTTCGTCGCATCTTCTTCAACAGCATCCGGCAGTCGTTCTCCAAGGACCTGATGAAGTTCATCAAGTACTACGGGGATGCGCTAGAAGGGAAAGATGAAGTCAGGATCCTCGCAGACGACGGGACAGACCTTAGCTTCATGATTAGAGGTCGGCCCGTTCTGTTGGATGACCCGACCATTTCAGCTGAAGACGTAGCCCGCGGGGACGTTGGGTTGAACATCCCTTGCGGTGAGGTCTTTGTCGCGCCACTGGAGACTACGGCAAACGGCATCATACTGTTCGAGAAAGCTGCCGTCCCGGGATTTGGGAAGATGATCAACCTTCAACTGAAGTTTGCTGACGGAAGAGTGGTTAACGTAGACGCGGACGAAGGCGCAGACAGATTCAACAAGTTCCTCGAAGCAAACAGCGGCGACAAGGACCGAATTGCAGAACTTGGCATTGGCTGCAATCCGGGCGCAGAATACACAGGCGGCAGCATAATAGTCGACGAGAAGATTTACGGCACAATCCACATCGCCATCGGTAACAACACGGGTGCGTATCACGGCGTCAACAAAGCGTCAAGCCACCTTGACATGATCAAGAGTATGAAACATGGCGAACTGTACGTCGACGGCAAGCTTGTCATGAAGGATGGAGCGCCGGCTACCTGAACGATTCAACATCCGCGGCGACGTTTTCCTTGCAGCCACATGTGTTCTCCCCTACAAATTCAGAGGATGTACTAGCAGCCAAGTATCCCACATGCGGTATGCAGTTTCAGCCGCCTCTCGTGAATATAGCTTACAATCGTCTCAGGCATTTCGATCCGGTCTGACGCACGATGATAACTCGAGACAGAAGAGTTTTGCAGGTTGTTGAGACTCATCTATGTCAGCAGTGTAGGTCCCTCGTCAAACACACCAGTTTTTCGATACGGTACAATGCCTCGCCGTCAGATCCTAAGTGCGTCCTCAAGACCTTCCGATGGGTATGCTCCAAATGTGGCGCAGAGAAGGAAGAGACTCGGCAGACTTTGATGCCGAGCAGCAAAGCGCGTCTTATCAGCCGCATCCTGAAAATGAGAGATGACTACGAAATACGATCCATGAACATCTCGGCGGGGAATGGAACCCTCACAATCCAGATAGCATTCGAGAATCCGCAGGGGGAGTCAGCTTAAATCCAGAGCCCGAAAGACGCATGCGCTGTAGGCTCGTGTGTCTCGATGGTTGATGTATCCATTGAAGATCAGGCCAGCGACGATACAACCTCAGCCAACGCGGGCATCCTACGAATCGGCAAGGTCTCTGCTGCTTTGCCGAACAAGTTCGCGACCACAGCTGAGCTCAATGCAACTCGCATGGTGGGAGCAAGAGACACACTGCCAGGAGAAGTAATCGTTTCTGCCAAGCTCATCTTTCCGGACTCGCTCAAGAAGATCTTGAAGGAGGACGAGGCTCTTCGCAGCTTTGCGCGAAGACTATCACGTGACTTGGGAGGATACGAGGATGTCGCAAGGGTACTATTCTTGGTCCTGAAAGGAGAAGCCACCTACAGCGACGCCGAAGAACTGAGGACCCTCCTTGATCTCCAGTACTTCGCAGACATGGATCTGATCACCGTCCAGCAGGCCTCTGGCATGAGCCCCGACGACTTCGCTTCACTACTGAAGTTCACGCAGAGATGGATGGATCAGAAGGGCGTCGACAAACCGGTCATGCCGGTGGTGCAGGCGTCAGAGACTCAGCGAGAGTTCGAACTCTTCTCAGCCCCGGTTGTGAAGTGCAAGTTCCGCCTGATGGGGGTTGACATGAGGGGCGGCTTCCACTACTACACGCTCAGGGCCGTCGAGAAGATCAAGAAGAAGGACCCGGGCATTTGGATTCACGCGTTCCAAGTTCCGCCGAAGATCAGGTTTGCACGTCACATGCTGCCCAGTTCACAGGGCATGCTCATGCCGTACTTTGGGGTTGACAGCTTCTCGCGATGGGTGGTGCCTCCCCCGCCGGTTCCTCTCACAAAGGACAAGATCAATGTCTTTGACAGATCGGGATGGGGCGTCTTCAAGCGGAAAGAGTGGACCGGGCTCCACGGAAAGAAGCTCACCTGTACATGTCCCATGTGCAAGGGCGAGAACCTTGACGGATTCTATGCAGGGAAAGTCCTGACTGTCCTGAGCCGGAGTAAGGTCCACGATCACTACGCACAGCAGGACGAGCTGAAGAAATCCTCAGAGAGCATACGCAAGCATCAGTACAGCCGTCTGATCAAGACAAAGAAGTACGCGAACCTCTTCGTCGGCGAACTCAAGAAGTCTTTGGAAGCAGAGTCGAAAGCCTAGCCTCCCGCTTCCGCCAGGAGCGTCATCAGGTCCCTAAGATTCACCTCGGAAGTTGTACGCCAGCCAAGCGTTAAGGACCCTGTCTCATCTTCCTTCAGGTATCCGTTTCGCACGAATGCGTCCAAGAGGGTGAGCGTTTTCCATCTTCCCACTTTCTCGGCGAGGAGCTTCTCAACCTCTTCTCGCGGAGCCTTTCCCTGTTTTGTGACGACGTATGTGATCGCCATGGTCAAAGCCGCTAGGTTGTCAATTCGCCATCCCGACAGCCGCGCCTCCTTCGGTGTAAGCGTTCCCCTCAGGGTGATCAAGTATCGAGCATCATCTGCAGCCTCTCCCGACGATGCTTCAACGAGATGTCTAGCTTGTGAGTGATCAGGTTCGACTCTCTTGACTTCAAGATCAAGGTCTGCGAGAAGAGCATCGACCTGCTTGATGACTTCCCTGTAGTTCTTGCCGAGGGCAGCCTTCAGTTCCCATTCTTTCGCTCCGGGCATCTTACCTCGCTTGAATAACAACAGATGAATCGCACGCTTCACCTTGTCAGAGTAGAAGCGCGTTTCATCGCTAGGCTGCTGCATAGGCTATGTCTTCCATGTGTTCATGATCTGTAACGTCACAGGCGCTTTGGTCTACCGGTTTCTATCGGAATCGCGATCGGGTAGCTCACCATTCCCTCAGCAACTTTTTCCGTCGGCGTCGCAAGCGAAACGAGTTTCATCTTGGCGCCGTCACGGAGCATCTTAGCAAAGCCGTACGTGAGCAGAAAGCTGACGAAGTATGCACGTTGAACGGTTTCTTGATAGGTGTCTCTTCGAACGAATGCCCAATACTCGACATGCCCATTTCTCGCGGTTTCTGCTCCCAGTTCCTCCCACAGTCTCCGGAGGTTCTTCGCGAAGTCTTCACGAGTCATTATGCCGGACTTGACAAGCGAGTCCAGATCTGCGGCTGTGGGTTGGGCAGCCTTTCCAAGGACACGCTTCTTCCTTCTCTCCTCATAGGACAGTAGCTGATTCCAATAACTGCGCCCTTCGCGGATTCCGTCAACCGTCAGCTGTTCCCTCTCCACTATCGGATGCCAGGACTTCAGGAAGATCTCTCCAAGTCGCTTCAAGGAGAGGACGCGAAACTTCCTCTCGAGCATCTCGGGGGTGGTGTACAGTGCGCTTGACAGGTAGCGGAGTTGGCTCTTCTGGAGGCCGAGGACTTCAGCTAGATCCTTGATCGTCTCAGCATCAAGACAGTGGTCGTCCAATGATTCCCAGAAAGGGAAGTATCTTCGGAGAGTCTCAACGGCGAGGCCGACGTCCAAGAAGAACGGATTGAACTTCCGCTCTCCTATGGCTTCGCAGGTCTCAATCAGTTCACGAAGCTCTTTCCTTCCCGATGCCAACCTGACACGTTCAGGCTTAGCGTTTGACATTGTCCTCTACTTCACCTGGGACACGACGGAGGCGCCCTCGACGTTCTGGACGACGATCACGTGGACATCGGCGTCCGGCACACTAACCTGTCCCGGAGTTATTGCGACGTACTGAGTGTCCCTCACTTCCCTCGCACTCGATACGATCAGCCTTGAGATGACTTCCCTGTTCTTCGGGTCCATGTGAACGTCGAACTCATCTATCGCCCTAAACGGGGAGGCGATGTGCTGCTGCAGCGCAAGCATGAACGCCATTAATGCGATGCTTCTTTCGCCGCCGCTCTGAGTGAACGAGTCAAGTCGGGTTGGAGGGACGCCCTTGAATCCCACTAGGATGTCAAGGCCTGCTTGCTCAACATCTTTCCCAACTGTGAGTTTCAGCTCGCCAGCTGCGCCGACCTCTTGGAGGATCTGATTATAGTGGGTCACGAGCGACTGCAGGAACGTGGAAATCACCTCTTTCCATCGTTCAAGCCTCTTCTCGACCTCAGCCATGACCTCCTGTCTGTTTCGAGCCAGCTGGTCTGTTTTTCCACGTAGGTCTTCATACATCGTGGCGTATGAGGTGTACATCTTCTCTACCTCCTCCGAGAGGTGGGCAAGCGGTCGGAGCTGCTCCTCAGTTGCGCCTATGTCCATCATTATGTCCGTGATCTTTCTGGGGTTCTGGAATCGTGGTCCCATCTTCTCAGCGTTGGCTGTCAGGGGCTGCACCTCTTCTTCCATCATCCTCCGCTGAGCCTCCAGATCTGCCAGCTGTTCACTGAGCATCTTCCTCTTGAAGGCGAGAACTTGAGTGTCAACTCTGGCGTCTATCAGGCGCGAGAGCTCACCCTCCACTCGGGCGTCAAGGTCGCGGAGCTCGGTCTCCCTCGCTTCAAGTCTTTCCCTAGTCCGCTCCAGCTTAGCCTCTGTCTCGGCTCGCATGTGACCCAAGTCGTCGAGCCACTCTCTCATCTCGACGGAGAACTGTTCTTCGTGAGCGCTGGGCTTCAGCGGCTCGCCAGACGATCCGGGGTCTTCGCCGCCTATATGCGAAAAGAGACGTTTCTGGGTTTCTTCGGTGAACCTCTGGATCCATTCGAGTCCGGACGCGGCCATGGCCTCTTGGCGGACCAGCTCAAGATACTTGTCGTGCAGCTCGTACCTTTCTTTCAGGTGCCCGTCGTATCTTTGTTGTCGCCGTTTGAGAGACTCATCCGCCTCAACGAGTTTCTGATCCGCATTCTCGATCATTCTGGCCCGCGATTCGATCCTTTCTTGGATGCGGAGGAGCGCTTCTTCTCGCTTCTGGATCCTCGCCCAAGTCATCTCTCTCTTGTGCTCGGCTAGCTTGGCGTCCAAGTTTCTCTTGAGGAGGAATCGCTCGTGTTCTCTCCGCCAGTATTCGTGCGTCTCCTTTGTAGTCTCCAAGACTTGGGCAAGTGACTCTTCCTCACTAGCGACCTTGGTCAGGCGCTCTTGTGCTTCTAGGACGTTCGCGCGGTACGATTGGAACCCCACGGCTTCCTCAAGCATCTTGAGCTTCTCGCTAGGCGAGATGGACGCGAATCTTCCGACCATCAACTGGTGCATGATTATGAGGATGTTGTCGGGGTTCAGACCATACTTCGCGAGCGCATCGGTCACTTCACCCTTTGTCACAGGGTGATCTTGAACGAGGTACTGGTAGGTACCGTTTCGCTTGAGGATGCGCGTGACCGTTACGGTGTCAACATGGTACTGAGGAAACGGTTTGCCATGTTCTCTGGGGCGATTGTTCAGCTGGAGAGTGATTCGTGCCTCGTCTGCTCCCCACCTTATCAGGTCGCGTAGACGTCGCGCCCGTTCAGTGTATGTCTGACCCAAAACAACTGAAATCGCTAGGAGGATGGAGGATTTGCCCGCGCCGTTGGGCCCACAGATCAAGTTCAGCCCTGACTCTAAGGGGACGTACGCGTTGTCGTACGACATGAAGTTCGTCAGAGCTATGCCCTTGATCATCCGCGGCTTCTTCCGGATCGGGTAGCGAACCTTTCAGCCCCGTAAAAAGTTTCGGGGGTTTCTGTGCGTCCATCTCCATGCTTCAGGGCAGGTTTCATGGTCGGTCCCAGAAGGGGCGGGTCTGGATATACTTCAGCTTGGCGTTTAGTAGGTCAGCGTAGAAGCTCTCGTCTTGCGTGTGCATCTTTGCGAGTATGCCCGCGGCGGTCTGGGGACCGACCCCCCACGTCAGCAAGGCCACCACCGCCTGTCTCCCGTAGGAGAGGACAAGATCAGCTGTCCGCCGAGCCTGGCTCAGACTTCTCCTCTCTTCCATCGTCAACTCCTGTTTCGATTTCCACTTCTGTAGGATCACAGGCACATCTGCTCTGATCTTATTCTTCAACGCCAGCAAGCCGGATCCGCATTTGGAGCACTTGGGGAATTCCGCAAGTTCTTGTGTTCGCTTCTCAGGTGTCGCGGACCCACAGTGGAGGCAGACGAACTCCACCTTTTGCGCAAGGAGGGACGTTCTCATCCGTGAGAGATTGTCTTTTCTTGCGCTTTCGGGTGCGACCATTTCGGGAACTTCAACGAACTTGTTGAGCATGTAGAATGCTTGTGGTGTGGGAGATTCTTCGGACAGAACAGGGACTACGGTCACCGCTCCACCGGCAATCGAGCGCATGATTTTCCTTGCTGAGTCAATGTCCACCTTGACGAGCTTTGCTTCACGCAGTGTCTCCTCATGGATCGGAGTCGATTCAAACCGGGGTGAGAGTTCGAAAAGGCTTCTCTCGCCAAGAAAGAGCCCACGGGGAATCGCTCCGAACCTTTCCGCAATGAACTTCATATTGTATGCAAACGGAAAACGGCGTCGGGTGTAGGCATCGAACCTCTCTTGTATGCTCTGCTCTGACATCGAAAACAATTCCGCTGAGAGAAAATTAAGAACCTCCCCAGATGCGACTTCTGGGAGTTCGATGAGGATACGGTAACCGTCAGCCCAAATGTTACTCACTCCCCCGCGCCCCGTGAGTACTTCGTCAAAGACGTACGCAAGAGCTCTGTTTACAGCCTCTCCGAAAGATGCGTGGACAATCAGGTATCTGTCGAATGCCTCCACAAGGATGAGGCGGTCCGTGGGAGCATGATAGCCCCTGCCAACATAGTTCTGAATCTCATCGACGATCCGCGTGGCAGCAAGTCTCTCTATAGAGTAGGCATTACAGACCTCCTCTATTGTACGCTCTCTTCCGATCGACTTTAGACTTGCCTCGACCTCGCCTCTTATTCTTCCCACTTCTTGTGCAACCTCGAACGGGACAGGAAGGATCTCGCCGTCCCAGCCAGGAATTGCTGCGGTGGGATCCTCGACCGGGACTACGTAGATGTCACCCTCATCCGCGACTCTCACTATCTCCCAGACGCGCCCTCGACAGATGAAGTGGAGACCTCTTTTCGCGTGCAACAGTACGAATTCTTCACCAAGGGTTGCGATCGTCCGCTGACTCGTAACATCAAGTATCGGGTATCGTCGCTCGTCAGGGATCATCGACAGGTTCCGGTAGTAGTATTCCCTGGTCTTGGAGCTTCTTGTCAGCAGGTTGCCCGTTCTTCGGAACAAGCCAAGGTTCTCCATGTACCTGCAGACTGACTGGAACTGTCTGGATGTGAGGCTGCCAAAAGCGCCCGATCTTCGAATCACAGACAGCATCTCACTCGGGCGCGAGCGCTCTTTGTCCATCAAGACGCCTGC
>Ga0315314_1002487_pt1 | contig 15161 bp, 10 predicted proteins | sample TDP9_MG_FD_203631 | JGI IMG/M metagenome (GOLD analysis project Ga0315314, IMG submission 203631) | Freshwater sediment microbial communities from Lake Towuti, South Sulawesi, Indonesia - TDP9 | ecosystem: Environmental > Aquatic > Freshwater > Lake > Sediment | place: Indonesia: South Sulawesi...
TGGTCCCGTGGGCCTTGGTCTGGCACAGGCGGGAGTGGCCGAAGCTGGTGGTGGCGCTGGGGCTGATCGGGCCGGCGGTGTTCTTTGCTTTCTGGCCTTGGCTGTGGATCGCGCCGGTGGCCCACTTCAGAGAGTACCTGGAATTTCACTTCCGACACGCGGCCTATAACGTCTGGTATCTGGGGAAGCTACACCAATATGCGCCGTGGCACTATCCGTTTGTGATAACGGTGGTGACGACGCCGGCAGTGGTCCTGGTTCTCGCGGTGGCGGGTGGCTTGCGCTGCTGGCCGCGCCGGGGGTGGGAGCCGGAGCGCGCCCTGCTGCTGTTTGGGCTTGCGATCGCGCTGCTGCCGAGCGCGTTGCCAAGCAGCCCGAAGTACAACGGGGTGCGGCTGTTCCTGCCGGCGTTTCCTTTTCTGGCGGCGCTGGCGGGAGGAGGTTTTGCGTGGCTCCAGCTTCGGGTAGTGAGGCTGCTGAGGGCAGAGGGGTTGCTGTCAGGCTTAGTGTGCGCCGCCTTGGGGGCGGCGCTGCTGGCCCCTGGGGCGAAAGCGGTGGTGCAAACACATCCGTATCAGCTTGCGTATTACAACGCGCTAGTGGGAGGCGCCCAAGGCGCAACGCGGCACGGGTTCGAGACGATCTACTGGGGGCAGGTCTTCGGGAACGCTGCTCTGTTCCTCAACCACGTTGAGCAGGTGAATCCCCGGGTGCTCGTGATCCCCAAGGGGGTTATCTATTTGCTGGAGTTTCAGCAGCAGGCCGGGGTGTTGAGGCCCGACGCGCGGTTCACCGGTGACGAGCGAGAGGCGGAGTCTGCGGACTACGTGATGTTCCAGTGCATGCAGAGCGACTATACGGAGCTGTGCTGGGTCCTCGCGCGAGAGGAGCAACCGGTCTATGCGCTGCGGCTTGGGCGGACTCCCCTACTGCTCGTCTACGGTCGGGATGCGGTGGCGGACGGTCTGGCACGTCTGCGCAAGTAGAGAGTAACTGCTGCTCCAGCCAATGCTGCCAGGGTCAGCAGGCTGAGAAACATACCCACCCGGAAGGTCGCCGGTTCATATCTCAACTCCACGGTGTGGCTACCAGTCGGCACAGGGATGCCGCGGAAGCCGTAGTTGACACGATAGATAGTTGCTGGCGCGCCATCCACCCACGCGCGCCAACCTGGATAGTAGGAATCGGTGAGGACCACCTGTGCCGGTCGGTCGGTTGTCACCTTCAGGGTGATGGCGTCGGGATCGTCTCGGGCAAAGGAGACGGAGCCATTTGGGCAGGAGACAGGCTCCCTTCGGCTACGCTCAGGGCAGGCCTGCCCTACGGGTTGGAGGTGGACGCGGGGGAGTGCCTCCAGGTTCTCGTAGATCGGCGCCTCTCCGCTGTACGCCAGCCGCCAACCCTCCCCCACCGGCCGCCGCGTCATGAGATAGCGTACGCCGAGCACGTCGAGCAGGAGCGACTCCGGCTCCGGGTAGTTAGATTGGTCGAGCTCAGGGCCTGACACAAGCTCGAAGGAGCGGCGCACCCGCAGGGAGTCGGAGCCATGGATGTCCCGCAGGCCGAAGATCATGGCGCTGTTGTGGGCCATCCAGTCCAGGCCATGGGAGGCCAGCGAGGTCACGCGCTCATGCCCCGCGTGCTCGCGCAGCCAGCGCACAGAGTCTGTCTCAGGATAGGCCATCTTGGGGTCAACGAAGGGGTTGAACTTCATGCTGAAGCCAAAGAGGTCGAGGATCACCAGCCCCAGCGCCAGCAGAGCGAACACTCGCCCCCTGAGGACTCTTCTCAAGCGAAGGAGGACGAGGCCGGCAGAAGCCAGCAGGAGGCAGAGAGTGACGATGATCTGGGAAGTCAGATAGCTCCCAAACTTCCAGTTGGGAGGGAGATCCCTGATCACTGGCTTGGCCCAGAGGAGGGCAGCCACTAGCCCCACCACTGCTGCGGAGGCGCAGAGCAACGGGCACCGCGCTCTTCCCAGTGGCTCTCGTGCTAGCAGATCGTCAAGGCCGAGCGCAGCCAGGCCGGCCAGCCCAAACGCGGCGAGACACAGGGCTCTCCCGAGGCCAGCCAGCTCTCGGAAGCCCGGGGCCAGGTGGTAGAGCATGAGATACAGTGGGGAGCCAATAGCGACGAGGAAACCGAAGACGGTGAGGATAGCCAGATACGAGAATGCGGGCTCACGCCAGCGGCGTATTGCCCACGCAGCGAGTAAGAGAGGGAGAATGCCTACGTAGCAGGCGGTCTCGAAGAAGTTGAAGGCGCTTGGATCATGGATGTTGCCCCAGTAGTTGTAGTGCACGGGGTTGCCGAAGAAGTTGGGGACAAGGTAGAGGATGAGGTGGGTGAGGGGGAAGGCGGTGGTGGTCGTCTCGGCGGCAGTGTGAGGAGTCCGTCCGGTCTGCTGCACCAGCTCGAGGGTGGGGAGAAGCTGGCCGGCGGCGAGGGCGAGGCCGACGATGAGAGAACCCGCGGCGATCGCGATTGCGGCGGGGCGGCTGGCTGCTCGATCCTCGTGTGAGATGGTCCGCACGATGGCATAGAGCACAAAGGCAAGGAGGAGGTAGGCGGAGATCTGGAGATGGCCGCCGAGGAACTGTATTGCGACGGCGAGGGCGCAGAGCGCGGGCCAGAGCGAGCGGGGATGGCGCAATGAACGCTCGTAGCAGAGGAGGATCGCGGGCAGCCACATGAAGACCCAGAGGGAGAGGGTGGGGAACTCCAGCCAGGTGACGGTAAAGCCGTTGAACATGAAAACCAGCGCCCCGAGAAGCGCGGCAGCCCGGCGCAGACCAAGAGTGAGAAGAAAGGCGTACATGAAGAGGCCGCCGACGGTCAGATGCAGGATGGCGGAGACGCCGAAGCCGTGGCGAGCTCCGGTGAGCAGGAACAGCAAGTTGGGCGGGTAGAGCAGCGCGGATTGGAGGTTGGCAAGGAAGGGGGTGCCGCAGAAAGCATATGGGTTCCATAGAGGAATGAGTCCCGCGCGCAGCGACTCCACCGCGTAGATGCGCCAGGGGAGGTACTGCTGAATCGGGTCGAACATCGGGTTGTAGGCGCACCGGAAGTCGGGAAACTGATGCTGAAGCGCGCGCCACGGGAGCATCAGCAAGCACATGTCGGCCGGCAGCATAACGCGTCCCAGAAACACGGGCCAGCAGAACGCGCACGCGGCGCCCACGATCATGAGCACCGGCCACCACTCTTTCCTGGGTTTCGATGGCCTGGCGGACACGATGGTCACAGGATGCTGTAGATGGTGAGATACTCCCTCATCAAGATGACCTGCGTCACCTGCAGCAGGGCGAGCGCAGCTATGAGCCACGACGCTCGCTCCCTGCCGGCCAACCAAGTGCCGGCTGTCAGGGGCACCGGCCAGAAGAGGAAGAGCCAGATGCGCCCCACCTCGCCCCGCACCGTCCCTGAGAGGTCCAATAGCGCGACCACAGTCAACCACGCGGCCAGGAAGGGCCTCAACCGCGCCCACTCGGGCTCACGGCGCAGGGCCCGCGCCGACCACAGCGCCGTCAACACCAGGGGCAGGCCCGCGAAGACGGCCGCCTCTATGGGATTCATCAGCAACCACTTCCAGTAGGTGCGAGGAGATGCCGTCGTGGTGATCTCCCGGTGCGCCAGGAAGGCCTGTTGGGCGACCGCAAGTGGCCGGTATCCGCAAATGAGATAGAGGGCCAGGTGAAACAGCACGAATCCCGCCAAGGCAATGGCTGCTCCCACCAACGCCCGCCGCGCCGCCGCGCTCCGGTCTCGCGAGCCGAGCACGCCAATCGCCACCCATGCTAGCAACCAGGCCCCTGCCACCGCAAAGCTCAGGCTGAAGAGAAGCCCCACCGCCACCGTGATCCCCGCGAGGAAAGCTCGCACCACGCTCCCTCTCCGCCACGCCGAATAGCAGAGCCAGAGAGTCGTGATTGCCAGCGCCAGAATGAGCTGGTCCGGAGAGGCCCCCAGCAACAGCAGGCCCGGCATGCCGGCCATCAGCCCGACCCCGCAGACTGCTCCCTCCGCGCCGACGAGCCCTCGCGCCAGCAAGTAAAGGGGAATCAGACTGAGGGCACCCGCGAACGCAATCAACGCCGCACTCACCATGGCCGCCGCCGCGTCGGCGGGAGAGAATAGCGTGCCGAAGGTCCGATTGTAGCCGTCTGCGATTGCCTCCAGCACTGGCGCTGGGTGGGAGGTGAGCGCGGCGCACAACCGCCGCACCAGCAAGAAGAACAGCACGAAGCCTGGAGGATGGGTGCGCGCATGGTGGGGCAAAGCGCCCATGTGCTCGGGATAGGAGGCCAGCCAGTCGCGCACCTCCACCACTTCGAAAGAAACCGAGAAATACGTGGTCGCGTTCGGGCTGGCGACGATCCAACCCGGCGCCACCCAGGACACCAAGGGAGAACCCGCCGCGGTGAGCAGCCCCCACTGCAGGGCCAATGCCAAGAGAACAAGCAAGGCCAACAGGCCCACGCGCCAGGCGGGCCGCATCTCATTCCATCGGCCTGGCCTGCATGCGACAGCGACTACTATCACGAGCAGCAGCCCCGCGGCCAACGCGGGGGCGAGGAGAGTAGGCAATCGGTTGTGTCTCCACACCCACTCTCCTCGGACGCCCAACTCCCAGCCCCTGGCCAGGGCGGCCGCAAGCCCAAGAGTCACGGCCGTCGCGGCCAGCACAAGGAGATGGCGCGAGTTCTTCTGCTCCTCACCCATGATCGCGGTTCCGCTCCTTCGCTCACGCTCAGGATGACATTACTACTTCACGCGGTAGAGTGACACGTCGCTCTGCTCAAAGACCGGTGCCAGCCAGGCCGACTTCAGGGGATCAAAGCCGGCACGCCTCGCACCCTCTGCGGACACATAGTATACCTCATCATAGATGCTGTGATCCCGCAGCATGTATGTGATTCCCTGGCGTCTACAGAAGGTCTCCCTTTCTGCATCAGATGTGTCCGCCCGCAGGAAGCGGGCCAGCGCGCTGACCTTGTCCCGAAAGTGCCGCGTCTCCGCCCAGTGGCCAACATAGACACGGGTTCCGACCAGAGATGGCGCATAGCTGCCCAGGAAGGAGTTGCACAGGAGCAGATCCTCCCGGGATGCCCGACCATCAAGCCAGTGGAGTGCCGCATACTGGTCTGCACGCAGGTACAGAGGAGGCATCAGGTTCCCGAGATAGGCCTGGTTGTTGGTCCGCAGGTCGCGGACTGCCCGAGCGATGAAGAGCGCATTGGAGGGAACCGCCAGCACCACGAGCACCCCTCCCATCACCCACAGCGCCCGGCGGCCCTCGCCTCGCCTGGTCCACAGCCATGCTATGGCAAAGACGGCCAGCAAGCACACGGGGATGTGCAACCCCTCGGCCAGCTTGCGCTGAAACGGCACCGGCGCATAAGCCAGCGCGAACCCAAACGCAAGCCACAACGCGACCATGCGAGCGGGATATCCGCCTCCTGTCACCGCCGTGCGACCAACCCCAACGACGGCCAGTGTCAGCGGAAGGCCAAGGCCCAAGGCGAGGAAGAACGGTGCGGGAGAAGAGACGGGAGTCTCCACGGTCTTGACCGCAATCGTGATGTCCCCGGTGCGCATCAGCCAGAGCTGGTAGATCACAGAGGGGCTTGCCAGGAGCCCTATCAATACCACAAGGGAGACTCTCTTCCACGTCAGGCGCTTGCCAGCCAAAAGGAGAACAAGGAAACCGGCGAGGACCGCGGCCACGGGAATGAGATCATACGTGTGGATATTGCCCAGCAGCAAGCCCGCGAGGCCGGCCAGCACAGCCGACCGAGGCGACCCAGAGGTGAAGGCGTGTCCCGCGAGCCCCAGGATCGAGGCCATGAGGAACATCGAGAAGCAGAACAGCGGATTGAGCAGCAGACTCAGGAAGGTAACGGCCTCGGGCATGATGAGACCCGGCCCGAAGTCAATCGGATGAGGCTGGCCCGGCTGCGCGCGGTACCACCAGCCCAGGCCGGAGGCGGAGGCGGCGAGGATCAATGCGAGACGGCGTCCGGCCACTGTCGGCAGCACTTGCGCGCCGAGACAGTAGATGGCCATCAGCAGCAGCCAGCCTGAGACCAGCCGCGCCAGATGATAGACAACGGGAAGGGGCAGATGTGTCACGCGAGCGAGGAGCCCAAGGCCGAGAAAGAAGACGTTGATGACGCGTGGTTGCTGTGGCTCAGAGGTGAACGGATCGAGGAAGAAAAACGCTCCTTGCTGGGCCTGTTTCATGTAGGCCAGATAGACGTTGTGCTCATCGGGGTTAGCCAGGAGGCCCGAGTAGTAGTATCCCGGCGGCCGGACGAGCAAGCCATAGAGGTAGGGCAAGCAGGTGAGGGCCATCACTGCGGCCGCGAACGCGGCCGCCCAACGGAGCTCGGAGGCGGGTAGCCACCGAAAGACGGCGGGCGTAGGCACGCCCGCCCTACAATTGGGGTCGCGCGGTTTCATCGGGGATTGCAGTACATAGTGATGACCGGGGACGGGTAGAGCCAGTCGGGGGGCGCCCAGCCCCGGGGGGGCGCGAGCCAAGAGGTGCGCCAGGGCCAAAAGGCGTCCTGGAAGAACTCCTCCCGCTTCTCATAGAGGGCATCGAGCGCCGCCACGAAGCCGAGCGCATCGGGCCTCCGGAGACGAAGCAGATCCCGTGACTCCAGGTCCGAGAGAAAGAAGTATTCCGGCCTCTCCTCCTTCAGCTTCTCTGCGTTCCAGCCGGTTATGACTACTCTCTCTCCGCTCTCCTCGTTCCATTTCCGAAAGAGCGCCTGGAACAAAGGTCCGGCGTTGTACGGCGAGACCGGGGGATGAAAGAACCACACAGCCTGCGTCACACCAACGCGCGGGTGTTGCTTGGATACTGTGACGCGAGGGGCAATCCGCTCCCAGGCTTCGTCGCGCGGGTCGACGCAGAAGACTGTCACTTCACCTACCATATAGAAGAAGGTCAGCATGAGAACCACGGATGGCAAAGATGAGACCGCCGCCCGTACGAAGCGCCCTTTGGGCAGCTCCTCCAACCAGACAAGGACGGCTGCGGCAAGCACACAGACGAAAGGCGCTAGCGGCACCAGGTAGCGAATGAACCTTTCTCTGGAGAAGCCGATTACGACCAGATACAGCACCACCCAGAGAAGGCTGACGCGCGTCACGCGGCTCTCGCCGCGCGCGGCGGCGACGACACCCAGCAACACCGCCATCAGCAGCGCGTAGCCGAGGCCGACGGGGAGCCCGTGGAGCAAGTGGTAGGTCCAGCCAGAACCGGTTCCGACGAAGGCGAGCGTCCCCCCCGCCTGCGCGTGGCGGAGCTCGAAGAGCAAGCCTCGGCGGAACTCCGGGGTCCAGAAGAAGGGACAGCCAATGATGAAGCCAATGATCGCGCCGCCCGCGACGCCAAGGCACCACCGCCAGCACCACTTCCTCGGCCTCGCCAACCGCGGAGCGAGCAGTGCCGGAATCACGAATAGGCCGGCGTTGTACTTGGTGGCCGCGGCACAGCCGACCGCGAGGCCGGCCAGGGTGCCCGTCCTGACGGTCGGCCGCTGGCTGCCGCGGAGGGCGAGCAGGAAGGCCAACGTGATAAAGAAGGTAGCGGGAACGTCCACCGTCGCGTAGTAGCTGTTGACAACGTGAAGCGGACAGATTGCCAGAAGAAGTGCGCTCATGCGAGCGCACGACAGGTGCTCGGGCCGCACGGCCAGATAGAGCAGCAGTATGGTTCCCGCGCCCAACAGCGCGGTGATAATGCGCCCCAGGAGGTAGAGCGGGGCGAGGCCGGCGGGGAACTGGGCTGCATCAGGTAGCACGCCGAGCACCACCGCCGGAATGCCGACCAGGTAGATGTAGAGCGTGCCGTAGTTGAAGAAGTGCGGGTTCCAGTCGCCCGCTGCAAAGAACAGCGCAGGCTGGAGCTGGAAGATCTCATCGGGGTGGTAGGAGAAGTAGTGCTCGGAATTGGGCAGGCCCCACCAAAGCCCGGCGGCGCGGATTCCGAGCACCACTGCCCCGGCGACCAGTATGCAGAATACGGCCACCGCCATCCGGAGCGGCCTTCTGAGAGGTTCCTCATTCATCCCCGCATGCCTCGCGCGGCCAGCATCCAGCCGCCCCCCGCACAAGCGCTGCCCAAGGCAAGGAGTGTGATGAAGAGCCCAACGCGAAAGCTCGCAGGCTCGTAGCGGAAGACGACTGACTTCGCCTGACGCGGTGGTGCGACAGCGCGGAAGGTCACATCGGCGACACGCACGGGAAGTTCCCTCCTGTCAGCATGGGCGCGCCAGCCTGGAGCGTAGCTGTCGGCGAGGAAGAGATAGCCACCGCCCTGGGGGAGGTCAACGGCGACCGAGTTGGGGGAGAGGTCGCGGACAATCGCGTTGGGTGCGAGGCCCACTGGCAAGTCCTCGGCTGGCAGGTCGGGGCCGGTGATGATGAGGCAATCCTCTCGGGGGCCCAGCTTGAGCAGTGCGGCGAAGGCTTCCTGATGGGTGGGACGGAAGACAGCGGAGTCGGCGACCCAGGCACGGGGGCGCGCGTAGGGGTTGCGGTAGGTGTAGAAGGCGCCTACTCGCTCGATCTCAAGCCCCTGCAGAGGCACCGGGGACAGCACTGTCTGCACTGCTGCGAGGCTCATCATGTCCAGACCATACACCGGGCCGAGGCGGGGCAGCAAGAGGTTGCCGTTCAGGGGAGGGCTGGGATCTCCGTGCTGGAGGGCGGCGGCGAAGTCACGGTAGCGGGCGAGATAGAGGGAGTCATAGCCGAAGACATCGCGCAAACGGTAAACGGTGGCGCCGTTGGGAGGCAGCACGGAGATGGGGAAGCGGTCAATGGGCCAGTCTGCGGCATTGCTGAGGACGCGGCCTTCGGCAGCGGGAACGACCTCCCCCGGGTAGATCCACTTCAGAGGAGCGACGTGGACGTGATGCCGAGCCGCGAGGAGGAGGTCGGCGGCGAGGACGACCAGGAGGCCAACCTTCGCAAGCTGGCGCAATGCGGCGACCCGAAAGGCGCAGATGAGGACAATGGCGGCGACCACGAGGAGAACAGCGCGCCGCGCCTCAGCTACGACCGCCTGCGCCATGGTCGGTTCCAGCGTGCGGGACAGCGCGGCGAAGAACCAACCGAGGAACGCAGCTGCGGCGCCGGCCAGCAACAGGATAGCCGTGCTCCAACTCCTGACCGCGGGAGCAGGAGGCCAGCTCCCTTCGGCTTTGCTCAGGGCAGGCCTGCCCAAAGTGTCCATGCCCAGGCCGGCCAGCATGCTGAACGAGAAGACCGCGAGCAGCAATACCCGCGCGGGGCCACCCGCACTGGCCATACCCGGCAGATAGTGGTAGAGCGGCCAGTTGAGAGGCGTTCCCAGCGCGACCAAGATGGCGAGCAGAGCTGCGCTCGCGAAGAAGCGCGCGTGCCAGGTGCGGGCGGCAAAACCGGCCCAGAGCGCGAAGGCGAAGCCAACAATACCTACGTAGCAGCAGTATTCGGCGTAGTTTCCGGGGCCCAGGTAGGTCCCGAGCGCGGGATGGCCGACGGGATGAGGCAGCAGGAAGTTGGAGAACATGTGCCCTGGAAGTGCGCGGGACAGAAACGCAGCGTAGCTGTCTGGGCCGGGGACAAAGGCGCGATGGGCGATGCGCAGCAGGTCGAGGGTTGGAATGAGCTGCGCGGCGGAGAGGCCGAGGGCGAAGGCGGCGGTGACGGCAGCGAGCTTGAGTGACGAGGCCAGGCGAACCAGCGGCGGGCGTGGGAACGCCCGCCCTACAGCACGCGCGAGCAGATAGGCGGCGGTGAGCAGTGCCACAAAGAGGAAGATCTGGGGGTGGCCCCCGAGATAGGAGAACGCAAGCATGACCCCGGCCGCCAGGGCATATCTTGCTCGGCCAGTCGTCAGCGCGCGCTCGCACAGCAGCAGGATGAGAGGCAGCCAGGTCGCCGTGCAGAGGACTGTCGGCAGATGGATCCATGCCACGAAGAAGCCGTTCGTCTGCCATACGATGGCGCCGGCGAGGGCGCCGAGGCGGCCGGCGCTGATACGGCGCAGGAACAGGTAAGCGAACCAGCCGGTGATGATGAGATGAAGCCACGCGGACCAGCCGAAGGCGCGGGCGACTGGGAGCAACCAGAAGAGGAGGTTGAGCAGGTAGAGCACCGCGGACTGGCCGTTTGCGAGGAAGGGGGTGCCACAGAACTGGTATGGGTTCCAGAGCGGGATGACGCCGGAGCGGAGGGACTGAGCGGCGAACAGGCGCCAGGGATAATACTGTGCGATGCCGTCCCATACCAAGGGATCCCAGTGAGCTGAGACGGACGCGCTTACCTGGGAGCGCCACGGCTCGAACTGCACGAGCAGGTCGGCGGGAAGGAGCGCTTGGCCCGGCCGCAGAGCCGGTCCTATCAGGATGGTCGGGACGGCGAGCAGCGCCAGGAAGACTGGGAGCCGCCGGGGCTTGGAGGGGGCCGAGGTCAGCAGGGGCTATCCCTTAGCTGCTCCGAAGTATGACACCAGGACGAGTCCTGTGCACATGAAGAAGATGCCGAGCCACTGGAGTGGCATGACGGCCTCCTTGAAGAAAACCCGTGAGAGCAATACCACGGCCACATAGCTGATGGCAATCATGGGGTACGCGTAGCTAAGCGCCCAGCCGCCCGGCGAGATGACCACCAGCCAGAAACAGGAGCTGACTGCATAGAGGCAGAGACCAAGCAGCACATAGGGTGTGAAGACGGCCCGAATCACTTTCGTCGCAAGGGTGAGACCTGGCCTGCCCAGCTCTCCATACTGCCTCATGCCGTACTTGAGTGAGATCTGGCCGAAGGCACCCAGGCTGATGGCAATGAGCAGAAAGATCGCAACTGTCACAGGCCGCAAGGTTCGTCTCCTTTCACCACGAGATGCGCGCGGCCACTGGGGCCGCCGGCTCGGCTTCTCGGGAGATGGCTCTCGCGCGGTGCAATGGATAGATCACTGCCACTCCCACCCCCTGAATGCGTCTTCGTGCCACAGGACCATAGTGCCGGCTGTCAATGCTCTCGTCCCGGTTGTCCCCCAGCACGAAGTAGGAGTCTTCGGGTATCCTCACAGGCGACAGTGAACGCGGGATTGCAGAGCTAGCGTACGGTTCCTCATATGGGGTGCCGTTGAGATAGAGCTGACTCCCAAGCATCAGCTGACGATCCCCCGCCTTCAGAGTATATGGGACCATGGAGACGATGTCGCCCGGAAGCCCAGCCACGCGCTTGATGGCGATTTCTCTTTCCTGGGGATCCTTCAGCACTACCACGTCGAAGCGCTTCAGCCCGAGCGGCTTCAGCACCAGGACGCGGTCCCCCGGAAGCAGGGTGTTCTCCATGGAGTGACCCTCCACTATCGCCGTCTCCACCACCCAGAGCCGGAGCGAGCCAATCGCCACCAGCACCAGAATGACCATTCCCGGCGTGACACGCCGCAACAGCAAAGAGGAGCGCCTCTTGTGCTCCCGCTCCCCGATCCGGACCACGGTCATGGCGGACCATCTCCCGTTCCCGCAACACCTCTGACGCTTGGTGTGAGTTATCCGCGAGGCAACGGGTTACGCGCAAGCGCGGAGTTGCCGTTTTGTAGGGCGGGCATTTGGCTAGGTCTTGCCGGAGGCAGACCTAACAGCGGCTCCTCATGCGGTCAGCAGCGCCTTGGCCCTCTCCACGGCGGCGGCCGCGTCGGGGGCGTAGCCGTCGGCCTTGATCTCATCTGCGTAGCTCTGAGTGATAGGCGCGCCTCCGATCAGCACCCGCACCTTGCCGCCGAGCCCCGCCTCCTGGAGCGCCCGCACCGTATCGCGCATGGAGCCCATGGTTGTGGTGAGAAGCGCAGACATAGCCACGAGGTCAGCCGAATGCTCCTGCGCTGCCTTCACGAACTTCTCCGGCGCAACGTCTACTTGCAGGTCCACCACCTTAAACCCGGCGCCCTCCAGCATGGCAGCCACCAAGTTCTTGCCGATGTCGTGCAGGTCGCCCTTCACCGTCCCGATGACTACCGTGCCGATGTGGTCAATCGACGCTCCGGACATGAGCTGCAAGCTCTCTTTCATTGCCCGCTGCGCTATCAGCAGCTCGGGCACGTAGAACTCGTTCGCTCGGAACTTCTCCCCCACCACCTCCATCGCTGCGGCGATTCCCTCGACAACGATCTTGCGAGCCTCTAGCCCCTCCTCAAGGGCCTGCTGCGTCAACTCCTTTGCGCGATTCCGGTTGCCCGAGATGATCGCTTGCTGCAACTCCTCAAGCACTGCCATTGGTCCTTCCTCCTTGATCCATGCTTTTTATTATCAGCACCGCTGCGCAGCCGACAGGGCTTCACTCCTCCGCCGGCAGCGGCCGCAACATCATAGCATTCGCAAACCGATCGTAAAAGCCCTCCCGCTCCGAAAGCTGGACACGACTCACTCGCCGAGCGATCTCCGCGGCGCGGCGCCGCTCGGAGACCGAGCAGAGTGCCAGCCGCGCTCCCACGCCGGCAGCATTTCCGATGCACTCGATGCGCTCTACGTCCAGCGCTGGAAGGAGCCCGATCGCCATCGCGCTCTCCCGCCTTATGTAGTTGCCAAACGCCCCCGCCAAGAGCAGACGCTCAATCTCCCCTGGCCTCGCCCCCAGCTCCCCCAGCATCAGCGCCATCCCCGCGTAGATGGCGCCCTTGGCCAGTTGTGTCTCCCTGATGTCCCGAGCGGTTAGGCTGAGGGCCCTCCCAGTGCCGCTCTGGTTCGGCCACACCAGGATGAACTCGATGCCATCTCTATTCCAGGCTAGGCGCCGCCTCACCTTCTCCGGAAGAGATTCCACCTCTTCTGGCTTGAGGAGCCGCCCGCTTTCCGCTATCGCCCCCACCTTCACCATCTCGGCGACGGCATCCACCAGCCCTGAGCCACAGAGGCCTCGCGGGGGCACGTCTCCGAGCACGTGGTAGCTCACATCGTCGTCTATGGCGACTCGGTCAATCGCCCCTGCCGCGGCTCGCATCCCACAACTGATGCCGGCCCCTTCAAAGGCTGGCCCGGCTGCTGTAGAGCAGGCGTAGAGCTCTCCGTCTCGAGCTACCACGATCTCGCCATTGGTCCCGATGTCCACCGCCACCTGGAGGCCCTTGGCCCGGTCGAGCTCGCTCGCCAGGATCACGCCCACGGTGTCGGCCCCTACGAAGCCCCCTATATTCGGCATCATGAGCACCCGCGCCTCACGGTGAGCCTCGATCCCCAGATCTGCAGCCCGCACTGTCTGAGGGCTTCGGAAGGCCGGCAGAAAAGGCACTCCGGCCAGTCCCGTCGGGGAGACTCCGAGGAAGAAGTGGCTCATGCAAGTGTTGCCCACTATCACCAGCTCATAGATTGCCTCACGGCTCACCCCGGCCTGGGCCGCGGCGCGGCCAATGAGTTCATTGACCGCCCCCGCAACCAGCCGCCCCAGATGAGACGCTCCCTCCCTCTGCGACACGGCCATCTGGAGCCTGGAGATCACATCCTCGCCATACTGCACCTGGGGATTGAGCTCCGAGGCCACCGCCGCCACGCGGCCGGTGGGCAGGTGGCAAAGGTAGGCCACCAGCGTGGTGGTGCCGATATCCACCGCGAGGCCGTAGGCATGCTCCGCGGTGTCACCCGGTTCCAGGGCTACCAGAGCGTCTCCCACGATGAGGGCGGTCACTCGGTAGTCGGCCCCGCGAAGCAGGCCGGGAATTCTCTGGAGCACGTCAAGACTTGTGGGCGTCTGCACCCCGGGCCCTAGAGCATCCATGACGCGACTGAGATCGGCGCGCGGGTCATCGCGCGAAGGTGGGGGCAGACGAAGTGCGACCTTGCGGACATTGGGCTGCACAAGGATCTCGCGACCAACCCCTTCCACCATGATGTGGTGTTCGGCCACGAGCGAAGAGGCGGGGACCGTCACCTCCGCGGTTCCCACCACACGTGTCTGGCAGGCCAGCCGCCATCCCTGGGCCAGCTCTTCTTCAGTGAGCAATTGCCTCTCAACGGGCTTCGCCTCGTCGCAGCCGGATTTGACCTGCACGAGGCACTTCCCGCACCGCCCCTGGCCGCCGCATGGGGAGTGAAGGGAAAGGCCGGCCCTGGCCGCGGCCTGGAGGACCGAGCTCCCTGTCGGGACGGAGATTGCCTTTTCACCTGGATGGAACAGGACAGTATGAGCGGCCATGCCGAGACAGCAGTATAGCGGATTTGAGGGATCACGTCACGGGGATGGCTGGGAGGATCAGGGGCATTGCATTATCGCCGTAAGGTCGTTCTGTAGGGCGGGCGTTCCCACGCCCGCCACGGCTGGCATAGGCTTGCCCTGAGCGCAGTCGAAGGGAGCGAAGCCGAAGGGAATGCCAGCCCTACAGCACGTATTCGCGGGTTGCTTCGGTAGCTTGCTGCCGAAGCGGTTGGACTCCCGCGGCTTCGGCACTGAAGTACCAAAGCAACAAACACATGGCAGGAACAAGCTCCTGCCCAACAGTCGAGAGAGCGCGCAGATCAGCCCTGTAGAAGAAGCGGCAGAAACGGTCACACGCGCTGCGAAGTATGTTAGCTCAGATCTTCGAAGTAGCTCAGCTGCTTCTTCGCCTCGGGGTGGCCTGGGTGGAGTTCAAGGACGCGGTTGAACTCAGCACGCGCGTCATCGTACATGCCTAACATGGCGTAGGTCTTCGCCAGATTCAGATGCGCATCCACCCACTCGGGGTCGCATTCGACGACCCGCTTCAGCTCCTCGAGGGATTCCTCAAACCGTCCCACGAAACAGTAGACCAACCCCAGGCCTAGGTGGGCGCGGGCATGGTTCGGCTGACATGCGAGGAGCTGCTCGAACTGCGCCGCGGCCTCCTCGTAGCGGCCCTGGTTTTTCAACTCCACGGCCTGGTCGCAGCGCTCTTCGAAATTATCGGCCCCGCCTGCTCCCACTTGTGCACCTTCCCCAGTATTGCGATCGGCGCTAGGGGTCAGCGCTCCTCGGCCCCCTGGTCCGTTCCTAGACGTTCACCCTCTGGCACGTGATAGCCCCGCGCATAGTCCGCCGCGGACATCGCCCTGCCCCCGGCCGGCTGGACCCGCAGCACCAGCAGCCGGCCCTCTCCTGTCTGCACCCAAAAGCCCTCACCGGTCAATTCCATGATCTGGCCGGGG
>Ga0315314_1002488_pt1 | contig 15147 bp, 16 predicted proteins | sample TDP9_MG_FD_203631 | JGI IMG/M metagenome (GOLD analysis project Ga0315314, IMG submission 203631) | Freshwater sediment microbial communities from Lake Towuti, South Sulawesi, Indonesia - TDP9 | ecosystem: Environmental > Aquatic > Freshwater > Lake > Sediment | place: Indonesia: South Sulawesi...
CTATCCTCCTCTATCTGACTTCGATAGAGAGAATAGCCGGCTCGCTAGATGGTGTCAACAGAGCGGCACGACTTTATGAGACTTTTCAAAGTGCGAGGGGTACGACTTTACGAGATTCAACAGAGGTTATAATGTTAACTTGCCCCAAATGCGGTAACGTAGAGCGCTTTCTACAGCGGGTTATTGAGGTGCGAGTCTATCCCTTCGACGCTTCCCCAGAGCTCCAATGCGAATCGGCTTGGAGTGATGAATGGGAAAGCAAAGTGGATTGGCATGGGTCAGATTTTGAAGAGACGTTAGAAGTGCTCGGCATCTTCTGCAGAGACTGCGGGCAACTCGTGATAAGCAATTGCAGCTAGGAACCAAGAGCAAGGGGTGAGCGAATATGAGGGTTTGGCGTCACACTATGAAAAGCTACGAGGTCAGGTATCGTGAAATCCTTTTCACAGGCGAGGACTACGAGCTTGCGCATAAGTTCTTTGGCGACTTTCTGAGTAAGCCATTCAGCCTAATTACGCCGAAACAAACCTACTCTAACAAGCGTTTCACCTATGACCCTGAGCGGCGGCGCATTCGGCTCCCTTGCACCTTCTTTGAGAGGTTAAGTGTAGGCGATGTCATAGTTATCGAGAAAGGCGACAATGAGATCTTCATTTCTGTTGAGCAGACTCGCGAAACGCCTGTTGTTCCCATGACAGCGGATATCGGGATGGATTCATTAGCCCTGAGGGGAAAAATCATTGAACTCCAAGACAAGATCATCACCTTGCAAGAGGAAAATGCCGTCCTTCAAGAATACAAGCAGCGGTTGGAAGAATTTGAGGACTTGGACTATTTCTTCGCTGACGAAGCAGAGATGGAGCAATGGCTTGTCAAGAACATGCACAAGGTTCTGCCTGAGATCGAGGTCCTTGATAGGCAAATCTGGGCGACTTGGAAGGATCTGAGCCGAAACCGTGTGGACATCTTCGGTGTAGACAAGGACACGAAGGATCTGGTGGTGATTGAGGTTAAAACCCATAAGCGACGATTGCGCACGGCGGAGACGCAGTATATGTTTTACAAGACGTGGGTGTTGAAGAACCTGGATTCAATAAATGAGAAGTATGCAGACAGAGGATTGCAAGCAAGCAGCGATTTCAAATTCGTTATTATCACCGATAGGTATGATGCTCGGTTACAGGAGGTATGTCAAGCATTTGGCATTTGCCTCATCTGCATAGATGGCGGAATCCATTGTGAAGAGGTCGTACCTTATCGTGGAATGCCCAGCGAAAATAAAGTCTAGAGAGCAGCCGTTTGTGCATTGCTCACTACGGCCTCCGACGGAGTTATTCTTCTATCCGCAAATCTATTGGCGTGCTGGCAGGCGAATGGACCGATGCATCGCTTAGGTTCATACAAAGTTTTGGCGTAGAGACCCACCGAATTCCCTTCCACCACATTGCTGATATTCTTGAGCAATATGAGATCGAGTTTCGCTGGGATGAGAAGGATATCCAAACACCAACGAAAGCGTGGCAATGGTTTTGCCAGCTCTCCGAAGAAGAAAAGGAAGAGATAGCAGCCGCCATCACGGGCCCCATTCGTCAGGCGGTAGAGCAATCGGTTGAAACAACACTCCGTTCAGACCCGAATGCACCTAAACGGGTAGAGGCCGTCGAGCTATCCATCAGAACAAGCGAGGGCGAGTACCTGGTCTATTCCTTTGAGAGCGTGTCGGAAGCAATTCAGCGTTTGCTTGCTTTTGTTAAGGACATCGAGGACTTACGACGTATCTTACATTAAGGTGCAGTACAATGTTGTTACTCTGCCCCCAAGAAGGCAAGGCGCAAAAGTTGTTGGAGGATTAAGCTGTGGTCGGGGAGGAGCACATCATGAACACGATAACGGTTCGGTTACCAGAAGCTCTGGCGGAAAGCCTGCGCAGGGAGGCCTTACCGCCCGACGAGGTCATCATTAAGGCCCTAGGGGAGTGGCTGGAGAAAAAGCAGAAGGAGCAGAGGAAGCGGGCGCAGCAAGTTCTTTTGGAAAAGGGGCTAATAATGTCCTCGGAGGAGCAACAGACATTTGCCAATGCCGTTAGAACCCGATTATCCCTCGATCGAGAGCCTCCAAGCTTGGAGGAAGTAGAGAAGGCTTTAGCCAATTTGGAGCCTCCCCTCTCTGAGGAAATCATCGCCGGTCGGGGGGAGAGATGAGGTATCTTCTCGATGCCAGCGCTGTAATTAAGCGCTACGCCCCCGAACGGGGCAGCCGATGGATTAAAGGCCTTATCGAGAATCCCGAAAACTCGGTGACGATTGTTCAAATCTGCATTGTGGAAGTTGCTGCTGCATTAGCCAGAAAAGTGCGCACCGGGCAAATAAGCCGGGATAGTTGCCAGCAAGCTTTAACTCGTCTCCTGGCCGATGTGGATAAGGGAGATTACGAGATTGCAAAGATTGATGACGAGGTGGTCAGTTTTGCCGTCGATTTAACCCAGCGTCATCCTTTGCGTGGCTACGACGCAGTGCATTTGGCCGCTGCTCTCGTTCTTAACCGCGCCCTGGTGGAAGCTGAGCTTCCGCCCCTCACCTTTATCGCTGCCGATGATGTGCTCTGCAAGGCTGCTGAGAAAGAGAAGCTACTAGTGGAGAACCCCAACCAGTACTGAGTGCGTGCTTGAAAGGCTGTGGGTATGAGCGTCGTTGATGAAATAAAAGAGCGATTAGATGTAGTGGACGTCATTTCGGATTACGTCCCCCTCAAGAAGGCGGGGCGCAATTACAAGGCCCTCTGCCCCTTCCACACCGAGAAGACGCCCTCCTTCGTCGTCTTCCCTGACACCCAGAGCTGGTATTGCTTCGGGGCCTGTGGGAGCGGGGGCGATGTCTTCACCTTCGTAATGAAGATGGAGAACATGGAGTTCTCCGAAGCCCTGCGCTTCCTCGCCCAGAAGGCGGGGGTGAGCCTCGCCCCGCGGGGGAAGGAGGAGATGGCCGAGGAGAGAAAGCAGCGGCTATTGCAGGAGATCAACGCTGCCGCCGCCCAGTACTTCCACAACCTGCTCCTCCACTCCCCTGAGGGGGCCACAGCGCGAGATCACCTCGCCCAAAGGCAGATAAACACCCAGACCATAGAGGCCTTTCAATTGGGCTATGCCCTAGACGATTGGGAGGCCACAAAGATATATCTCAATGGTCAGGGGTATTCGCTAAGGGACATCCATGATGCGGGGCTGATTATCGAACGGGAAAGCGGCGGCTATTACGATCGCTTCCGGGGCCGGTTGATGTTCCCCATCCGCGACCTGCAGGGAAATACGGTGGGTTTCGGCGCCCGTGCCCTGGACGACTCCCTCCCCAAGTACCTGAACTCCCCGCAGACGCCCATCTTCGACAAATCGAGCGCTCTCTACGGCGTTGACCTGGCGAAGAGGGCGATCCGCGATGAGGGCCTGGCCATCATCGTCGAGGGCTATATGGACGTGCTGACGGCCCACCAGAACGGGTTCAGAAATGTGGTCGCCTCCATGGGCACAGCCCTTACCGAGACCCAACTCGGCACCCTGAAGAGGCTCACCAAGAGCTTCGCCTTGGCCCTTGATGCCGATGTGGCGGGCGATCAGGCCACGCTGCGCGGCCTGGAGGTGGCCAAGCAGGTCTTAGATCGCCGCACGGTGCCCATCCCCACCTGGCAAGGCCTGATCCGCTACGAAGGCAGGTTGGATGCCGAGATCAAGATCATCACCCTCCCCCTGGGCAAGGACCCCGACGATGTGATCAGGGAGGGTCCCCAGCACTGGGTCGAATTGGTGGAGGGTGCCCTGCCAGTGGTAGATTACTACTTCGCCGTGGTCACCGCAGGACTCGACCTGGATTCAGCCAAGGACAAGTCATCAGCCGTTCGACAGCTCGCCCCCATCATCCAGGAGATCGGCGATGGGGTGGAGCGGGCCCATTACCTCCAGAAGCTGGCCCGATTGATCCGCGTGGACGAGAGGGTCATCCTGCGGGAGATGGGTCGAAGGGCGAAGGCGGGCAGGGGAGCGAGGGAGCAGAGGAGCGGAGGTGATTTCTCCCCTGCACCCCAGCACCCCTGCTCCTCTGCTGGGCTGGAGGAGTATTGCCTCGCCCTGCTGCTCCGGGAGCCTGGCCTCCTCGGACGGGTTAAGGGCTTGGAGGCCGAGGATTTCACCCGCATCGAGAACAGGGAACTCTTCGTCGCCTTGGGGGATCACGCTTGCCAGGAAGAGAGGTTCGGTCTCGAGGGATTTCTGGCGGGGCTCGATCCGGCCCTGTGTGACCACGCCGATTCCCTTCTCCAGCGATCGGCCGAGAAGCCTCCTCTCACCGATGCCGAGCTGGAGAATGAAGCTCAGATATGTGCCTTGAAGATCAAGCATCGCAATTACCGGTGGGAATTGGAACAGGTAGGGCTCCTCCTGATGGATCTCCAAGGGCCAGGGGGCTCTGAGGAGAGGGCAGCTTTAGGGCGTAGGGTAGCCTTGCTCGAGGAGGAGTTAAGGCGGGTTCAGCGGGCGCTGAGCGCGAGGACGATCCTCGGCCCTAAGGAGAGGGCCAGCGCTTTTTGACGCGCTTGCTCTGACGAACTCTCTCGCCCTTTTTCTTTGATGGAATACCCTTCGGGCTTGAGCCCTCAAGGGCGAAGCCTTTAAGGTGATGACGAATGGTCTTGCCAGGTGCCGAAGTGTCATCTCCCCCGAAGCGAAATGGCTTCCCCTAGGGGCGAGACCATTCGTCAGAGAGAGTTCGTCATCGCCCATAGGGGGGAGAGGATTCGCAAAGGGAGACAGTTTGCAGGACCTCGAGGAGGAGGGATGACAGAACCATCCGATCAGAGTTCAGTTATGGAAAGGCTGATCTCTAAAGCCATCGAGCAGGGATATGTGGCTGAAAAGGACCTCTTGGAGGCCTTCCCTGAGATCGAATCGAACATCGAAGAGGCCGATGAACTCCATAAAACCCTCTTGGAGATGGGCATTGACGTCCTCGATGCGGGGGACGAACTGGAGGAGGCCCCCACGGAAGGGGAGCAGGAGATGCCTGTTGAAGGGGAGGAAGAGGTCGCTGCGCCCATTGATACCCTTCTCGAACTAGGCGGCCCAGAGCTGGCAAGTGACCCCGTTCGGATGTATCTGCGGGAGATTGGCCGTGTCCCCCTCTTGACCGCTGAGGAGGAGGCATGGCTAGCGATGAAGATAACGGCAGCGCGGCGTCTGGAGGGGATTCAGAATCAGCTCAAGGGGCGTCAAGGCCCTCTAACTACGGCTGAGGTCGCTGGGGAGATATACAAGGCTCTCCGGCGGGATTGGGAGGCTGTAGAGGATACCTGCCGACATATGGGTGTGTCGAGCCCAGCCCTCCCCAGCATGATCGAGGAGGCAAGGTCGCTGGGAGGAGGCGCCCCTTGCAAACCCTCTCCCCATATGCGCACAAAGGGCTCAGACATAAAGCAGGGAGAGGGTTTGCAACCCCAAGGAGATCAGCAATCCTATCTGACCTCCTACCTGGAGAGCGTGGGTTTGAAGAAGGAGAGCGCGGAGTGGGGGAGGCTTGCCAACAAGCTATCCGACGTCTCTTTGGATTTTTATCTAATGCCCGAGGAGGCCCTGCAGTTCATAGCCAGCCGCTATGAGGGAGGCGAACTGCCCTCCATCGGGGAGTTCTCGGAGGTGGCGTTAAAGGAGAGCGATCCCTTCGCCGAGAGGTTCTCGCAGGTGGCTGAACTCTCCCTGCAGGCGCGGCTGAAATTAGCGGAGGCCAACCTGCGTCTGGTGGTGAGCATAGCTAAGCGGTACATGGGGCGAGGGGTATCTTTTCTGGACCTCATTCAGGAGGGGAATCTCGGGCTATTGCGGGCCGTAGACAAGTTCGATCACCGCAGGAGGTATAAGTTCAGCACCTATGCCACCTGGTGGATCAAGCAGTCCATCAGCCGAGCCCTCGCCGATCAGGCGCGCACCATCCGTATCCCGGTGCACATGGCCGAGGTCATTAACCAGCTGATCCAAGCCTCCCGCCGCCTGCTCCAGAAGCTGGGGCGGGAGCCTACCTCTGAGGAGATCGCCCTGGAGATGGGCTTGCTCTCTGAGGAGGACACACGGGCGATAAAGAAGGCGAAGGCCGCTTCTGAGCCCCTTGACCCGGCCCTGGAACGGAGGCTGAAGCGAGCGGCAGCGAAGGTGAGGCGGATCATCAGGGTCTCTCAGGAGCCCATGTCGCTGGAGAGGCCCATCAGCGGGGCTGATGGGGAGAGGGAGAGCAATCTAGGCGATTTCATAGAGGATGAGTCCATCCCCGGCCCAGCGGATGCTGCCTCCCGTGAGTTATTGAGGGAGCAGATGGAGAGCCTCCTCCATTCCCTCAGTGAGCGGGAGCGTCGCGTGTTGCAATTGCGTTTCGGACTGATGGGGGGTCAGAGTCAGACCCTGGAGGAGGTGGCGGAGATGTTCGGCGTGACGCGGGAGCGCATCCGCCAGATCGAGACGAAGGCCCTGCGTAAGCTGCGCCATCCCATCCGCAGCCGGAAGCTCAAGGATTACCTGGGATAGACTTGACTACCTGCGGCAATGGTGTATAATATAAATTGATCCCCGGTAGCTCAACGGTAGAGCAGCCGGCTGTTAACCGGCGGGTTGTAGGTTCGAATCCTGCCCGGGGAGCCTCGTAGAAGGGCTCCAGCTAACGAGAAGTTTCTCCGACGGTGGATGTGGCTGGAGCCTTTGCCGTTAAAGGCTTCGGCTAGACGAATGAACGATCAACAGAGCATGCCATGCCATGGGCAAAGGGTCGTGGTTTTGGGCACGGACGACGCCGTGGCCACCGCGGAAAGGGACAACACCTTCCTCGCCTTCGATAGCCCCGGCGGTGCCCTCCTCATCGACTGCGCCGGCAGCCCAGCCCACAGATTGCTGCGGGCTGGGGTTGATCCCCATCACCTCAAGGGGATGATCCTGACCCACGCCCACCCCGATCACATCTACGGGTTCCCCTCCCTCATTCATCACCTGCACCTGATGGGCCGGACCGAACCCCTTTACATCTACGCCTTGGCTGAGACCCGAAGGGCGGCAGAGGGGCTTTTGGGGATCCTTGACCTGGAAAAGGGGTTCGTCGTCTTCCACGTCATCCCTGAGAGGAGGGGCCACCTGCTCATCGAGGACGACAGCCCCACATGCCATATATTGCCCTCGGTGGCCTTGAGGATCACCTCGCGCATCAGCGGCAGATCGCTGGTCTACTCCAGCGATACCGGCCCCTGTCCGGCTCTAGTTGACCTGGCGCAAGGGGTTGATATTCTGATCCATGAGGTCTCCGCTGTGGAGCCCTCTAAGATGCATACCACGCCCTGCCAGGCGGCGGAATTGGCCGAGCGTTGCGGCGTTGATAAGCTGTCTCGCTGTTCACCTCTATAGCTGCCCTTGTGAACTGTCTCCCCTTAAGCGTGCAAAGAGCTTATGCACAAGGCGGGGAGACAGTTCACAACCTTGGCCATAGGGCGAGACAGCTTATCAGTGGAGAGGTTGATCCTGATCCACTATCCCCAGGCCTTGCTCGAGGACCTTCAAGGGGCCCTCATTGAGGTGCACAAGCGCTATGGGGGTGAGGTTCGCCTCGCTGAAGCCTACGACGTTTACTGCCTCTGAATCGTGCCCCTTTAATCCCCCTTGACCTATTCGCCACCAGATGTTATCATATGGTCACCTGAGATTCATCAGGCGGGAGGAGGTTTTATATGACCATCATCGAGGAGGTAATGGCGCGGGAGGTTTTGGACTCCCGCGGCAATCCCACCGTTGAGGTGGAGGTGTTACTCACCGGCGGGGCTCTGGGGAGGGCGGCGGTCCCCTCCGGCGCCTCGACGGGGAGACACGAAGCCCTTGAGCTGCGCGACGAGGACGATGGCCGCTATTTGGGCAAAGGGGTGCTCAGAGCGGTGGAGAACGTCAACACCATCATCGCCGAGGAGCTCATCGGCTTGGACGCCATGGATCAGGCGGGCATAGACGATTTCCTTATCGGGTTGGACGGCACGCCCAATAAATCCAACCTGGGGGCCAACGCCATCCTGGGCGTATCCTTGGCTGTGGCCAAAGCGGCAGCCGAAGCCCTGGGCCTGCCCCTCTATCGCTACATCGGCGGGGTAGCAGCCAATACCCTCCCTGTGCCCATGATGAACATCCTCAACGGGGGCAGACATACAGACTGGCAATCTACCGACTTGCAGGAGTTCATGATCCTGCCCCTTGGTGCGCCCAGCTTCGCCGAGGCATTGCGTTGGGGGGCCGAGATTTATCACCACCTAAAGCGGGTTCTCAGGGAGCGGGGTTACAACACCAACGTCGGCGACGAGGGCGGCTTCGCCCCCAACCTGGGCTCTAACGAGGAGGCGATAGAGGCCATATTGGAGGCCAGCCAGCGAGCAGGCTACAAGCCCGGGGAGGAGGTCTGCATCGCCTTGGACACGGCGGCCAGCGAGCTCTTCCGCGATGGCAAGTACGTCTTGGCCAAGGAGGGAAGGAGCCTGACCGGCGCCGAGATGATAGATTTCTACGCCCGTTTGGTGGAGAGGTATCCCATCGTCTCCATCGAGGATGGCTTAGCGGAGGACGATTGGGAAGGCTGGAAGCTGCTCACCCAGCGTCTGGGGGATAGGGTGCAGATCGTCGGCGACGACCTGTTGGTGACCAACGTCCAGCGCGTGGCACGAGCCATCGAGGAGGGAGCGGCCAACTCCTTGCTCTGTAAGGTGAACCAGGTGGGAACGCTCACCGAGGCGATCAGTGCTGTTCGTATGGCCCAGAGGGCAGGGTGGACGGCCATAGTTTCGCACCGCAGCGGCGAGACGGAGGACACGACCATAGCCGACCTCTCAGTGGCTTTAGGTGCTGGTCTGATCAAGGCCGGTGCCCCCTGCCGCAGCGATAGGGTGGCCAAATACAACCAGCTCCTGAGGATCGAGGAGGAGTTGGGGGAGATGGCGCACTATCCCGGCTTAGGGGCCCTCTACAACATCGCTATTTCAAGCAAATAAGGGATAAACGAACACTACTCCGAAAAATATGAAAACATGCACAAATAATTAAGAAAGGTGAATGGGCTTTACGATCAGGGTTACCGCGAGCTCATATTCTTCATGATGCAAGACCCCGAGATCATCGCCCGAGCCACCTACTTGCTCTGGATGGCCCACAACCTGGAGCGCATCGCTGACCGCACCACGAACATCGGCGAGCGGGTGGTCTTCCTGGTCACCGGCAGGTGGTGGAGCTGAATCCGTAGAGATCGGGGCCTACTGCATGGGTGGAAAGGTCGAGAGTTGTGCGAAACCGTGACCTGGATAGGAGGCATCATGGACTACTCAAAGATGAAGAAGGCCCAGTTGATCGAAGAGATAGAAGCTCTGCAGGCGAGGATAGCGGAGCTAGAGCGCGCTCAAGCCGAGCACAAGCGGGCGGAGGAGGTGCTCCAGGAGAGCAAGCACCAACTGCAGAACCGGGAGCGCTTCATCACCTGCATCTTGGACAGCATCCCCACCTCTCTGGTGGTGATTGACCGGACCTTACGGATCGTGTCGGTCAACCGCAACTTTCTGGAGAAAAGCCGGCGTGAAGCGCAGGCCACCCTGGGCTGCAAGATCAAGGAGGTCTTCCCCCAGGTGCTGGTAGAGTACACCCAGTTGGACCAGAAAGTGCAGGAGGCCTTTCGCACCGGCGAAGTGGTAGAGGGCGGGAAGGTAGCCTACCGGGCTCCCGGCCTGCCGACCCGCATCTACTACTACCGACTCATCCCTCTCAAGCTTGCCCTGAGCATAGTCGAAGGGGCGGAGGAAGCGGTGGAGAACGTGCTGCTGTTGATGGCCGACATCACCGAACGGGAGCAACTGGAGGAGGAAGTGCGGCGGACCGAACGGCACCTAGCCAGCGTGGTGGATAGCGCCTATGACCTGGTGGTCTCTATGGACACTGAAGGGAGAGTATTGACCTGGAACAGGGCTGCCGAAGCCGTCTTGGGCTTCGAGTTCGGGGAGGTGAAGGGTCAATATCTGCCCAGCCTCTGTATGGAAGAGGACCGACAAAAGATGACATCATGGCTGGCGCAGTTGGCAAAGGGACAGTTTACAAAGAAAAACATGGAGATCAACCTGAGGACCAAGGGGGGAGGGGAGATCCCCGTCTCCTGGGCCTGTTCCCGCATGCTCGACGATGAGCGCCGGATCGTGGGTCTCGTCGCCGTCGGGAGGGACCTAATCGAGAGAAAGAGATTGGAGGCTCAACTGATCAGATCGGCCAAGCTCACTTCTTTGGGGGTCATGGCCGGGGGGATCGCCCACGAGATCCGCAACCCCTTGGCCATAAGCTCAGCTGCCGCCCAGCTCCTGCTGGAGAGGCCCGATGACGAGAAATTACGGAAAGAGGCTGCCGAGAAAATCTATTCTGGGGTCCAACGGGCCTCATACATCATAGAGAACCTGCTCAAGTTCGCCCGTCCTCCTGAGGAGCGCATGGTACCCACGGACGTAAACAAGGCCCTCGAGGAGACATTATCCCTGTTGGCCAATCAGCTGAGGGTGCAACAGATAGAGCTGCGGAAGAAATTCGCCTCCGATCTGCCGCCGGTGCTTGGCAACAAGAGCCTGCTGCAGCAGGTTTTCAGCAACATCATCCTCAACGCTTGCAATGCCATGCCTAATGGAGGGAGCCTGACCATCACCACCAGGGTTAACTCCGATAACCAGGTGGAGATAGGGTTTGCCGACACAGGGTGTGGCATTCCGAGGGAGAATTTGGGCAAGATCTTCGACCCCTTCTTCACCACCATGCCGGTTGGGCAGGGGACGGGGCTGGGGCTTTCCATAAGTTACAGCATCATCAGGCAGCACCAGGGGACGATAGATTTTGAGAGCCAGGTGGGGGTGGGAACCACCTTCACTGTCAGGTTGCCTGCAGCGATGGACGAAAAGGAGGGCGCCGGTGTTTAGGTTTAGATTAGGTAGGCGACCCCATATCCTGGTGGTAGATGACGAACCGGACATGTGCTGGGCGCTGGAGAACATCCTCAGCCATGAGGGGTACCAAATCACGACGGTGACTAATGGCAAGGAGGCTTTGGAGCTGGTAAGGGAAAAGCGCTTCGAAGCCGTCTTCATTGACGCTAAGCTCCCAGATATGGACGGTATTGAGTTATCAGGTCAGATTAAAGAGCGGCGCCCAGAGGCTGCCATCGTCATGATCTCCGGTTATTTCTACCAGGAAGACAAGGCCATCGAAGAAGGGCTTGCCCAAGGTCTATATGCCGGGTTCATCGGTAAACCCTTTAACCTGGACGAGGTACGCTTAGCGGCCAAGAAAGCCCTGGAAGTGGCCAGGGGCAGACGATGACCCTGGACTGAGCCTGCGCCGGCTCAGGCCGGGGAGGGCGAAGGCTGAACACTGCTTTGGCACAGTGATAGGAGCGCAATAATGGCCTGTATCTACGTTGTTGACGATGAGAGGGATCTCACCTGGTCGCTGGAGAAGAGCTTGAGCCATGAGGGCCACGAAGTGGTGGCTGCCAACGACGGGCTGGAAGCCCTGCGACTGATGCACCGACGGCGCCCCGACCTAGTGGTCTTGGACGTGGTGATGCCTCAGATGGACGGCATCGAGGTCTGTCGGCACATGCGATCTGACCCCGTGCTGAGCACTGTGCCCATCCTTTTCTTAACGGTCAAAGAGGATCTTGGAGACAAGGTAAAGGGCTTCGAGGCCGGAGGCGATGACTATTTGACTAAGCCCTTCGACCTCAGGGAGTTGAAGTCACGTGTCAAGGCCCTGTTGCGCCGCAGTAGGGGCGAACGGCCGTTCGCCCCTACTGCGGCGGCGCCTCCCATTCGCCTGACGGTCGGTTCCCTCTCCCTCGACCTGCGCACTTTCAAGGTGAGCGCAGGGGATAAGACTGCGCTCCTCACCCCAATGGAGTTTGACCTGCTCTACCACCTGATGAGCCACGCCGGGGAGGTCTTCTCCAGCCAGAGGCTGCTGCAGGAGGTGTTGGGATATCCCCCCGGCACCGGCAACCCGGCCCTGGTGAGGTGGCACATAAGGAAGCTGAGAGAGAAGATCGAACCCTCCCCTAGCAACCCCATTTACATCCTCACCGTTCCTCGCCACGGCTATACCATCCCCCGATAACAGGATATGCAACCCGCTTTCCCCTGTTTCCAATTCCTCAGTTTACGTCTCTATAAACATGAGGTGACTTGACCCATCTTCACGCAAAACTAACGCAACCCTTACGCTATCTTCACGCCTAGATAGAGATAAAGGTGGTATAATAGAAATGCACTAAAATAATAATAATCAATAAGGGCAACCCACCGAAAGTAACGAGAACTCTCTCCGAAAAATATGAGAGTAGGCATAAACGATAGAGTGCAGAACTCCGTAAGCAAAACGGAGAGAGTTCTCGTTAGGGGGACGCAAAGCCGCGGGTTTACAGTCAACCGATTAAACGGACTGATAATCGGCTTCATCCGTTTAATCGGCTGAGCGGGCTTGATCGGTTCAATCGACTGACCAGGACAGCAGAGCTGCCGAAGAATAGCCCAGATGACACGCGTGCTTCTTAAAGATAGCCTGTCTGTCTGAAAGGGCATGCTTCTTGGTGCGACGTGATGCAATCGTGAGGGAGCAGGCGATGGGCCAAAACAAATGGAGGGCCTCAAGCATCTCTTCAACTGATGCGATTTGCATCCGTCTATTTTCTACAGGATTCAAGCCGTCTATGTCTCTAGATGGGAGTTAGGCCGTGCTTGAATTCTTTTGTTTTTGATTCGGCTCGTGGTGCGGTGGTTATGTTGCCTCTTGCCAAGCACCGCACTTGAGATATATGTTCCACGAGCAAATCTCTGAGGAAAGGAGGTGAACCGGAATGGCAGTCGAGAAGGCCATCGCGTCCTCGAGCCTGGTCGAGGTCATTGACAGGATCCTGGACAAGGGCATCGTCATCGACGCCTGGGTGAGGGTCTCCCTGGTGGGCATCGAGCTCTTGGCCATCGAGGCCAGGGCAGTGGTGGCCGGGGTGGACACCTGGCTGAAGTACGCCGAGGCCGTAGGCTTGACCGCGCCTGCCGCGGCCCCTGCCTAGGGTCGCTGCCAATGAAAAGAGGTTGGGCATCGAGTGCTTCCCATGGCACTCGATGCCCACACCTAACAAGGGGTGAACCAGGTTTGAAGCAGCCCCTTGCTAGCAAAGATCCTGGACGAGGGCATCGTCATCGACGCCTGCTTCGGTATGCCGAGGCCGCAGGCTTAACCGCTGTCTAAGACGCACCCTCGTCCAGGAATCCCAGGGTTCACCCTGAGGGCTTGGCCCTGAAGGGCTCTAGCCCGAAGGGTAGGGGGTTGAGGCGAACCCAAGGAAGCTGTTGCAAGCCATCGGTCATAAAGAAGGCCTCGCCCCCTTACCTATGAAGATTTTACCACAATTCCCCGGAAAAGTCAAGAGGGGTTAGTAGAAACAAAGGAGGTGAAAGCCAATGGCTCGACCTGACGATATGCGCCGGCTGACCGAGCATTTGCTCGAAGCCTACGACCGCCGGGTGGAGGATGTAGCAAATATACGCGCCGACACCGCGGCCATGCTGAGCGAGCTTGACAAAGCCCATCAGGAGATGGCGGCCGAGCTCAGGGCCCGTCTGGATGAGCAGGAGGCTGCTCGAAGGGCAGAGGCAGCCGAGGACGCCAAGGGGCGGGCGGAATACGTGGCCGCCCTGAAGGCCGACACCGCGGCCATGCTGACTGACTTTGCCAAAGCCCATCAGGAGATGGCAGCCGAGCTGCGAAAGCGCTTGGCCGAGGATCGTGACAAGCTGGCAGATGACACTGCAGCCATGATGAGCGACATTGCCAAGGCCCATGAGGAGATGGCGGCTGAGCTCAGGGCCCGTCTGGATGAGCAGGAGGCTGCTCGAAGGGCAGAGGCAGCCGAGGACGCCAAGGGGCGGGCGGAATACGTGGCCGCCCTGAAGGCCGACACCGCGGCCATGCTGAGCGAGCTTGACAAAGCCCATCAGGAGATGGCGGCCGAGCTCAGGGCCCGTCTGGATGACCAGGAGGCTGCTCGAAGGGCAGAGGCAGCCGAGGACGCCAAGGGGCGGGCGGAATACGTGGCCGCCCTGAAGGCCGACACTGCGGCCATGATGAGCGAGCTTCATACCCAGACCATGGAGACGAGGGCAGCCTGGCAGGAGATGGCCGCCGAGATGGAGCGGAGGAGGGCCAAGGTTGTTGCCCCGCCGCCTCCGCCAAAGGTGGAGGTGAAACCACCGCCAGCTCCACCGGTAGAGGAGGTTGTAGCACCGCCACCTCCGCCACCAAAGGTGGAGGTTATCCCTGATGACCTCACGGTTATCAAAGGCATCGGCGCTAGGATGCAGGAGCGGCTGAATGCAGGGGGCATCTTCACCTACGCCCAGTTAGCTCAGGCCACGCCCGAAGAAATAAGGGAAATCCTCGGCCCTGCCGCCAGGCTGGCCGACGTGGAGGGTTGGATCGAACGGGCCAAGGGGCTGGCCTAAGGAGCTGGAAGGGTTAAGAAGGGTGGCTGGACCCCGCTGAGGGAGAGGGATGGCGGCGTCCAGCCATCTTTTTATGCCCCGGCAGGGTGGGGGGCTTGGGAGCCTGGGACTCAAAGTCCCAGGCTGAGAGGTCTAAGGGCGCTTAAAGCGTCCTAAACCATCCCTCAAATGGGCAAAACAGCCTGCTTTCAGCAGGCTTGGGCTTCGTAGCCCTGAGCCCTCGGCCTGAGCTCGGGCCGAAGGCTTTAGCTCGGGGCGGCTTAAAGTGGATGCGAGCGCCCCCCAAAATTTTAAGGTTCGAGGGCTTGACAAATCGCGTGCTGTATGCTATAATAGATGCTAGACAATCTGCTACAAAATATAGCAAAAGGAGGCACATGGCATGCATTTGGGCAAGCGGAGGGTCCGTTCGGCCGGACGGACCACGGGCAGCGTGGAGATCACCTTGCCCGCCGAGATGCAGATCCTGGAGGGCATCGAGTGTCGCCTGATCCTGAGAGACGGGGCCAGACCGGAGATCATCCTGCAACCCGATGTCTCCATCGCCGAGAAGGTCTTCACTGAGCTCTGGGAGAGGCTGCG
>Ga0315314_1002489_pt1 | contig 15145 bp, 16 predicted proteins | sample TDP9_MG_FD_203631 | JGI IMG/M metagenome (GOLD analysis project Ga0315314, IMG submission 203631) | Freshwater sediment microbial communities from Lake Towuti, South Sulawesi, Indonesia - TDP9 | ecosystem: Environmental > Aquatic > Freshwater > Lake > Sediment | place: Indonesia: South Sulawesi...
TGTCGCGTCCTCTCACCATATTGCCTTATAGAGAGGTTGAGGGTACGGTTAACAAAATTGCCGTGTGGAGAGGAGGTTTGAACCAACTGAAGAGAACATACGGTTATATTTTTGATGAACCCTTATTTGATATTGCTAATAGGAAGGAGTTAAGATGGTGATCTTTGAGCCTAATATGGAGACTATGAAAAGGGACGAAATAGAACGCTTGCAAGATAAGAAGCTTCGTTATTTAGTGGCGAGAGCGTACCAAACAGTGAAGATGTATCACGACAAGTTCAAAGGGCTTAGTCCCAAAGATATACGTGGATTGAAGGACTTAAAAAAAATACCGTTTACAACCAAAAATGACCTGAGAAGCTATCCGCTGGCGGAAAGACTGGCGGTTCCTGATATAGAAATACTCAGATATTCCTCCTCCTCCGGGACAACAGGAAGACCCGTTGTTGAGGCGCATACCCGCAAAGATATGGAAGTAGCCTCGATGTGGGGCGCGAAATCCTTCAGCTGCGAAACTATTACAAAGGAGGATAAGGTTCTCGAACCTATGACCGGCGATGGACTACGAAGCGTCATAATCGCACAAATGGGCTTGGAGAGAATCGGAGCGAAGATTATCCACACGGGAGCTGGCAGGACAAAGGAGCTTCAGATTCCTATCCTGCTGGGCAAATTCGAAGAAACCATGAAACCGACCGCAATAATAGGTTATGCCAACTACATGCTGAGAATAGCTGAAGTTGCAAAGGATATGGGAATTGATTCCAAGCAGTTTGGAGTAAAGAAGTTGTTGTGCGGTGGGGAAATGTGGTCCGAGGGCAGAAGAAAAGCCTTAGAGGAAACGTATAAAGCTCATGCCTACGACGGGTTCGGATTGTTGGAAGTAAGCATAGGACCAGGTGTTGCCGCTGAATGCGAAGAACAGAATGGCTTGCACATATGGGAGAACTACTTCCTAGTTGAAGTCGTTGACCCCCAAACAGGGGAGAGTCTTGGACCAGGGGAGGAAGGAGAATTGGTGATGACTGCCTTCGAAAAAGATGCTCACCCAATCATTAGATATAGGACAGGGGATGTTGGTAAGATATCGAGCATGGAGAAATGCAGCTGTGGAAGGACCAACATAAGGATGGGAAGGATCATTGGAAGAACCGATGACCGATTTAAGGTAAGGGGGATGCAACTCTATCCGGGAGAGGTAGAAAATGTCTTGCTCGGAATCCAAGGGGCTGGATCTGAATACAAAGTTGTATTGCAGGAAATTAATCATGCGGACGATATGCTGATCACCGTAGAATCCCAAAGAGGTTATTCTGGAACCCCAGACGTGTTAGCCGAGGAAATTTCAAGCAAGTTTAAGGGCATGTTCAATATAACTCCCCGAGTTGAAGTGGTTCCTTACGGTACAATGGAAAGAGAAGAGAAGCACAAGGTTCAGAGGTTCGTGGACCTTAGAAGAAAATAAATCAGAGGGATAAAAAAATTAGGCATGTAGATGTTGTCTATCTGCATCCAGGACCAGACGACTGCATTATGCCCCTCGCCCCAGTAGCACTCATGAACCTTCTACTCCAAAATGGATTCGAAGTGGAGGGACTAAACTATGGACTAGAACGCTCTTTAGACAAAAACTTCGACATCTCAGAATGGCTGAGGAATCGTGAGTACGAGTCGGTGGTCATTGACTTGCATTTCAATGGGCATTCATATGATGCACTCAGACTAGCCGAAATGTGCAAGAAAATCAATCCAAACGTCACCGTCATTCTCGGCGGGTTCACCGCCACATACTTTTGCAGAGAAATACTGAGAGACTTCAAACAGGTTGACATGATCATCAAAGGCGACGCTGAGAAACCACTTCTAGAAATCATAAGAAACGTGTGTAAAAGCAAGATGCAAAACATCAATGAAATAGGAAACGTCTGCTATCGGAAAGGAGATACAATAAAAGATAACCCTACAACATACACCGCCACTCAAGATGACCTCGACTCGATGGACTTCGTGAACCTGAGGTTTCTAAATCATTGGAGACAATATTATAAGGTTCTCCCATGGGGATACGAACGCAATTTTGAAGAGAGATGCTGGGTCTGCGTAGGTCGCGGCTGTAAGTACAGCTGTTCTTATTGTGGGGGATCAAAAGTGTCTCACCGTCTCTTGCGAAGAGGAACGTCGCTGGTTTTACGTTCACCCGCAAAACTAGCAGACGACGTATCCTATATCAATGAGGCCGGAGCAGACGCGGTTATGTTAAGTCACGACCTCAACTTGGCAGGCAGAGACTATTGGAAAGAGTTCTTCTCTGAGGTTCGAGAGCGAGAAATCGACGTTGGTATCTATATAGGACTCTGGCAACTGTTCACGAAGGAATTTGTTGATGAAATTGCGAAAACATTTGATATATCGTCTTCTTGGCTGGCCATGAGCCCAACATCTGGAAACGAATTTGTCAGAAGATTTAACGGCAAACACTTCACAAATCAGGAATTCCTCGAACGCTTGCGTTGGTTTAAAAAGCTTAAGATGCGGCTTGAAATCTTTTTTGCTTCGAACCTACCCAAGGAGACAGACTCAACCTTCGACGACTCTATAGCCCTTGCCAAGAAAGTGCTGAAAACCTACTCGGAAGGAGAATTGAAGCTACATTGCCAACCCATATTGCTTGACCCTTGTTGCCCTATGAGTTTGTACCCACAAAAGTTTAGAATAACACCTTTTGTCTCAAGGTTCGTAGACTATTACCGAAAAACCAAAGAGTATTATGACGGACTTGGAACAAAAAAAGCACCTTATCGTCCAGACTTACTTAGGTATTTTTCTCACGCCACTGAAACGGTGAAAAGTCCCTTGGACATCATGCGCCGCCGGGACAAATGGCTAAAAGGAGTGTTTGGGATCAAATATGAGGGTAGTTCTGCTAAATCCGCCTGATATCACTGTTGTAAAGGAAATATCATCAAGGGCAGGCAGAACTGTAAAGGGGAGATTCTCCAAGGGAGAGCCTCCTCTCGGTTTAGCATATGTTGCCTCAGCCCTTGAAGAAGCCCAACATGATGCGCAAATAATCGATTGCACAGGGTCTGAGTTAAATTGGAGTCAAATCTGTGAAACGTTGGAGAAATCAAATCCTGATCTAATTGGGATCACAACCCTAACTTCTACCTTGCAGAGCGCATTCGAATTGGCAAGAAAATCCAAGAAATTCTATCCGAAAGTTCCTGTTGTCTTAGGGGGGCATGGAACTTTCAAGATCGAGGAACCTATCCTAAGAAGCATCAAGAGTGTGGACATTATAGTTCGTGGTGAAGGTGAGGAAACCGTTGTGGAGTTGGCCGACGCAATTGAGTCAGGGCGATACTTAGGAGGGGTTCGGGGTTTATGCTTTAGGCGCGAGACGGGTGATGTAGTCATCAATCCTCCCAGACCCTATATTCAAAATCTCGATTCGTTACCCTTTCCTGCGAGACACTTACTTCCAATGGAGTCTTATATCACCGAACAACTTCCACACACTTTTGGCAGAGAATCATTTAAGGGGACTCCTCTTGTGTCATCAAGGGGATGCCCATTTCTCTGTGTCTTTTGTGCAGCGACCAGATTCTATGGCCACAAATGGAGACCTAGATCCGCGGAAAATGTGGTTGAAGAAATCGCTCATCTTTATCAAAACTACAAGAAGTTTGGCTTAAGTGGCTTTAATTTCGCTGATGACAACCTCTTAGCCGATCCACATAGAGTCAGGAAAATCTGCAATCTCTTAATCGACCGAGGGCTGTCCCATCTGAAATGGATATGCGAGGCTAGAGTGGATAGTGCTGAGGAAGCGTTGTATTCTAAGATGTATGAAGCGGGATGCCGTGCTTTGGCGTTTGGAATCGAGTCTGGGAACGATAAGATCTTAAGGTCAATTAGGAAGGGAATTACAACAGACATGGTGCGAAGAGCCGTGAAAACGGCGAAGTCTGTCGGGTTTAAGATCTGGGGCTACTTTCTGGTAGGGCTTCCTGGAGACACAGACGAGACGATCAAGGAGACAATGGATTTTGCAAAGGAACTCGATCTAGATGTCACGGCATTTCATCCCATGTTCATCTATCCAGGAACTGAAACAGGCAAGGAACAAGGCATAGATTGGCTGAACTTCATCATCGATGAGGAGCTTTTTGTAGATGTTGGTCAGCAAACTGGCTTCTGGGGTTTCCATCCTTGTGTTCCAACGTACGCAGACCGTGATAAAATGAAAGCAATTATGGCGTCAATAGTGAGGCAAAGAGCGCTCTCAAAGAAGAGAAAAAAAGGCATTTTTAAACGCGCGCTTCATAGATTGGCTCGTCTCAAGAGACCTGTGGGATTCTCTTCAGCCACTAACCAGGAGAGGTTCCAAAGTATCCGTTCAAAGCAGTAGTTCAAAAGTAAAGGTTCATGTTCCGGTTCTTTACAAGGAAGATACAATTTTGGAAAATAAGACTACTTCGTGGAAGTTGCCCCAAACCCTAAGTTTGTCCTCTGCTATTAGCGATGAGGATAGCCTAACCTTTCCAGACAATATGTCTATGAGGAATTTTGGCTCAGTTACTATTACAGCATCGGGGCTTGGATATGAGCCTTCTTCTAGCCTAGCGTTCTCTTTAGTGAATACCATATAAAACGATGAGTTGTCAACTTGAAATTCGATGATCTTTCCATCGTATCCGTCAATCCAAGCGATCAACCTTGATTTTGCTTTTTCATTCTTGTTCATCAAGTCAACAAGCAGCCTTAAACGTTTACGAACTTGATCTATAGTAGTCTCCAACGTGCTCAGTTCCTCATCACCGTTCTTTAACGCTTTTTATCCATGTTCTTAAAGCCTCTTCAGCGGCTCTTTTTGCGTTGCCAGCAGAAAACCTGCCGTATCTTTTCGTTATGGCCTTTTGAAAGTCTTCGAGGATTTCGTGAGGAATTACAAGGCACACTCTAGCCATCTGGCTTTCCTCGTAATACTTGCTGTAGGACGGCAGCTTTTTGAAGGCTGTAGGAAGGTCTTCGCGCTTTAGCTTCGGTTTTCCCAACCATTCTGACATCTTCTCACTCTCTAGAGGCTGTTCCTTTTTCTCTGTCTAGAAAGGCGTATTCTCGTGGCCAATCTATTACAAACTTTTTTCTTCCCATCCACAAGGAGCCGCCACGTGTCGCCCATGCCGATAGAACCAAGCTACAGAGTTCACTCAACTCAAATCCGTTTCTGCTCGCAATCTCTGCCAGAGTGTTCTTGGCTTCCATTTGCAGTTGCAGGGATATTTCTGTTGTCTTGGTTGTCGACATTGCTTATCGCTTCCTGAAGGCAAGTCTCTTGTACGGTATTCCCCACTGCTCGACGAAGCATGCGGATTCAAGTGGAAAACGGGGCGGACCAACGAGGGGGTTTTTAGGCACCCCTATTGGAAAGAGAGCCACAGGCTTCCATGTTCGTGGGATGCCTAGATATTCGCAGAGTATTTCGTTGAGTCTTGCATCGACGTGTTCACAGATGTTGGCAACATATGTTCCCCCCAGTCCCAAGGCTGTGGTTGCCAGCCACATGTTTTGCAAGGACATTGCAAGCCCGGCTAAGTTGTTTTCATAGGGAAGACTGCAGAGGTGAGACTCTTGAAATGTGTGAGAGGTACAGCAAACAAGAACCGTGTCTGCCCGTTCAGGGAATCGAAACAACGCACCATCGTATGTGCTCTCAATGGCATCTGGGCGCACATCAGGCGGAAGATACCACAGGCGTTCCTGTCTGGCTTCAAAGGGCACCTCGGTATTTGAAAGGCGAAACCTTTCTTGGCATAGATCAGCCATAAGTTTCTTTGTCGCTTGGTCCTTGACAATGATGTACCTCCAGACTTGGGCATTCTCTGCGGAAGGACCATACCTGCCCGCGTCAAGGATTTTCTCGATTTTCCATTCAGGCACAGGCTCTGGTTTGAACTCTCTCACTGATCTTCTTTCCATTATAGCTCTAAAAACATCCATATTGATCACAGACTCTAAATGCTGGCGAAGAACAGATAAGATTTTTCGCTCTAGGCAACTGTCCTTAAGGCATAAACAGACCCATCTCGAGAACCTATAAATATCATGCCATCAGCGATTGCTGGAGACGAAAAGAAGCCTCCTGCAGCTTTGTAATACCAAATTCTTTTTCCCTTCGGGTCGCTGGTGAATGCATTTAAGGCGATTCAGGTTGCCATGCGCAACTTTCTAACAGAGCACGGATGGACATACAAACAGAAGGGCTTTGCGACTGGTGCGATTATACTGATTTACGACCATGATGTCATGGGCTTAGAAGAGGCACTCACAGACGTCCAACATGCTCATCAACATATAATTAGTTCGTTCATGCATGTTCACTTGGGTGAACGAGACTGTCTCAGTGTAGTTGCGGTTAAGGAGGAAGCGGAAGCCATTCAAAATCTAGGAAGAGCAATGATTGCGAATAGAGGCGTGAAACAGCTAGAGACAGCGATCGTTTCCGTACAAAGCTAGTTGTCTTAAGAGAATGCTTGCCAAAAGAATACATCTCCTTCAACAAAGCCCCTTTTCCAAGCTTTTTTGGAATCTGTTACTTCTTTAAAGTTCATAAACGATTGCCATTCTAGTAGGGAAATGTGAATTACTAATCTATGTAGGTGAATTTATCATCCACAGCCTTTTTATTAGTCGCTCATGTGGTTTCTTAATGAAGAGTGGAGACGAGCAAATTATGTCTAAAAGACCGTTATTTCTAATTGTCTCATTCATAGGGCTTCTTCTAATTTTCTCGGGAATAGTTTACGCACCTGAGACCCAGAAGGCTTGGCTTCGCATGTACGCGAGCGGCAGCACCTATGTTCAGGATGACCCAGACCCTTGGGTAAGTTGGAGTTATGTTGTCTCAAGTAGTGCAACATCATCCATTTCGCTGACTATGGATGTTAACAAGACCATCGGTGCCGCAGACAACGATGTCTACGAAATTGTCTTGCTCATTGCCACCAACAACACGAGTCCGATCGCATCTATTTCTGTAGATAACAATCCAGTATCACTTGCTTGGAGTTACTTCCCAGGCGAACCTTTCAACGGCCCACCAATGTACTCGGATCCGGGTCCAGTGGGAGGCGACCCTCTCGGTACGTTGCCTCCGCATGGAGTATACAACGATCCTGCAGCCGCTTGGGTAGAGTACCGATCTGGTCTAGACCTTCCATCAGGGAACACTAAGATTACGTTCTCCGTTAAGATAGACTTTACTTCTTCAAACCCGGGAAAGGTCAAAATACACTTTGACACTTACGGTTGGACACCTGATTCAAGCCAACCCAGCGGCATAAGCTCAGTGATTATAGACGACACGAAAGACGCAGTGTTTGCGCCGTTCTCAAGCGACATCACGCTACTCGTACCAGAGTTTTCGATTGGCCTAATAGCGACTGTTTTGGGCTTTGGCGGCTACTTGCTTGTGAAGCGGAAACTGAGGGCATAACCGCCATTCCTTTTCTTTACTAGCCGATTTTTCCATATCTTTTTTGATTTATGCTCCTTAATCAATGAGATTTCATCCTTGAAATGGCTAATACAATGGCGGCTAGAAGAGACATGACGATAGCTGTGCCTTTTCGATAAGTAATAGAAGCTGAACCATACGTGAAAGCTGGACTAGAGCCAAAAATCGGGTCTAAAGGTGTCAAATAGAACTTTGAAGGCCCACCAATCTCATAATTGCCGATAAAGTATACAGCCACACAAAAGAAAGTATAACCAATCATTTCAAACTTAGACTTAGAAAAAAGAATGATGAAAACAATGAACCCAACGAGCATTAAAACCACGTTTTGCAGATAAGTCTCAAAGCCTCCCTCAAGCCACCACCTGTTCAAAGCAATAGAGGCATCCAAAGCCACAAGAAACGAAGCCAAAGCCAAGGGAACGCGAAGATACTCAGGAACACGCAACTTACAGATCCCCCAATCGATCTAGAATACGCCATATCAACTCCTAAGGCTATGAAAAGCTCTTCCAACGCCCCTATAGGCAAAACCACACTTTATTACCTCAAGCGGATCTACAACATGTCGAGCATCAACGAAAGCAGCAGGCATACGTGACAACCTTACCAAATCAGCCAAATCCAAATTCTTGAACTCTTTATGATCCGTACCCACTAGAATGCAGTCTACATTCCCAACAGCTTCAGGTAAGCTTTCAGAACACTTTACGCCAAAAACCTCTTCGCTTGCAAACATTGGGTCATAGAGTGTTATCAAAGCGCCCATCTGCTTCAACTGCTCAAAAATCTTCTTCACTGGAGTCAACTGTATGTCATGAACATTTGCCTTATACGCAACACCGAGAATGGCAATTTTCGCCCCTCGAACAGTCTTTCCCACATCGTTCAATGCCTCAGTCACTAGTATCACCACATGCTCGGGCATGCGGTCATTGATTTCCCTGGCCATCCTAACCAAATAGGGAATATTGCCCACCTTCATGCCTTCAACAATCAAATAATAGGGATTCTGAGGTAAGCACGGGCCGCCTACGCCTGGACCTGGATAATGAGGCATAAAATTATACTTGGTGGCACAAGCCTCTATCACCTCTTTCGCGTCTATGCCCAACTTCTCATAGAGAATGGCGAACTCATTCGCCAAAGCAATATTCACATCCCTAAACAAGTTCTCCGTCAATTTTACCGCATTCGCTGTCTTAGAACTGCTCACGGTAACAACCTTTACTCCCAAAACTGCCTCATAGAGCGCAGCAGCTACTTCCGCACTCTTGGCATCAATGCTTCCAACTATTCTCGGAACAACTCGGATGTTTTGCAATATCCTTCCAGGATCAGCTCTCTCAGGGCAACTTGCAACGCCAAAATCAACTGAAGCTTTCATTTTCGCTTCCCTTTCCAGCAAAGGAACAACAAGGTCTTCTACAGTTCCGGGACCAACCGTGCTTTCAACGATAACTAAGCAACCTTTTCTCAACGCTTTTGCCATATCTTGGCAGGCTCGCTTCACTGCTGAGTAGTCTGGAACCTTGCTTTCATCAACTGGTGTGGGAACACACAATATTAGAACGTCTGCCTTTTCAACAGCCGATACAACATCAGTTGTCGCCTTTAATTTTCCATCTTTCACCATCTTTCTAACTAAATCATTTAATCCGCGTTCGTCACCATACTTGCATTTGCCTGAATTGACGAATTCAACAACTTCTTTGTCAATGTCTGCGCCAATTACTCGTGCGCCAGCTTCGGCAAAAACCGCAGCTGTTGGAAGACCGACGCGTCCTAGACCAATTACGCACACTGTGACTTGCCCATTTTTGAAAGCTCTGGCTATCGCCTCTCTTGAAAGGTTCATTATTTTCATTGTTTTGTTCCCTTCGGTAATATCTGGCATGCCTCAGTAAAATAAGTTTGCGCGAAGAATCTTCTGTATGCCCGATACGTTCATGATCGACCTTTAAAACTAGCGTGCCATTCAACCAGTTTTTCCAAACCATCTCTTAAAGCAACCTTCGGCTGATAGCCCAGAATTCCTCTAGCCTTCGATACATCAGCATAACTCCGTCTGATATCTCCTGGCCTCGGATCCTCATATACAGGCTTAAGGTTGACTTTGCCTACAATCTGCAGGAGCAATGTTGCCAACTGGTTTATGGTGGTAGCCACACCAGTGCCTATATTAAACACCTCGCCCGGTGCACTCTTCTTTTCCATTGCCAAGATGTTTGCTTCAACCACATCTTGAACGTAAGTGAAATCTCTCATTTGTTCCCCATCACCATAAATGATGGGTGGCTGATTGTTCATCAGTCGATTTATGAAAATTGTGATAACTCCGCTGTAGGGTCCATAAGCTTGTCTTGGTCCATACACATTGAAATATCGCAGAGAAATAGTTTCTAAACCATATACCTCATGAAACACCTTCACATAATTCTCTGCCGCCAACTTTGAAACAGCATAAGGCGAAATGGGCTGAGGCGGCAAGTCCTCATGCTTAGGCAGGGTCTCAATCTCTCCATAAACCGACGAAGACGAAGCGTGAATAAAACGCTTCACACCCACATCCAAGCAAGCTTTCAGCAAATTCAGCGTTCCTGTAACATTAACATCGTTTGTGAGAACAGGATTCTCCACTGAACGAGTAATACTAACAAGCGCGGCCTCGTGAAAAACCACATCAACATCCATAACTGCTTTTTTAACCAACTCAAAGTCTCTGATATCTCCTTTTACAAAATGGAAATTTTTTCTGTTCCAATGATGTACTAGGTTTTCCATTCGCCCTGTTGAGACATTGTCTAACACTGTAACCTCAAATCTATTACCAAGTAAGCGGTCAACGAGGTGACTGCCAATAAACCCAGCGCCCCCCGTTACAAGAGCTTTTGAGCATTTACGTGACATGTCCGTACACTCCCTTGAAGATTTATGCATCTTCTGTAATATGGTTATTCCAGGTTGTGAGCAGTTTATCCTTAGTTGCTTTTTTCCTAAAAAATAATTTTATCCACAGCCAACAAGAATACGCAGACAATAGAACAATCAAGGCCTCAACAACCATCGCCACCTCAAGACCCATCCAAAATGGATTAGAAAACTTCGACACTGGATATAAAAGATACGAAAACATGTCAAAGAAAACATGGGAAAAACCCCAATTAGATTGGTATAGAAAATGACTTTGAGCCTATGCTCAACCTGTGCTGAATCAATCTTTAACATCTTATATGCTCTCTCCACAGCCCTAAAACCCTTTGATTCAACGAGATATACGCCCAATGTCAACGGCACAGAAAGCAGCAACACGCCAAAATAGCTGTGCCAAAACCCATGTGGTGGCTGCTGCAAATTAAAAAGAAGTACAAAGAAAGGTTCCAAATCAACAATGGATGAAGAAATAACCAAAGCCAACGAATCTATCCTTCTCTCTAGCCTAAAGTAAATCGACACGACAGCAAGCGTATGCAAAGGTGGTGGTGGCAAAACTCCATCATACCCTGAATTGTATTTCTACAACGACCACAAACAAATTAAATCTTATGCGTATCGTCAGTCATTCTGCTGTGCAATAGTCTCAGCGGCTGGTGATATCTAATTCATATTCTGAAAAATGGTTTTTTTATCGTGTCTCAGTATTGGAGCGTCGAGTAGTGTTTGAGGCTAAGAGAAAAAAATTTCGCAACCCCTAAAACGAGCCTATACCCGTCTCTGTCTCTCCCACTCTTAAAGCTTAATAGTCTGCTTTGTGCACTATTGCATCCAACAACGGAGGAACAATTGGATTTGAAAGAGCAGGAGCAACCACAGTTCATGTATGTTCCAGGCGCCACAACCATAGGCGTTGTCTGCACCGACGGCGTCCTCTTAGCCTCAGAAAAACGGGTTTCCTTCGGTTACCTCGTGATGAGCAGGGTTGGAAAGAAGGTTTTCAAGGTTACAGACCGCATAGGTGCAGCCTGCGCAGGCTTGGTCTCAGACATGCAGATTCTTATAAGAGAGGTCGAAGCATACGCCAACCTTTTCAAACTAGACGCCAACAGACCCATGAGCGTTAAGTCCGCCGCCAAGGTCATGTCCAACTTACTCTTTAGCAGACGACTGTTCCCACTAATAACACAGACCATAGTGGGCGGCATAGACGAAGAAGGTGCATCACTCTTCGTGCTCGACGTGCTGGGCTCAGTCATACCCGACAAGTACGCTGCTGTGGGCTCAGGCGCTGAAATCGCTCTGGGCGTTTTGGAGCAAGGGTACAAGGACGACTTGAACGTGAAAGAAGCCCGAGACCTAGTGACACGAGCCATAAAATCGGCTGTGAGCCGCGACGTCATGAGCGGCGACGGAGTTGACTTCCTCTTCATAACCAAAGAGGGCTTAAGCGAAGAATCCATGAAATTTTAGTTTGCTTTCACATCTGACCATACCTTCGCTTTTCTTTGATAAGGATAATAAGCCACTACCTTGAGAGTAGAATCCTAATCAGGTGCGCTTCATGTCATTTCAGTTAACACAAGAAGAGGGAGAATACCTAGTCAAACTCGCCCGCAGAGCAGTGGAAAAATACCTCAAAAACGGACAAATCATAAAGGTGCCAGACGACGTTTCACCCAAGCTCAAGGAACGCTGCGGAGTCTTCGTCACAATCAACAGCGTCAAAGGCAGCGGTGAGGAAGGACACGAACTGAGAGGCTGCATAGGGTTCCCATACCCCACACATATGCTAGCCCAAGCCGTGATAGAGTCAGCCATAAGCTCGGCCACCCAAGACCCACGTTTCAACCCCATGAACACGGAGGAACTCGACCAAGTCGTTTTTGAGGTCAGCGTGCTCACTCCACCCGAACCGGTTGAGGTGGAAAACCCGCAGGAGTACTGCTCCAAGATTAAGGTCGGGCAAGACGGACTCATCGTGGAGCGAAGCTACTGCAAGGGTTTGCTCCTGCCTCAAGTGCCTGTTGAATGGGAATGGGACGAAGAGACCTTCCTCTGTCAATGCTGCCTAAAGGCAGGACTACCGCCAGACTCATGGCTCTTGAAAGGCACCAAGGTCTACAAGTTTCAAGCTATAATATTCGAGGAAGTTTCTCCAAAAGGGAATATTAAACGCAAAGAAATTGAAAAGTAGAAGCGAGCTGTTAAGGGCGAAAACCGCTTGCAAACCGACGGACATAAGGTTTCAGTGATTCTCCTAACCAAAAACTCGGCTGCAACTGTCCAGAAGAGCATCGAGTCAATTTTTCAACAGACCCGCCAACCCGACGAAGTCGTTGTGGTCGACGGAAACAGCGAAGACGCCACCTTAGACATCGTGGAAAAGTATCCGGTCAAACTGGTTTCGGAACAAGGCTTGGGCTTTGGACACGCCCGCAACTTAGGCGTCAAAAAAGCCTCAGGAGACATCGTGTTCTTCATAGACTCTGATTGTTACGCCGAACCAGACTGGATAAAAAAAGCCCTGCCCCACTTCGACTCTAACCCAGAAATCGTCGGAGTAACAGGAAGAACCAACCTCTGGAACACCGAGAGCGCCGTCGCCCGCTTTCTCGCCTGCGTGGGCGGCAGGATGAACATGCCAAAACAACACAAATACATGAAAATTGCGCCTACCATGAATCTCGCTTTAAGGCGTACGGTTGTTGGCGAGGTCGACGGATTTGACCCAACCCTGATTCGCTGCGAGGACACAGACCTCACGTACAAAGTTAGCAAGAGCCACAAAATATTGTATGAGCCCGACGCTGTTGTTTGGTTTAAGGGTTCACCCACGTTGGGGGTTGCATCTCGCAAGTGTGTGCGCCACTTTACAGGCGTGGGTCAACTCTTCGCCAAGCACGGTTTCAACGCATCGTTCGTTCGGTTTAATCTGCCCATCAGAGGTTTTCTCCTCATTGCGGCGATTGCCTCGTTGTTTCTCTCACCATGGTATGTTCCAACCGTTTTGTTCTCCATTCTTCTCGCTGAGTTTGTTTACAAAGTAGCCAAATTGTATGTTAAGTATCGTGACCGCTGTGTAGTCTACTACGTGGTTTTCTTTACGTTCTGGTCTCTGGCTAGCCTCGCCATGTTTTATGGGTTGTATCTGGGACTCAAAAACAAGAGAAAAAAGACTTTCTACGGTGAAGGCTGAGTCTTCGGACTAATCTCCAAGAGTCGAAACCCACGCACACACGGATTCGGCATCTCGGACAGTTGCACTTTTTCCAGGATTTTGTTTTCATCCTTTGCGTAACCCGTTACATCGTGTTCGGCGGGCATAAGAGATTCAAGTATGACTCTGTCTTCCAAAGTCTTTGTTCGACACCTTGCGGGCAAACCCAAACGCAACACTTTTCCTTCCTTCACAGCCTTCTCTGCACTATAGAGAACAGCGTGGGCGCCAGAGGTCAACTCGGCGATTCTCACGGGCATGCTATCCTTCCCAATGGCTAACACATCGATGCCGTGAACGCGCTTAACCTCCACAGCCAGTTTCCTAATCCTTGGCAGAATCTTGAGCAGGTGACCCCGTGCCCTGCCTGAGATACGCATCTGAGAGAAACTCACGGCTGAGAGCTCTTCAACGCTGACGCTGCCCAACGACATGTCCAAGTGGACAACGTCAGCCTTCACCTCTTTGAGAAGGTCGATGCACAGCTCCAACTCATGAATAACCAAGGTGTAACCATCTTCAACGTTGACGAAGATAGGCTCTGCAAGGTAAGAACTAGCACCATAGTATGGAGGCTCAACCAACACGGCGCTGGCGGCAACAACCTGCAAGGGTTCAAAGCGTTCGTTTAAAACCGCGGCGCCAGAGTCAGCTGCGACAACCCGCAAACCATTTTTCACCGGTCCTATCTTTTGAGTTCTTAGAACATTTATTTTGTGGTGCTTTGGTGAAAAGAATTGCCTTCATAATAATATTGTCAGTCTCAAGGACTCATCATCTGGGATCAGAGTAACTCTGAGACATCATCGAAAAACACTAAACAAAAACCTGCTTATAAACGTGGTTTCTGCAGGTCAGCGTGACATCGTTTTGAAATAAAGATTCAGGCTTCATAAAAATAAATTGACCCCAGAGCGCAGAGGAATAATTCCTAGCAGACTCTAGCCTCTTCAAACTACTCAAAATGGAAGGAAACAGGCATGAAGATTGATTTGAATCGGCGAGAACTCCAGTTGATTCGACTCTGGTGGTTAAGCTGCGAAGACATGATGGTTCCCAACGGCACGTGCATTTCATGCGAATTTAAAGACGAGTGTGAGGTTATAAGACACAAACTCTACAGGAGAAGACTCAAGAGCAGAGTGGCGCAGCCTGTCACCGTTTGCACTAGCAACAACGACCCATAGTCGCGGGCTTTGTAGTTAGTTATTTTTTTGTAGTCATTCAAGTGACAAGAAAGAGACTGGGTCTAAAGCTAGAAATACCAACCGTAGACAGATTCATCGACGAAACCTAACCAAACAAAAAATTCTCGCTACCAGACTTAATATCCAAACTTAGGAGAGGAGAACAATGACCGAAGAAGAATATGGCTATTGTTCATGTTGCTATCGAAAGAAACCATTGAGTGAACTGGAACAGAATGATGGACTATGAAGACATGGAAGATGACTAATAAACCCTCTTTCTCT
>Ga0315314_1002490_pt1 | contig 15142 bp, 18 predicted proteins | sample TDP9_MG_FD_203631 | JGI IMG/M metagenome (GOLD analysis project Ga0315314, IMG submission 203631) | Freshwater sediment microbial communities from Lake Towuti, South Sulawesi, Indonesia - TDP9 | ecosystem: Environmental > Aquatic > Freshwater > Lake > Sediment | place: Indonesia: South Sulawesi...
GGAAGGAATCGACCGGCCACACCACCCTTCCCGCCCCTAACCCCTATGGTCCCCTGCCCGCAAACCGCTTTATGGCCGCCGGCCAGGCCACCAAAGAAGAGATGCTCGTCTCCACAGAGCGAGGCATCTGGGTCACTCGCTTCCACTACATGAACCCCGTCCACCGTTTTAAGACCATCATCACGGGGATGACTAGGGACGGGACCTTCCTCATCGAGAAAGGGGAGATCACCCATCCCATCAAGAACCTCCGCTTCACCCAGAGCATCCTAGAGGCTCTATCCTCTGTGGAGATGATAGGAAAGGAGCGGAAACTCCTACTCAGCAGCCACCTGGGATGTGGCTGCGTGCCCGCTCTCAAGATAGATAGGTTCACTTTCACCGGGGTGACGGAGTTTTAGGAGCCGTTCTACAATAGGAAAGGCTCGCTTGAAATCATCTAAAGCAAGCCTCTCCCTATCCTTTGGCCCCCTTATAGGCCTATTTCATTCGGAATCATCCTCGTTATCGTCATCGGTGCTGCTACCATTGTCCTGGTCCTCATCAACCTCATCTTCATCGTCATCAGCATCATCGCTATCGTCATCCTCGTCATCCAATTCCTCATCATCGATATTGGTATCGCCCTCCTCTACCTCGATCTCGCCAGCCAAAAGCGTCCCGTCTTCTCGGACAACAACTTCAACCTCAACCCAGCCACCAACTTGGAGTGTCCCTTCGATCTCGGTGTTTTCATCGAGGAAGATGACCTGCCCATCTATGACCAAAAAGCCGTCGCCGATGCTCTCGATTACCCCTTCCAGGTAAGCCTCATCGTCGTCTTCGCTGGCCTGTTCTTCTGTATCCTCATCTTCGTTTTGCTCGTCAGCGTCATCGGTGTCCTCGTCTACGACTTCAGGGGTCCCTGTGGGCTCAGGAGTCTCTGTAGGCTCAGGTGTCTCCGTAGCCTCAACTACCTCCTCTACCTCGATCTCGATAGCCAGCAATGTCCCACCTTCTTGGACAATCGCTTTAACCTCGACCCAGGCACCAACTTCAAGTGTCCCTTCGATCTCGGTATTGTCATCAAGGAAGACGACCACCTGTCCATCCTGTCTTTCTATAACCACGAAGCCGTCACCGATGCTCTCGATAGTACCCTTGAACTCCACCTCCTGGGGCTGTGGGGTAGGTGAAGGCTCGCCGAAGAAGGATTGGACCTGCTGGGTCAGCCCCTCAAAGAGTCCTCGTGGGCTTCCCTGCGAGGCAAGGGTCACTCCTCCACCGACTAGAGCAATCAGAACAAGGACCGTCGCCGCCGTTACCCCTATCCTTCCTAGAATAGACATGGCAAAGAACTCCTTTCTAACGTTTTCCGCTCTTCTTGCCCACCCCACTCCCACTCGGCTTTCTCGCCCCCTGAGACACTCCGCCTCTTGAAGAAATCGGCGGCGTCCAGCGGCGACGGAGGCCGCCGAGGGAGCCTTGCGAGGTCCAAGATCACCTATTTGTAGTGCGGCCCATAATAATGGTCTCAATCTCGCAGCCCATCCAGGATATCGGGCCAGACACGCCTCAAGATCCTCCCCCCGCTGGAGGGCAGAGATACAATCCTCTAATATTTGCTCCAGATCACCCTCCATCTCCCTCCTCCACTCTCTGCTCAGGCTAAGCTATCCACTCTGTCCCATGGCTCGTGCTAAGGAGGCCAAGGCTCTATATTGCAAAGCCTTCACCGCTCCCTCGGTCTTCCCTAGGAGCCGGGCCACCTCGTTGTTAGTAAGGCCCTCAATGAACTTGAGGGTCACTACCTGCTGCTGCTCCTCGGTGAGGCTGGCTATGGCCTCTCGGAGGCTGGTCTCTTGCAGTTTGCCTTCCACAACTACACTGGGTGTCTCCTGGCCGGCGACTAACCGTTCATTTAGGGGGAGGCCCTCCCTTGGGCGCCGGCGATAGTAATCCACCACTAGGTTATGGGCGATGCGGTAAAGCCAGCCAGAGAGGGACTCCCGCCACGCTCTCTTAGACCTTATCGCCTCCAGCATCCGCGTGAAGACCTCCGCCGTTAGATCCTCGGCTAGTGAACTATTTCCCACCCGAGCATAGATATATCTGTAGATCCTCAGATGATAGGAATCATAGACCTGACCCAAAGCCTCCACATCAAATACCCTGGCCCGCTCCAAAGCTTCCCTTTCATCGCCCACTTGCTTTTTCCCCTAGTGCACTCTAATAGACGAAAATCCTTCCCAAAAGATACGGCTTAACCCTTAAATTTCTCTGGCCAAAGAAAAGGAGGGCTCCAAAGGGCCCTGCCTGCGATCAAAGATCGTTTATGGAACAGTTATATCTCCCTAGAAGACCTGCCGCATAAATTCGGCCCGCAACTTTTCAGGTATCGGCCTGGGCTTCCCTTTCTCATCTATGAAGACCTGCACCGTCCTTCCAGTAGCCAACAGTTGGTTGGTCTCCTTACTGTAGACCTCGTACTCAAATACAAAACTCTTGTTTCTTATCTCCGCAGGTGAAGTCCTAATAACTAACACTTCATCGAAATGAGCAGGGGCGTGGTATCGGCAGGTGGCCTCGGCGATGACAAAACCTAGGCCATCCCGCTCCAGGGTGGCATAGTCGTAGCCGATGGCTCGCAGGTAACTCATGCGAGCCACCTCGAACCAGACGAAATAGTTGGCATAATAGACCACCCCTTGGGCGTCGGTCTCCGCGTACCGGACGCGGACCTCCGTTTCTACAACCCTCTTTTTCCCCTCACCCATCCTTCTCAAACTCCCTCAGCCTCTCATCCCCTAGGCCAAAATGGTGGGCTATCTCATGCATCACCGTCTTCCGCACCAGGTTACGGATCTCCTCATTCGTGCGGCAGACGGCCTCCATAGGCCGCTGGAAGATAGTTATCTTATCGGGCAGAACGAGATGATACCCCCTATCCCGCTTGGTGAGGGGCACCCCCTCGTAGAGGCCGAAGAGGGTCTGGTGGGGGCCTATCCCTGCCCTTTCCCTCTGGTCCCTGGTCGGATTGTCAGCCACCACTACGTCAACGTTGTCCAACCTCTTTTGGAACTCCTCGGGGAGTTCTTCTAGGGCTTCAGCCACGAGCCTCTCGAACTCTTCACGCCTCATCCTACCCTCTCAGGCTACGACTCTTGCCGATCATAATCCCCGGCTGGCAACTTCGGCAGAAGTTGGTGAGCCGACCCCGAGCGCTCACCCCGGAGATGGGGGTGCCACAACGAGGACAAGGGGAACCCCCCTTTCCATGCACGGCCAAGAAATCTCGGAACTTGAGGTGGATCTGTTCGCCCATCTGCTTCCGAATGGTGGCAACGCTCTCCTCGAGCACCGCACGCATAGCCTCGTAAAGCCTCCTTATCTCCTCTCCCGTGAGGCCTGGTCGTCTTTTGAAAGGGTATACCCCGGCCCGAAAGAGTATCTCGTCCGCGTAGGCGTTGCCTATTCCGGCCACGAAGGCCTGATCGAGGAGAACCCCTTTTATCTCCCCCCGATGACATTTCAGCCGCTCTTTGAAAGCCTCAAAGGTCACCTCCAAGGCTTCCGGCCCCTGCCTAACGAAGCCAGGCACCAAAGATAGGTCAGGGGTGAGATATGCCTTCCCCATCTGCTTCTCGTCCACATACCGAAGGTCGATACTATCTTCCAAGTGCCATATCACGAAGGTTTTGGCCAGACGCCGATCAGTGGAAGGACAGAAGTAGAGCCGCCCGCTCAACATGGGGTTTATCACCAGGTAGAGGGCGTCAAGGGAAAAGACAAGGAATTTGCCTCGCCGCTCTATCTCGGTGAAAGCCTGGCCCTCAAGAGAAGAAGCAAAGTCGAGATCGGCGAGGTTACGCACTACGATGGGCCGTAAAATCTCTACCTTCTCTATCCTACGGCCGACGAGGTGCTTTTGGAGGAACTCCTTTATTACCTCTAAATCGGGGAGTTCAGGCATTGTTTATGTCAAACTTCCTACATCCCAATAGCGTCAGTGCGTCGCTTCGCTGCAGCGGCCCCACACTCTCTCAAAGCACCTCCCTCACCCATTCCGGGATAACCCTCACCTGACCCACTTTATCGACGCAGATGTGCTTAGTGTAGCCCGTGGCTAAAAGTTCTTTCGTCTCCTCTTTGATCACCTCATAACGAAAGACGATGCTCCGGCTCCTTATGGCCTCTACCTCGGTCTTGACAGTAACAATCTCTCCAAAACGAGCGGGGGCCAGGTATTTAACACCGAGTTCGGTCACCGGAAGGTAGTAGCCTTGAGCCTCAAGGTCGGCGTAATCTGAGCCCCGCTGCCATAATAGATCGCTCCGCCCCAACTCAAACCAGATTACGTAACTGGCATGGTGGGCCACGCCCATAGCATCGGTCTCAGCGTAGCGAACGCGAAAGGTTGTGCTATGCATCGCTCTTCAGGAGCCCCACAACGCTTTTAGTTATATCCTCTATCTCCGCCAGTCGCCCTCTCCCCTCGATCCCTGTGGCTAGGACGCCCACTTTCGGCTCTACAAAGGTATAGCCCAGCCTTTCCAGTTTCTTGATATTCTCTTGCACGACAGCGTTCTCGTACATACCAACGTTCATGGCTGGAGCGATCACCACCGGCGCTTTGGTGGCCATCACCGTAGTGGTCAAGAGGTCATCAGCGATGCCGCTGGAAATCTTACCGATGACGTTGGCCGTGGCAGGAGCAATGAGCACTAGATCTGCCCTCTCTGCCAAGGCTATATGCTCGATCTGCCAATTGGTTACTGGCGCAAACATGTCCACAAGGACTGGGCGTCCGGAGAGGGCCTGAAAGGTCAGGGGGGCGATAAACCGGGTGGCGTTTCTGGTCATCACAACGAATACCTCAGCCCCCAGGCTCATCAATTTCCTGAGAATGCTGGGGGCCTTGTAGGCAGCAATACTCCCTGTCACCCCCAGAAGGATGGTCTTGCCCTCGAGATCAGCCATCTTCCCCTCCTTAGCCATCTATCCGATGGCCTCTATGATCTTTCGAGCGATCTCCTCTTTGCCCTTGGCTACGGCTACCATTTTGCCCTGGGGATCGATGAGGTAGCCGATATGCTCCCCTCGCTCGAGATCGGCCAGATCGTTGGCCAAGACGAGGTTAGCCTTGTTATCCAAAAGCGACCTATGGGCGATACCTATCAACTCCTCCTTGGAGCAGTTATACTCCAACTTGAAACCGACAAGAAAGGCCTCTGGGGCCAATTCTCGTATTATCTTTATCACCTTCGGTGTTTTTACCAACTTTATCCACCACTCCTCCTTTCCAGAGGGGGTCTTCTCTGAGATATAGGCCTCCGGTACGTAATCTAAGACGGCCATGGCATGAACTATAGCCTCATATTTGGTTCGGCCCATCTCCTCACGCACGGCCCTGATAAGGTCATCTACCGTCTCCACCTCCACCAAGCGAAGCCTCTCTGCTTCCTGGGGGGGATGGGGGGTCTGGCTATCCTTCCCATAAAGAAAGGTAACACGAGCCCCTCTTCTGAGCGCCTCCTCCGCGATGAGAACCCCCAGTCGGCCAGTGGATACATTGGAGATATATCTTATAACATCGATACGACCCCTCGTGGGGCCAGAGGTGACAAGAACCCTTTTGCCTGATAACCCTTTCATGCCAAACTATACCTCCTATAGTTGGAGCGACAGGGGTGGCCATCGGCGAGGAGGATCTCCCTTCTTTTCGGCTGGCAGATGAGCGACCAGAGGGTGCCGAAGATGCTGTCGAACCCTCCCCTCTCCTCCACCGAGGGGTGGTCCCCTCGACATATAGGAGCCTCGTGGTCCCGCAGGATCGCCTTGACCGCCTCTAGATCGACCCCCCCTGGCCTCTCTTCCATCATTTGGTGGACCCTTCTGTAACGGGTAAGAGAGCGTCTCTGGCGCAGCCTATCTGTCTCCGTCAGTTCCTCCTCGGGAGACTCCCTTCCTGGCAAATGGTTGGTAGCCACCAGGAGCCCGTCCTCTGGCTCCCTGATCGTCACCCCATCGGGCGTGGCCTCAGCCACAATAGCCTGATGCTCATCGGCGATGAGATAATTAAAAGCCCGCAGGTGGGGGACCGAGGTGATTAACTCGCGCGCTTCCTCCAAATGGCCACACGTCTCCATCACGATATCGATGACCAGGTGCCATTGTAACCCCGGCTTCTTAATTTCCCTCTCTGGCAAGACCGAGAGGAGTACCGCCACCCCCCTCTCATTGAGGGCGTGGGGACTTCCGGCCCAATGGTGGGTCACCGAGAGGTGGGAGCGGGCTCGATGGGGTCGGATCACCCTTACTTCCTGCCATTCACCTGCCGCGTAGAACCAATCGTAGTTGCCTCCTAGAAGGAGAGAGCCCTCTCTCGTATGAGATGGCAAGATGGCCAAGTTGGTGCAGCCGACTTGGGACAGTCCACCTCGGGTATAAAAATAGGCCTTGAAACCTTGAGCCGAAAGCCCACTCCCCTCGATGATCCCCCCCACCTTCTCCAAGATGGGGGGATAGACCTCTTTAACTATGGCCTCACATTGAGCGACAAACTCACTTCCCTGCCTATCGCTCTCCGGTATATCGAGGCTGGTCAAGCCACGCCCCAACCGATAGCCGATCTCGTAATGGCTCCCTTCGAAAGTTCTCAGAAGCAAATCTCGCACTCCAAGCCATATTTGGCGGCTGCCCGCTCTGCCCGTTCTCCCAAGAGGGAGGAGTAGGCCCTCCTGTCAACGGCCAAGAGGCGATAAGCCTCCAATAGGTCAGGGTAGTGGGTGGAGATAGCCCGCTTCACCCTTCCCCACATGGCCCCCTTCAGGTTGAGGCTATCCACGAGAACCCGCTTCACCCCCGCCTCTCTCAACTCCCTGAAAAGGGCCTCTATCTCTTTCTCCCCGTCGGAGATATAGGGGAGAGCGGGGCCAAAGAATGCCCAGGTCTCTAGGCCTGCCTCCGAGAGTCGCGCCAGGGCCTCCAGCCGAGCCCTTGTCGGCGAGGCTTGGGGCTCGAACACCCGCCGCGCACTCTCATCCAGAGAGGTGATAGTGAAAGCCACCTCCAGATGCTCAATCTGGCATAAAAGATCCAGGTCTCGCAGCACCAAGGTCGATTTGGTCAATATGCTGACCGGAAACTGGGGGTATCCCTGCAATATCTCGAGACAGGCTCGCGACAATTGATACACTCTCTCCAACGGCTGGTAGGGGTCGGTAACCGAAGAGAGAAGAACCTCCCCCGGCTTAGCCCGCTTCATTTCCCGAGCCAGAACCTGGGGGGCATTCACCTTCACATCGACGAAGGTGCCCCACTCCTCCTCATGTCCAGTGAACCTCTTCATGAAGACCGAGTAACAGTAGACGCAACCGTGTTGACAGCCCACATAAGGGTTGAGCGCATAGGTCACCGCGGAGATGCCAGACTTGGAGAGGACGGAGCGAGCCTCTACCTCTCGCACGAGAAATTCAGCCGTCTCAGCCTCCTCTTTCCCGATACCAGTGGTAGATGATGACCGCCCCGATGACCACCAAGATGAGGGGCCACCACCTTAGGACAGAAGAGAGGGACTCCATGGTGAGCCCAAAGACCCCATACTGCGCCATCAAAAAGAGGAGGCCCAACCCCGCCAGGATGCCGCCGGGATATAGGGGCCAGGGGTGTTGCCTTTGAGGCATGGTAAACGTGGGCCAGATGGCCAGAAACCCCAAACCCAAACCAATCAAGATGAAGGGCCAGTTCTTCTCCTCTGGGGGGATAATGGTCATGCCCGCCAACCCCGCTCCGAGACCAAGGAGGATGAATCCGGGGATATACAACCCCAGGTTACGAGTGACGGCGGCACTGATCACGAAGATGAGCCCCAACAGGGCGAAGATTAGCCCTGGGCCCCAAGGCCGTTCAAAGAACTGTAAGGCTAGAAACGCCAGCCCCAAAATGATGAGGATCAAACCCGGCAGCAGGCTTGCCCTCTCCTTACCTTTCTCCTTTCCCTCCTCGCTCATTTTTCCCTCCTTACAAGTTTATGGGCTCCTGGAGCCCAGGTCGAATATATCATAATCTCCCCTCCAAGACAAGCCTTGACAAGGGAGATCTAGCCTATAGAATTAGGCCAGTCGCATGATAGAGATAGAGAGGGTTGGAGAGGTGGTCAAGATTATGTAGCGTCCGAGTTTATCTCAGCCTGCTATTGCTTGTCCTGGATTTGAAATCCAGGACAAGCATCAATCCTGTTTCTACGTATCGTCGGGTTTCAGCCCGACGGGAGATCGTCGCCCTAACCCTAAAGGGAAACTGTCGCCCTAAAGGGCGACGCTACGTTTTCCCCCCTTCCATTTCTCCCTCAATTCTGCTACCCTTTATGCTGGCAGGGGTTTTCGCCTGATATAATGACAGTAGAGAAGGCAGGGAGCAATATGCGCACGGTCAGGAACCTTCGTTGGTGGATTCTATTGCCTCTTCTATCGCTCTTGGCGGTTACGGCGTGTGGGGGAGAGGAACCCACGTCTACGATTCTCCCAAGTCCCACGCCAACCAGTCTGCCCACTCCTTCCAGCACGCCTACACATCTCCCTACCGCTATCCCGACGGCCACCCCGGTCCCGATGGCGATGTCTGCGCTTTGGCCCTCCCCTGAATTCCTGCCAGTAGGAGCCAGTCTTGAACCCCTGCCTTTTCAGGAGATTGAAGGCTATCGGGTTTTACGCACCCCTGATAATTCCTCGGTGGCAAAGGTTCTCAATGAGAAAGATGAACATATTGCTTATCTTGGTAGTTATCTGCCAATGATGTTTTCGGAAAAAGGAATTCTATCTTCCGAGATTGAAGATGGTTTGATTTTTTATGGGCAAGATGTTGTTTATATTCCTTGGTTTCCTAAAAAAGAAGGTTTAATTCCTTACCCGGCGCTAAATGAAGAAAATAGATTGGTAGTGGTTTATGTGGATGAGAAAGGAAAGGTTGATTCGGTCGAGGAAAAATATGTTCAAGTTCTTGGCGAGGGTCAAACAGCTAAGATGAATTTTGAAGAAGGTTTTGCTGAAGTTAATGGAGTTATTCTTCCAATCTGGGGAGAGCCTGCTCCTGAGCCAACCCCGGTGGTTGAAAAAGGATATCGGGAGGAATGGCAGGCTGAAGTTCTAGGTTTTCCGGTTAAGGTGACTCTAATTACTGACCCTACTCTTCAAAACAGAACCGAAAGACCAATTTCCAAGATTACCTTAAACATCCAGACATTTCCCGACGCAGCCCGGCGTTTAACCGAGGCAGTGATGCGAGGACATTGGCATGCTTGGAAAGCCGATAATCCAGGAGAAAGGGGAGGAGTGAGTTTTGAAGAATACATGGACAGGCTAAAAAAAGGCGAGGATGTGTCTTATCAGATTGCTGCCTCTGCCCCAGAGATTACCGGGACCGTTGCCCCAAAGCCGGTGATGATTGACCCCATCAAACCAGTAGAAATTGTTTTTAGTGATAAAGCGATGATTAGAGATTCAGTATGCACAGGATTTACTTTTTACAGAAAGCCAGATGGGGGATTAAGACCAGCTCCTTGGGCTTGTGCGGACATGGAATTTTCTTCCTATCAATATTCTGGTGGAATATATATGACGCTACGCTTTCTTAGTCTTGATGATAAGTATCTGATGGGACAAGAACCAATAACTAGTAGCGTATACTTGGCTAATGAAGAGGAGTTTGATGATGTTCATGATCTACTTCTTGATGATAGACGAGACTCGCCCACCTTTTACCAAGGAATCATTACTTTTCCCGAAAGAGATTGGTGATTTTCCTATTCATCTGTTGACTTTCAAAAAATTGTTTGTTTTAATTAAATTATGCCAACTGCCCATTTGAGAAAAGTCCTTTTAGGCGCTTTAATTTTTCTTCTTTTTATTGTTGGAATTGAGGCTTTTCTTTATTACCGCCTAACTTCTTTTCCCAAAATAAAGGTTATCTCTGAATTTCCTGGTTATAAAATTGAACTGACTGATAAAAAACTTCTAGAAAGCTATCTTGACAAATTTGGTTTTTGGCAAGAAAAAAGGAGCAGTCTTGTTATTCACCTGACTGATAAACCCCAAGCGAAAACGTCGCAGATAAACTGCGACGCTACATGAGGATCATCTCCTACGCTTGGCCTTCAACTCCTCGATGAGGGTCGGCACCACCTCATGGACATCCCCCACGACCCCCACATTCGCCAGGTTCATTATGGGGGCTCGCTCATCGGTGTTTATCGCCACGATATATTTGGAATCCTTTATCCCCAAGTAATGTTGAATGGCCCCGGAGATGGCGCAGGCGATATAGAGATCCGGCTTCACCCTCTTTCCGCCAGCGCCCCCCACCCAATGCTCCTCTCCTATCCACCCTTCATCAACCGCTCCGCGGGAGGCTCCTATGGCCCCACCCAAGAGTTCGGCCAACTCCCCAAGCATCTCGAACCCCTCCGGGCCTCCCATGCCCCGTCCTCCCGCCACTACCACCCTCGCCTCCTCTAGGCTTGGTCGAGCCACCTCCAGCCCCCTCTCCACTATCTTTACCACCGGTTCAACCTCTTCTACGCTCACCTTTTCCACGCTTCCCATCCGCCAATCGTCCGGGGGGAAAGGCTCTATGGCCCCTGGGCGCAGGGTGGCCATCTGGGGCCTCCCCCGAGGGATGGATGAGGTAACCATAAGACGATCGTCATAGGCTGGGGCGCTCCCCAATAGGAGCCACTCTGTCAGGTCCATCTCCAGGCGGGTGCATCCAGAGATGAGACCCGTCCCCAACCGTTGGGCCAGGCGAGGGGCCAGGTCCTGTCCCACCTCCGTATCCCCCAGGAGGAGGACCAAGGGACGTTTGGCCTCGACCAAAGCGGCCAAAGTTGCCAAGTAAGCCTCCGTCGAATAGTCGGCCAAGGTGGGGGCATCGGCCAAGTAAACGAGATCGGCTCCCCGGCGGATCAACTCCTCGGCCTGATCCTCCACTTGGTGGCCCAAAAGGACCGCCTCTGCCCGCTCCCCCATCCGGTCGGCTAACTCCCGCGCCTGAGCCACCAACTCCAGGCTAGTAGGGCTGAGTTCCCCCTGCTCCACCTCGGCTACGGCCCAGATGTTCATATACTCTTGGGAAGACATACTACCTCCTTAATTGAAACCCTTCGCTTCCCTCTCGACGATCTCCCTCAATTTGGCTCGCCTTCTTCCCCCGCTGAGACACTCCAACTCTCGGATACCCAGAGGGTCTATCTCCTCCCTCAAGAGACTCACCTCCTCTGTCGAGGGGGGCGGCGTCTCATGGAGATCTGGCGCTATGGCCAAAAGAAAGCCAGTCTTTTTCCTTATCTGTTCCACACCTACGCCAGGGTGATAAGAAAGGAGCCTCATGCGTCCCCCCTCGAAGTCGAAGGTGCCCAGGTTCGTCACTAGGTAGCGAGGGCCGGGACTGAGAATGGATAACTCCTTACGCTCTTCCTCCTCTACTATGCCGACGCCGCTTACGAAATCGAGCCGCTCCACGAAGACGGCTCGGCTATGGCGGGGCACATAAAGGTAAACCTGGGAAGAGTAGTTGGTCACATCGGCGATCCCGCCACACCCCGGCAGCCGCAGACGGGGAGCATAATACTCCCCTAAGACTACGTTGTTGAAATTGCCTCTAGGGTCTACCTGCGCCGGTCGGAAGAACTCCTTGGGCTGAACGGTAACCATGAGGGTGGCGACCACCTCATCGAAACTGAAAATGTACAACGGTCTCTCTAGACTAGCCTCCTCAGCCCCGGAGATAGAAAGGGGGCCCCAAGAGTTGGTGATGCAGCCCCCGGTAGCCACGGCGAAGAGGAGATCTGGAGCGTGGGTAAGTTTGGCTAGGATGTAACCGGCGGCTACCATAGGGGTGGCTATGCCTTGAGCCATGAGATCCCCGTTTTTCGCCTGACGCGATATGCAGGTAACGATCAACTCATCAATGGTGAAATGGTCAGCGCCCCCCAACCTTACCTCCATTTAGAAACCACGCCAGATACTCCTCGAACCTGCCCTTGGAGCAAGCGTCTACATAGTCTAATATCTCCCGGCCAGCCAAGCGATAATAGAGGTAACAGGAGGTAGGGTAAGCGCCCTTGGGAGCCAAGACGACAGCATCTACTCGAGAAGGGAAGGTCCCCATCTCCCCTTCCACCTCCTCTACAAGCCTCTCGGTGGTGATTATAGTCCGCTTGGCAGCGAGAGCCATCTCCCTATCCAGGGCCAAATTGCCTTTCAAGATAGCGGTGCCCTGGCGGTCTGACTCTTGAACGTGGATGACTGCCACATCGGGCTTAATGGCCGGGAAGGCCACATACCGCTCCCCGGTGTAGGGACAAGAGATAGTCTTCACATCGGGCCGCACCTTGAGGAGATCTGTTCCCTGCCAGGCGCGGGCTGGCTGGAAGCCCATCCCACTCAAAGTGGCTCGAAGCCCCAGGGCTAAGGATACCTCTGTCTCCTCGATTATCTCTAAACTTTTTGCTCTCTCGGTGAACATGGGGGCCAGCCCGAAAATCTCCAGCCCGAAGTAGCAGGTGCGAACCCGCCTAAGGGAGCCAGCCCCCACCAGGAGATCGCTTTCATACCCCGCCGTGAGGGCCAATAAGGTCAGTTCCTTAACCCCAGAGCGGATCAACTCCCGCACAAAGGCTACCGGCCGACGGCAGAGGGTCATGCCTCCCAAGGCGATGGTGTCCCCAGGTCGCACCAAGTCTACAGCCTCAGATAGAGGTACAACTTTGTCACTCATCCTCTCTTCAATATCCTCTCCAAATCTGCCACCTTGGGGATCACAAAATCCACACCCTCCTCCTTCTCCCACAGGGATCCTTTAGGACCGTCGCCCACCAAGACAGTCACCATCCCTAGATCTTTTCCCGGCTTCAAATTCCTCACCAAGTCGTCAACGATTAGGCAATCTTGGCCATCGCTCTCTAACGCCTCTATAACCTTGAGGTAAGCCCGCCTATGGGGTTTGTTGATCTGCTCCAAGAAATAGATGTCGAAGATGCGCTCAAAATGGCGTTCCACGCCTAGGACCCTAAGCACCCGCTCGACATAGTCGCGAGGCGAGTTGGTGAAGATCGCCTTCTCAGCCTCGATGCTACCCAGCACCTCGTCCAATAGGGGGTCAGATGATAGGTACTCCTCCAACGGCAGGTCGTGAACGTAGACCATGTAATCATGGATGTCTAGGTTGTAATGGAGATAGAGGCCCCGGCCGGTAGTGCCATAAAGGCGGTAATATCTCCTTCTCAACTCCGGGATCTGGGAAGCGGGTATCCCCAGCCGTAGTCGCATATAGTCGTTGATGCGCTGGCTAACAACTGCCATTAGTCCCGTCTCCTTGGAATAGAGCGTCTCATCTAAGTCGAAAAGTATATGGTTGATCCCTCTATCGTTAATGCGCATCATCTCATAGATAACCCGTGGAGATGACAAGTATCGTTCAGATTTTGTATTAACACTCCATCTCCATCATACTCTAAGATATGCAAGGAGGCGTTATCGGCCGCAAATCGGCCTGCCATCTCTATCGCCTGCTCCGCTCCCACCTCCAACCCATCTAGGACGATACATTTTATGTTTCCGCCATGGCCAACGACCAGCACCGTCTCATTGGGATGAGTCTCCACTATCCCTCTTATGGCCGCCTTAGTCCTCTCAAAAAGTTCCAGGTAAGACTCCCCCTCTAATCGCTTCACTCGTAAAGGGTCGGCTAGCCACTCTTGAAGGTGCTCTGGAGATCTCCTCTCCACCTCCTCGAAGGTAAGGCCAGTCCAAACTCCGGTATCTACCTCCCTCAGCGATGGGAGAGCCTTCACCTCCTGGCCAGAGGCCTCCCCTATGATCTTTGCCGTCTCGTAAGCACGGGAGAGGTCGCTACTATAGATAGCCTCGATCCTCTCGCCCCTTAGCCGTTCGGCCAAGAGTTTGGCCTGTTCCCTCCCCCGCTCATTCAAATGGGGATCGGCCTGTCCCTGATACCGCCCCTCCAGATTCCAATCGGTCTCCCCGTGGCGCACCAGGATCAAACGGGTGGTCATTTTAGGGGGACAACCTCGACCGCTTTTCGCCCCCTCCGCGAAGCCAGGTAGATGCCCGAAAAGATCATCGCTCCGCCTACCATTTTAAGGAGAGTGGGGACCTCATCGAGTATGAGGTAGGCCAAAATCGTGGCCCCCACCGGCTCTCCCAAGATGGTGACACTGACAAAAGGGGCCGAAAGGTACCCCAGAGCCCAGTTGAAAGCCGAATGGCCAATAACCTGGGGCACCAGGGCCAAGAGAATGAACATGAGATAAGTGGTAGATGAGTAGCCGGTGAACCGCTCTCCAGTGAGAAGGCAAAGGACTACCGTCACCGCCGCCGCCACGGAGTAGGTAAGGGAGACATAAGGCAAAAGCGAGAGTTCCTGCCTGAGCCTTCGACCGACCAGGAGGTAACCGGTGACCATCACCGCTCCCCCAAAGGCCAGGATATCCCCCCACAAGGCTCCACTCCCTAAAGCGAAATCCCCGTAGCCAATGGCCACGCTCCCCACCACGGAGAGGAGTATCCCTCCCCCCATCCATTTGGTAACTCGATCCATCCCTAGGAGATGAGAAAGTAGTCCCACCAGGAGAGGGCTCATGGTAACAAGGATAACGGAACTGGCCACGGTGGTATAGGCGAGAGAGGCGATCCATAGACTGAAATGGAGGGCCAAAAATAGCCCGGATATCACAAGATAGAGTAGATCCTTGCGGCTCAAGCCCCTTAGTTCCTGACCAGACCTGATTAGAGCCACCGGCCCTATGACCAGAGAGGCCAGGCCCAGACGGTAGGCGGCGATAACGAGGGGTGGCGCCTCCGCTAGCCTGATGAAGATGGAGGCGAAGGAGACGGCTACCACTCCCACAAAAAGCACCAAAGCAGCCTTCATCCCCGCCTCTCATAGACAACTTGCTCATCGAAGATAGTATAGAGAACTTCCGTCCCCAATATCTCCCTTGGCGGTATCTCGAATATCTCCCGCGACAAGACCAAAAGGTCGGCCAACTTCCCAGGGGCGATGGTGCCCTTCGCTCTCTCCTCTCCCGAAGCGTAGGCCGCCCCCAAGGTGTAGGCATGCACCGCCTCGGCCACGGTGATCCGCT
>Ga0315314_1002491_pt1 | contig 15136 bp, 16 predicted proteins | sample TDP9_MG_FD_203631 | JGI IMG/M metagenome (GOLD analysis project Ga0315314, IMG submission 203631) | Freshwater sediment microbial communities from Lake Towuti, South Sulawesi, Indonesia - TDP9 | ecosystem: Environmental > Aquatic > Freshwater > Lake > Sediment | place: Indonesia: South Sulawesi...
TATTACACAAGCTGATTTTAGGCTCATTGACACACCCGGACAAAGCGAGATATTCATTTTCAGACCGACGGGTCCAACGATTGTTAGCGCTTTTAGAGCCATCGCACCTACAATAGGGGTGTATCTCACAGACCCCCATCTAGCTGAGACGCCTACGAGTTTGGCGGCTGTCTTCTCGCTCTCAATGGCATCTCAGCTTAGGCTGGGAATACCTATCGTCAATGTTCTTAACAAAGCGGACATAGTGAAGAAAAAGGACTTAGACCGCCTTATAGAAGATCACCAATACTTGAAGCGACAAATTGAGAAGGAAGGAGCAGGAGCGATCACAGATCTAGCAGTTCGCTATATTGAAGCGACAAGGGCTCTCGCGAAATCGCAGAGGCTCGTCAAAGTGTCAGCTAAAACTGGTAGAGGTATGAGACAGCTGTACGACATAATTCATGAGAGTTTATGCGAATGTGGAGACTTGGATTAGCTCTATGGGACGCCGTCATCAAAAATGCATCGATCACCAAGAGAGAAAGAGTCCAAAAACAATGGATGTTGAGTTCAAGGGTATCTTGATCGAGATCATCCTGCTCTCAATCATATTTCTAAGCTTTCAGAATTTCATTGTAGTCCAATCCAAGGAAGACTACTCGTTTATCCTGAACAGGGTTTCCATCCAAAGAATTATGGACAATACCAAGAGGCTTGTCGATTTCAAGACTAGATACGTTTTCACGCCTGAGTGCAATGCTTCCGCAGCTTTCCTACATGACTATTTTTCCAATCTGGGTGGGTATGACGTACACTTCGACTACTTCAGGGTTACAAGAGGGATTTCAGAGAATTTTACGGCTATGAATGTTGTAGCATCAAAGGAAGGAGTAGCTCAAGAGAATGAGACTATAATTGTCTGCGCCCACTATGACTCGATTTCTGAGTTTGACCCGGCTGTATCAGCGCCTGGTGCAAACGACAATGCTGCTGGCGTTGCTGTGGTGATGGAGGTAGCTTACGTCCTCGGTACGTTCAGCCTTAACCGAACCGTAATCTTCATCGCGTTCTCTTCTGAAGAATTGAGTCTTCAAGGTTCTATGAGCTGGGTTGCCAAGAACACAGAGATACTGAAATCTACGATTGGAGTAGTCTGCTTAGATGGCGTTGCGAGAGGTAAAACGATAGCAGTCATGTTCACATTGGAAGCTTCAGATAGTCTGGCACGCTACGTTGTGAATACAGCTAAGAAACTGGGGTACGAGAATTTCTATGAGCGTCCGGTAGGCCTTGTCGGGAGCGATAGCGACTCATTTGAGATGAAAGGTGTCAGAGCAGTGCGTTTCTGGGACTGGGACATAACTTTCATTCATACACCAGACGACACTTTGGGAACTCTGGACGTGAACTGCATTAAGCAAGTTGCGGATGTTGCATGTGTTGCCACCTATAAGCTAGCAACAGAACCCTTAGATGGAGTATTCACATCAATTGGTAGAGGGCCTTCTGAAGGCTTCTTAATTCTAGTAGGCGCCGTTGCTGCATTTGTCATAGTCATCACAAGCCTTCTCATCATCAGACATAGATTGATCTTAAAGCAATGATGTTAATCACCTATCGTTTACTTCAGCTTATAGCTGATAGCCTAATTCAATCGAGTTGATCTGTCTATTGTCCTCCCGTGAACTTGTCATCGAAACGTTTGAAGGAAGGGCGAACAGAATTCCACTCTATTTCTTGCTGGCAGATCCAGTTAAAGAAGCGACTATAGGAGATATCGTTGGAGTCCGATGTTGGCCTGAAGCCTTTCAACCATTTCTGAGAGACGGTGGCCCGTTTAGGAGAAGGGGGTTGAGCTATCGCGAGTGGAGCCGACAGCTAGATGTAGAGTCTTACAAGTGGCCTGATATTGATGGTATATTGAGCGAAGTTGACGCGGCAGTCTCCAGAGTTGCATCGACCGTTAAAGGGAAATCTCTTCAAGCTGAAATCATCGGGCCCACTGAGTACTCAGAGTATGCTTGTAGCTCAGGTTTGACTAAGCCTGGAAGATACCCCGATGAAGTAGCTCATCAATTTGACTTCGCAGTCCTAACACGTATTGACTCGACCAAGGCTGAAGACATTCACAGAAGATTCTTTGAAATAGTCTTAGAAGCTGTGAGGAGAGCGGCAAGTTATGACGAAATAGATTCTATTCGAGTTGCGGACGACTTCTGTGACTACAGAGGTTCGATTTACGGGGAGTCATTTACAAAGATAATCCTTGAGAGACAAGCGAAGTTATCTGAAGCAATCAGAGCCGGGGGCAGATACGCGGTGCTTCACGCTGACGGAAACATCGTTCCACATCTTGATCGAATTGGCAGAGCGTATGATGGCGTGCACCCTTTGGATATCTGTTCGAAATCAACGTTGAGTGCAGCTCTCTTATGGTCATCGAGGCTCAAAGAGGTTAGACGGATTCTCCCTCGGACAGTCTTCTTCACTGGCCTACCGATCGATCTCCTGTGCAATAATCAGATTTCTGTGGCTGAGTTGATGGAGGTCGTGAAGAATGTTATCCTAAACGTTGGATCTGAACGACTTGTTGTAACAACTACTCACAGGCCGTATCCTGGTTGGAGCTTTCGAGACTTTGAGGAGAAGGCGTGTGCCGTGAGCCGCTTCATAAAGAACAGAGAATATTCTAGGAGGTCGAATCCCGCAATGTGAGCAGTCTTATATCGGTCGAAGGATAGGAGGCTCAGTATCTCCTTCTGGAGCCTCCGAACCGTCTTCCTCTACGATATCCCTCGTCTCTATATGCAGGACGGAAGGTCGGGTATCTTCTCTCCTGTTCATACGTCTTCTCCGAAAGGTTGTTCTTTGTGTTGACCTCCGGAAGAGAGACCTCCGTCTTTTCGAAACTTCCGAACCTTCCGATGTTTAAGCGCATTGATCCTTTGAACAACGATACGTAACCATTCTTGATCGATATAATGTCTCCGTCATTGACCTTGTCGATATTGTCATCCCAAAGAGTTAGATATATGACTCCAGTTTCATCTCCAACCAAGGCGTCGGCGACACGATGCGCTGAACCATCCGATCTAGATACAGTCTCTCTAACAGGGCTCTTCGAGACAATCTTGACAGTCACATTAATCTGTCTTGACTGCGGACCCAAACTCTCAACCTTAACGGTCTCGGCACCTACAGGCGGAACTTCACTAGCCATATTCAAAGCACTTGTTCACTATGAACCGAAACAAATCATGGAGCTAGTTCTTCTTAAGCATTGTGCTAATTTCAGGATATCGCTCCGAATCATCTAGCGGCTTCTTAACGAGTGTAAAGCCAAGATGCGTGAGCGCCTTGAGACCAAACTTCAATATGAAAATGGAGTCCTACGTCTTCTTAGCCGCTGGAATCTAGGGTGAACTTATTATATGGTCACAAGCAAACTGAAGCAAGTAGAGGAATAGAAATGAGGGAGAATAAGGTGAAGGCAGCTTTAAAGGCTGGAAAGCCCGTTGTTGGAACGATGATCACAGAGTTTAGAACTCCTGAGATTGCACGCATTCTTGCTAGTTCTGGTTTCGACTTCGTTTTTATCGATACTGAGCATGCAGCATTCGATCTTGAAACAGTGACGGACATCATCAGGGTAGGTAGGGCTGTAGGCTTGGTTTGTATGGTTCGTGTTCCTGATGCAGAGTATCATTTGATCGCTCGAGCTTTGGATATTGGAGCTGAAGGCCTGCTCGTTCCTAGGGTTGAGTCTAAACAGCAGGTTGAATCGATTGTTCGTTGGGCTAAATATCCTCCTATGGGGGTTAGAGGGTTCGGTGTGAGAGGGATTATCTCTGATTATCGGAAGGCTGGCGTTAAGGAATGGATTCAGGAGCTCAATGAGAATACTATGGTTGTGATTCAGATTGAGAAGAAGAGAGCGATAGAAAGCATCGATGATCTCGTTTCTGTTGATGGCATTGATGCTGCTTTAATTGGGCCTTATGATCTTTCTATCTCTCTTGGTGTTCCAGGTGAATTTGACAGTCCGATTTTGAATGAGGCGATTCAGAACGTAGTTGATGCTTGCAAGAAGCATGGAGTTGCATCCGGAACCCATGTGAGAGACATGGAGAGCTTGCTGTTTTGGAGGGATCGCGGCATGCGACTGTTGGCCTATTCCAGTGATGTCGGCTTGATTATGTCCAGCGCAAGCGACGCCGTTAGTAGGATTAGGGCTTCTTCGAAGGCATGATTGAATCTTTGGTTCACATATGTGGCTACTTCCGAAAATTGGTACCCTTTAAACGCGATCTATTTGGTACCTTTTCGTTTTCTTTCCGCATCTCCTCATAAGGCATGTCGAAAGCATCCCAGATTGCTTTCTGCTTTTCTCTCCTCCTCAACCGCCTTTTCCCGCAGTCTTCCTTTTTCTTATCGTTTTGATGAACCTCATCCATATTTTTCGGGCAACCATCGTTCACGCCTTAAGAATGTGTATCGCCCTCTCCCTTTTGTATCTAACAGCTTCAGCGAGTGGAGTGAGCATGCATAGTACTCGCAATGTCATTGACATTGATAGTTGCCTTTAGCTTGATCGCCAGCTATAAATAATCTGAGGAGAGTTTACAGAGCCATGCCACAAGACAATTTACGCAACCCGGAAGATTAGAGAAATGTGGGAAGACGTGAGTAATTAACATGTCTGAAGAGAAGGTTACTAGGAGAAGCTATGTTAAGTATGTAGGTGTTGTCGTCGTAGTCGCTGTGGTTGCTGCAGCTGGCTACGGATTGTATGAAGCTACTTATCCTCTGCCAACAACACCTACTCCAACACCAACCCCGACGCCAACGCCTACACCCACATCTACGCCCGTCCCGACTCCGACCAAAACACTAACCTCTGTTCCGCCATCTCTTCTAGTCTCAGTGGTGAAAGGGGCATCTGCAACGAGCCGTCGGGCTCTCATCGAGAAAGCTTTAGAGCTGATCGGCGGGATCAAGAAGATACTTCCACCGGGATCGAGAGTTCTAGTTAAGCCTAATGCTGGCTTCTATGCTCGGGACGCTACTACCGAGCCAGATGTATTAGCCTCTGTAGCGGAGATAGTAAAAGAAGTGAATCCTGAAGCCCTGATTGTTGGCGATAGTTCTGTGAGAGGTTATGACGCAACATATGCATTCGAGTCTTCTGGAATAGCTGAAGCCGTAAAGAACCTTGGAGTTCCGTGTCGAAACTTGGCTGAAGATCCTGTTGAGACACTAGATATTCCTAATGGAGTTACAATTCGTAAAGTGAATACTTGTCGAACGGTTAGAGAATCTACATTCATCATTGGCGTGCCGAAGTTGAAGAGACATAGCACTACAACGGTTACGATCTCATTGAAGAACATGCTTGGTGCCGTTACAGATGATGAGAAAGGGCGTTTCCATCGAGAAGGTATAGACCAATCCATAGCTGATCTAAACTCAGCACTGAAACCAAACCTCGTCGTGATCGATGCGACTAGAGTTATGACAGAGACAGGGCCGACTGGAGGAAAAATGGTTGAGTTGAATACGATTATTGCTTCTAGGGATCCTGTTGCCGCTGACTTGATTGCGGCTGAAAGGCTCTTTGCGTTGGAAGGCGCAAGTTCGCCGAGGGATGCTGCGGATCGAATCGCTCATATTCAGAAAGCCGCTGAACTCGGAGTGGGTTCTGCGGATCGGTCTAAGATCAAGGTTTTCGAAGCAACTCTAGACTGATTATTGCCGACACAAGGCTTAGGAGATATAGTTGGGGGTTACTAGGCGAAATTTCATAGAAGCGATTCTCGGCGGAGGCTTCACGGTTCTTCTCTCAGGACTACTACCCAGTTTCGCTAGAGAGAAAGGCTTGGTCAGGCCCCCCGGCGCAGTATCAGAGGACTACTTCAACTCATTCTGCATTAGATGTGGCAAATGCTTGGAGGTCTGCCCAACTGGAGCGATCGTCTTTGCAGATATTGCTGACGGAATTGCAAAGGTTGGGACTCCGAAGATAAACGCTTTGAGGGGTCCATGTGAAGCGGTGGAGGGTCGCTGTGAAGGTAACTTGAGGTGCGTCAACCAGTGTCCTACAAGCGCCTTAAGGTACGTTGACAGTCGTGATCTAAAGATCGGCCATGTCTCCCTTGATGAGTCTCTCTGTATCGCTTGGACGAGAGGCGACTGTTTGGTATGCTATGAAGTATGCCCTGTTCCTGGCGCTATAATCTTGACAGAGGATGGGAAACCGGTCTTCAATCAAGAGATCTGTGTTGGGTGCGGGCGATGTGTGTACGCTTGTCCAGCTGAACCTAAAGCTCTGATGCTGCTTCCTGAACGTAGGCGATTGAGATGATGGCGAAGATGAGAAGGTTGAGAGTTCCAGTTGCGAGAGGTGCTGTTCAAGTTTCAGTCATGGTCCTAATAGCGGTGGGACCGTGGTTTGGGCTTGCCAATGGATCTATATGCACGTTGACCGTTGGAGGAATTACACTGTCTTGTCCGCTTGGGTTTCTCCAAGGCAGCGCAGGAGCAAGTACTATTCTCATCGGCATTGTAGGGTCGATAGCCATCCCGATCTTGATCACCCTCTTCGCCGGAAGGATATTCTGCGGTTGGATTTGTCCCGCCAGTCTAGGCTTCGAGCTATCCCGCAACTTCGGCACGTCACAAAAACTTACAACATCAACCGAGAGAAACCCAATTCAATTCTTGGGTGTTGTATTGATTGGAGCATTCCTAGTTTCTTCCGTATTGTTCCGCTACCCTTTCTTCTGCATCTTCTGTCCCGTAGGAGTGATCTGTAGAAACGTAATTTCTTACACTCAATATGGCGCTTTAGGAATGGACGTAATCTTCATTCCAGCATTCATACTTTTTGAGGCTGTTTTCGCAAGATGGTGCCCAGAGATGTGTCCTCTCGGAGCGATGACGACGATCTTCTCCAGATTTAACTTTCTTAATCCTAGAGTAAATGAGGCAAAATGTGTTAAGTGTCAGGTTTGCAATAGAGTTTGCCCTATGAGAGTTCAGGTGCTGGAAGGAAAGGATCTCAATTCATGTTCAAAATGCTTGAAGTGTAGTGAGAACTGTCCGACCGACGCGATGGATTGGAAGGGCGGCAGAAAGCCTCCTTAGGACAAAATTATGAATTAGGACGGCTCTTGAAAGCTTTAAGAAACTATTTGGAGCTGAATTGAGTAGAGCAGTTGTTAGAAGAATCAGATTGAACTAAATAATCAAGAGATGGTTGCGTTGAAGAGATATCTTATCTTGTTTGCGATGTTCATACTCATACTTGCTCCAGGATACCCTCAGGCTTTTGGAGCAGATTCTGTGGACCTCACTGTCACCAATGTTTTCTGGGGTGCAACTGCGACAGCGCCTATTACAGCTCATCCAGGCGACAGAGACGTTCCGTTATTGATCGTAGTCACTAACGCTGGCGATGCCGCTGCTTGGAATGCGAATGGAACACTAGTTCTATCATATCCTTTCAGTTACACCTACACATTAGATGGAAAGATCTTCCATGCCTCGCGAGTTAACGCTTCCGCAGGAGTGCTATTTCCAGGATATAGTTTCACGTTCCGCTATCTCTTGAGCATCGATTCCGGAGCGAAAGACGGGGTTTATCGGCTGAGCCTGCTTCTCAGCTACAAGACGTATGCGGACATAACTGTGACTGCGAGTCGTTCAGTTGATGTTCCAGTTTGGTCGGGGGAAATTCGTGTGCAACGATTCATGTCGCTACCATTGAAGATCTATCCTGGGGATACCCAAGTGAATTTGAAGATTTGGGTTGTCAACTCAGGTACAGCGACTGCAAAAGACGTGAGCCTTCTTCTACTCTTAACCCCTAATTTTAAGCCATCTTCAAGCGGCTCAGATGCAGTGTTCTTAGGTACAATGCTTTCGGGCCAAGTTTCCGAAGCGAACTTCTATATAGATATCGATGAGTCAGCTCCCTCAGGAGCTCATGAGCTTCTGCTGGCTGTCAGCTCGGGCTTAGGTTCTAATGCTACCGTGAGCTCGATTCCGCTTTATGTAAGTGAGAAGGCCAAGTTTGAAGTGGTTGCAGTCGAGCCTGGAGAAGTTTTCGCAGGTGATTACGGCACTGTTGTGCGTGTCACACTGAGGAACGTCAGTAACGTTACCGGCGAATCTGTTAGAGTTCAATTGAAGACTGGAAATTTCTTCTCTGGGACGACGACGGACTACCTCGGGGCTATAGGCGCTGGCGAAAACAAGACCGCGACTTTCATCCTAGATATTGACAGTAGAGCCAATTCCGGCCGATGCTACATGGACCTTAGAGTTGAGTGGACCCAGGATGACAAGAGTTTCTGTCAGACATCCTCTATCGGCTTGCAAGTCTCACAGAGACCGCTTTCAATCATCTATGGGGCAATTATAATTGCAGTGGTAGTAGTTTTGATAGGCGTTTTCTCAATACGCAGGAGAAGAAGATCTGCTAAGAAGATTTGAAGCGGAGATTGGAGACGACGGTCGCTTATTCGGTTTTCATTAGGCTTCACTGGTTGTGAGAATCAAGATGTGGGAGAATCTTGTTGAGACATTCAACTTGACAAAGAGATTTGGAGATTTTACTGCCGTAGACCATTTGAACCTCAAGATTAGAAGAGGAGAGGTCTTCGGTTTCCTAGGTCCTAATGGAGCTGGAAAGACAACTGCGATTAGAATGCTCTGTGGTTTGCTTACTCCTTCAGAAGGTTACGCTATCGTCGCCGGGTTCGATGTTACCAAGTCTCCTGAGAAGGTTAAGGAGAGGATTGGATATATGCCTCAAAGATTCAGCCTTTACGACGATCTCACACTACATGAAAACCTTGACTTTTTCGGTGGGATTTATAGAATACCAGCTGAGCGGAGAAGGGCTAGAATCAAGCGTGTTCTGGAAATTGTGCAACTGGAAGAGTTCGAGAATAAGCTTGCAGGTGAGCTCTCCGGAGGGTTGAAGCAGAGGCTTGCTCTCGCCTGCTCTTTGGTGCATGAGCCTAAACTGCTGATTCTTGATGAACCGACCGCTGGGATAGACCCTCCTCTACGTAAAGCGTTCTGGAGATACTTTCGTGATCTGAACAAAGAGGGAGTCACTTTGTTCATCAATACACATTACATGGACGAGGCTGAACTTTGTGATCGATTAGGGTTGATCAACAAGGGGAGGTTAATCGCCCTTGATACCCCTAGCAAGTTGAAGAAAGCCACGCTAGGAGGCGAATTGGTTGAACTCATTCCATCAGAAATCGAGAAAGCCCACTCTATTTTGAAGGACTTTGCGAAGATTCGAAAAATAGAGGTGAAAGAGAAGCGACTGCTTCTCTACGTTGAGGATGCGGCTTCATCTATTCCGAAGATAACAGCTCTTTTGAGGGAGAATATGGTTGAAGTTTCCAGTGTGCAGACGATTGAGCCTTCGTTAGAAGACGTCTTTATTAAGTTAGTTAAGGTTGGGGGTGGATAGATTGGCCGTTGATAGGACGCTTTTGATAGTGAAAAAGGAGATTCTTCAATTGTCAAGGAATAGACGCGTTCTCTTTATTGCGTTTATGATGCCTGTAATGATGATGACCCTTATAGGGCTTGGATTTACAGGAGAGGTCAAGAACATTTCTGCTATCATTGTTAATGAGGATGGCCGTGGCTTCAGTACGATGTTTTTAGACGCATTGAGGCAGACTGATACCATCAAGATCAAGTATTATGCAAATGATCTCGATGAGGCTGAGAACCTTATCAAGAACGGCCAAGCGAAGGCTGCTATTCTCATTCCGAAGAGCTTTGATGAGAACTTCAGGAGCGGTCAGGCCTACGTTTACGTCGTAGTCGACGGATCAGACCCTATGTCTGCGAGTAGGGTTCTACCATCTGTTCAAGCGGTGGCACAAAGCTTCTCGCCTAGAATAGTCGTCAGAACTAGCAACATTGTACTGTTTAACCCAACGCTTCGATACGTCGAGTTTATGGCTCCAGCTGTCGTCGGATTCGTCTTACAAATGTTCCCAATTATGACGATCGCCGTGGCTATTGCCGGTGAAAGGGAGCGAGGAACGATAGAGCAACTGATCGTTACTCCAATCAGCAGTTTGGATGTTCTGCTCGGCAAGATGATAGTTTACATGGGAATCGGGTTGACGAACGCCTTCTTCATGATGGCTGTTGCCGTATATGCGTTCAAACTCACGATTAGAGGAAACGTATTTCTAATAGCTTTATTCATCTTCATCTTTCTAGCGGCTTCATTAAGTTTAGGCATTCTCTCTTCAGCCATCTCGAAGACCCAGCTTCAAGCGATTCAGACTTTGATGCCTTTTATAATTCCAACAGCATTCTTGTCCGGAACATTCTATCCTATCGAGTCCATGCCAAATTTTATTCAGCCTATATCCTACTGCCTGCCCTTAACCTACATGATTCATGCGATGCGTTCAGTCATGGTGAAGGGCGGCGGGTTCGAAATCATAGCCATTGATCTGCTCGCTCTCACCATTTACGCCGTTGCGATTACTACTCTGGCCGTAACTGCCTTCCGCAAGAAGCTTTAGTTCGATTAAACGTAATCTACCCACTGAGTGCGTATGTCTCTAGGAGATCGGCAGCATATCAGGTGAGTTTGAAGAACCGAGAACCGGAACAGAATTTTTCCTCGAAATAAAGACGACAGCGCTGTTGAACATTTTCTCTGAATGATCCTTAGATTTCCCAAATTTAGAATAGGCCAAAAAACTTTTAGACATTGAGGAAGCGAGACATTTACCGTGAGCTTTTGAGTTGGGTGTCGATCAGTATGGGAACGTGTACTGGATCCGATGTCATCGCCTTGGGCGAGATTCTTGTCGAGATTATGCGTACTAAGAAGGATGTTCCTCATACGCAGGTAGGCGAGTATTCAGGACCTTACCCGAGTGGAGCTCCAGCCATATTCATCGATGCTGTTGCCAGACTCGGCGTTAAGTGCGGGTTCATCGGGGTGGTTGGAGACGACGATTTTGGGAGGTTATTGATTGACCGCTTGAAGGATGATGGTGTGGAAACAGGGTACATCAAGGTGAAAAAAGGATTCACAACAGGGACAACATTCGTAATGTATTACTCTTCGGGAAGTAGAAAATTCATCTTCCATGTTCGGCATTCTGCAGCTGGACAGCTTTCCCCAGCGGATTTAGATCCTACCTATATTTCCAAAGCGAAGCTTGTTCACGTCATGGGTTCATCTCTTGCGGTAAGCGAGTCATCTCAAGATGCTTGCTATGAGGCGGTCCGCATCGTGAAGAAAGCTGGGGGAATGGTCACTTTCGACCCAAACCTCCGACCTGAACTGCTCAACGTTGAAGAGATTCAAAAGCTATGTGCACCGATAATTAGGGTTTGTGATGTTGTGCTACCGAGCGGTGCAGAAGCGGAAACATTGACAGGTCTCAAAGACCCCGTTGAAGCGGCAAAGGTATTGTTGAAAGCTGGGCCGAAAATAGCAGCTATCAAACTTGGTGATAAAGGTGCGATAATCGCTACCAAGGATGAGATAATAACAGAGCCCGCTTTCGATGTGGTCGAACTTGATCCTACGGGAGCAGGAGACGTCTATGACGGCGCATTCGTTGTTGGAATGCTAGAAGAATGGCCGCTCAAGAAAACGGCAAAGTTCGCCAGCGCAGCTGGTGCTATTAAGGTTACAAAGTTTGGCCCGATGGAAGGACCTGAGTCCCGAAGAGAAGTTGAGGAATTCGCCTCCAGCCATCGGCTGAAAGAATCACCGAAATGAACTCCTTTTTCAGGTAGCCGATCTTCAGCCGAGAGGTATCAAAACAACACTGTTACCATGTGGCATGGGCAGAGAATTTTTGTCTGGGATCTGATCCCTCTGCAATAGGCTCTGGTGGACTCTAGGATTAGAAGGTTATCGATATAGTAATAAATTCAACCCTGGATATTCTGCGAACATTCCGTTCTTTGCAACTCGTAGCGTGTGACGGCCTGAAAAGCCTTATTTTCAAAGAGTTGTATGAAATCAAGTTCCTTCTACAGAATGGACGATAGAAATGTCTTCTGTTTTATGGTGCGCAGAGAGAATCTTGACAGAAACGACATTAGAAAAGACTGTCATTTTGAAAAATCAGAATGATGTCATTTTCAATGGGTCTTAATGTTTTATGGTGCGGGGGTTAGGTAGAGGGTTCAGTCCATGGTTGAGGTCTTTCCGTTCTACGTAACCTCTTTTCTCCACGCAGCTTCCATAAGCCCCTACCGAAGTCTTCGACGATGATTTTTAGCTCACCGGATAGTTTATCGCCTATTAAGGCTTCACTTTCAATCTGCGAGACCACGAGATCTGCTTTAACGCTTTTAGAGGTTTTCTTTCCCGCTAAAATTTCAACTTTAAGGCTTTCAGGGTACACCCAGACTTCTGCTGGGCCTCCAGCAGTATCGTAGGTTTGCTTTAACGCTTCGATTGGGGGCTGAAACCCTAGCTTCTCAGCAGCTACCTTTGGAAGAAGTAGTTGGGATGTGTCAGTTTCAAAGCCGCTGTTAACTAGGGCAACAACTTTAAGCTGTCTATCTCCATGTGAAATCAAAAGTTTAACACGAACAGCCACTACTTATCCTTCCTCTGCGTAATATGCCCTATGCGGAACCTCCTCCTCGCTTTCATATGCCCTATACGGGGTCTCTGCAAACCACTCACCAAAAGGAGCAAGTCCACCACACTCTTATTAGGATATTGGCATTTGAGCCTAGGAAGCCTTGTTTAGCCAGAGCTATCTCACAGATCTATGGAGAGAGCCCTCTCCTAGATCCTATGGCGGGCATAGGCACAACGCTCGTTGAAGCTATGCTCCTTGGAATGGACGCTGTCGGAGTTGAATACGAGAAGAAGTTTGTCGATCAAGCGAACAAGAACATTGAGCACATCTAAAAGTCCTTTCCAAACAAGAAGCTGGGAAGAGGAATTTGCATCAAAGGCGATGCCCGCGTTTTGTCCTCCTTTAATAACCAGAAAGTGAATGGGATACTGACTCCACCTCCTTCAACGCGATAGAAGCGGTGAGCACTGGACATCAAGGACCTGAGAACCTTTTGGTCTTCGGGAAACGTAAATGAATCCTCTGAAAAGGAGGGATTCATCCGATGGTGCGGGAGGTGGGATTTGAACCCACGAAGGCCTACGCCATAGGGTCCTGAACCATGGGCAGCTTCATGCTTCTACCCCTTAGACCTAGCTCGGGTACTCCCGCAACCGAATCAAACATTCCTGTCTAGGTTCAAGATAATCTTTTAGTTGTCAGAGGTTTTACTCAAACGGCATTCCGCACTGCCAAAATTGGAGGGAACTCATCTTTTCACAATAACATCTTGATTTCAGCCAAGCCATAAAGCTTAGAATCTGAGCATATATTAGCATCTATGCAGTGAGGCGAATTAACTTGAAGCTCGTGAACTATAAGGATATTGAGGCTAAACCGGCTGATGAAGGAGCCTCAAAACTTAACGTAAGATGGCTCATCACGAAAGAGATGGGTGCGAATAACTTCGCAATGCGCCTCTTCGAGATGGAACCTGGAGGAAATAGCCCACTCCACCAGCATCCACACGAGCATGAGGTCTACATCCTAGAAGGAGAAGGCGTAGCCGCGGATGGAGAACAAGAACGCAAATTTAGGGCTGGAGACGCCATATTCATCCCTCCAAACGAACGTCATCAGCTCAAGAACACAGGTAGGAAGACTTTGAAGTTCCTCTGCTTAGTTCCATACACGAAATAGCCAAAGAACATGTTCCGAGAGATCCCGTGCTAACGAGCCGCAGAACCACATGTAAAGAGTTACAGAAGCCTAATTTCAGCGAAAGAAAATTGAAATATTGTTTCGGTGAGACGATTATGGAGGATGACGAGATGCCTAATTCAAGAAACCTTTGCATGCTTTTTATGAACCCCTCCAAAACGTGCCAACTGGATATGCACTGTATTCTTCAAAAGTGTCGCTACTTTCGGTTGGTTTTATCCGTTTTACACGAGCGACATAGAGGTTCTTTGACCGTTTGGCGTATGTAATCAGTTACTTGCATCCATAGATTGACCATAGGTAGAAGTTTCATAATGAAGCGGAACCGATGTATTTACGGGCTTGTTGCGTTCCTACAGATGCTTACATTCCCGGCATCATTGATCCAAGGAGCGATCGTGCAAATTACAATTTTACTGCCAAGAAGTACAATAGGAGCATATGTTCAGGCAACAATTTCATCTTCGGTTTCGGTTCTGGCTACTCTAGTCTTAGTGGATTCTGCTAGGAATTGGATTTGCCACCGATCGAAAAGAACCTCACAATGATTAACGACAAAATTATTGCACTCGACTTCTGATCTACCTATTGAGATAGAAAAATTGCACTTCGTACGTCGATCCAGAAAAATATTCTAGGACAGTAAACACAGTTTGAGACTGCGGGTTCACAAACTTCATGTTCTGTATCTGATCTTGTAAGAAACAGTTTAAAACATAACATCTGTTAGGAGAACCGAGGTCACAACACAGTTGAATGGCTCGTGACAGCATAGAAGCTGCAACATTAAGTCTATCTTTACTTGTGATAACTTTGCTCATAACGCGAAAACTTAACTATTCATTTTCTTACCTATCCTTTCTAGGTGGCCAGAATGCTTCTGAAAGATAAGGTTGCAATTGTGACAGGAAGCGGCCGCGGGCTTGGCCACGCGATAGCTCTTCGTTTTGCTAGAGAAGGTGCGAAACTAGCGATAGTAGACCTCGACAAAGAGAGAGGTTCGACTGTTCTAGAGGAGGTCAAAGGTTTGGGAGGTACAGGAACTTTTATTGCAACTGACGTGAGTTCGTCTAGGCAAGTTTCAGAAATGGTCGAAAGGGTGATCAGTGAATTCGGCCACGTAGACATCTTAGTGAATAACGCTGGAATTCATGACGGTAAATCATTCTGGGAAGAGCCTGAAGAACTCTGGCAGCGAATGTATAAAGTCAATGTTATGGGAACAGTGTTACCATCGCAGGCCGTGGTGCCTCATATGATCGAAAGAAGGAAAGGAAAGATCGTCAATGTATCTTCTAAAGCCGCGATTGTAGGTGAACCAGGCCATGCAGCCTACAGCGCTT